>Ga0335081_10003985_pt1 | contig 23293 bp, 21 predicted proteins | sample Lox_Sample_35_FD_206713 | JGI IMG/M metagenome (GOLD analysis project Ga0335081, IMG submission 206713) | Soil microbial communities from Loxahatchee National Wildlife Refuge, Florida, United States - Lox_Sample_3.5 | ecosystem: Environmental > Terrestrial > Soil > Wetlands | place: USA...
TTTGCCAGTTCTTTGCCTATTACAATACCCGGCAGCGCGGGTTTCTCCTTGCCAAGTTCCAGCGTACTGCGTTCTTTTTCAGAAAGATACGCAATACTTCCCTCGCGCATCTTTCCCAGATTTATGACTTTGAAAGCGCTATCCATCGATATGCCACGCAGGATCACCCCGCTTGTGCGACCCTCATTTCTCAACATGGCCTGACTGAAAATGAACGGTGTAGAGGCGACGACACCTTCGACCCGATCGACCTCGCTGGCGACCTTCTGATAGTCATTCATCACACCTGTGTGCTCCATGAGAACGACGTGAGAATTTATCCCCAGTATTTTATCTCGGAGATCGGTCTCGAAACCGTTCATTACGGCAAGGACAATGATGAGTGCGGCAACACCCAAGAATATCCCGGCAATGGAAATGAAGGTGATTATGGAGACGAATATCTGTTTTCGCTTGGCCCGGAGGTATCTGAGGCTGATGAAAAATTCAAAAGGCATGTCTAATCTTGTTCTTCCTTGCTTCTTAAAAGGGGGAAAAGGATAACGTCCCTTATGGAAGCAGAGTCCGTCAAGAGCATCACCAGCCTGTCGATACCTATTCCTTCTCCTGCTGTAGGCGGCATCCCGTATTCTAGGGTTCGAATGTACTCCTCGTCCATCTCGTGCGCCTCATCATCTCCGGCTTCCCTGGCCTCAAGCTGTGTCACAAACCTTTCCCGTTGGTCAACGGGATCGTTAATCTCCGAAAAGGCATTGGCGATTTCTTTCCCAAAAATATAAAGCTCGAATCTATCAGTCACTTCGGGATGATCAGGATTTTTTCTGGCAAGGGGAGAAACCTCAACCGGGTAGTGAGTTACAAAAGTTGGTTGAGTCAGTTTGTCCTCCACTTGCGCTTCGAATATAGCCATCATGACGATTCCTGGTGCGTCACCTTCCTTGATGTCCAGGCCGAGATCCCTTGCGCAGGCGATAATCCTGTGACTATCGGCCAGTACTTCGGCGTCTATCTTGCCATGTTGTATAATGGCATCTCTTACTGAGATCCGTGGCCACGGCGGGGTAAGATCGATCTCAGTTCCCAGGTACTTAAACTTCGGGGAGCCAAAGAGATCGCAGGCGATGAAATTAAACATCTCTTCGGTCAGTGACATCAAATCTTCGTATGTGGCATAAGCTTGATAAAATTCCAACATAGTGAATTCAGGGTTATGAAAAGTGGAAATACCTTCATTCCTGAAACTCCTGTTTATTTCGTAGACCCGTTCGAACCCGCCTGTTACCAGCCGTTTCAGATACAGTTCAGGGGCTATCCTGAGATAAAAATCCATGCCTAGGGCATTGTGATGTGTCTTAAAGGGGCGTGCCATAGCACCGCCCGCCTTGGGCTGTATCATGGGGGTTTCCACTTCGAGGAAATCTCTTTCCTCCATAAAGCAACGTATCAAATGTATGATGCGGCTTCTCTTGGCGAAGACCTCCTTAGTATGAGGATTAACGATGAGATCGAGGTGACGTTGACGGTATCTTGTCTCTATATCCGTAAGACCATGCCATTTCTCTGGCAGTGGTCGTATCGCCTTTGAAAGAAGCCTCAGTTCATCGCAATCAACCGTCAGCTCGTTCGTCCTAGTCCTGAATATCTTGCCAGCCGCAAAAATTACATCTCCTACGTCGAGCCTTTTAAACAGTGAATAGGACTTTTCTCCGACATTTTCCTTTCTGATAAATATCTGGAGCTTCCCAGTTCTGTCCTGAATAACGGCGAAAGAGCCCTTTCCAAAGTCTCGAATTGCCATCAATCTGCCCGCTACAGCAAATCTCTCAGCGATTCTTCCGAGGGCCTCACTGTCCATGTGGGCGAATCGGGTGATGATAGATGCGGCCGTGTCTTTGACCCGCGCATCATTAGGATACAGATCAATGCCGTCAGCCTTAAGGGATTCTATCTTTTCCCTTTTCTTCCTTAGTAGTTCGCTGTTTTCCATAGATGACTTATCCAGTTCATATGAATCGAGTTTCACTATATTTTTTTCGGGGATTAGTCAAGCATGATTTAGGATTTTAGGATTTAGGGTTCACAAGCGCTAAAGAGATGACTAAAGAGTTTGCGGTAAAGGATTTTGAGCTAAGGCGAGTCTTTCTCGACTCATATTTGAATCGAGCTCGACGTAAAGACAGTATATGAAATGCGTTATTAGAGATGTCGCGGTACTAAACTCTCAGCCGTGACTGGTTATTTTCCCCAGCTTGATGGCGCAGAATTCGCCACACATGGTACAGCCCTCTTCCTTTGCGCTCCTACTGGTTTCCAGAAGTTTTTTGGTTTTGTCCGGATCGATGGAGGCCTTGATCTGGCCCTGCCAATCGAATTCCCTTCTGCATCGTGCCATCATGACATCCTTCTCGATAGCACCGGGGATGTCCTTTGCTATGTCTGCAATATGCGCCGCAATCTTTGAAGCTATGACCCCTTGCCTGACATCTTCAAGAGATGGTAGGCGCAAGTGTTCCGAGGGAGTTACGTAGCAGAGGAAGTCCGCACCCAACGATCCGGCTATTGCTCCGCCGATTGCCGAAGTTATGTGGTCATAACCGGGTGCTATGTCAGTTGGCAGCGGTCCCAAAACGTAGAAAGGTGCGCCGTCACACAGACTCTTCTGTAGCTGTATGTTGGCCTGGATTTCATTGATGGGTACATGGCCGGGACCTTCAATCATGACCTGAACGCCTTCCTCTCTTGCTTTTTTTGCGAGCTCGCCAAGAAGGATCAGTTCCTGTACTTGTCCACGGTCTGTTGCATCAGCGAGACAGCCAGGCCTGAGACCGTCACCAAGGCTGAGAACCATATCATAACGTTTTGCGATTGCCAGAAGCCTGTCATATTCATCATAGAGGGGGTTTTCCCTGGCATTAAATGACATCCAGTTCCTGATGATGGAACCGCCTCTACTGACAATGCCTAAAATGCGTCCTTCTTCTTCGACACAAGCTACACTTCTCCTTGTCACACCGCAGTGCACGGTGATGAAGTCAACTCCATCCTTGCCATTTTCTTCGATAACCCGAAACATGTCATCAGCAGTCATCTCCGGTATAGCCTTCTTTGCCTCGAGCATTTCAGCGGCAGCCTGATATATGGGAACCGTCCCTACGGGAACGGTTGATTCTTTGATGATTGCTTGCCTGATTTTTCTGATATCTCCTCCAGTGGAGAGGTCCATGATCGTGTCTGCACCGGCAAGGACTGAAATTCTTACTTTCTTCAGCTCTACGTCCAATTCGACACGATCCTTGGATGTACCTATATTGGCATTGACCTTTGTTCTGAGACCCTTGCCTATTGCAAGGGGGGCTATTGCAGTGTGTTTTTTATTGCGGATCACTACGACAGTGCCCTTTTCAATACCTTCACGGATAGATTCAGGGGACACACCTTCCTTTTTGGCGCATAGTTTCATTTCTCGAGATGTAAAACCATTGCATGCTTTCTTTAATTGAGTCATTTTTGGAAACGCTCCTGTGACGAACTATATAAACAGTACGGGGCATACCCCTTTTTAAAGATATGCCCCACAAGAAATATTAAGCAGATTCTTTTCCTCCGCTGGCATTATCCAGATCAGGTTCCAAGGGTATATTCTCAGCCCGGTCGGCACCCCCACGTGTCTCAAATCATAATGCATTTTTATTATGAAATCAAGGTTAAATTAGGACAACAGGATAAATTAAACAATTGTCCAAATTTTGGATTGCTAAGATTCGTAATGTCTTATATGATTCAGAAACTCACCGGATGCAGGAAGGAGGAGAAGAATGGTTAATAAGGCAATATTGATTGGCAGACTCGGCGCAGATCCTGAGGTAAGATACACACCTGACGGGACCATGGTGGTCAATTTTCGCTTAGCAACTGATCTCCAGTGGAAGGATAAGAACGGAGAAAGGCTTCAGAGAACGGAATGGCACAGAATAGTGGCATATGGCAAATTGGCCGAAATCTGCAGCAATTATCTTTCCAAGGGGAAATTGATATTCATAGAAGGCAGGATTCAGACACGGTCTTGGGAAGACAAAGACGGTGTAAAACGCTCCACTACAGAGATCGTTGCCTCGAATATGCAAATGCTGGATTCAAAAAGTCAAACGCGGAGCCATGATGCAGCTGCCAATGGTCATGGCCTTGCTGAAAGCCCCGAAGCGGCGCCTGAGAATGATGTTCCCTTTTAGCCTGCTCGCGCCTTACTTCTTCTCGTCGACGCTCTTACGGCCTGAGACCTTGTCGTTCTCATCCGATTTACGGACTGATTTCTTGAAGTTTTTGATGCCCTTTCCAATGGCGCCGCCAATTTCCGGAAGCTTCCCGCTGCCAAAAACGATGAGAACAATGATTAAAATTACAATTAACTCAGGCACGCCTATTCCAAACATATTTTGGTGAACTCTTCTGATATCGATAACAAATTTAAAGCACTAAAACACCTTAGTCAAACCTCTAATCTTGCGGTAGCTTTAGGTGAACAACCTGACCTCGTTCACCCAAGTTACCCAGCGATTTTCCTTGAAATGTGATGTCAATACCGCCAGCGTTACCAATGTCAATAACAACAAGATGAGATGCATATCTCTCTATCTTTTCACCCGGTTGCAGTAAAACCTCATATGGCGGTTTGTTATCCGTGTTGACTCTTAACCAAGTCAGTTCTCTGGCTGCCATGATTATTTGATATGTTTCTGCCGTATGGCCCTGTTTTCTATCGATTACCGCAGATACTGTATCCTCCTGCTTCGCATTCTGCTTCTCTTGTTCTTCAGGGACGGCCAGTTGTGTTTGAGCTACGGGGATTGACTGGGCGTCTCCTGCCTTATTTCCTGTAGCCACATTTGCCTGATCTGGGGTCTCACTCTTGGGGATTTTTTCAATAGCATCATTGGTCTTCAAACTGAATGCCTTATTTTCCTGTTCGGACGTTCGATCATTCACGACGCCAATTAACGTTTCATACGTAGATAACGAAAAAGTGACAAGACCAATGGTAATAATGGCTAATAATCCCCATAAGGAAAACTTGTAGAACGACCTCATATATTTAGGAGTTTCTTTGATTTTTACGTCCCGGGAAGCAGGATTGAGTGTCTCCAGATATTGTGCATAACGAGCGAGAATTACATCGCTTTCGATACCTAGAGTCTTTGCATACGTCTTGATAAACGATTTCGTAAAAACTGGTGACGGGAGCAGATGAAAGTGGCCCATTTCTATGGCTGCAAGATTAGCTACGCTGATCCGTGTGCATTCGAATATATCTTTTAATGTAAGACCTTTGGATTCCCTGATAGATTTGAGATCGCTTTCTGTAGGACTTGGGCTCTCGTAGAGCCCTGTCGAATGCTGCGTGGCTTTTGTCGTATCGACCATGTTTCAAATATTCCTGTCACTGATAAAGCGGGAATTATATCAATTTAATAGGTCATTACCATCAATTTCCGGGCTCCGCAACAGAAAGATGCAACTTTCAATAAATGGGAAAGCTTGGTATATCTAATTATATTCAATAATAGGAGTTTGAGAACATTCGGCTAATTCTTATATCGGAGGTTCACTAAAACCCAAGGTACAAGTAAGGACCATAAACGGGACATGAATTTTCAACGCCGATTGAGGAAGCCCTGAATTCAAGATATCTTTTATAGGAAAAATTAGCTTATGGGCGATTACACTGAGCTTGTAATAGCTGTGGCAAGGGAAGCGGGGGTATTTCTAAAAGAAAGGCTGAATAAAAAGCACGTAATAAATTATAAAGGTGAAATAAATATCGTCACGGAGGAAGATAGGCTGTCTGAAGAAATGATTATTTCCAGAATTCACGAACGGTATCCCGATCATGACATTCTTGCAGAAGAATCGGCAGGAACCTCTCGACGTTCGAGGTGCCGATGGATAATTGATCCTTTAGATGGGACGACGAATTATGCCCACGGTTATCCGATTTTCTGTGTATCCATTGCGTTTGAAAAAGACAATGAAATCCGCGCAGGCGCGATCTACAACCCCATGTTAGATGAAATGTTTTTGGCAGAAAAAGGCGGAGGGGCATTCTTAAATGGCAGAAAAATTAATGTGTCAAATGCGAAGGAACTTTCCAAGAGTCTTCTGGCTACCGGTTTCCCCTATGACATAAGGTCTGACAGGAACAATAATATCAATTACTTTAAGGGTATGGCTAAAAGCGCCCAGGCTATTCGCAGGGCAGGGTCTGCGGCTCTCGATATGGCTTATATCGCAGCGGGCCGTTTTGATGGTTTTTGGGAACTAAAACTCATGCCATGGGATACGGCTGCCGGGTGGCTTATGATCATGGAAGCGGGAGGTATTGTTACGGACCTCTTCGGTGGCCCATTCCACCTTGAAGCTCCGCACGTTTTGGCCACAAATGGAAAGATACATGACCACATGATTAATTTGTTTAAAAAAATTGACCGAGAAGGCCTGTCATAAGTAAGCCCTCTTAGATCTTACTTGCCTCAGATTTGCTTAACTGAATGATTACATGCGAGTCATAGCCGCAGGAAAGAGCCATAGCCGGCAGTTGGCAATGCACTCACCGTTCCGTACCTTGATATTAATGGCGACTGAATCTTGTTTGCAAACTCTATAACTGATCGGATCACCTAACATGATTCTTATCCATCCACCAGTTGTAAAACCATGTGAACCGCCAGCAGGACTGGCGAAACTGGCAGGTGTGATGTATGGCCATGACATTCCCTGCAAAGTTATTGATGCCAATTTGGAAGGTCTCTTAAGCCTCCTCCTTGGGGAGGAGAAGGGAGCATATGAACACGCAAGAAGGATCAATGGTAACGACAGCGATATTCCGGAAAATTTCTTGAATACCTGGACGAGCCGTTCATACCGTTGTCTGGAAAGTAATATTGCTGCCTTAACCTCTCGTGAGACTTACAAGAATATTGATCGCTATAAGCGCGCCGTAATTGACCTCAACCGGGTTCTCGAAGTAGAATCTGCCCGTGGCGATGTGCATCTAAGTCTAGCCAATTACCTCGATCAGAATCTCTCGCCTATCAGAAGCGAAGATTTGATAAGGGCTTCTGAAATACCAGGACACAATCCATTCTATGCATATTTTAAGAAGCGGCTTCTACTGGCGCTGCAACAGGAATGCCATACAGTTATAGGTTTTTCATTAAACTATCTTAGCCAGGCACTTTGTACCTTTGCCATGATCGGTTTCTTAAAACGGCGGTATCCAGGCATAAGGGTAGTATTAGGCGGCGGATTGGTCACATCATGGTTACGGCGACCGGGGTGGTCGAATCCGTTCGGCGGTCTCGTTGACGACATGGTGGCAGGACCAGGAGAAGCTGCCATTCTCTCAATTCACGGTGCTGCCTGTAAGCAGTGTCATCATACCCCCAGCTATGCCATTTCATCCATAAAGGGCTATCTGGCTCCAGGGTTTATTTTGCCTTATAGTGCATCGAGTGGTTGCTACTGGACTAAGTGTTCTTTCTGTCCCGAGAAGGCAGAAGGGAATCCCTATGAACCGGTGCCTGTCGGCAAGGTAATTACGGATATACACGACCTCGTTCGGAGAACGAACCCCACCCTTGTCCATCTTCTGGATAACGCAGTTAGCCCGGCACTTCTAAATGCTATCACCGCATCGTCTTTCAGCTTCCCATGGTACGCATTTGCTAAAATATCCTCGCATTTGACGGACCTCGATTTCTGCAAGGCTCTAAAACGATCAGGTTGCGTCATGTTGCAGCTTGGTCTGGAATCAGGAAACCAGGATGTCTTAGATAGTATGCAAAAAGGATTTGATCTAAAAACAGCATCCGCAGCGGTCACTTGCCTCAAAAAAGCCGGTATTGCGACCTATGTTTACCTGATTTTCGGAACTCCAAGGGAAACTGAGACTGAGGCGCGCAACACCCTTGATTTTGCCGCCCGGCACAGCGGGCAGATAGATTTTCTGAACCTGGCAATCTTCAACCTGCCGGCTTACAGTCCGGAGGCACATGATCTCGAAGTGACTGACTTTTATGAAGGGGATCTATCTCTTTACAGGGACTTTTTGCATCCCCGAGGATGGAACAGGAGTCTTGTGAGGCAATTTCTTGACAGGGTATTTAAGAGGCATCCCGCCATCGCATCTATTCTGAGAAAAGTCCCGCCCATATTTACCTGCAATCACGCCCCCTTTTTCGTTAGACAAGTACACTAAATGTTTGTTTTGTGACGGCCGTCCCTTTTAGCGGACAGCAATTCTTTTATATTGATTTATCTTTCACTGTTCATTTAGTATGAAGGGAATTATTTGCTTATTTATTCTTCAAAAAAGCATGGAAAGATTCTCAATTGCCATGAGAAGGACAGACTGTACTTTGGTGAAACAAGATAGAATTGATTCACATTCAATTTACGAGAAGGAATCGATCAAAGTTTCGTCCGGCACGTTGAATGAAACTTGCAATTACGCGAGGAAAGAATCGTATACCCATGAATCGCCTATTGCGGAGATTGGCGATGCGATTTCGGTTAACTTGACGCCGGAACAATGTGATCTCCTAAAGTCAAACCGCTATGTGAAATATTATCTGGACGGAGATGCAACAACAGGCGCGTCTTTAGATATACAACGACACACAGGGTCAGATTATTTTCACTTTTCAATTCGAGAAAGTAAATATTGGAAGAATGCTCAAGGCTAAACATGTCGGTCAGATGCTACAGGTCAGCAACAGCCTGCTCACGAGTCTTGTCAAGTCAAAAAAGATCAGAAGCTATAAATTCGGCAGGCTCAGGCGTTTCTTTTTGCGGGATGTCCTTGATTATCTCTCAAAAAGTGGTGAGGTTTTTGGTAGTTTCGAGTCATAAAACTTCTGTAGGTTCGAGTGTCTCATAGAGGTATCGGGGAGGTAATGAGAGCATGTATTACGACTATTGGGGTCTGCAAAAAGCGCCATTTGACAATGTCCCTGATCCGACCATGTACTCTGATTCTCATTCTTCAATGGAAAATGCCATTGCTGAGACCCTGTTTGCCATAGATGAAGGGAATGAATGCATAGCGGTAATTGTGGGCGATGTCGGTCTAGGGAAAACCTTGTCTCTACGGATAATCATTGACTCTCTGGATCTCGATAAATACAAAATTGCACTGGTTGCCAACCCTGATATGTCCTTCATTGAGCTCTTGAAGGAAATCATTGGTCAGCTTTCCGGCACTAAGTGTGAAGAAAGGAGAAAAGTTGATCTCTTAGAAAAATTCAACAAGATTCTGTTCGATACTATAGATTCAGGGAAGAAGGTATTGATATTTATTGATGAGGCGAATGCTATATCGCCTACGAATTTGGAAAGCCTGAGATTACTGACGAATATGCAGGAAGACCAGAGAAATTTATTTACCATAGTACTTGCGGGACAGCTGGAATTGGCCAGAAGATTGGAACACCCTAAACGCGCCAACCTTCTGCAACGAATAGGGACATTGAGCAGGATCGATAAGATAGGGTCCGAGGATCTTTTAAAGAGCTACGTTGAAACGCGGCTTAGGTTAGCAGGGGGATCGAGGCAGATTTTTGCTGATGATGCATATGGCTTACTGTGGGAGTATTCTGAACATGGTGTACCCCGTTTGATAAACAAGATATGCAAGTTGTCACTAAAGGCCGGGGAGACAAATGAGTTTGCACTGATTTCAGGGGAGGTTATTCATCAGATTGGAGAACGCTTCCGACACTTGACGGGACCCGCTATCCCGAAGAGAAGGCCTAGAAAAAGACCTGAACGCAGTGTTCTCGAAGAAAGAATGGAGAAAGAAGCCGCACAGGTGTCCGATGATACTGAAGCACTTTCAGTAGATGCTTTTAAGGAGCGACGGCGTTCCAAGGATATAGCGATAACGCAAAAAAAGGAATTCGCCGCAGAAAAAGTGGAGCCCCCGGATATGCTTGCACCTTCTTCTGAAGCACCTGTGAACGTAAAAGACATTTCCATCGAAGTAAAGATAGGAGGTCTAGAAATCGCGGTGAATATTCCCCATCATATTATCAGGCAGGCTCAATCATCCACTCACGAACGTCGGATGCAGACGGCCGGGGTTCTCGCCGCTCAGATCATGAAAAAACACGAAGATCTGATATCTACATCGCCAATGGATCCTATTTCGGTATGGAGTTACATACGGGATTTTATCGCGAGCAGACTGGAATGAGAGAGCTGGACGAATCCGACCCTCTCTATTTAGGATTCTTGCTTTGTAAGTTCGTGAAGAATGTGTTGAGCCCCTGTATTGTGTGGATTTATGGAAAGGACTAAGTGGAACCGCCGGATGAGTTCGTCTTTCTTTCCAACATCAGGCTTTAAACGATAAATCTCATACTGGATCTTAGCGAGATTAATGTTGGCTTCTTCTTGGTAAGGGTTTAACTCGAGAGACTTCTCGTAAGCCTTGATTGCTTCCTCAGGTTGGCCCGTTATTTCGAAAATAGATCCCAAGTTATTCCATGCCTCGGGCTTCTTTGCATCAATCGCCAGTACATTCTTAAATAATCCGATACTCTTATTATAGTTGCCTAATTGGACATACAGGGTTCCCAGGTTGAAGAGGGCTTTTACATGAGACGGATCCCTTTCAAGGACGCCTTGATATTCTAGTATTGCTTCATCGAACATATCGTAGCGGTCGTATAGAAGGGCTAAAAGGAACCGAGGCGCCACAGCATCAGGGTCTGCTTCAATGGCCTTCTTGTACTGTTTGACGGCGCTATGATAGTCACCCTCCAATTCAAAGATGTGGCCTATATTAAACATTGCTTCAATATTGTCCGGACTTAATATTAGCGCCCGTTCGTACATCTGCCTTGCACGTCCCAACCTGCCCATTCTCTCATAGACGTATCCAAGGTTGTTGTAGGCCTCCGGATTGTTGGGCTCTAATTTTGTCACCCGCTCCAAACATATCAATGCCCAGTCGTAATCTTCTCTCTGTAGGTAAATGAACCCAAGGTTAACATATGCATCCGCAAATCTCGGATTAAGAATGATGCTTTTCTTGAAGGCCTCTATTGCCTTATCGGATTGTGGTTCAAGAAGGTCATATCTGCACCCTTCCATGAACCATTCTCTGGCTTCATCCTTTTGATCCATCAGAACACGCCCCTGCTGCAACAGAAATTCTGCATTAGAATATTGCCACAGTGAATTATCAAGTTCAGTCAATGCTTGTCAAGATTAATGACTGGCAAATTTTAGCAATCTTTTAAATATCCATTTTTCAGGCCGTCACTTTGCTATTTCCTTTTCGGTCAGATAACATGCCGGGTCGGGAGCCCAAATGTCTCCTGTGACGGCCTCTGCCCGGGCCCGGAAATTTCCACTACAGATATCAAGCCAGCGGCAGCTGGCACATCTTCCTTTCACGTATCTCTTTTTGTCTTTAAGTCTGAACATGAGCTCATTTGACGTATCCATCCATATCTCGCTGAAGGGACGTTCTCTCACGTTTCCAAATGAGATGCCCCTCCAGAACTGGTCAGCATAGACCTCGCCATCCCAGCTCACGCAGCCTATGCCGGTTCCCGAACTGTTGCCCTCATTTACCATGAGGAGCGACATGGCCTCCCTAGCCCGTTCAGGATTATCTTTCAGCAAGCGCATATAGACATACGGCCCATCGGCATGGTTGTCCACCGAAAGTATCTCTTTAGGCTTTCCTCGTCTGAAAAGGTCCATCGTCTTGTCCACAATAAGATCCAGGACGAGCCTCTTTTCATCTTGTGAGAGGTCATCAGCCACGAGTCTCGAACCACGGCCGGTATAGACTAAATGATAAAAACAGGCCCGTGGTATGTCTTCTTTCTCGATAAGTTTGAAAAGGGCAGGGATATCTTCAAAATTTTTCCTGTTCATAGTAACACGGATTCCCACTTTGATACCTTCGTCCCGGCATATTCTGATTCCGTTCATGGTCATGCCGAAGGCTCCCTTTACACCCCGGAAACTATCATGCGTCTTTTCCATTCCATCGATACTTACGCCAATATAAGAAACACCGATCTTTTTAAGATTATGTGCCATTTCTTTGGTGAGCAAAGTCCCGTTGGTTGATATTACGACCCGCATGCCCAGAGCTACGGCCAACTCGGCCAGGTCAGAAAGATCCTCTCTAATTATGGGCTCACCGCCGGAAAAAAGGAGAACAGGTGATCCAAAGGCGGCAAGATCCGATATGAGTTTCTTGCCCTCGTCTGTGGTCAATTCATTACTGTATCTGATGTTCCGGGAGCTTGAATAGCAGTGTATGCATTTGAGATTACAGCTTCGGGTCATATTCCAGACTACCACAGGCCGTTTATGCTTATCGCTTCCGTAACGGAGTGAGTCCATAGTTTCAGCTGCGCCACAGCACAGTTTTGAGATACTTATCATATATTCGTTTCAAAGCCTCATTTCATACACTGGCAGAGGCGAATCTCAGACCGTTTGTTGGCAGGCAATGCCCGGCGATTAAATGCTGCCGCTTCGGGAGAAGAGGTTATTTTGCTGCTGATCATCGATTTTATACTAGTCTATTGTCTAAATGCTTGCAACTTTTTATAAGCTAGTGCTTTACATCGTTATGTCAAGGGCAAAGAGTTACGCTTACGGCATGGACCTGACGATTATAAACTTGGAAGCTCTGAGGATAATTTACAGATGGACGTCAATCTCTTGTCTCTCCAGCCGTCTTTTCTGAGAAAAAAACCTGATCATTAACAGGTCCCATGCACGTTCTTGCTGAAGTCGGAGATATGTCCGTCCCGGGAGATTAAGACACCCTGATCCCTGAGATCACACAATACCTGCTGGATCTCAACTGCCTCTTATCTGGTATACTTGGCGAGTTCATGGACGAGGTCACCGTCCTCCGGCGGGGCGACTTCATGAGAAAACATAAAACGGTGATCAATCTGGTCCGGGATTGACAAGGGATAAGGTACTGCAAGCGTTATTCTGTAGAAAATAGCATGCAAGAGGAAAAAACTATATGAGTGAGCCAGATATGTGTCAAGTTCAAAAGAGCGCAGAATTTAAGAATTTCATTGATAAGGTCTTCTGTATCCTGTAGTCTTCATACATGACGAAATTATCATGTATTGGGCTAATTATCATTACCATTTACTTGGCTACGGTGGGTTGTAATTATAAAGAAGAGGCAGGCACCACCCGTAATCTGAAGGATTCAGGCCCCGCCTATGGAGACATTATGGTTGAGGGGTCCATTGGCGATGCAAGCAATCTGATTCCTATCCTCTCCTCAGACAGTACTTCTCATGAAATCTCAGGACTGGTATTTAACGGTCTTGTTAAGTACGACAAAGACATCAATATCGTAGGAGAGCTGGCCGAATCATGGGACGTCTCAAGGGACGGACTTGTCATTACGTTTCATTTGAGAAAAGGCGTTAGGTGGCATGATGGCTATCCCTTTACCGCCCGCGACGTCTTATATACCTATCAGGTTACGATTGACCCCAAGACACCCACGGCGTATTCAGGTGACTTTCTAAAGGTGAAGAAGGCAGAAGTTCTGGACGATTTTACCTTTAGGGTTACTTATAGTAAACCCTTCGCCCCCGCGCTCATGAGCTGGGGGACATCGATTCTGCCGCAGCACCTCCTGGAAGGGAAAGACATCACGACATCGCCACTGACGCGCAGTCCCATAGGAACAGGACCTTACATTTTTAAGGAGTGGGTACCGGGCCAAAAGATAGTCCTCATCTCAAACCCGGACTATTTCGAGGGCAGGCCGTATATAGACGGCTATATAATGCGGATCATACCGGATACGGCTACCATGTTTTTGGAATTGCGTGCAAACGGTATAGACAGGATGAATCTGACGCCCCTTCAGTACACAAGGCAGACAGAGAACAATCTATTCCAGAAGAATTTTAATAAGTACCGGTATCTGTCCTTTTCCTACACTTACTTGGGCTACAATCTGAAAAATCCACTGTTTCGTGATAAACGGGTGCGGCAAGCCATATCCTATGGTATCAACAAGGACGAGATAATCCAGGGCATCCTGCTGGGGCTCGGCAAAACGGCCACCGGCCCTTACAAGCCTGGTACTTGGGTCTACAACCCCAATGTAAAGACGTATCCATACGATCCCGCGAAGGCAAAAGAACTCTTGGCGGCTGCTGGGTGGCAAGATACCCATGGTGACGGCATACTGCGCAAGGATGGCCAACCCTTCGTATTTGAGATTATTACCAATCAGGGGAACGAGATTCGGGCAAAATGTGCAGAGATTATTCAAAGGCGTCTTTCCGAGATAGGCATCAAGGTTAAAATCAGGATTCTGGAATGGGCCGCCTTCGTAAATGACTTTATTAATAAGCGGCGCTTTGATGCCACAATCCTAGGCTGGACCATACCACTCGATCCGGATATATACGACGTCTGGCATTCGAGTAAGACAGGACCGCAAGAGTTAAACTTTATATCATACAAGAACGAAGAAGTTGACAGACTCATAGAAAAGGGAAGGGATACCTTCGACCAGAAAGAAAGAAAAAAATATTACGACAGGATACAGGAGATATTAGCGGAAGATCAGCCCTATACTTTTCTGTATGTTCCCGATGCCCTGCCTATTATCCATGCTCGATTTCACGGCATTAAGCCAGCGCCTCTGGGGATCGGGTATAATTTTATCAAATGGTATGTTCCCAAAGAGGAACAGAAACTGGTCATGACGAGATAAGAGTGGGTTACAAATAGAATCAATGGAACAGCGCAAGGAAAAATATGTTGAAGATCAGGAACTCAAAGACCAGATAATGAATTTCTGCAAGGAACGGGGAGCAGATATTGTCGGTTTTGCCCCTGTGGAGCGTTGGGATGACGCCGGGGAGGTACCGCCTGATTTCCGTCCCCGTAGCCTCTGGCCACCAGCCCGGACCGTTATCGTCATCGGCCTTGAAACGCCCCTTCCCATTGTGGAAACGACACCCTCCGTCTTGCATAGGGAGCTTTACCGTACAGCTAACCGAAAGCTTGACACATTGGCCTATGACCTGACCCGGCATCTCAACCGCATGGGACACGCCTCCTTTTTCTTCGGCCGAGATGTATACGCCAGTCTCAAGGCCCTGAGAGAGGTGCCTATGGCCGCATTCAGTCACGTCATGGCCGCGAAATACGCCGGCCTCGGTACCGTCGGTGTCAGCCACTGCCTTCTGACCCAGGAATTCGGTCCCAGAGTTAGGTTTGTCTCTGTCTTTACGACAGCCGTCATACCACCAGACCCACTCATAGAAAAGGAACTCTGCATCAAGTGTGAACTCTGCTGTCGCTGCTGCCCCAAGAAGGCGCTTAAGATGCGCAAAGACGGCGTAGTCGGTGATTACGATAAAATGGCCTGTCTGGAGATGGCTGAGGATTTGACTCAAAAAGGCTGCTACCCCTGCGGTATATGCACCAAGGTATGCCCCATCGGCAAGGATCGGGAGCTATACAGTCAGGAGGGTATAAAAAAGAAATATCTCAAGGAGGCTAAGGCCCTTGCCGCAAACCCTGATGATCCCGAATACAAGTCCTGGACGCACGTACGGAAATACGGACAGACAAGAGGCAATGTCGCCCCGAGTTCCAAAGGAGGGGGGCATGGGAAGGACGAGGTAACGTAAAGATGGCAATCACAAATCTGGAGCAGTTCTGTGAAAATTTAAGTGACCTCCTAAGGGTTAGACCGGATATATCAACACTGATCAGCACAGGCCGGTCGCTCGTCGGCGAACTGATGAATCAGACAGAGTGGTTCGGCGACATCCTTCGGAGAATGCTTTTTGATAAGGAATTTTCCCAGAGCCAGAAGCCAAGCATCTGGTCGAATGAGATTACCCTGCACAGGAGCCCCGACCGCTCTTTCCTTGTCCTGTGCTATATCTGGGATCAGGGCCGCCGTGATACCATCCATGATCACGGATCATGGGGAATCATCGGAAGCTTCGTTCAGGCCATCGGGGAACGCAAGTATATGCGCCTGGACGACGGCAAAAGAGAAGGGTACGCCGAATTGGAAGAAGTTTCATCTATCGTTCTTAATCCTGGTGAAACGACGTACGTGCTACCTCTGAATAAGGGAATCCACAGGATGGAAAATTTCGGAAGAGATACGGCCATTACTATAAACGTTTACGGACCGAACATCCGGAAAGGGTATGTCCAGTTCTTCTACCCAGAGATGAATTTGGTAAACAGGGCCTATCCTCCGGAAACACTCAGAGAGGCTTTGGCCGTCCGCGCCCTCGGGAGCCTGGCTGCGCCCTGGAGCGAGGAGTTACTGAAAGGTGTACTGGCAAGTGGCCTTCCCGATTACATCAAGAAGGAAGGCGAAATTTCGCTGGCCAGGATAAAAACGTGATTCTATTCGTTTGTGAAAACTCATCCGGGATCGAAGCCAATTGATCAAACCTACGCTGACTATAAATAAACTCATAAGCGGGGCATCCATTACTATAGTAGCCCTTGGCGATTCCTTAACGCAGGGATGGATGGTCTCGAAGGGTTATGTCGATTTTTTGAGAGAAATGCTTCGCGCGAAGTTTCCACAAAGCAGATTCAAGCTCGTTAACAGCGGCATACCCGGGGACACTGCAGATTCCGGCCTGTACAGGCTTAGGTGGGACGTTCTTCATCACAAGCCCAATTGTGTCTTTATACAGTATGCCCTCAACGACGCGTTTTCGGGATACTCGGAACTGCAATTCAAGGACAATATAAGAGGAATCATCGATAAGACCAGGGGGGCCGGCGATGTCGATATCATTCTTATAACCTCAGGATATATTGATGACGAACATGATAATAGCATCGTGGAAGGCTTCTATCGTCAACTCGAGGCACTAGGAGAGTGTTACGCGATTCCCGTTGCCCTAGTGCATAAATACTGGAGCAAGAAGGTCAGCGATGGTGTGCCATTTGAATCTTTGGTGCAGCATGACGGTGTACACCCCACAGAGGAAGGTTATAGGCTCATGGCTGAAGCAGTCATGAGTCTATTTGAGATAAATGAAAAAGGGCAGAACATTTAGCTTATTCATTGCCTGTAAATAAAAAGTCAGACACAATCTCCCGCGCAGCTGATTTTAGATCCCTGTTCGCTGTATACGAATGGAAGGTCAATCAGCCGATGGCGGCATTTATCGCCACCAAGGCGGCTTTCGGATAAAATAATGGAGGGGAGAAACCCTGCCTGTAGATCGTTGATTCCAAAATTTGTCAGGGATTCTTTCTCCGAAGTGAATCACCGTTCGGTAATGTTAAACTCGAACAAGCAGGTAGTCCAGTGCGACGATCAAGGTTAATATAACGGGAGGAACATATGTGAAATTTGATATTAAATAGTCATTGTTGAGAAAAGTGCGATACAAGCATGGCATCCAGCATTTTTTATTTCACTTATGATCGCATTTTGAGACGGCTCCTTAGGTAATCCTTGAATTCTTCATAGGTTGCAGAGAGTTCAAAAGGCTCTCCTATTTTCCGGTCAATGTCCTTCATGCTTTTCGGCAGTTCAGGGCTTATTCCCAAGAGGTCTTCGATTTCATCAGGGAATTTGGCCGGATGGGCTGTCTCGAGGGATACGCATAAGGGGAAATCACCGTATCGTTCCATGTATATCTCAAGGCCTCTCCAGCCTACAGCTCCGTGTGGTTCCAGCAAGATTCCATACTTATCATATGTTCTTCTGATCGTTTTCTTTGTGTCCTCATCGGTGATGCTTACTGAGAAAATCCGTCGCCTCATTTCATTTATATCCGGGTATCTATGGACTGTGCCCCCGCGATCAACTGTTCCCCCATATAGGTCGAAGAATCGGGCGAGATTGCTTGGATGACCAACGTTCATGGCGCTGGAGAGGCAAGCTCGAGACGGAGATATTTTTTCATACACGCCTGTCTCCAGAAATTTAGGGAATTCATCATTCTCGTTAGTCGGCATGACAAGCTTTTCTACAGGGAGGCCCATCCTTCTTGCATATTCGCATCCCAGGGCGTCTCCGAAGTTTCCCGACGGAACAGAAAAGACTATCTTGTCACCGGCTCCGGCAAGTTGTGAATAGGCGTAGACATAATAAATAATCTGAGGGAGGATCCTCCCGAAATTAATGGAATTTGCCGAGGTCAGGTTAAAGGCCGCAAGAGACGGGTCCGAGAAGGCCTGTTTGACAAGGTTCTGGCAATCGTCAAATTTGCCCGGCACAGAAATCGCCTGGACATTCCCTCCGATCGTGTCGAGTTGTTTTTTTTGCCTGCCACTTACTTCGCGCTTCGGATATAGTATGTACACGTCGATACCTTCGACACCCTTGAAGGCTTCACCAACGGCGCTTCCCGTATCTCCCGATGTTGCAACCAAGACATTCAGCCTCTTGCCCTGATCGCGGAAATAGCTCATCAGGCGGGCCATCATTCTCGCCGCAAAGTCCTTGAAAGAGGCAGTCGGACCCTGATCCAGCCTCATGATGTATTTACGGCCAACCACTTTCTCGAGCGGGACCGGGTAGTCGTAAGACTCTGCCACAATCTTTTCCAGTATCTCGTAAGGGATTTCATCTGCAAGAAAGGCTGTCGCGATAAGCATGGCAGCTCTCGTGTAGGGTGTGCCCTTGAGTGCCGTTATGCTCTGCATGGAAATGAACGGGACGGGATCCGGCATGAAGAGTCCTTCATCAGGCGCCTGACCATGGAGGAGTGCTTTCCTGAAAGAAACAGTCTTTTTCCATGGAACAAGGCCGGGAATACCACTCAGATTTCTATTTGTGCTGTAGTAGTGAATGCTTTGCGACATGATAACGAAAAAATCCTTCTGAGATATTTCACCTTACAGTGCATATGCGCGGATTATAACTACCATAACAGTCGTAATCAATCAAATAGGCAAATTTTTTCTTGACAATGTCGTTCTTCTAAACTAATTACTACTTAAACAATAGAATTAGTAGTGATCATACATAAGATAGGTTATGAAACTTTCCACGAGAGCCCGGTACGGAGTTCGGTTGATGGTTGCCTTAGCCCTTAATTACGGCAAGGGCCTTGTGTTTCTTAAAGATATAGCCAAGGGAGAGGATATTTCTGAGAAATATCTAAGTCAAATCATCATACCCCTGCGTGGAGTCGGTTTGGTGAACTCCAGCAGAGGGGCATACGGGGGATACAGCCTTGCTAAAGACCCGTCGCAGATCACCATGAAAGAGATCATGGACGTCCTGGAAGGGGACTGTTCCCTTGTGGACTGTGTGAAGAACCCTTCCAAGTGTCCGAGGGTGCCCATTTGTGCAAGCCATGAAATTTGGGCGATCATAGGAGGAAGAATTTCAGAGACCTTGAGTTCGATAACTCTGGATATGCTGGTCAAGATGAATCAGGAGAAAGCTCAAAGGGCGATGATGCACAATATCTGAAGGATGAGAATGTCAAACGAGCCCTGGAAGAAAAACACAGGCGAATTTTGGGCTGAAAGTGCTAAGAGTTTACAATGAAGAGAATATATCTCGATAACGCAGCGACAACCCCGACAGATGAAAGGGTATTAGAGGCCATGCTGCCCTTCTTTTCAGAGATGTATGGGAATCCTTCAAGTCTCCATGCTTTCGGTCAGGAGGCCAAGTATGCCATTGAGGAGGCGCGGTACATCGCTGCGCAATTTATAGGCGCTCGGCAGGAAGAGATTGTTTTTACAAGCGGGGGCACTGAAAGCAACAATACCGCAATCAAAGGCGTAGCCTATGCGAGACGTGATAAGGGGAATCACATCATTACTTCGAAGATAGAACACCATGCAGTTCTGGAACCGTGTCATTTTCTGGAGAAACAAGGGTTTGAAGTGACCTACATCCCTGTTGATCAATTCGGCCTCGTCGATCCTGCAGATGTGAAAAAGGCAATCACGGGGAAAACGATCCTTATTTCCGTTATGCACGCCAATAATGAAATAGGGACAATTGAGCCAATTGCGGAGATCGGCAAGATTTCAAGAGATAAAGGGATATACTTTCATACCGATGCGGTTCAGACCTGTGGTCATGTCCCTGTCGATGTAAGCGAACTGAGCGTCGATCTCTTCAGCGCCTCCGGGCACAAGCTGTATGGACCGAAAGGGGTCGGTATCCTTTACATAAGGAAAGGCGTACGCATCCTTCCCTTCATGCATGGCGGCGACCAAGAACAGGGCCGCCGAGCTTCGACACATAATGTGCCGGGGATCGTCGGTTTCGGAAAAGCTGTGGAACTGGCAAGGGAGGAGATGGCCAAAGAGATGGAGCAACTGACCATGCTCCGTGATAAAATGATCAAAGGTATTCTCACAGGAATTGAATATGCGCGTTTGAACGGGCACCCGAAAGAAAGGCTCCCGAATAACGTCAATGTTTCCATTTCATATGTGGAGGGCGAATCCATGCTTTTGAATCTTGACATGGAAGGGATCGCCTGTTCAACGGGGTCTGCGTGTACGTCATCGTCTCTGGAGCCGTCGCATGTTCTGGCGGCGACCGGCTTGTCTCATGAGCTCGCCCACGGGTCTTTGAGATTTACCTTGGGGAAGCTGACCTCCGAGGAGGATATCGACTACACCCTCACACGCCTCCCTGTCATTATTGGTAAATTGCGCGCCATGTCTCCTTTGTACAAGAAGGAGGTTAAGTAATGGAATACAGCGAAAAGGTCATGGAGCATTTCAGAAATCCAAGAAATGTTGGTGAAATTGAAAATCCCGATGGGGTTGGAAGAGTGGGGAATCCTGTGTGCGGCGATATTATGGAACTCTACATAAAGGTTAAAGATGGCGTTATTACAGATGCAAAGTTCAAGACCTTCGGCTGCGGTGCCGCCATTGCCACTAGTTCCATGGTTACGGAGCTTGTAAAGAACAGGACGATCGATGAGGCCCTGAAAATCTCCAACCGGGCCGTAACGGAAGCCCTGGGTGGACTGCCGCCCATCAAGATGCACTGCTCTGTCCTCGCGGAAGGGGCGCTCAAAAAGGCCCTTGATGATTACCGAGGGAGGATTTCAGTTCTGACGTCTGGAGAACAGGCCAAAAAATTGCTGACCGCGGTGAATAGTGGCGTATAAGATGAGTAAGAAAGTTTTGGTGGCCATGAGCGGCGGGGTTGATTCATCCGTTGCGGCCATGATTATGAAAAAGGAAGGGTATGACGTCGCCGGTGTTACCATGTGTCTCGGCATCAGAGATGGAGTGGAGCGCGTGAGGTGCTGTGGCCCCGCCGCCGTCGACGATGCGAAAAGGGTCTGTAACCGGCTTAAGATACCCCACTATGTCTTCGATTATTCCGGAGAGCTTGAGGAAAAGGTAATAGCGAGATTTGTCAATGAATATCTGATAGGCAGGACACCGAACCCCTGCGTTGACTGCAATCGTTACCTTAAATTCGGGAGCCTCTTGGAAAAGGCGAAGGCTCTTGGGTTCGATTTTCTAGCTACGGGACACTACGCTGTAATTGAAAAGAATGACGGAAGATTTTTTCTGAAGAAACCGCGGGACAGGAGAAAGGATCAGACATATTTTCTCTATCCTATTCCTAACGATGGCTTGAGGTCCATACTGTTTCCTCTTGCATCCCTGACCAAAGATGAAGTCAGGAAGATGGCAACGGAGGCTGCCCTGCCCGTTGCGCAAAAGCTGGAGAGCCAGGATATCTGTTTTGTGACGCAAAAAAATTATCAGGCATTTCTGTTGGAGCGGGTGCAGGATTTAAAGCCTGGTTTGGTTTTAGATGTGCAGCGAAATGTCTTGGGTAACCATAGGGGGATCGTATTTTATACCATCGGCCAGCGGGGAGGTCTGGGCATCAGCAGCAGGACCCCCCTTTACGTTACCTCCATAAATTATGAAGACAATAGCATTATCGTAGGCGAAAAGAAGGACCTTTCGGCTAAAGGGCTTGTTGCCGGAGATTTGAATCTGTTTACTGAAAACTTGCCCCGCGAGGTTTTAGCCAAGATCAGGTACCGGAAACGAGAAGCGCCCTGCACGGTAAGTCTCGAGGGCAACACTGTCAGAGTAACATTTGCGGAAGAGCAGGAGGCAATAACTCCCGGCCAGTCAGTGGTCTTTTATGCGGATGACCGCGTTCTCGGAGGGGGAATCATCGAAGAGGTTTTGCATGGAAGTTGTTGAAAAGATCAACCGATTACGAAAAGAGAGAAATGCCGTTATCCTTGTGCACAACTATCAGATACCCGAGGTTCAGGATGTTGGGGACTATGTGGGCGATTCCCTTGGGCTGAGCATCCAGGCATCACAGACCGCTGCGGACGTTATCGTGTTCTGTGGGGTCTATTTCATGGCGGAGACGGCGAAAATTCTTTCACCGGAAAAGACTGTCCTCATTCCGGATATCAAGGCGGGTTGTCCCATGGCGGATATGATTACTGCCGAAGAGCTCAGGAAACTGAAGAGAGAACATCCCCAGGCAAAGGTTCTCTGCTACGTGAATACAACTGCTGAAGTCAAAGCTGAGTGTGATGTCTGCTGCACCTCAGGGAATGCGGAGCAGATAGTGCGATGGGTTTCTCGGAGCGCAGATGAGATAATCTTCGCTCCAGATCAATATTTAGCCCATTATATATCCACCCAGGTTGGAAGGGATTTTATTTCCTGGAAGGGTTACTGCCCGACACATGTGAAAATACTACCCGGAGATATTGCAAGAAAAAGGGCGCTTTATCCCGGTGCCGAGGTTTTAGTGCACCCGGAATGCACACCGGGTGTCACGAAGTTGGCTGACAAGGTTCTCTCGACAGAGGGTATGATGAGGTATGCAAGGGAAACGAAGACGAAGGCATTCATTATAGGGACGGAAATTGGTATTCTCCATCGTCTGAAAAAGCAAAATCCCGAGAAATCTTTCTATCCGGCATCGGAGCTGGCGGTCTGTCCAAATATGAAATTGACGACACTGGAGAAGGTATTGTGGGCTCTGGAGGAGATGCATCACGAAGTTACTGTGCCATCGGACATAATCAGAAAAGCGAAAAGCAGTCTCCAAATAATGCTTGATCACTAGATCGATTGTAAGAGCAGGATGTAGTTATGGAGCCATTTGACATTACCGTTATAAGAAAAGGTGAGCGGGAGAGAGTTCCCCGACGTGTCTCGGAAGAAGTTCCCCTTACCATAGAGGTGAACGGGAATGAACTGGTCACATTGCTCTCAAGCCCCGGGCATATGGAAAACC
>Ga0335081_10003986_pt1 | contig 23292 bp, 22 predicted proteins | sample Lox_Sample_35_FD_206713 | JGI IMG/M metagenome (GOLD analysis project Ga0335081, IMG submission 206713) | Soil microbial communities from Loxahatchee National Wildlife Refuge, Florida, United States - Lox_Sample_3.5 | ecosystem: Environmental > Terrestrial > Soil > Wetlands | place: USA...
TTGCTGAGACGAGGTTGGCTGAGCGCTGAGTGACGAATGCTAAGTGCTCATGGCAACGGATCGCATTGTCGGAATTGATTTGGGCACCACGAATTCGCTCGTGGCGTTCATGCAAGGGGACACTCCGGTCGTAATTCCCGGGGAAGAGGGCTCGAACCTTGTGCCCTCGGTGGTAGCGCTAGATGACCACGATCAGGTGATCGTCGGCAATGCGGCGCGCAAATATCTGATCGAAACGCCGCAGCGCGCAGTGTATTCCATCAAACGGCTGATGGGACGCGGGGTTGAGGACATTCAGGAAGAACTGAAGCTTTTCCCGTTCCGCCTGGCCGCCGATCTGCAGGCAGGCGAAGTGATCCGCATAAAACTCGGAGAGAAGATCTTCACGCCGCCGGAGATTTCTGCGTTTATTCTGAGGCAACTCAAGCGGAACGCCGAGCGCTATTTCGGCGCGCCGGTAACGAAAGCGGTTATCACCGTGCCGGCGTACTTCAACGACGCTCAGCGGCAAGCGACGAAAGATGCCGGCCGGATTGCAGGACTCGATGTGCTGCGGCTGGTCAACGAGCCGACGGCGGCTTCGCTCGCGTATGGGCTGGACAAAAAGCAGAACGGGATTGTCGCTGTGTACGACCTGGGTGGAGGGACGTTCGACATTTCCATCCTCAAGCTGCACGACGGAATTTTTGAAGTGGTGGCGACGAACGGCGACACCCACTTGGGTGGCGATGACATTGATAATCTGCTGATCCGGATTGCGCTGGATGATATTCACGGCGATATGGGCCTGGATGTTTCGCGCAATGGCGAGGCGGTGGCGACCATCCGCAAGGCGGTGATTGAGGCGAAGATCGCGCTCTCAGCGCACGAATCTGCGAAGCTCGAACTTGAATTGCCGGACGGAAAGCATTATCTGCGGGAAATTTCGCGTCAGCAGTTTGAGCAGCTGATTCAGCCCATCATTGAGCGCACGGTGGGACCATGCAAACAGGCGTTGAAAGATGCCGGGTTCAAGCCGGAACAGATTCACGAAGTGGTGCTGGTGGGCGGCTCGACGCGCATTCCCAAAGTGCGAGCGCTGGTGGAAGAGATGTTCGGGCGTAAAGGGCATACGGACTTGAATCCGGATGAAGTCGTCGCGCTAGGCGCGGCGGTACAGGCGAACATTCTGGGGGGTGGGTCGGAAGCCACTCAGGATATGCTGCTGCTCGACGTGACCCCGCTTTCACTGGGCATCGAAGTGGCCGGCGGCGTCACCGACAAGATCATCCTGCGCAACTCAACCATTCCCGCTTCGGCGACGCAGCATTACACCACGCAGGTGGACGGGCAGGCGAATGTGGCGATCCATGTGTTGCAGGGCGAGCGGGAGCTGGCGCAGGATTGCCGGTCGCTGGCGCGCTTCGATCTGAAGGGGATTCCGCCGATGATTGCGGGCATGCCGCGGATTGAAGTGAAATTTCTGATTGACGCCAACGGGATTCTGCATGTTTCGGCGCGGGAACAGCGGAGCGGCAAGGAAGCTGAGATCGAAGTACAGCCGAGTTATGGGCTGACGGACGAGCAGGTCGAGAACATGATTCTCGATTCTTTCGATGCGGCGGAAGAGGATTTCCGGCAGCGGCAAATCATCGAAGCGAGGAACGAGGCCGATACGATTCTTGCGGCGCTCGAAAAGGGGAAGAAGAGCGCGGCCTGGGGACAGCTCACCGCGGATGAAAAGAAGCAGATCTCGAAGCTCGAAAAAGCATTGCGCGACATGGAGGGCAAAGAAAATTTTGCCTTGATCCGCGCCGCGATTGACGCGTTGAACCAGGGCACGATGCGGCTGGCGGAGCTGATGATGGACAGCGCGGTTTCGAGCGCGCTCAAAGGCAAGACGATGGAGCAGGCGGATTTGGGCGAAGGGCCCGAGGCCCCGCATCCGGTAGCGAAGGCAGAATTCAAATAGCAGCATTTAGCAGTCGGCCATTGCGCGGTCTTGCCAAGTGCTAACTGCTAAATGCCAAGTGCGGTTCTAATGAGGTGAAGGATGGCCGAGGAGAAAGCCCAGAGCGCGGGAGCGGCGACGGTTGAAGCTCCCGGCGAGAACACCGTGCAGGTGACGTTTCTGCCAGAAGGCAGAGTGGTGCAGTTCGAGCACGGCAAGCTGCCCTATAAAGATCATGGCAAAGAGCAGTCCATTTTGGACGTCGCTCTGAACAACGGAATCGCGCTCGACCATGCCTGTGGCGGCAATTGTGCGTGCACCACCTGCCACGTCTGGGTGAAGGAAGGCGCCGAAAATCTTTCTGAGATGGATGATGACGAAGCCGACCGGCTCGACATGGCGGCGGATTTGCAGTTAAACTCACGTCTCGGCTGCCAGGCGGTGGTTACGAAGCCGGGCAAAGTGGTCGTGGAAATTCCGGCTTGGAACCGGAATTATGTGCAGGAAGGACATTAAGATCAGCAGTTAGCATTCGGTACCTGGCATTTGGCCAACGGCGGATCGTTGCTGGTTCTTGGCTAAGTGCTAAGTGCCAAATGCTAAGTGCTGCAGTGGCAAGGAGCATCCGATGACGAAAGATCTCACCTGGGATGATGCCGACGACATTGGAATTCTTCTTTCCGAGAAACATCCCGATGTAGATCCGCTGGCGGTGCGCTACACCGACCTGCATCGCTACGTCACGGAGCTTGCCGAGTTCAAGGACGACCCCAAGAAATCGAACGAAGGGAAACTCGAAGCCATCCAGATGGCATGGCATGCTGAGTTTCTAGACCGCACGCAGGGGTAGTAGTTAGGTGCAATTCCCGTCTTTTATCCAACCTTAGCGGGCACCTTTTCATCCACGCTGGCTTCGCGCAAGAACCTGGCCGACTCTTCCGGCGGCGTTGGATTGATGTAAAAGCCCGTACCCCATTCGAATCCCGCCGTCTTCGTCAGCTTAGGCATGAACTCGATGTGCCAGTGATAGTGATCGTTGGTGGGATCCTGCACCGGCGAGCTGTGAATCACCAGATTGTATGGAGGGTTGTCGAGCACGAGGTCGGCTTTGGTGAGCAGGCTCTTGATGGACTTGGCCAGGTTCTGAAACATCTGCGAAGAAGAGTTCTCGAACGCCGATTCGTGACGCTTGGGCAGAATCCAGGTCTCAAAGGGAAAGCGCGGAGCGTAAGGGGCCAGGGTCAGAAACTCTTCATTTTCTTCGACCACGCGAATGCCGGCTTCGGTTTCCTGGCGGATGATGTCGCAAAAAACGCAGCGCTCTTTGTAGATGAAAAACTGCTTGGCGCCCTCGAGTTCCTCGGTCACGTAGATCGGGATAATCGGCAAAGCAATCAGCTGAGAATGCGAGTGCTCGAGCGAGGCGCCGGCCGCCTCGCCGTGGTTCTTAAAGAGCAGAATGTATTTGAAGCGGCGGTCTTTTTTCAGGTCGAGGATGCGGTCGCGGAAGGTCCAAAGCACGTCTTCGATGCGTTTCGGCGGCAGCGTGGCGAGCGTGGCGGTGTGATCAGGAGTTTCGATGATCACCTCGTGCGCGCCCACGCCATTCATTTTGTCGAACATGCCCTCGGCCTGGCGGTTGAGCTCGCCTTCAATGCCCAGTGCAGGAAATTTGTTAGGGACGACGCGAACCGTCCAGCCGGGAGAATCGCGCTGCGGAGGCGGACCGCCGTTGGGATTCGGGCGATAGGCCTGGATTTCCGGCGGAGTCTTGTTTTCGTTTCCATAGCAGAACGGGCAAAAGCCGCCCTTGATGCGCACTCCTTCGCGCACAAAATCGGACGGCCGTTTGGCGCGATCGGTCGAAATGATTACCCAGCGGCCCACGATAGGGTCTTTGCGCAGTTCAGGCACAGATTAATGAGTCCTTTCGCTCCGGCGTGAGCCAAAGAAAAATTTTACGATAGCTAAGAAGCATCCTGGAACAATTCAAAGCGCGGCAGATTAGATGCCCCATAATATACGCTCACGGTGTCAAATCGGAACTGGCACGAAGGTGGCAACCGACGCAGGTAGTCATGGGCCACCCTAGCCAACTCGCGGAGTTTGGCACGATCCACGGCCGCTTCCGCAGGTTTTATATCGGCTGAAGTACGGGTCTTCACCTCAATAAAACACAAAATATTCTTATGCCACGCGATAAGGTCAATTTCTCCCCGATAGTGGGGAGAACGGAAATTGCGTGCCACCATCACATAGCCTAGCTTGCGCAGGTGAAAATAGGCATCTTCCTCGCCGCGGCGGCCGAGACGCTGGTGGGGTGGGGTTTTCTCCGGAGGGAGGGTTTTGTCGGCCAGCCAATCAAGAACGCGGACTGCAGCGCGAGTGAGATGCGCGGGGAGCACAGTCGCTCAGGCTAGCCCAATCGCAAAAAGAATGATGTGACGGATGTCACAAGGATTGTCATCACTGCGGGTTGAAACGTAGGGCGGCGAGAAGCCCGCCCCACGCAACCTTTATCCGCGCGACCTATCGAATGTGGATAGTTTTGCCGTCGGGGTCAAGTACGCCCTTCACACGGACCTGCTTGCCTTCATATTTCTGCGCCAGCTCCTGGTGGTCCATGTCGTAAGACTTGCCGCTGGCGTCCTGCAATACATACTTATCGCCGGATTTCACAATGGTGCCGTGAAAAACCTGGTCCGGCTGGGCTTGCGCCTGGTCGCCGGGGGCCGGCTGTGCCCTCTGGTCCGGGGGTTGCGAGGGCTGAGGCGTCTGTTGAGGCGTTTGATTGGGCGTGGGCGGTTGCTGGGCGGCGAGCAGGGCGCCATACGAAATCTGGGCCAGCAGCAGAGCCGGCGCTGCAAGCAACCACAGAACAGTTTGCTTCTTCATGGAATCCTCCGGGAGATAGTAAGCCTCAGCATGGGGCCGCATGCGGGCTGCCAATGGCTCATGATCGGACAAGTAATCGAAAGAAATTCGCACGTGGCGCGGGCTGAAAGTCTTAGCGGCGACCGGACGTGCCGAGGCAATTCACAGCTCGGAGATTGTCTTTCCCGAAATTACGGCTCCGGCTGTAGGGAATGATGGGTAGTCCGTGCGCAAAGCAGGCGCGCCGCGGAAAAATTTGCCCGGCGCAGGCGCGGTCGGTGCAAAGGACGCCGGCGCAATTATTCGGCTATGACATCTCCCACGTGGATTACGCCCTCGTTGAGAATCTGGGCGCGCAGGCCGCCGCGATGGCGCAGGCCCTTGATGACGGGAAGTCCGGTGAGGCGCTGTAGGTGTTCGCAGGGCTCGCACAGGCGAATGCCGCGAATTTTGACAGCGCCGACGTGGAACTCGCGGCCGACCAGATGATTGAGCGGAACTCCTCGCGTAACCAGGTTGCGGCGGGCCTCGCCGGGAGCAAGAGCGACGTTGTAGTCACGCTCCAGGGCCTCAAGAGCTTCGGCTTCAATCAAGGTCAGTTCGAAATCCGGCTGCGGCTTGAAGAAGGTTCCCTGCTTCAGGGCATAGCGGTCGCCTTCGAGGCCGACTCCGGGAAGCGCGCGAACTTCTTCCACACCGCGAAGCGTGTGCGTGGCGACTGCGCCGATCTGGATGGACTCGAGTTTGCCTTGCCACATCTTTGTTCTCGAAAAGCCATTGCGTCGCGGTCTCAGCACCGGCAAATGGCTCGAAATAACGAGACTACGAAACTCCCCGGCTACAGGAATGCTTCGTCTTTCTACTTGCCAACCTTCGCGATGCATTCTTCCAGCACGTCCAACGCGGCGTCCGCTTCGTCTTTGGTCACAATCAGCGGTGGGCAGATGCGAATGGTGCTGGGTCCGCAGCCCAGAAACAGAATGCCGCGTTCGAAGGCCATCTCCGCCACGCGGTCGCGTTCAGCCGCGGCCTGCTCGCGAGTCTGTTTGTCTTTCACCAACTCGACGCCAATCATCAATCCACGACCGCGAACATCGCCCACCAGCTTGTGTTTCCTTGGCCATTCCGCCAGGCGTTTGAGCATGTGATTACCGACTTCAGCGGCATTGCGCAACAGTCCTTCGCGCTCGATCACGTCAAGGGTGGCCAGCGCGGCGGCATTGCAAACCGGATTGCCGCCGAACGTCGAGGCGTGCGAGCCTGGCACCCAGTCCATGACGGCGGCCTTCGTGATGGTGACGCCGAGCGGCATGCCGGAGGCGATGCCTTTGGCGCAGCAGACGATATCGGGCTGCACCCCACTGTGCTCGATGGCCCACCACTTGCCGGTGCGGCCGACCCCACTCTGCACTTCGTCGGCGACCAGCAGAATGCCGTGGCGGTCGCAGATGCGCCGCAACTCCTGCATGAAGACCGTCGGCGCCACCACGTAACCGCCTTCACCCTGCACCGGCTCAACGAAGATGGCCGCAACTTCCTCGGGCGGCAGCGTGGTGCGGAACAGCTTGTCTTCAATGAATCGCGCGCAACTCAGAGCGTAAGCCTCACCGTCTTCGGCGCCGGCGCGATAGGCATCCGGGTAAACCACGTGGGTCACGCCGGGAACAAGGGGCGCAAAGCGCCGCTTCTGCTGCGGCTTGGATCCGGTCAGCGACAAAGCTCCCATGGTGCGGCCGTGGAATGCGCCAAAGAAAGCGATCACATGCTGCCGCTTCGTGTGATAACGGGCCAGCTTGAACGCGCACTCAATGGCCTCCGCGCCTGAGTTGCCGTAATAGACGCGATGTGGCCCCGGCATAGGTGCGATCTTTGACAAGCGCGCGGCGAGTGTCACAAGGCTCTCGTAGTAGAAATCCGTGCCCGACATGTGAATCAACTCACCCGCCTGCTTCTGAATGGCGGCGGTCACTTCGGGATGGCAATGCCCGGTCGAGACCACGGCGATGCCGGCGGAGAAATCGAAAAACTCATTTCCGTCCACGTCGGTCACCACAATTCCGTGGCCGCTTTTGGCAACGAGCGGGTAGGAACGAGTATAGGAAGGCGAAATGTATTGGTTGTCGCCCTCGAGCACGCGCCTGGCGTTGGGCCCGGGCAGCGCGGTTATGATTTTTGGCCCACTCAGAGTCTTGGTCGGCATGGCATCCTCCGGAAAACGGTCGTTGGTCGTTCGTCTTTCGTGGTCGGGATTCGTCGTGGCGGCCTGGTTCACCACGAAAACCAAATCAAGCGGGGAGGATCAGAACTAATCGCTGCCGAAGAGGTTGGGGCGCAAGTGAGCAGGAAGCACGGCGCGGTACCGCCGCGGGCAGACCAGAAAATGCAGCCAGCACTCCCGAAGACGCGAATTGAAGCGAGGCAGCATCGTGATCTTGTCCGCCTCTATTATAGCTTGGCGGGGGTTGAATCCGCGAACGGCGTTGGCCCTTAAGTTACGAAGATACCCCAGCGTGGGGCACATAATCGAAACTCACTTCCGGCGAATCGAAAGGGGATCTACTATCCACATTGGCAGAAGAAGTTGCAGGCCGCCGGCCCGTCGCGCATGAGCCGTTAGTTCGCTAACGGCGAATATAGAGTGACGACAAGATCAGAGTGTTACCCAGAAACAATCCGGCATCTTTTCATGGAAAATACACCCGTCCCCGAACCGCCAAGCGCGTATAATTTTGGACTTCCGGGTGAATTTTGTCTGGGCGTATCCTCCACGTAGTTGTCTTCGGTGTCCTGTCTTTGGTCGGCCCGCGGATTTGGGCGCAGACGCCTAGCGTGTCCTCCTCGCCGGGCCTGCAAACCGCCATCCGCGACGTGAATTTCGAGAACAGTACCGTTCTTTCCACTCAGGAACAGGAAGAGATTGCGCAGAAGTTGCAATGGCAGGACCCATTCTGGCTTGGCCGCCAGACGCCCGAAGCGATGGAGCAACTGGTAGATCAAACTGTGCTCGATTGCTATCGCGATCATGGTTACTGGCGCGCCAAAGTCACCGCCCAGGTGCATTGGGTGAATGCCAGCGAGGCGCACCGGCAAGTAGATGTAGCAATTCGCACGATTTCCGAAGGCCGCCAATACGTACTGACCGAGCTGCACTGGAGCGGAACCCAGGTGTTTCGGGAAGAAACTCTCGCCGGCCTCATGCCTCTGCGCCCGCACGAGGTGCTGAGCGAAGGAAAGTTGCGTCAGGGGCTGGAAGCAATTCGCCGGCTCTACAACGCCAACGGATACCTGGCCTTCACCGCGCAACCGCAAATGGAATTTGACGACGCCGCGGCCGGCGTTGCGCTGAACATTGCGGTGCAGGAAGACACCTTGTTTTCTTTCCGCAGTCTGTCGGTCGAGGGTTTTGATCCGGCCACATCGGAGCAGCTGCGCAGGCGCTGGGAAAACCTCAAAGAGCAGCCTTATTCGGCCGAAAAGCTGCGCGTCTTTCTGGGACAGTTTTTCCCGCGCTCGGGCCCCGATCCGCTCGAATACAGCACCAGCAACATTGACCTCAACTCGCACACGGTGGATGTCGTCGTAAGTATTGAAACGCAAGCCAGGAAGTCCGCGCGGTAAGTTCTGGGTCGTTCGCTGATCACCGTGCGTTCCGCCCCTCCGCATTCCTCGTCTGTTATCGTTTATCTTTGGGTTTTGCCTTCGCGCCCCCATGTCTCAAGTCCACTGTCCACCGCGATTGCTTACGGTGCTGTGTTTCGCGCTGGTGTATCTGTTCTGGGGGTCCACTTACCTCGCCATTGATATCGCCGTGCAGCAGATTCCGCCTGCGCTGATGTGCGGAGTGCGCTTCAGCATCGCAGGGCTGATCATGCTCGGCTATTGCGCGCTGCGCGGCCAATCCACTCACTACACCGGGCGGCAACTGGGCGAGCTGGCCGTGGTCGGGATTCTGTTGCTCATGGGCGGTAATCTCACCCTTTCTTACGCCGAGCTTTATGTGCCGACTGGGCTGGCCTCCCTGCTGCTCGCGATTACGCCGCTGTTTTTTCTGCTGCTGGATTCGCTCTTGCTGGGCGATCATCATGTTTCAGCGCCAGGGTTGCTGGGACTCGCGCTGGGTGTTGTGGGAACTCTGGTGTTGCTGTGGCCGCAATTGGCCTCGCAGGGCACGCTGGGACGCAAAGAACTTTGGCGCTCGGTCAGCCTTCTTGGTGGATCATTTTTGTGGGCTTTGGGATCGGTGCTCTCGAAACGCTGGCATGGGGGCGTGGCGTCGCTGAGCGGAACCGGCTGGCAGATGACCTTTGCGGGCGTGGCGAATCTCGTGTTCGCGATCGCCACACGTGATGCGTCGCGCGTGGTGTGGACCGTGCCCGGATTAGGCGCGGTGCTGTATCTGGTGATGTGCGGTTCGCTGATCGGATACACCGCTTACATTTGGCTGCTGGCGCACGTGCCCACTTCGAAGGTTTCGACTTACGCCTACGTCAACCCCATGGTGGCGGTTTTCCTGGGCTGGCTGGTGCTTAAGGAGCGCGTGGACGCATATATTCTGGCCGGCAGCGTTATCGTGATTGCGTCGGTGGTGCTGGTCACAAGCGCGAAGGTGAGGACAAAAGCGGCACAAAAAGCAGTGCCGGTTGAGGCCATGGGAGCCTGAAGCGAAGGAACCCTGAATGTCGAGATTGCTGTCCAGCAGGAGCGTGAGTTGACGAGCTGCTTGAATTGCGGTCGGCCGCTGTCGTCCCTTTCACTCGGCGAAGTGGGGAATGTCTGCCCGGAATGCCGGGCCGCGGCGAATGTCGGAGCGATCCGGACAGCAACGAATCCTGCGCCGCCAACCCGCGTGGTGGTGCGGGCGCGCGGGCCGGTCACGACCGCGCTGGTGGGAACGAATGTTGCGGTGTTCGTGGCGATGGCGCTCAGCGGAGTCTCACTGAGCGAACCCACAACCCAGCAATTGTTGCGCTGGGGCGCGAACTGGGGACCGAGTTCGCTCGGCAGCGAGCCATGGAGAATACTTACTTCGAACTACCTGCACATCGGGGTGCTCCACATTCTGTTCAATATGTGGTGCCTGTGGGACCTGGGCAACCTGGCAGAGCGGATTTTCGACCGCTGGACTTACGTGGCGGCCTACACGGCATGTGGCATCGCTGGAAGCATCAGCAGTCTGTGGTGGCACCCGATGGTCGTCGGAGCGGGAGCTTCCGGAGCCATCTTCGGACTGGCGGGCGCGCTGATTTCGGCCCTGTATCTTGGCGGATTGCCGATTCCGAAGCAGGCGGTGCAGCGCACGCTGAAGAGCCTGTTGCTTTTCGCGGGGTACAACCTCTTCTTCGGGGCGGTGGGCGCCGGAATTGACAACTCGGCCCACCTCGGCGGATTGATTACAGGATTGGCGATTGGCGCGGTCCTGGCGCGGCGACTGACTTACCCGCCGGCGGAGCGCCGAGCCTGGAACCGCGCCGTCTTCGTCGTGACCGCGATTGTGCTTTTGATCGCTTTCAATTTGGTCAAGCAGGCAAACCACAAATTTCCCGAGCCGCCGCAAGCCCTCATCGGGCTGAGCCCGGCTACGGCGTCAGCTTCCCGGTGAGCAGATAATTCTGCGACGGTACCCCGAACGCATCTGCCACGCGATTGAAGAATGCGAACAGCGCGGTGATGTACACCGCCTCGGCGATCTGGTTTTCACTCCAGCCGGCGTCACGCAGTTTTTGAACGTCTTCGAACGTTGAGCGCGGCGCCGATTCCGTGATCAGCTTCACATAATCCATCAATGCGCGCTCGGCCGGGGTCAGGCCGGCGTCTTCCACCCTGCCTTCCAGAATTGCGGCGAGACATTGATCGGTGGCTCCCTGAACCCGCAGGAAGTAAGCGTGGCTGTCCAGTCAATACGGACAACGATTCAGGTAAGAGACATAGCTGGCGATCATCTCTTTGTATCGCCGCGTGAGATGCCCCTCGGAGAAATGAATCAGGTTGCCCGTCTCGATGACTTTGCGCAGAAAATCTGGCCGCGCACCGAAGCACTTCATGATGCCAGGGACCTGTTTTCTTCCCGAACCGGCGCGCCAGAAGTCATAGGCGGCTGCGGTGTCGCCGGTGGCTTCGGCGTCCTCTATGATTCTGATCTTGGTCGCCGGCTTCGACGCGCCATCTGCGGCGCGATCCGAATTTTCTAATTTCTTTTCATTGCTCATACATTGAATCTCTCCCAAACCCCGGAAAACGGCGCCAAGAAAACGCCTACGAGGCCCGGCGCCGAAACACCGCATACGCCGGCAGTCCTGCCAGAACCACACAGCTCCCGATCAGGGGTTCGCGCGGGCTGTGCCCGATGATCAAAGCCATCAGAAGCAATACCAGCAGGAGAAATGCGATCGGGGTCGCCGGATAGCCTGGGGTCAGGATCGCCGGGCCTGCATCCTCCTGCCGATTTCGAACCATAAACAGTCCCGCAACCGTCAGCCCCAGAAACACGACAGCGACAAAAATAAAGTAAGCAATGATTTGCTGAAAACTTCCCTCTGCGACCAGCAGCGAACTGATCGCACCCACAATCAGGATCGCCGCGATGGGTGTCCCAAAGCGAGGATGCACCAGCGCCACGCTTTTCAAGAACAGCCCATCCTCTGCCATGGCAAAATACACCCGCGGGGCCGACATCAATTTTGCCGCCAGGCTGCCCAGAACACACAAAACCACAATCGCCGCGAAAACAACTCCGCCCGTCGGCCCGAACAACACCGCGCCAACCTGCGCGACGAAAGTATCGTCCGAGATCACGTTTTGCAGCGGCACAAGATACAGGAACGCGGCGCTGACCACAACATAAACTGCCGTAACCACCAAGACCCCCAATATCAGTGCCCGCCGCAGCGTGGGGCCGGGATCGCGAACTTCGCCGGCGATTCGGCTCACTTCCCACCAGCCGCCGAAAGCGTAGAAGGCGCCAACCATCCCGACCGCCAGCGCCGGCCCGAGTGGCAGCGAACCCGGCCGCTGGGCCACGAACGGAACAAAATTCGACCACGATCCCAGATGCAAACCCAGCGCCCACACCACCAGCAGCCCCAGAACAGCCAGCTTCAGGTACGTGACCCAGCGCAAAAGGCCGGCGCTCAGCCCCACGCTCAACATATTCAAACCGCAGAAGATCCAGATTGTCGCAATGGCCGCAATCTTGATCACAGCCCCCGGCCAGTGAAACATGTAGGCGGCATATCCCGCCGCTCCCGTGGCTAGCGACGCAGTCAGGCCCGGATCAAGCACGAGCAGGCACATCCAGCCGTAGAGAAATGCCGAAGCGGGTCCAAAACTCTCTTTCAGGTAAACGTAGGTTCCACCAGTCCGGGGAAAACGGCTGGCCAGCTCGCCGTAGCAAAGCGCGCCGCTCAAGGTCATGGCGCCGACCGCCAGCCAAACAATCAGCAGCCACAACGGCGAGCCCAGCGCTTTGGCCATGCCCGCCGGCGTCAGGAAGATGCCCACGGCAATGCATTCGCCGGCGACCATGGCGGTCGCGGACGCCAATCCCAACTCACGCCGCAGCCCCCTTGCCGCCATCGTCGCCGTGAATGGGGCAGGGTTCAGAAGATCAGCTTCGCTGCCAGTTGAAATGCGCGCGGCCCTCCCGGGCCGAATACTCCTCCCGCCGGGCTCACCGGCGTGCTGAAGGCAGAAGAATAATTCAGATTGGTGTTTTCCGGCGCCAGCGCCTCGAAAAATCCCGCATAGTTGTTCCTGCTCGTTCCCAGAATGTCGGTTTTGTTGAACAGATTGTAATGACTCCCCAATCGCCTCCAGGGTGAACCGCTCACCCAGCCGAAGTTCGTTCAGAGACCCATGTCAAACGAATTGAAGGTATCACCAAGCCGGGCATCGGGAGAAACCATCATTTCTCCTCCGACAAGAATGGTTTGCAAACGCAAAGCTACGCTCCTTTGCCTGCCGGAATCGGAAAATTTCTTGGGGACGCGCGACGCTGGAAGGCAGGCGACAAAATAACCGCCGCTCCGAGCGCAGACAATAAGGCGAAAGCACTATCCGTCGCCGTCTCGATGGTGGAGAAATCTCGCGTCTCTGGAAATTGTTGCCGGTTTTTCGCCGCGTGAAGGCACTTTTTGCCGTATGCAAAGCGCGAGCGCCAAACTGGAGAAAATAATTTCTCTTGTCTTTTCCCAATTAATTTCTCAACTACGAACCACGCAACCTTCTCATCGTGAGCGCAGAACGATCGCTCGCGTGCGGGCGATCAATCGCAATCGGAGCATCCCTCTTCCTTCAATTGCCCGCTTTGTACTGAATGTGCGTTTCCGAAGTGCGGCAAACTGTCGTTCCCACCTGGCACAAATGCTGACCCCGATCTGAATTATTTCCCGATTCGCACCGCTGTTCCGAATCGCTCCAAACCTTCCCGGCCGCTCCACGAAACTCGGCAAAAAAGTTCTGCTCTGGCCTTTCTTGTGCTGTTGTTTCCGGCGCGCTTTGAGCGAACTAATCGTTCGTGCGTGCGTCTTCTCCCGGAGCATCGCCAGGCATTGCCCATCCGGGCGAGAAGAAAATCCAGAATCTTTCCGAGGGACTGCTTTATGCCGCGTCCGCCCGCCGTGATCTTGTCATTGTTCTTCCTCATGCCTTGCCTTCTGCTGCTCTCCCTCGAGTGCAGCTATGGACAAGATTCGGGCGAAACGCAAGGCTCATTTCGCAACCCGCTGCCCCAGCGCACCAGCCCTCGCGTGGATGCCGAAAGCAATGGCAATGGCGCGGCTTTGCACGACCCGCTTCCCCGGCCCGCCGCGCCGGAGGCAAGCTTCGCGGAAGTCATGACCCGCGTGGCCGAACGCGAGCGCGACTTCAATCAGCGCATCCGGCAGTTTCGTCCCATTGTCGAGACTTATCTTCAGACGCTCAAAGACCAGGAAATCGGCCCCCTCCCCGTCGGCGACCGCTATTTTCTCGGGCGTCTCGATCTGGCCGGCGCGGTCGAAGAGCTCTTTCGTTCAGGCCGCACCGGCCGCCACGCCGTTCTCTCGAAGCTGAACCTCATCCCCAGGTTCGGCGAACTCTACGGCCCGAAGTTCCTCGCGACCGGCTTTGCGCAAATGGTCGTCCTCGACAGCGACTTTCAAACCCGCTACTACAACTTCACTTACGTGCGCCGCGAATTCCTGGGCGAAGTGCGTTGCCTCGTGGTGGACGTGCAGCCCCGGGAAAATGCTGGCGAAGGCCGCTTCATCGGCCGCATCTGGATCGAAGACCAGGATTACAACATTGTTAGATTTAATGGAACCTACCGCTCCCGCCTCCACCCCAACTCGTACTTTCACTTCGAAAGCTGGCGCCTGAACCTGCAGCCCGGCTTGTGGCTTCCCACCTACGTCTTCAGCGAAGAGGCCGGCGACGAGGGCGCCGGCGACTCGCATCATTTCCGGGCGCAAATCCGGCTCTGGGGTTATGAACTCCTGCAGCGGGACCACAAAGAAGAGTTCACCAAAATTGGCGTCGAGTCTGCGGCGCCGGTTGCCGACCTCACCGACGTCACCGCCGATCCATCTCCGGTCGAAAGCGAACGCCTCTGGGCGCGCGAGGCGGAAGACAACGCCCTCGAAAAGCTGCAGAAAGTTGGCCTGGTTTCACCCGAAGGCGAAGTGGAAGATGTGGTCCAAACCGTCATCAACAACCTGATCCTCACCAACAACCTGACCATTCAGCCCGAAGTCCGCACCCGCATGCTGCTCACCACCCCACTCGAATCCTTCACTATCGGGCACACCATCGTCCTCAGCCGCGGCCTGCTGGACGTGCTCCCCGACGAGCCCTCCCTCGCCATGATCCTCGCCCACGAGCTCGCCCACATCGCGCTCGACCATCCGCAGAACATCCGCCTCGCCTTCAACGACCGCATGTTCTTCGCCGACGAGGACACCTTCGGCCACCTCGTCTTCCGCCGTAAGCCCGCCGAAGAAGCCGCCGCTGACGCGAAAGCCCTGGCCCTGCTCGCCAACTCGCCCTATAAAGACAAGCTCGGCTACGCCGGCCTGTTTCTCCGCGCCCTCGAAGAGCGCGCGCCGCAGCTCAAGAATCTCATCCAGCCCCATCTGGGCAGCCGCATCGTCAGCAGCAACGGCATTCGCATGTCGGCCCTGCTCGGCTCGGCGCCCTCTCTCGAGCCCAGGCGGATGGACCAGATCGCCGCCCTGCCCCTCGGAAGCCGCATCAAGCTTGATCCCTGGAACAATCGCACCGAACTCTCCAAAGGCCGCGTAGCTGCGCTCACCACGCCCCGCGAGAAAATGCCCTTTGAGCTCGCGCCCTTTTTCCCTTACTTGACTCGCTGGTCACAGATGAGCGGCAATCGAGTGGTCCAAAGCTCCTCGGCCAAATGAGCGCCACAGCTTCCACAGATTAAGAATCATTCATGCAACGCCCCTGAACCCCGAGCTCGCGAACCTCTTCTTCGCTTCAACCCGATCCGGCCACCCCGCTCTAAAGCCTCACCCGGCTTAACCGATAACCAATGACAGCGGGGAAATCTCTGCTTCCGAGGAACTCCTCGCCTCAGGGCATCGCCGGTCGGCGGAACGAGGGCTTATGGCGAAGAAGGTGCTGATCGTTGACGACTCCATCACCATGCGGCAAATGGTCTCGTTCACTTTGAAGGAAGCCTCGTTCGAAGTCCTGGAAGCGCAGAACGGGCAGGAAGCCATCACCAAGCTCGCCGGTCAAAAATTCGACCTCATCATCACTGACCTGAACATGCCCGTAATGGATGGCATCACCTTCATCCGCAGCGCCCGCAGCCGTCCCGAAACCAAGTACACGCCGATTCTCATGCTCACCACCGAAAGTCAGGCGGCGAAGAAGGCGGAAGGCAAATCGGCCGGAGCCACCGGCTGGATCGTCAAGCCCTTCGACCCGCCGAAACTTCTCTCGGTCATCGAAAAAGTTCTGGTCTAAAACCGCGCTTCTCAGAACAGCTCCACATTTTCTCCGAACTCATGCTGCTTTCCCGCCGCGGGCGCGGCGACCTCTCTCCCCGAAGCGTCTCTTCCCACCACACGATGGTGCACGCTGCGCTCCGCCTCCATCGAATACAACGAATGCAAATTCTGCGTCTCGTGAACGATCTTTTTCGAAGGTGCGACCCGTGGCCGAATTCCCAATCCCTCCAGCGCCTGATCAAGGCCCTTGATCACCGCATCAAAACCTTGCATAATCAGCTTCGTCCGCGCCGCAATCTCGCGCGCCTTGCTCACCTCATCGCCCAGACTGCTCGCCATCTCCCGTAGCGCTGCCAGTTTCGCCGAAACCAGATGCCTCGCCTGCGCCACCGCTCCCACCAGGGTACGCATTTGCCCGCGCAGGCTGTCGCAATCAAATGACAGCAGGGCCGCTCCGGTCGCTCCCGTTTCTTCCTTCGACATTCCCTGCAACGCATCGTCAATCGCTTTCAGCTTCTCCAGCATGGCCCGAGTATGGATGTTGCTGTCGGCGGTGATTTTGTGCAGCTCTGAGGCCAGCACTCCCATGGACGCCCCATCTTCTCCCAGGTGGACCGTCCGGATCTCCGCATTCAGCGCCATCAGCCGGATGGACAACTGAATGTCCTCCACCTGTTCTGCCGCGCCCGTCATTTTGCTTACGCTCGGCAGCACCGCTTCCATAATCGAGAGCACCGAACGCGCTGAGCTCAGGTACGGCCCCAGCACTGAGCACAAATTCTCTAGTTCTGCCTTCACCCCGGAAGCAAACGAATTTCCCTCGCTGTCGGTATCGCTCGCCAGTGCGGCGGTTTCGCCCGCCAGCTCACCGACCCGCGCGCCCTGCAAACGCAGATTGTCGTGAATTTTCGCCAGCGCCTCCGCCAGCAGATCGCGCACACTCCCCAGTTGCGACCGCTGCATAACTAGAATGCCGGCGCACTTCTCCTTCGCGGCCCCGGAACCGAAACTGGCGCTCGCCTGTTCCAGCGCCTCCTGAATGTGCTCCACGCGCTGCCGGGCAATATCTTCCGACTGCAACGAGATCACAATCTGCTCTACCGCTTTTTGGATGCTGGCGTATTGCTCGTCAATCTTGCGCGCCGCGGCCCGCGACCTCTCCGTGCGCTCGTGAAACGAATCCAGCACCGTCTTGCTGCGGCTGATCAGGTCCTGGGCCTGGGTTCTTTCCCGCGCTTCCACAATCTCCAGCTGCCGCACTCCCTGGCTGGCCGATCCCGCCACGCTCTGGGCCTCGCCGGCAATCGCCTTCACGTGGTGGTCAATGCTCTCTGCCAGGTCGTCAATTTCAGCGATCAAAGTAGAAACATTCTCCGAAGTGCTGGCCAGGCGGCTGCCCTCGATTCGGGAAAGGACCCCAATCGTCTTGAGCTGCTTCGGCAGCCGCACCAATCGGGAAAGCGGAACTTCCGCCTCTTGCACCTGTCCCAGGATCGTATGCAGCTTCTGTCGGCTGGCCTCGCCGAGGATTTGCATCTCCGCCGCGTTGCTCAGAATTTTCTGCAGCGCCCCAATCGCCTCGTCTGATTCCCCGGCCGAGGCCAGTGTCGCGGCCTCGCGCGCCAGTCCGGCCAACTGCCGCGTGCGCCCTGCCGTGGATTGCAGCGATTCTGATAAGGCCAGGAAGTCCTTGCCCGCCGCGGCATTCAACCCGCGTAGCTGTTCTTGCAGCTCACGCACCGTGACCGTCACGGCCTGCTTGGGGACAACCTCGTTCAGGACTCTGGCTGCCGCAACATGCGCCATAAGGAAGGAATTAGGCGAAGTGTGTAAGACATCGGCTGGACCTGCCCGCTGCTTTAGCGCGGCTTCCGCTACACCTGCAGAACGTCGCCTTCGCGGGCCACCATCTCGTACAGTACGGGATTGACGAAGAAGGTGCAGGAACAAACTGCCGTCTCCAATCACCCGCTCTCCCGCCTTCAGGCCGCTGGTGATCTCCGTCTGCCCATTCACGCTCTGCCCCAGCGTGACCAGTCTCCTTTCGAACTCGTTCGCCGACGTCTCCGCATAAACGAACGGCTGATTTTCGCTGTCGCGCAGCACGGCTGCGTCCGGCAGGGCGATGGCATTTGAAATCGTTCCCGCATTCACCGTCGCAACCACGTAACTTTTGCCGTTATATTCCTTGACACGTATATGCTCGTTGGAGTATATCAAGGAAATGGAATCTGTATTCGAAGTCATTGCCGAGCCGAACCGCCGCGCCATCCTGAGCGTCCTGGCCTCGTCGGAACAGTCAGTCGGAGAAATCGAGCGTCAGCTTCGTATGCCGCAGCCGAGCGTGTCCAAGCACCTGCGCGTGCTGCGCGAGGCTGGTTTCGTGGAGTCCACGGTGGACGCACAACGCCGTTTCTACCGGCTGAAACCTGGGCCATTCCGTGAGATGGACAACTGGCTGGCTCAGTTCCGCCGCTTCTGGTCCGCTCACGTAGATGCCCTCGAGCGCTACCTCGATCGCATGGATCGCCAACAGCCCGGACCAGCAACCCCAACAAAAAGGAAGACGAAGGACAAAACCACGCGGCTCAAACCGCGAAAGTCATAGGAGAAGCGAAATGAAAATCAAAGTGATGAGCGTATACGTGGATGACCAGGAGAAAGCCCTGCGCTTCTATACTGAAGTGCTGGGTTTTACCAAGAAGAACGACTTCAGCAATGGCCCATATCGCTGGCTGACCGTGGCCTCGCCCGAGGAGCCGGACGGCACGGAGCTCCAGCTCACCCTCAGCAACAATCCGGCCGCCAAGACCTACCAGCAGGCTCTGTTCCAGCAGAGCCAGCCCGCAGCCATGTTTTTTACCGACGATCTGCAGGCCGATTACGAGCGCATGAAAGCGCGCGGCGCCCAGTTCACCATGCCGCCAAAGGACGTGACCGCCTCCAAGATCGCCATGCTGAACGATACCTGCGGCAACCTGATTCAGGTCACGCAGTTGATGCGTTGGTAGAGTGCACGCCGTTCCCATCGCCGGTTTTCGGTGGCGCAGCGCTTCCAGCGCTGCGATCAGTGGCCGGTTTCCATTAGCGGCTTTAGCCGCTGCGCTAAGGCAAGGAAAAACAACATGACCGATCTCGAGCAGTACGCACCGGGTCCGGCTCGCGGCGCGCAGATACGAAAGGACGGAAATAAGTGGACGCTCATTCTCGTCCGAGAACTGCGCCACCCGCCGGAAAAAGTCTGGCAGGCGCTTACCGACCCGGCCCAACTGCGCGAGTGGGCGCCCTTTGACGCCGATGGCAGCCTGGGTACGGTTGGCACTACGGTGAAGCTCACCACGGTGGGAGCGCCCGCGCCGCGCGTCACCGAAACCACAGTCACGCGAGCCGACCCTCCCGAGGTGCTTGAATACACCTGGGGCGACTTCAATATGCGGTGGGAACTCGAAGCCTCTGGTGGCGGCACGCGCCTCACGCTGTGGATCAACATCGGTCACCGCTTCATCTCCATGGGTGCTGCCGGCTGGCACATTTGTTTCGATGTTCTCGATCATCTTCTCAGCGGAACTCCCATCGGACGCATCGCCGGCCCCAGGGCCATGAAGTTGGCTGGCTGGCAGCGATTGAACGCCGAGTACGCCAGGCAGTTCGGCGTGGAAACGCCCACGGCCCAGGGGTCTCAAAAGTCCTAGGGAGCTCACAATGAACTGAGACAAATGGATTCGGCAGATCCTGATTGCTATAACTTTCAGTGTTGCCTTCTTTACTCAAACAGGGCCGGCGCATCCGAAGTCGGAAGCGGCTGTTGCCCCGCAAAATACATGCGATGCCCACCAAAAGCCGGATTCTGGGTTTAGCGAAGGTATGCAGGCAGGTGGCCGCCCGCCCTCGTGGGTAGAAATCAGGATGGACCGCCACTTAGTGCCTGCCCAATTGTTTGGCTCACTGCTCCTGTGACACAATTCCGTTCGCACGTAGTGACCCGCAGATGACCCCCTCCGCCCTGACCCGCCGCGAGGACCATGCCTCCACGGCGCGGCCGCTCTCTGCTCGCGCTTATCTCGCACTCGCGCTGGCTTGCCTGGCCTTGGTCTTCGCAGTGTACAGTCCGTCATTGAAGTTTCAATTCGTCCTCGATGACCACGCCTTTACATCTCATCCCAAGATTCAGGAATCCGGCCACATCTGGGATTACTTCACGAGTTCCGTGTGGGCACAATTCAGCGGCGGCCCCGCTAGTTTTTACCGGCCGGTTTTTCTGCTGTGGGTGAGAATCAATTTTCTGCTCAGTGGGCTTTCGCCGTGGGGTTGGCACTTGCTCAGCATTGCCAAGCACTTGCTGGCGGCGGCATTGCTTGCCCTGCTGGCATGGAAGCTGCTGCGAAACGCAATCGCCGCTCTGGCAGCGGCAACTCTGTTCGCCCTGCACCCGGCACAGACAGAATCGGTCAGCTGGGGGACTGTTCCCGACCCCTTGATGGCGGCTGGCGTGCTGGCGGCGCTGCTTTGTTATCTCCAATATCTGGATCGTGGTTCGGCTTCAGGTCCGATTAAACCGCCGGCGCGCGCGAAGAAGTCCCGCAAGACATCGAGTGCAGGCGCGGCGGAGCGGCGAGGGAAATGGCTGGCCGCTGCGGTGGGCGCGTATTTTCTTGCGTTGTTAACTAAGGAAACTGCGATCATCTTTCCCGCTGTGATATTTGCGCTGAATTTGTATGCCCCCTCGGGCCAACGCGTCCCGCAACCCGCGCAACCTCACGCTATGACCAGCCCGGAAAACGGCAACCCATGGTGGCGTGCGCTGCGCCAGACTTTGCCTTTTATTGTCATTACAGCGATTTATTTCCTGTTCCGCCTGGGTGCCCTTGGAAATGTTCTGGGCGCGGCGACGCAGCATTTGCCGTGGCGCGTTGTCTTCCTTTCGTGGCCGGCGATCCTCTGGTTCTATCTGAAAGTTCTGCTCTGGCCGGTTAAGTCCTACGCCTTTGCCGACCCGGTCCTGATTGAGAAGTTTTCCGCGCTCGCAGTCGTGCTGCCACTCTGCGGTTTGGCGTGCGCCGGGGTGGTCCTGGCGGTATCTCTGCGGTGGGCTGACAGAAAAGCTCGCAGGGAATTGGCGCAACAAGATGCGCTCGGTGTGGAGCGCGCTCTGATTATTGGAGTGCTGCTGCTGCTCTTGCCGCTGCTCCCCGCTCTGAACCTGAACGCGTTGGATCCCGGCGATTTTTTGCACGGCCGCTATACCTATCTGCCTTTGGCGGGCCTGATGCTCCTGCTGGCAGCCGGTTGGCGAGTGGCCAGGCGGTCGCAGCTGGGGCTGCTCTGCCCGGCGTGCGCTTTAGTGATCGCTTTCGCCGCCTTGACCTTGGCACAAGAACAAATGTGGAGAGATGACACGACCGTCTTCACCATCGCTCATCAACTGGCGCCGAACAACGCTCCGGTGGCGCGGCATCTCGCCGATACTCACGTTCAGGCCGCTCTGCAACTGGGTGAGCAGGGCCGCTGCAGCCAAGCGCTGCCCGTTTTTGAAGGGGTGCTTCGCGATTTTCCAGACGATTGGTTTGCCTGGGCTGGGCTGGGCGATTGCTACGTCCAACTGAACAATCTGGCCAAGGCGGAAGAATCATTGCACCGCGCCGCCCATCTTGCGCAGAATCCGCGAGTGACCGAACATTGGCAGGCATTGCGCGCCCACATGGGACTGCCGAATTCCGCCCCGGCAAATTAGGCAGCGGACGAGCGAGTGGCTCTGATCTTTCACGTGGGTGGCTGTGACCACGGCAGCTTGCCTCTGTTGTAAACAAGCGACGGCGATGTTAACAGCAGCATGGGACGAAATGACTCTGCCCATGGCGGTGGAAGCGCGTAAGCCGCCATGGCATGAGGAGAATTTAGTTTGTTAGGCGGATCCTGTCTGTGACGTGTGAACTTGCCAGCTGGAATCTTTCACGGGCCCGATAAATTCGCTTGTTCAGAGCCGGGGAGCCCCGATGGATTTCCGTTAATCAGCCATATACCAGCGTGCCGTGTTTTTCGCCGAATATTCACCGATAATGTTTCTGTTGAGTTTTGCACAAGGACAAGCTAATTCAGCGGCATCAAGGCGGACCATCTTTGATAGGATTCAGCCCAATGCAGCCCACACTCTTCGGGTCTCCCGCAGCCACAAATGGCTTCAGGGACTCCTCCTTTGCAAAAAACAAAAATCTGCCGCTGCACCGATGGGTGCCGTGGATCGCGGGGTTCTCAGCAGATTTCGTTGACGATGCAATCGAAAAATATCTTCCCGAGAGGAACGGTGAGTCTTGGGTCTTGGATCCATTCGCTGGAGTGGGCACAACCCTCGTCGAGTCCTATCTGAGCGGGCTAAACGTCATCGGTTTTGAGATCAACCCGTATGCAGCACTTGCAACGAAGATCAAGCTCAACGCAATGCGAATCTCCGTTCACGACCTGACGGCGCGGATCGCCACGTTCGAGCGGTTTATGGAGAAAGCAGAGACGGGACGATTGAAACGTGATCCGCGCTCTCAAGCTCCCATTGGGTTCTCAGGCCGGACTCAACTTTTCAGTCCCAAGGTGCAGCGGAAAGTGCTCTACGCTCTCGACTTCATTAGCTCAATCGAGGATTCGACATTGCGTGACATCTTCCGTCTGGGCCTCGGCTCGGTAATGGTGAGCTTCTCCAACTATTCGTATGAGCCGAGTTTGACCCGTCGCGCCGCCGTGGGGAAAACGAACATCGAAGAAGCGAATGTAGGCCTCATCGTTTCCGCTAAACTGCACCTCATGCTGGAAGACATTGGCTGGGCGGAAGCCCACATGAGAACGCTCGGGTACCGACCAAAAGCTAGAGTCTTTTCGAAGAGCATCTTTTGCGCGCTCGAATGCATAGAGCAACGCAACTTCATTGATCTCCTCATAACCTCGCCACCCTATCTGAACAATTACCACTATCCCAGGAACACACGTCCACAACTGCACTGGCTCGGGTTCACCTCCGGCACAGGCTACAACGGTGCGCGTGAGACTGAAAGTTTTGGGAGATTCTGGCAGACCGTTCGAGACGAGGAGCCGATTCTACTCGATTTCGATATGCCTGAGCTATCCGCAACCATTGAGGCGATCCGCAGGCGGAATACTGATAAGGGTTGCTACGGCGGTCCGGGATGGGCGAACTACGTCGCCACGTACTTCAACGACACATACAAATTCTGCAAGGCTCTTTCTCATCTTCTGAAGCCGAAAGCTGTTTCTATCATCGTCCTCGGCAACAGCATCATTCAGGGGATCGAAGTGAAAACGGACTATTTTTTCGGAATGATCGGCGAGCTTGCAGGATTGAAATTTGAAGACAATCACTTACTTAGGAACAAACGAACCGGCACCAGTATCATTCAAAGCTCAGTTAGAGTTGAGGAAGCGAAAGAGAAAACCGTGCTATATGAGTCCGGTGTTGTGCTTCGCAAGGCGTCGTGATGAACCTATCGTTCCTCCCCGGTGACCTGCGATTGTCACAGACTGCGGATGGTCATT
>Ga0335081_10003987_pt1 | contig 23291 bp, 16 predicted proteins | sample Lox_Sample_35_FD_206713 | JGI IMG/M metagenome (GOLD analysis project Ga0335081, IMG submission 206713) | Soil microbial communities from Loxahatchee National Wildlife Refuge, Florida, United States - Lox_Sample_3.5 | ecosystem: Environmental > Terrestrial > Soil > Wetlands | place: USA...
ACAGCGTTGCTGGTGACCCTCACCGCGACAGTCCCCGCCTGAGTTTCGTAGGGGACTTGTGCGTTAATTTGTCCCGGGCTGACGTAGAGAAGCGGAATATTCTGGCCGTTCACACTGACAGTGGTAAAGGAGGGGCCGGTGACATTGGCCATGTCCGCGCCGTAGATCACGATGACCGACCCGGGGCACACCGGTCCCGTGGAGTAACTGGCGGCGTCGCCGACGACGAGGATGCTTGGTCCGGGCCCGGGCGGAGGCGAAGATCCGTAAGCCAGGTGCTGCAGGAACAAGGTGTAGTCGGCGGTCTTGGAGGTTTGGAAAGGAGCGCTGGTGGCGAAATCGGTGGATGCCGCGGAGCCCGCCACATAGATTGTGCCGTCCGCTCCCAGCGCCATCGCCGCGATGGTGCCGCCGCCGTTGCCCGCCAGGTACGTGCCGCGCAGCAGGGTAGAAGCGGTGGCGTCCAGTTGGGCAAGGTACGGAGTGATCGCGGTGGTCGGAGTATGCGGCAGCGCATCCGCCGTCACCGGGAACTTGTCCGATGTCGCATTCCCCGAGATCCATGCGTCGTTATTGCTATCCAACTGGATCTGCAATCCCTGGTCCGAGCCTGGGCCCGGCAGCAGGGTCGAGTAGACCATCTTGCTGGCGTCACTCGCTATCACCGAGACCACGGTCTTGCCGTTCGCCGGCACGGTCGAATTGAGCGCCGGGGCCATGAAGGGATAGTCGCTGGCGCTGGTGGATCCGGTCACATAGGCTCGTCCGGCCGCATCCACGGCGATTCCGGCAAAACTGGTGTTTCCTTGCAGGCCCCCGATGAAGACCGAGTACGCGACACCGGAGAGATCGGGCTTCAACTTGGTCACGAAACCCACCGAATAGGGGAACGTGGTCAGGAATTGGAGTTTGACGGAGAAGGGCGTGTCGTTAGCCGGAAAATCCGGCGACAACGTGTATCCAGCCACGTAAGGGTTGCCGGCGTTGTCCACGGTCAACTGGCCGCAGGTATCGGCATTCAGCCCTCCCAGAAAAGTGGAAGCCAGCAGGTTCTTTGCCTGATTGTCGAACTTACTGATGACGCAATCCTGGCCGCCATGGCTATAGTTCTGAAATGCGCTTGCGGTGACGGGAAAATCGTTGAGCCGGATGCCGCCTGCGACGAACGTGTCGCCGGATATGAAGATGTTGCCGGCCGGATCGAGAGCCACCGAGGTGCAGTCCTGCTCGGCGCCGTGCCCTCCCAGATACGTGGAAGAGAGCAGCGCGTTGCCGGCCGGGTTCAACCGCGCCAGAAAGAAATCGATGAACCCTCCGATGGCAGGCTGGTAGGCGTTCACCATGGGAAAATCGGCCGCGTCAGTGGTGCCGCAAACGTAAGCAACTCCGGAACTGTCTACGGCGATCCGTTCCGCGTTGCTGATTCCGCCCCCACCCAGATAAGTTGAATACACCAGCGCGTTGCCCGCTGGGTTGATCTTCGTGATGAAGCCATCCGCGCGCACATACAGCCCGGCCAGCACGTTCTGGCCGGTGGAATCCACGGAAAGAGCGGTGACATCGAGATTCACGGGGCCGGCCGCGCTCCAGGTGGCGCCGCCATCCGTGCTGCGAAACACGCCGTAGCCCGAGGTGCCGGCAAACATCACGTTTGGGTTCTGCTGGCTGATGGCCACGGCCAGCACTTTGCGCGACTGCATTCCGGTGTTGCTGAGCGACCAGGATAATCCGCCGTCACTACTGACGAACAGGCCGCTCGAGGTTCCGGCGAACACGTGCAGAGTGCTGCGCGGATCGATCGCCACGGAGTAGACGGACACGGGGTCGTTGGTTGGGGCCAAGCCGGTATTGTACGTTTGGAACCCCAGCGTGGGGCCGGAGCCGCGGTACAGGCCGAGTGTGTCCGTGCCGAGGAAGATGTTGTGGGAGACCGGGTCGATGGTGATTGAATAATAGACTGTATTCAGGTTGAAGATCTGCGTCCAACTGTTTCCCCCGTCCAGGCTTCTTTCCAGGGGCCGGTTCACCGGCCCGGCGTACGCGGCGCCGGAGTAAGGGTCCACCGCGACCGATTGCATCACCCCGGTTTCGACCTGAACCCAGGAGTTGCCGGCATCCATTGACCGGTAGATGCCCTGCGGCGTCGCCGCGAAAACCTGGCTGCTGTTGAGGGGGTTCACTGCCACGCCGGACACGGCATTGCCAGCGAGGCCGTTTGTCATTACACTCCAGGTGACGCCGCCATCGGCGCTTTTCAGGAGTCCGTGGTTTGTGCCGGCATAGACGACCGCAATGTTGTTGGGGTCGGTCGACAGCGCTTGCACTTTGACCGGCCCGGCCACGGAGTTGGGAGCACTCCACGTGTTGCCCTGGTTCTGGGTCCGGTAGAGTCCGACAGTCCCTGCCGGCGACTGGATCGGGCCGGCAGTCGGGAAGTCGGGAGATTGCACCTGGCCCGTGACGTAGGCGTTGCCGGATGAATCAACGGCCAGGCCCGCGGGCCGGATGATTCCGGTCCCGCCGATGTAGGTGGAGTAACTCAGGACGGGGTCGATGACCAGCGCGCGCCGGCGATCGAATGCCGCAACCTCGAAGCGAACCTCGCGCCCGCCTATGATGCGGTACCCGCCGCGAATCGCGCGCCGCGTCCCATTCACCTCCTGGTACACCTCGGGAAGGCGCTGGCGGACTTCTCCTTGGCTTGCGCCGATGACCAGGTCGCCGTTCGGATCCACTCGCAGCGACGCGGCATGTTCAAAGACGAGCTGGATGACGGACGGATCGGCTCCCGGACCGACCGTAAAATCATACTCGAGCGATTGGCCGTGCCCGTGAAAGACCAGGTCGATCCCTGGCCACACGCCGGCGTATCGCACGCGGGCGAAGTGAGGCACGTCGCGCCGCCAGGCGGCCGGGTTGTTGCCGATCAGGTAGTTGCTGACACCATGCAACCGGCCCTCGCCGTTGACCGCGACGGCGCCACGCGTGCCCGCCAGATTCATGCGCAGGGAAGAACCCGCCAGGTTGCTATCCAGCAACCCCACGGTCATGCCGTCGCGCGTCAGGTAGACGAAGTGGCTCGCGGTGCGCGCCAGGTACAACACGCCAGGCTCAAACTGGCCCTGGTTGACTTCAAATTCGAGGGGGAGCGAAACCGACGTGCTTGTGCCGGAGGGTGCCGCGTCCCCCAGAAGGGCTGCGGCTAACAACAGGATCCAGGGTTTCATGAGAAACGCACCTCGTTATCGTGGCAAGCGCAACGAACACCGAACTGCGATCCGGTGCGAGATAGGATTATGTCCCCGACGCAGGGTGTTTCCTAGGTTGCCTTTGGTAGATGCGGGTCAGCGTCTGGTACGATAAAAAATCCCCATCAAATATGCCGCTGCGCTTCTACAACACTTTGTCTCAGAAGGTGGAGGATTTCTCACCAGCCCGAGACAATACTGTCCGCATGTACACCTGCGGCCCTACCGTTTATGCTTATGCACACATCGGCAATTTTCGCACGTTTACTTTCATCGACATCTTGAGAAAGTGTCTGCGCGCTAACGGATTTCAGCTCGATCATGTGATGAATATCACGGATGTGGACGATCGCATCATCGAAAATGCCGCTGCCCGGCGGCAGGAACTCAAGGAGTATACCGACATCTACACGCGGGCGTTTCTGGAAGACTGCGCCACGCTGCGGCTGGAGCGACCGGAGCACCTGACGCCAGCCACCGACCACATCAACGAAATGGTCGAGGCCATCGAACGTCTTACAGCGGGGCAGCACACGTACACCAGCGATGGCTCGGTTTACTTTCGCATTTCCACCTTTCCCGAATACGGCAAGCTCTCGCACAACGATTTCAGCGGCATCATCGCGGGCGCGCGTGTGGATTCAGACCGCTATGAGAAGGCCGACGCGCGCGATTTCGCGTTGTGGAAAGCTCCAAAGGAAGGCGAAAAGTTCTGGAATACCGCGATCGGTCCGGGCCGGCCCGGCTGGCACATCGAGTGCTCCGTGATGGCCATCAAATACCTGGGCGAAACGCTGGATATTCACGCCGGCGGCGTGGACCTGGTGTTCCCGCACCATGAGAACGAGATCGCGCAATCCGAATCGCTCACCGGCAAAGCGTTCTCGCGCTTCTGGCTGCACGCCGAGTTCCTGATGGTGGAAAGCCAGAAGATGTCCAAGTCGCTCGGCAACTACTACACGCTGCGCGACGTTCTGGCCAAGGGCTATCAGCCCGAAGTGATTCGCTACCTACTGGCGTCGGTGCCATACCGCAAGTCGCTCAACTTCACCTTCGAGGGCCTGAAATCGGCTGCCACTGCGATCGACCGCCTGCGCAATTTCAAACTGCGCCTGGAAACGGACAAGTATCCCGAGGGTTCCAACGACCAGTTGGCGGCGCGCACCGCTACCGCCTTCCAGACGTTCAACGACAGCCTCAACGACGACCTGAACACCGCCGAAGCCCTGGCCGCTATTTTCGAATACGTGCGCGACGCCAACAGCGCCATGGACTCCGGCGAATTTCGCTCGGCCAATGCCGCCGCCGCGCTGGGCTTCCTGACCCATTTCGATTCCATTTTCGACGTGCTCCGGCCCACCGCGCAGGCCAGCCAATTGTCCGATGCGGCTGTGGACGCTCTGGTCGAGGAGCGTAACGCCGCCAAGAAAGTCAAAAACTTCGCGCGCGCCGACCAGATCAGGCACCAACTTCTGGACCAAGGCGTCATTCTGGAAGACACCAAGCAAGGCGTGCGATGGAAAAGGAAATAGCATTGCAAATTCACACCAAAGCCGTTCACGTGGGCGACCGGAAGAAAGCCGGCGCCTACATTCCGATCACTACCCCCATCCACACCGCGTCCAGCTACTTCTACGAGTCCATGGAACAGCTCGATCGTGTTTTCGGGCGCGAGGAGCGTGGCCCTTGTTACGCGCGCTATGACAATCCCAGCGCCGCCGCGCTGGAGGAGTTGGTCAGCGCATTGGAAAACGGCCACGGCGCGCTGGCCTGCGCGTCTGGGATGTCCGCCGTTCATATGGCGATCGTGACCGCGCTGGCCGACCGCCGCAAATCGATTGTCGCCGCCGAAGCGCTGTACGGCGCTACGGTCGGCCTGCTCGTGAACGTCCTCGAGCCCTCCGGGGTGGCGGTTCGGTTCGTCGATGTGTGCGACCTGGATGCCGTGCGCGCCGCGGTGGAGGAAGCCAAACCGGGCTGCATCGTGATGGAAACGATTTCCAACCCGCTGCTGCGCGTGGGGCAGATTGATCGTATTGCGGCGCTCGCCCGAGATGCCGGCGCCGCCCTGGTGGTCGACAACACCTTCGGCACACCCCTGCTTTGCCGGCCACTGGAATTGGGCGCGCATTTCAGCGTCCACAGCGTGACCAAGTACCTGGCCGGGCATGGCGATGTTCTGGGAGGCATTGTGGTCACCGACCAGCATCACTACGACAGCCTGCGCGCACTCTCGCGCACCATCGGCCCGGTGCTCGGGCCCTTCGAGAGCTATTTGACCATGCGCGGAATCAAGACCTTTCCCTTGCGCATGGAGCGCCAGTGCGCCAACGCCTGCCGCGTCGCCGGCTGGCTGGCCTCGCATCCTCGCGTAGAGCGGGTCTATTTCACGGGCGACCCCGCTCATCCCGACGCCGCCACCATCCGCCGTGTCTTCCCGCAGAACCTGTACGGCGCGATGGTGAGTTTCGAAATCAAAGATGCGGGCAGGGAAGAGGTCTTCCGCGTCATGGATTCCCTCAAGCTGATTGTGCGCGCCACCTCGCTGGGCGACGTGCACAGCATGATGCTGTATCCCGTGATGAGCTCGCACCGCGAAATCTCGCCCAAACATCGCGAGCGCATGGGCATCCGCGACAGCCTGGTGCGCCTTTCGGTGGGCATCGAAGCGCCCGAAGATATTATCGCGGACCTCGATCAGGCTCTCGGCCGCGGCGCGGCCTGACCTGCTGCTCCCATCCATGCAGCCCGACCGCGAATCCATCACGCGCGCGTACGCTCTCATCCGCGCTTACATCCGCCGGACCCCAGTGGTCGAGGTGGACGGCGCCGATTTCGGCCTGGATTGCGTCCGCCTGGTCCTCAAGCTGGAGTTCTTGCAGCATTCCGGCTCGTTCAAAGCCCGGGGCGCGTTCACCAACCTCTTAACGCGCCAGGTCCCGGCTACAGGCGTGGTGGCGGCCTCGGGCGGCAATCACGGCGCTGCGGTGGCGTATGCCGCCATGCGCGTGGGCAAGCGGGCGCACATCTTCGTTCCCACGGTGGCATCGCCTTCCAAGATCGAACGCATCCGCGGCTACGGCGCGGATCTGGTGATTACCGGCGAGCGCTATGCCGACGCCCTGGCGGCGAGCGAGCAATGGGTGGCGCAATCCGGCGCTTTGCCAATCCACGCCTATGAGCAGATGGAGACGCTCCAGGGCCAGGGAACCGTCGGGCTGGAATTCGAGGAACAGGATCCCGCCCTGGATTCCGTCCTGGTGGGCGTGGGCGGCGGCGGACTCATCGGCGGAATCGCGGCCTGGTATGGCGGGCGCACCAAGGTCGTCGGCGTGGAACCGGAACTGGCGCCGACTCTCTTCATGGCGATGGAAGCCGGCCGCCCCGTGGATGCCCCCGCCGGCGGTATCGCCGCCGATTCGCTCGCGCCACGGCGCGTCGGCGAACTGATGTTCCCCATCGCCCAAGCCCACGTTAGCGGTGTGGTTCTGGTTCCTGATGAAGCCATTGTCGCCGCGCAAAAGGCGCTCTGGGATACCCTCCGCGTTGTCACGGAGCCGGGCGGCGCCGCGGCCTTCGCCGCGCTCTTGTCGCGGCGGTACCAGCCGAAATCCGGCGAACGGATTGGCGTCCTGGTGTGTGGCGCCAATACCACCGCGGTCAGCTTCCAGTAACCGGATCGCGGCCTCCGAATCAGCCCTGCGGTGTGATAGCATCTTTCTCACAGGTCATGGTACGTCATCTCATAATGCGGTATGGCTTGGTTCCGCTGCTGGTGCTGACCGCTGCCGCGCAGACGCCTCCGCTGGGCAAGAGCGATCCATCCTTCCAGCAACCGTCCCTGGCCCCTGGCGTGGACTACACAGTGCCCACTGAAGCCGAGGTCAAGGCCACCCTTGACCGTGTTCTCGCCTACTTCGTCCGCTCGACGCCCTACCGCATCATCGACACCCAAACCGGTCAGACGATTACCGACTTCTCGCGCCCCACCAAAGCGGCCGGCATTGACATCCGGCCGGGCCAGTTCAACGACTGGGACTACCCCATCGGCGTAGCGCTGGCGGGCATGCTGCTGGTCGGCGACGTTACCGGCGACGCACGCTACCGCGATTACACGCTCAAGAACTTCGACTTCATCTTCGACCACCTGGACTATTTCCGTAAGCAGGCGGCCGAGTTCGGCGCTCAATCCTACGGCTACCGCCGCCTGCTCGACATGCGCGCGCTCGACGATTGCGGCGCGATTGGAGCCGCGCTCATCAAGGCCTACGCGAAAAAGCCGGACCAGCGCTACCGCGCCACCATCGACGTGATCGCCGATTACATCTCCCACAAGCAGATGCGCTTGCCGGATGGCACGCTCGCCCGCGCGAGGCCGCAGCCGGTAGCGCTCTGGATCGACGACGCCTACATGAGCGTCCCGTTCCTGGCGCAGATGGGGAGGCTCACCGGCAACCGCGCTTACTTCGATGACGCCGCGCGCCAGATCATCCAGATGTCCGCGCGTCTCCAGGATGAACGAACGGGCCTCTACGACCATGCCTGGTTCGAGAACACGTCAGGTTATGACCCCAGGTTCCTCTGGGGCCGTGGTGCCGGCTGGGCCGTGATGGCGACCGCCGAGTTGCTCAGCGTGTTGCCGGAGGACCATCCCGACCGCGCGCGCGTCCTTGCGATCTTCCAGCGCGCCGCGAAGGGCGTCGCCGAGCTGCAGAGCGGCACGGGCATGTGGCACCAGTTGCTGGACAAGACCGACAGCTACCTGGAAACGTCAGCATCCGCTATGTTCACGTTCGCCATCGCGCGGGGCGTCAACCGCGGCTGGCTGACTCCGGTGTACGCCCCCGTGGCGCAAGCCGGCTGGCAGGCCCTCGCCACGCGAGTCCGTGCGGATGGCCGCGTGGAAGGGATCTGCGTCGGCACCACCGCCGCCTACGACGCGGTTTACTACTACAACCGGCCGACCGACCTGGGCGCCATGCAGGGCTATGGCCCGGTCCTGATGGCGGGCGCGGAAGTCATCACCATGCTGCGGTCGTTCGACATCGAGCGCAACTTGAACACGTTTCACTACCGGGTGAAGAAGAAATAGCTGCCGCGAGGAGAAACTCTATGCGTCTGTTCGCCATCATTCCTGCAACTGCTGCGATTCTGGCCGCCGCACCGGGCGCAGCCGTGACGGTTCGCAATCCCATCGATCTGGCGCGACCCAGCGAGACCATCGTGCTGCCGGCCGCTCAACTCAGCACGCTGCTGGCGGTCGATGACGTCCGCAAGATTCACGTGCGCGCCGAAGGCTCCGACAAAGACCTGCTCATCCAGGCCGTTGACACCAACGATGACGGTGTCTTTGAGGAGTTTCTGTTTCAGGCCGATTTCGCGCCCAGGCAGACTCGCGTTTTCCTCCTTACCGTTGGTGACCGCCAGATCGCCAGCGCGGATGACTACAAGACCTATGGCCGCTTCGTCCGCGAACGCCGAGACGATTTCGCCTGGGAGAATGACCGCATCGCCCACCGCATGTACGGCAAGGAACTGGAGACTTTCCCGCGGGAGCCGCTCACATCCAGCTCCGTTGACGTCTGGACCAAACGGGTGCGCGGCCTGGTGATCAACAAGTGGTACATGGTCGACGACTACCACAGGGAACATGGCGAAGGCGGCGATTTCTATTCGGCGGGCAGGACCCGCGGCGACGGCGGGACCGGGATCTGGGCTGGTGGCAAACTGTATCCTTCCGCCAATTTCCGTGATTCTCGCGTGTACGCCGTGGGGCCTATCCGCGTTCTCTTCGAGCTCACCTATGAGACGTGGAACGCGGGCGGCGCGCGGGTCTCCGAGAAAAAACGCATCTCGCTCGATGCCGGCTCCAACATCGACCGCTTCGAGAGCCGCTACACGGTCGATGGCAACGCGGCGAACCTCGTGCATGCCGTGGGCATTCGCAAGCTGAAGACTACCCAGATGCAGTCCGATCGCGAGAAGGGCATCCTGCGCACCTGGGAGCCGGTCAAAGACGAAGGCGAACTCGGCCAGGTGGTGATCGTTGATCCAGCAGCGTTCAAAGACTTCGCCGAGGACGACCTCAACTACCTGGTGCTCACCAAGGTCGATCTTGCCACGCCCTGCGTTTCCTACGCTGGTTTCGGCCAGACCGTAAGCGGCGACTTCAAAACCGCGGCCGACTGGGAACGCTACGTGAGCGGCTACGCCGCGCGCCTTCGCGCGCCGGTTGAGGTCAAGATCGAGAAGCGCTAGGTACCTGTCCCGTGTAATACGTGACAAGCAATGTGGGGCGGGCAATCCTGCCCGCAGCCGGCTTTAAGCCGGCTGGACCCGCTGGAAAGCGGGTCCGCAGCCTGAAAGGCTGCCCCACATCGCGGCGATGCACCCCGTGCGTCCCCATGAGTGGGGACGCGGCAAGCAGGAGTGCTTGCGCCACAAGCTTCACTTTTCCTGCTGCTTCAACTGCCGTTCCATTTTCAAGTCGGCTGCCGCGCCGGCGGCGTCGCCGATGGCCTGCCTGGCGTGCGCGCGGTTCAGATAGGCCGGGGCGAAACGGGGGTTGGCGCTGATGGCCGCGTCGTAGTCGCGAAGGGCGAGAAGAAACTGTTTGCGCCGGAAATGAACTCCCCCGCGCCCGTTCAGAGCCGTAGCAAGATCCGGCTTCAGCTCCAGCGCGTGGTTGAAGGCGGCGAAGGCCTCGTCGTCGCGACGCAAGCGGACCAGGCAGACCCCCAGGCCGGCGAAGGCGAGAGGTTCGTGCGGATTGAGCCGAACGGCCTCCGAGTAGTCGCGGATGGCCTCCTCATTCTGGTCCAGGCGCTGACGCGCTGTGCCGCGGTTGTGATAGGCCTGGGCGAACCCGGGGTAAAGCGCAATCGCTGCGGTAAACGACTGGATGGCGGCTGCGTCGTCGCCAGCTTTCAACTGTTCCATGCCGAGCTGAAATTGCTGCGTGGCCTTTGGGGGAATCAAAGGACCGGTGGTCTTGGCCGGCGGCGGCTCGGGCAGCTTCTCGGGCGGCGGTGGAGCTTCGGTACGCGGCAAAGACACCGGAGTCTCTTCCGGAGGCCGTGACTCGGCCACGGTCTCGGTGGTGGCTTTCTTCGCGGGATGTGGCGGCCTGGTTGCCTTGGGCTCGTGGACGGGTACGCTGGTGGCACTGGTCGCAGTCAGATCCGGCCGCGCTGCGGTGGTTGCTTTCACCCACGGCTTCCAAACCACCAGCACGCTGCTAAGGACCGCCACGCCCAATCCTGCGGCCAACAGAGTAAGGGCCAAACGTTTTGCAGGCTGAGTGGACTGTGCGGGAAGAACGGTCTGGCGCGTGGTCTCGCTCAGGAGCACGGTCGTGGGGGGCGCCTTACCGGATAGCACTTGGTCGAGCGCGTCGACGAATTCGGTGCAGGTGCCATAGCGGTCGGCGGGCGATTTCGAGAGAGCCTTGTTGAGGACCGCGTCCACCGCCGGTGGGAGCGCCGCGTTGCGCGCGGTTACCGCTACTGGCGCCTCGTTGACCATCTTATAGGCCAGGGTCGCCAGCGTATGTTGCCCGAACAGCGTGCTGCCGGTCATCATCTGATACGCCACGGCGGCCAATGAGAACTGATCGGCGCGGCCATCCATGGGCTCGCCCTTGATCTGCTCGGGAGCCATGAATTCAATGGTTCCCATGACCATGCCGGTGGGGGTGACGGTCCGGGTGTCGGTGATGCGCGCGATCCCGAAATCCATGATCTTGGCCCCCCCGCTGGCGTCGAGCATCACGTTACCGGGCTTGATGTCGCGATGGATGACGCCGCGGGAGTGAGCATAGTCGAGCGCCGATGCCATTTGGCGCAGAATTCGAAGCGAGGTTGGGGTATCGGGCGTGCCGTTCTTGAGGCGGGCCGCCAGGCTCTCGCCGGCGACGTACTCCATCACCAGGTACGCGGTTGGACCGTCTTCGAGGACGTCATGGACGCTGACGATGTTGGGGTGGGAGAGCACGGCGGCTGCGCGAGCATCGCGGAGCAGGCGGCCGCGCATGAACTCGCGATCCGCGGCATCGTCGACGCCGAGATCGACGGTCTTGATGGCCACTTTGCGGGTCAGCAAGGGGTCTTCCGCGAGGTAGACGACCCCCATTCCTCCCCGTCCCAACTGGCCCAGAACTGTGTACCTACCGACCTGCTGGTTCATGGCCTGATCGTTCGATTATCGTGCAGTTGCGGCAGGAATGCCAGTGGCCGGGGAGGAATTCGGAGATATTCGACGCCTCCACTACAGGTGAATGATCCCCCGCTGGATTGCGGCTGTGGCCGCCTGGGTCCGGTCTTGCACGCCGAGCTTGCTCAGAATGCTCTTCACATGGTTCTTCACGGTGTGCTCGGCGATGCTGAGCGAATAGGCAATCTGCTTGTTTGCCAGGCCGCGCACAATCAGTTCCAGCACCTGGACTTCACGCGCACTCAGATCCGGGCGCGGCATCTGGGCCGCCAGCGACGCCGCCACCGCCGCCGGCAAATAGGTCTGCCCGGCGTGAACGGCGCGGATGGCCTTCAGCAGTTCGTCGTGCAGCACGTCCTTGGTCAGGTAGGCCTGCACACCGGCAGCCAGCGCGCGGCGGATGTCCTCGTCGCCGCCGTACGTGGTGAGCGCGATCATCCGGGCATTGGGGAATTCGGCGCGGATGGCGGTGGCCGCTTCCACACCGCCCATCACGGGCATGCGCAAGTCCAGCAGCGCCACGTCCGGCCGATGCTGCCGGTACATCTCGACGGCTTGCTGCCCGTTGACGACCTCGGCCACCACCGTCATATCCGGCTGCATGTTGACGATCGTGCTCACGCCCACTCGCGCCACCAGGTGGTCTTCCGCAACAAGAATTCGAATGGTATCGCTCATGGCAATGGCACCGACACTTCTACCTCCGTTCCTTCTCCCGGGTTGCTGGCCAGGCGCAGCTCGCCGCCCAGGCGCTCCGCGCGCTCGCGCATTCCGATCAGTCCGAAATGGCCGCCTAGTGACGAAAAGACGTCTTTCGGCTCGAAGCCGTGGCCGTTGTCGTTGATGCGCAGATACAGCTTGCGCGCTTCGGTATGGAGCTTGATGGCGATCCGGCTGGCGCCGGCATGCTTCAAGACGTTGGTCACGGCTTCCTGGGTGATGCGGAGCAGGTGCTGCTCCATCTCCTGCGGCAAAACGGTTTCAGGACCGCTCACGTCCACGTCTACGTCCACACCCGATCCGGCGGTCCATATGCGCGTGCCCGATTCCAGAGCGGCGGCCAGCGCCTGGCCTTCGAGAACCGACGCTCGCAGGTCCATCACCGACCGGCGTGCTTCGGTGAGGCTGTGGCGCGCCATGCGGCGCGCGATATCCAGATACTTGCGAGCGGTGGATTGCTCCTGGGGCATGCTCATTGCCACGGCATCGAGCTGCGAAGAGATGCCCACGAACCCTTGCGCCAGGGTATCGTGAATCTCGCGGGCCAACCGCGCGCGCTCCTCCAATACCAGCGAAAAGCGGTAGCGGATTTGCCGGAGCCGCAGCCGGTAGATACCCCACCCGGCGGCTACCAGAAAGACCGCGCACAAGAGGCGGAACCAGGCCGTTTCATAGTAGTGCGGCAGCGCGTCGAAAGCATAGGCTTGTTCGGTCGCCTGGCCGTCCGGAAGCCGGGCCTTTACCCGGAAGGTGTAGTGCCCGTGCTTCAGGCTGTTGTAGTTGGTTTCGCGCCGGTTGCCTGCCGCCACCCAATCGTTCTCCAACCCCTCCAGCCTGTACGAATACTGCACGCGCTCCGGAGCGCTCAGATGGAGCGCAGTGTAGCGTATGTGAATCCGCTCCACATCCGGCGCGAGACTGGCTGGGCGGGCCAGGTTCACCGGCCGGCCGTCAGCCGTCATCTCCAGAAGCTGCGCGGCCGGCGGCAAGGATATCCGCTCGTGCGTGTGCGGATCGATCACCGCCAGGCCGCGGCTGGTGGTAAACCACAATCGGTTGCCGGCGGTTCTGTTTCCACCTCCGCCGGTGGGGTAACCGGGCGAGCATTGCGCGCTCCGCAAACCGTCCTCCACCCCGTAATCGATGGGTTGGAGCAGCTTCCGCTTGGATTCCGCGAATTCCCAGAGTTGGCGCCTGGCAATCCGGCAAATGCCGCGGGTGGTGCTCAGCCAGAGCGACTCGCCGTCGTCGGAGATGTTGGCGATGTTGTCGCTCAGCAGCCCGTCTTTCTGTGTGAAGTGCACGAATTGCCCATTGCGCAGTGCGTTCAGACCGCCACCGAAAGTTCCCACCCATAAGATGCCGGCAGGGTCTTCGTAGAGCTCCCGGATGTTGTCGCTGGAAAGCCCATTCGCCATGGTAAAGGGGCGGATATCATCGCCTTGTATCCGCCATAATCCCTTGCCGTAGCTTCCTACCCACAACACCCCGTCACGCCCCGGGCAAAGCGATACCACGGCGTTGACGTTGACCGGCCCGCCCGCGACGGCCGTTCGAACGTGGTTACCTTGAACCTCGAGCAGACCTGCCGGTGTTGCCAGCCAGAGGCCGCCCGCGGAGTCCTCCCATTCATCGAATACCACGCGCCGCGCCAGGGGGTCCGGCGGAACGAACGTGCTGAATTTGTCTTCGTGCATGCGCACCAAGCCGGCGCGCGTTCCCAGCAGGAGGTCGCCGTTGGAACCTTCCCGGATGGAGAAAATCTCGGTGTCGGGCATGGCGCGCTGCTTGACGAATCCGGCGCCCGTGTACCGCACCAGGCCACCTTCATGAAAGCCTACCCAAATCCGTCCACCGCGGTCCTGAAAGACAGTGTTGGGCTCGTCGCTGGGCAATCCCTCGGGCTTGCCGTAAACCGTGAAAGCGTCGTCGCGCAGGCGGGTGAGGCCGTTGTAGGCACCCACCCATAGATCGCCTTCGCGGTCCTCGAACAGGGAACGCACCAAGTCGCGGTCCCGGCTGCCGGCCGCCGAAGCCACAAACCGGTCGCCCTCAAGCCGCGCCGTGCCGCCGTTGGTCCCGATCCAGAGATTACCGTCGCGGTCTTCCAAAAGAGCGCGCACGTACGGGTCGGGCAAGCCGTCCCGGTCGGAGAACCTTCGAATCTTTCCCTCTGCCGTCCGTTCGATCAGCCCCAGCGTCCCGCCGATCCACAGGTTGTCATGACGGTCCATCAGCAGAGACGACACCAGGTCGCCGCCCAAAGTGGCTTCGTCCACCAGCACGGTGGACTTGCCGCCCGAGAGCTTCACCACGCCGCCGAAGCCACCCACCAGCAGGTCGTGATTGCGGTCCTCGCGCACCGCCCGCACGGACGTCACGGGGAGATTGGGCCCCGGCGGGAAGTTGGTGAACTTCCCGTTTTCGAGACGGCTGAGATTCACGCCCGCCACGATCCACAGCGTGCCTTCGTGGTCGGCGTAGAGTCCCGTGATGGTGTTGTCGGGCAGGCCGTCTTTGACGGTATACGTTCGGAATTGTCCGGCGCGGTACTGGATCAACCCGTTGGAAGTGCCGATCCACAGAGACCCATCCGGGGCGGACGCCAGGGCGGCAATCGAGTTGGCCGGCAGGCCATCATCAGCTTTATTGAAGACGACGAATTCGTAGCCGTCGAAACGAGCGAGCCCTTCGTCGGTCCCCAGCCAAAGGTAGCCGTCTGGCGTCTGGGTGATTGACCGGACGGTATCCTGCGGCAAGCCGTCCGCCTGCCCCCACGATTGCCGGGAATACTGGGTGAGACTCTTGTGCGGATCGAGCGCCAGCGCCCCGCGGGCTAACAGTACGGCCGCCGTCCAAACAAGAATCCGGCTATGCCGCAGCAAACGTGTCCGCACCGCTATCATCAGTATAGTCCGGCGGCGCGGATCGATCCGGTGAGCACACTTGGGCTCGATGAAGGAGCAAACGTCCGCCGTTTCGCTCTACTTCGCAGCGCGGCTCAGTTCCGTGGTAGCGCCCTGAATTGCCTCGCCGGCGTTTTCGAGCACTTTTCCTACTTTGCCGATTTCCTCTTCAGCCAACTTCCACTGCTTCTGTTCGATGCTCTCACGGACGGCGGGTAAGGTTTTCACGCCGTATCCGGTGTAAAACCCGGGAGCGTAGATCTGGTGCTTGAACCAGGGGCGGTTGGGCAGGCCTTCGTTGAGCGTCAGCGCGCGCTCCACCAGCACCAGCTTGTCGTTGGCGTCTTTGAGCGCGGTGCGTGCCAGCGCGGCTCCGCCGTTTTCCATGGCCTGTGCGAGGGCTTTGTCGTAGTCGGCGGTGGTTCGCTCCAGGGCAGCCAGGCCGTTGTCGAGCGGCGCGAAGTTGAGGAATGGCGGCACGGGTTCCTTGGGCGGCGCCTGCATCGGCTCGCGCGGGTCGACCACGGCGGCGAACATGCCTTCCTCGATCTGGCGGTTGCGCTCTACGATCTGGTTCCGGCTGTCGAGCGCCAGCCGCTTGACCTCATCGATGTAACGGCGGATCGTGTCAGTGAAGTCATCGAAATCGTAGGGCAGCAGATCCGAATCGGCGAGGCGCATGATCGCGGTGCCGGCGGTCTGCGCCAGCGCGCGTCCGTAGACGAAGTTGGTGTCGGCGAAGTGTGTGTACCAGTAGAAATCGTCGTAAATGGAGTGATAGATGCCGCCACTGTCTTCGCCGCCGAACCCCATGTTCACGGAAGCAACGCCCAGGAAATCCAGGAACGCGGTGTAATCGGAGCCGGAACCTAGCGCGCCGATTCGGAGATCGGGCCGGTTGCGGACCTCCTGCGAATTGGCGCCCGGTCCTCCGCGGCCGCCGCCGCTCGAGAGTTGCCGGAACTGGAGGCGTTTCCAGACGGTCAACTTGGATTCCGGGTCGTCGATGTCGCGAGCCACACCGTTGATGAACTTCTCCAAGGTGTGCGAACCTTCCACCTGCAGGTAGCCCCGCGAGTTACTGTCGGAGTTGATGTAGACAGCGCCGTTCCGGCGCAGCTCCTCGGCATGCGCTTCCGCCCATTCCGTGGAGCCGAGCAGGCCTTCCTCTTCTCCGTCCCAAGCGCACAGGATGATGGTTCGCTTCGGTTTCCACCCCTGCTTGAGCAGGGCGCCCATGCCGCGGGCCTCTTCCAGCAGCGCGACCTGGCCCGAGACCGGATCTTCCGCGCCGTTCACCCAGCCATCGTGATGATTGCCCCGAATGATCCATTCATCCGGATACACGGCGCCCGGAATGCGCGCGATCACGTCGTAGAGGGTCTTGGTATCCCAGTTGAATTTGGCTTTCAGATGCACCTTGGCCGGGCCGGGTCCGACGTGATACGTGATGGGCAGCGCGCCGCGCCATGCGGGCGGCGCCACGGGGCCTTTCAGCGCAGCCAGCAACGGCTGGGCGTCGCCGTAAGAGATGGGCAGCACGGGGATCTTGGTGAGCGTGACGGCTTCGCTCAGCGGAAGGCGCTTGGCGCCGGGAGTGGCGCCGACGCCGGGAGTCAACGGATCGCCGGGGTAAACCGGCATGTCCATCACGCTGCCGCGCTGCACGCCGTCTTTCGGACGGAACGGTCCATCGGGAAAGACTTCGCCCTGATAATAGCCGTCTTCATGCGGGTCGGAGTAGATCAGGCAGCCGACGGCGCCGTGCTCGGCCGCAACTTTCGGCTTGATGCCGCGCCAGGAACTGCCATAGCGGGCGATGACGATCGCGCCTTTGACCGAAACTCCCAGCCGGTCGAGGACCTCGTAGTCTTCGGGGATGCCGAAGTTCACGTAGACCAGCGGAGCGGTGACGTCGCCGTCGATCGAGTAGGCGTTGTAGGACGGCAGCTGCTCTTCGTGCTGCGAAGACGTGGGGTCCACGCCTACAGTGGGCTCTTCCAGTTTGGCCGTGAATCGGGACGGCTCGACCAGTTCCAGCGCCCGCTCCTTGGGCGTCGGGAAGAGGACATCGAAGGTCTCAATGCGGGCGTCCAGGCCCCATTCTTTGAACTTGGAGAGGATCCAGTCGGCATTGTCCTTGTCATAGGCCGAACCCACGTGGTGTGGGCGCTTGCTGAGCCTCTCCATGTAGGCGCGCAGGTTTGCGGTGTCGGGGACGGCGCGGAATTTGGTCTCCCAGTCGCGTTCCGTGCGCGCCGTTTCGTTGGAGTATCCGCGCAAAGGTCCGCTATCAGCGGGGAAGGCTGCGGGCGAGCACAAGAATCCGCAAAGCAGGCAGATGGCGAGTTGTTTCATAAAAGTGAGAACCATTCTAGCGTGGAACCTGGCGCTCTGTGGTATCGTTTGCGGCAGGCACCCATGCGCGCGCCCGCAATCGTCAGCATCGTCCTGGTGTGCTTGCTCGGTGTTTCCTTCAATCTCTGGATGGCTGTCAATAACGCCGATGGCAGCGTGGACTTCAACCAGTTCTACGCCGCCGGCCGCCTGGCTGGAACCGGGCAGCTCTACAATTGGGATGCACTGCGGCGGCTCGAGGAGGAGCACGGGCGCGTAACGCCGACGGGCCGGCTGCCCGTGGTGGCCTACGGCATGAAGCTCATCGGATGGATGCCTTACCCGGTGGCGCGCGATGTCTGGCTGGCCGGGAGCGTTGCGGCGCTGGTTCTCTTCGTTTTTGCCTGGCCTGGAACGAAGCGTCTGCTGATGGCCGCGGCGCTGGCGTGGTCGATGCCCGCCGCGCTGCTGCTGGTGCTCGGCCAGGACACGCCCTTCTGGCTGCTCTGGGCGGCGGTCGGACTGCTGCTGATGGAACGCGGGCATCCGCGATGGGCCGGCCTTGTGTTCGCTCTGTGCATTTGCAAGTTTCACCTGGCGGTCGGACTTCCCGTCCTGCTGGTTGCGCAGAGACGCTGGGCCACGCTGGCCGCGGGAGCCGCAGCCGGAGCAGTGCTGCTGGCGGCGTGCTTCGCGATCGAAGGGCCGATGTGGCCGGCCCGCTACCTGGCGAACGCTCCGCAACTCACGCCCACGGCCGCGCGCATGCCGAACCTGCACGGCATCGCGTGGTGGCTGCCGGGGTCCACGGCGGTGGAAATCATTCTGTGCCTGTCACTGGTTGTGCTGCTCTGGTTCGTGTGCCGCGGCACTTCTGAACTAGGGCTTGCGGGCGCGGCGGTGGCGGCGTCCGGCCTGCTGCTGGGAGGCCACGGATACGCCAATGATTGCGCGGTGCTGATCCCGCTGCTGGTGCTCACCATCCAGCGGCCGGGTGTACCGGCGTGGCTCAAGGTCTGGGCGGTATTCCTGCTGACTCCGGCGACTACGCTGCTGCTGACCACTTCAAAGCCGTTCCTGGGCCAGCTTCCGATTCTGGGGTTTGTGATTGCAGCGCTGATTCTGATGCTCAGAGAGCATGCGCCTCGCGGCGTTGAGCGTCCAGTTCCCTCCGGTGCTGTTCCCGGCGGAAGCGGACGAGCGTAAGAGCGGCGCCTGCCAGGACCATCACCGGCAATGGCCAACTCCACAGGCCATTCCAGCCGGACGGCGGGCCGCCGGGCGGCTGCGGGTGCCGTGCGCACCACCACTGGATGGCGATGAACACGATGGGCAAGTCGAAGAAGGCGAAGATGGAGACCACGGCGGCTACGGTAGCGCGCTGCGTGGGCTCCTCGACGGCGTGGCGCAGCATGAGGTAGGCGGCATAGAGCAGCCAGCATACCAGGCCGGCGGTGAGGCGCGGGTTCCAGGTCCACCAGGCGCCCGACGCGAGACGTGTCGCAACCACGCCGGCTGCTATGCCGACCGCCAGTAGCAGCAGGCCGGCCTCGGTGACGGCGAGCGCCAGCGCATCGTAGAGGAAGTTGCGCAGGCGCAAGAACAGCACGCTGGCCGCGAGCGCGGTCACCGCGGCGAGCAGTGCGGCCGGGCCGGCTGATTCGAGCGCGTGGTGGAGTAAGTCGCGCATGGTGCTTTTGACTTGATGCGTGCGTCTCCGCTCCCTCACGGTCGCGCCTCAGAGGCCACAAACCGTAAGTGAGCGGTCTAACCTACTAACACCGTTTCGACTAACACCAACGAGACGGCAGTAAATATAATGTCGAAACCGGTCAGCACCTTCAGCCAGGCCATGCTGTCCGCGTCGATCGGGGCGCCTGTCACCAGGGTTGTCGTCAGCCGCATGGATGCCATCAGGGCTGGAACCAGAATCGGATAAGTCAACATGGGCAGCATCACTTCGCGCAGTTTGATGTTCACGGTCAGCGCGCTGAAGATGGTGCCGATGATGGTGAGCGCCCAAGTGCCCAGCAGCATCACCAGGAAAAGTTCCGGGAACTGCGAAGCCCAGCGCACGTTGTAGAAGATGCCGAAGACCGGGAGCGATACCAGCTCGACCGCCAGAACCAACACGTAATTGGCCAAGGCCTTGCCCAGGAACAGGGCGGCACCGGAGAGGGGAGCCGCGATCAGCGCGTCCAGGCAATCGTTGGGCAGTTCTCGCGCGAAGCTGCGGTTCAGCACCAGCGTGCCGGCGAAGGCGAACACGATCCACAACAGGCCGCCAGAGATTTCGCGCGTGGTCTCCTGGAAAGGATCGAAAGCGAAGCTGAACAGAAGCAGAATGACCAGGGCGAAGCCGAAGGACGCGTTGATGGCTTCCTTGGTGCGAAGCTCGGCACGCAGATCCTTGAATGCCACCACCAGCACCTGGCGGACGAAGCTCGTCCGCGCTCGGGCGGTTCCCACTTGCTGCTTTGGTTGTGCCAGCGGTTCGGTGTCGAGCATAGGGCGTGGCTAGTTGGGACGGTCCTCGCCGTAGCGTGCGTAGACGTAGCCGGGATCTTCGACCATTTCCGGCGTGCGCGGACCGTGAAACGCCAACTGGCCGCGCGTCAGCAGGGCGACGTGGGAGGCCAGTTCGAGGGCTTCCCGCAGTTGGTGAGTGGACATCACGACGGTCTTGCCGGCGGCCAGCGCTTCGCGCAGGAGCCGTTGCAGCACGGCGATCGCCCGGTCGTCGAGTGCGGTGAACGGTTCGTCGAGCAGCAGCACGCTGGGCTCGTGCAGAAAGGCGCGCGCCACCGCCAGGCGCTGGCGCATGCCGCGGGAAAACTCGCGCACGAGGCCGTTGCGGACGCGTTCCAAGCCGGTACGCTCCAGCCATTCGAGCGCGGACCGGCGCGGATCGGCCAGACCGTAGAGCTTACCGAACAGGATCAGGTTCTCGAGCGCGGAGAGTTCGTCATAGACCGAGATGCCGTGGCCGATGAAGCCCATCAGACGGCGCGTTTCGGCTTCGCGTGGTTCCTTCCCGTGGATTCTGATCTTGCCGCGCTGGGCGCGCGAGAACCCGGCCACGATGCGCAGCAGGGTGGTTTTTCCTGCGCCATTGCGTCCGATCAAAGCCAGGCAGGAGCCGGGCGAGGCGTCGATCCCCACATCTCGCAAAGCCGGGTAGTCGCCGTAGAATTTCCAAATGCCTTCCACCGCGACCGCACTCATTTTCGGCTCTGTGAACCCGGTTCGGCTTTTTGAGGCGGGGAGCCGGGTTGCGACCGGTAAAGCAGAATGAAACCGACGGCCAGGATGCCGAGAGCGATGGCCAGGATGGGGACAGTCTTGGTGTACACACGCGGCATGATCTGCTCGATCTGCGGGCCGTTATCCTGGTCGGCCGAGCCGGTGTTGTCCGCTGCCGATGCGGCGGGCGAGCCGCTCAACTTGATGCTGTACGACGTGCCTGTGAATCCGAAGATGTGGGCCTGGGTGCGCGGTTCCTGACCGAGGTCGTTGAGCCCTTCGCCGGCGAGGCTCACGCCGTTGGGCGCGATCAGATAGGTGTTCTCGTCCTTGGTGACGATTCTGCCTTCGTAGGGAGCGCCCTCGGTGTACGGGATCGTGTAGGTGAGGTCAAAACGCGTCTCGCCGGGCTTGATGGGGAAATCAACTCCCATGACATCCGGCTTGGAGGTCTTGGTCAACGCCGCGCCGATGGGCATGCCGCCGGGCGCGGTGGCGTTGGCCGTCACTTTGCCGCCGGCGCCGGCGGGAAGGTAGAAGTGTAGCGTGCCGTTATCGGGATCGTTCCAGGCGGCCTTGCCGTCGTTGGTGAAGAGATACGTTTCGTTGACCACCATCTGGCCGCCGGAAGGCTCGAACAGCAGCATGTGCTTGGAGACCTTGGCGGCGCCGGGTTCTTTGGAGGAGTTGAAAACGTCGATGGTCAGACCGGTGGTGGGCGATCCCGGCGGCAACATGTGGTTGTACGTAACGCCGTCATAGGCCGTGCGGATCAGGTGCGGCGGGCCCGTGACGTCCTGGTTGATAGTGAATTTGCCTTGCGCGTCAGACTTGGCCTGGTCGATCAGCTCGATGCCATTCTGCCCGAGAACATTCAGGGCCACGGTCGCGCCGGGTTGGGGCGTGCCGGTGGTGCGGTTGATGACCGTGCCCGTGACCGCAGCGAAAGCCGGGAACGAGAAAAGAAGGAGGACGGCGGTCTTGCTCACTGCGCCACCTTCATGGGCTTGCCGCATTCGCCGCAGAACTTGAGGGCCTTTTCGAATTTTGCGCCGCACGAAGGGCAGGTCAAGCCGGACTGAGGCTCGGGCACTTTAGCCGGCATCTCGGCAGGCGCTTTGGCGGGCGCCGGTGCGACGCCATTCTTCAAACGGTCCACTTCGGCCAGCACCCGGGCGAGCTCCTTTTGCAGGTCTTTCTTGGTGCTCTGGTAGTCATCGTCGGAGAGCTTGCCCAGGCGGTATTCGAACTGGAGGTCGCGGAGATTCTCGTAAATGGCGGCCTTGCGCTCGTCCAGATGCTGAAACGGTGAGACCGGTTCGGGGGCGGGCAGATCCTTGGGCCTCACGCCCAGGATGAACACGATAACGGCGATCGCGAGGACGCAGGTGATGGCGATGATCATTCCAGGCTGGCCAGATCCTTCTCGATCTGGTCCTTGTATTTCTCCAGTTGGGGGTCGTCGATTTCGATCGGCCCAATTTCGGCCAGCGGCCGCGGCTTGCGGTACTTCTTCACGAACAACCAGATCACGAACAGGCCGACGCCCACCGAGGCATATGGCACGATCCATCCGAACGCGCTGGGCGGTGACAGGTAAATACCGGGCCCGTAGTCGCGGATGAAGGCGTCGATGATCTGCTGGTCGCTCATGCCGATGGCCTGCATCTTGGCGATGCGTTCCTTGGCCGGTTTGGAGAAACCACACTCCAGCATGCTGCAGGTGGCGACGGAATCCTTGCACCCGCACTGGCAGGCCAGACGCATGCCCACACGGCGGACGTCGACGCTGGGTTTTTCGGATGCCGTCTGGGCGAGTAGCGCCACAGTGGCCACCAGCGCCAGCAGGAAACTAGTTTTGAACCGTCGCATGTTTGGTTGTAATCCCGACCACTTCGGTGCGGGCATATTGCAGCTTGATCTTGCTCGGGACCAGGCAAACCAGCGTGCCACCGATCAATACCAAACCACCGATCCAGATCCAGGATACCAAGGGAAACACATACGCCTGGATCACGGCGCGCTGATTGTCGTCGGACATACCGCCGAAATTCAGGTACAGGTCCTCGTTGGGCCGCTGGCGGATTCCGACTTCGGATGTGCTTTGCTTGCTGGCCAGGTAGAAGCGTCTTTCGGGGAAGAGTTGTCCGACGAGCACACCATTCTTGTAGGCGTCGATGGTGGCGCGATGCCACGAGTAGACCGGGGTGTCGCCCTGCTCCTGGTTGACCATTTTGAGGGTGTAGGCGCCGACTTGCATGGAATCGCCGATATTCAGTTCCTTCACCTCGGCCTGGTTGAAGGCGTGGCCGGTGAAGCCGATGAACATGAGCACGATGCCCATGTGGACCAGGTAGCCGCCGTACCGGCGCGTGTTGCGGTGCGTCAGCTCGACGGTGGCGCGCACCAGGTTCATGGCGCTCTTGGCGGCGATGGCGCGGGCGCCTTTGTAGAACTCAATGATCACCGTCAGCGCTACGAACAGGCAGAAGCCGAAAGAAATCAGCGCGTAGAAGTGCCGGACACCGGCGACGATGAGCGCACCGACCAGCACGACCGAAGCGATGCCCGGCCACATGAAGTTGCGCCGGAGGCTGTCGGTGGAGGTTCGCCGCCAGGCGAACAG
>Ga0335081_10003989_pt1 | contig 23280 bp, 17 predicted proteins | sample Lox_Sample_35_FD_206713 | JGI IMG/M metagenome (GOLD analysis project Ga0335081, IMG submission 206713) | Soil microbial communities from Loxahatchee National Wildlife Refuge, Florida, United States - Lox_Sample_3.5 | ecosystem: Environmental > Terrestrial > Soil > Wetlands | place: USA...
GGGATTGTCTATCCCGCCGGCGTTCACGGGAAGGCGGGTCACGGATGCACCTTCGCGCTCCAGTTGGTCGCACGCGGCGAGCACGGCGGGGTGTTCGATGGAGCTGGTGATGACGTGCGCGGGTCGAGGGGAAGCCGCGCCATTCGTGGCGTGCAGTACTCCCAATACCGCCAGGTTATCGGCCTCCGTGCCGCCGCCGGTGAAAACCACATCAGTGGGATGGCAGTGAATCAGCGAGGCCACCTGCCGGCGAGCGGCCTCCAGCTTCTGCTTGGCGGCCTGGCCGAAATGATGGATGCTGGAAGCGTTACCATACACTTGACCGAGACACGACACCATGGTCTCCAGGACTTCCGGAGCTACAGGAGTGGTGGCGTTGTGGTCGAAATACGAGTGCTGCACTTACACCTATCTTAGCAATGCCGATACTGACGCTGACTACCGATTTCGGCCTTTCCGATCACTACGTGGGCGCGATGAAAGGGGTGATTCTGAGCATCTGCCCGCGCGCGCAACTGGTGGACATCAGCCACCTGGCGAGTCCGTTCGAAATCACGGAAGGCGCTTATTTGATCGCGCAGGCGTACCGTTATTTTCCGAAGAGGACCGTCCATGTGGTAGTGGTCGACCCCGGCGTCGGGACGAGCCGCCGGCCCATTCTGATGGAGGCCGCGGGGCAATACTTCGTGGCGCCGGATAACGGCGTGCTTTCCATGATCTACTCGCGCGAAAAGCACAAGATCCGGCTGATCGCGAATGACGAGTACTTTCGCAAGCCGGTTAGCCGCACGTTTCACGGGCGCGATATCTTTGCGCCGGTTGCGGCGCATCTGGCGGCGGGCGTGCCGCCGGCGCGCATGGGCAAGCCGATTACAGACTATCTCCGGCCGGCGCTCGGGAAGCCACAACAGACCGGGAAGCGGACCTGGGCGGGACGCATTTTGAAGATCGACCGATTCGGCAACATCATCACCGATTTTCACGTGGATGATTTCCCCAACCTGGAGCAGAAGGCGTTTTCGATGGCGATCGGCGGAACTGAGACGGGCAGTCTGCTGCGGAACTACGCCGAAGGCAGGCCGGGTGAGCTTTTCGTCATTGTGGGGAGCTCGGGGTATCTGGAAGTGTCGTGCAACCAGGGGTCGGCGGCGAGGAAGATCGGGTGCGAATCGGGAGCGGGAGCGGAATTGACGATCTGGTGAAAGCAAAACAGCGATCAGCGGTCAGCAGTCAGCTCCAACCAGGGCAAGCTGACTGCTGAAACCTCTTCGCTCGACCGCATTCCACACCACCTACTTCGTTACAATGTCAATGTGCCCCGTTTTGTGCTCCCGGCGGTTCTCGCGCTTGCCGCTGGTTTGTCCGCGCAGACTCCGCTGTTCCCTTTGAAGGATATCCGGCCGGGGATGCGCGGCACGGGTCGAAGCGTTTTTTCCGGTAATCGCATCGACGAATTCCAGGTCGAGATTCTTGGCGTGCTGGAAAACGTTGGCCCGAAGGAATCCGTGATCCTGGCGCGGCTTTCCGGCGGACCGCTGGCTGAGACCGGGGTGGTGCAGGGCATGAGCGGCAGCCCGGTTTATATCGACGGCAAACTGGTGGGCGCGGTCGCTCTGGCTTTCGCGTTTTCCAAAGAACCCATCGCGGGGATCCGTCCCATTCAGGATATGATCCGGCCCGCTGCCACTCGCGCCGCAGCGCCTTCGCCGCGCGCGCCCGTGGCGCTGGCCGACAACGACCCCGCCCGCGCCCTTCCCCGCCCCGAGCCCGCGATAGCCGGCGGCGCGCAGATGGTCGATATTGCCACGCCGATCTCGTTCGGCGGGTTTACACGCGCTACGCTGGAGACCTTTGCCCCGCAACTCCGTGCGCTGAGATTGGAGCCGCGGCAGGGCGTGAGCTCGGGCGGAGACCTGGATAGCACGATGGGCAACCCCGCCGACCTCAAGCCAGGCTCGATGATCAGCGTGCAGCTCCTCGCGGGCGACTACAACGTGGGCGCCGACGGCACCGTCACGTACATCGACGGCAATCGCGTCTACGCGTTCGGGCACCGGTTTCTGGACGTGGGCGCCACGTCCCTGCCTTTTGCGCGCTCCGAAGTGATCACCGTGGTGCCCAGCACCAGTACTTCGTTCAAGCTCTCCACTGCGAAAGAGTGGATGGGCGCCGTGAACCACGACGGCAATACGGCGATTGCCGGAGAACTGGGACAGCGCGCCGGAATGGTCCCGGTTTCGCTCGCCGTGTCGCGCGAAGGGAAGCGCGTTGCATCCTACCAGATGCAGATGGTCAACGATGCGCTGCTCTCACCACTGCTGGTGCAGATGGCGGTCTTCTCCGCGATCGACGCCACCGAGCGCACCGTGGGCGCCGCTACGGTCCGAGTAACCGGAGACATCGAATTCCAGAACGCGCCGGCGCCCGTGCGGCTGAATAACATCTTTGCCGCCGATAACGGTTCAGCCATGCAGGTTTCGCTCTCGGCCGCCGTACCCGTGGCCTACGTGATGCAGAGCGATTTCAACGCCATGCGCCTGAAGAGCATCGCGCTGAACATCGAAGCGTCCGAGAAGAAGAAGGAACTGAGCATCGACGGCATCACTGTCTCGCGGCACGAAGCGCGGGCCGGCGACACGGTGCAGCTCCATGTGTCGCTGGTGGGCGAGAACGGAACAGAGGTCATCCGCCAGGTGGACTACCACGTTCCCATCGGCGCCGAACCGGGAATTCTCTACTTCACGGTGGCGGACGCCAACACGACCAACCTGACGGATTTCCGGCAAATTCTCAGCTCCACGCCGCGCAGCCCCAGCCAGCTCATCACCACGGTGAACAATCTGCACCCCAACAACCGGGCGTACGTCCGCGTGTGGCGGACCGACCCGGCGTTTCAGCTCGAGGGCATCGATTTGCCCAACCCGCCCGCCTCCGTGGCTCTGATCCTGGCGGGCTCGCAATCGAGTCTCGCGGGCATCACGCAGACGCGCAACTCCAAGATCGCGGAAATGGAGATTGACGCTGGGGACGCGGTGATTACGGGCTCCAAGACGGTCCAGGTAGAAATAAAAGAATGATGGTTTTCACGCGGCATTCTCGGATTTGCGGCATGCTTGCGGCGGGACTACTCGTTGCGGCGGCGCCCGCCCTCCAAGCCAGCGGCACGCAGGCGTGGGAAATGAACTCCTACAGCGATTTCATCCGCGGCCACTTCCTGGGCGTTTCGCTGAGCCGCGAGGGCCGCCTGTCGCTGGCGCCCAAAGTGGATGCGATTTTCACGTCGGACCAGGCGGTGATCTGGAGCGTGGCACAGGCGGCGGATGGGACACTGTACGCCGGCACCGGGCACCGAGGCCGTGTCTATCGCATCGATGGGGCCGGCAAGTCCTCGCTGTTATGGACCGCCGAACAGCCTGAAGTCTTCGCGGTGGCTGTGGACTCGAAAGGCGCGGTGTACGCCGGCACCTCGCCCGATGGCAAGGTTTACCGCATTGTCAATGGGAACGCCGAGGAATATTTCGCGCCCAAGACGCGCTACATCTGGTCGCTCGCGGCGGGGCCGGATGGCGCGCTGTACGTGGGCACCGGCGATCAGGGCAAGATCTTCCGCGTGGACAGCCCGGGCAAGGGCGAGTTGTATTACGACACGGGGCAATCGCACATCACGGGCCTGGCGGTGGATGCGCAAGGCCGCCTGCTGGCCGGCACGGAGCCCAACGGCATCCTGTATCGCATCAGCGCCAAGGACAAGGCGTTCGTGTTGTATGGCGCGGCCCTTCCGGAGATCCGCGCGATTGTTCCCATGCCGGACGGCTCGGTGTACGCGGCGGCGCTCGGCGGCTCAGTGGCGAAGCGAGCGCAAAGCGCGGCGCAGGCAGCCGAGGGCGTGAGCGGAGCGCCTGCGCCTATCGCCACAACCACCATCACGGTGCAGGCGCAGGCTGGCGGCGAGATCAAACCGCCGGAAACCAGGCCGCAGCAGCCGAACCTTGCTACTCCCCAGGTCAACGCGCCCGCGACTCCGGAACTTACCGGCGTGGACAAGTCGGCCGTCTACCGCATCAACCCGGATAATACCGTGGAGACGCTGTGGAGCTCGAAGGAGGAGAACGTCTACGATCTGCTGGCGCTGGAAAAGCAGGTGCTGTTTTCAACCGATCGAAACGGGCGGATTTACGGGCTCGCGCCGGACCTGCGCGTCACTCTTGTTACCGAAACCAATGAGAGCGAGACTACGCGTCTGCTTCCTTCGGATCACTCGATTCTTGCGGCGACCGGCAACATGGGCCGCATTTATCGATTGGGCGAAGGACCGGGCGCCAGCGGCTCTTATGAGGCTCCGGTTCACGATTCCGGCACCGCTTCGCGCTGGGGCAGTTTGAGCTGGCGCGCTGACGTGCCGGCCGGCTGCACGCTGGTGTTTCGCACGCGTTCCGGAAACTCGGCGAAGCCGGATCGCACGTGGAGCGATTGGTCGGGCCCGCTGGCGGACGCCGCTGGTTCGCCGATTAGCAGCCCCAACGCGCGCTACATCCAGTGGAAGCTGGAGATGTCGGAAGGGACTGCTGTAGCCGGCGCCACTCCGATGCTCAACAGCGTTACGTTGGCCTACCTGCCGCAGAACTCTCCGCCGGTGGTGCGGAGCATCAACGTGACCACGTCGGCGTCGGCCTCCGCGGCGTCTTCGAAGACTCCGGCGGCGGCGACTTCCTCCGCGGCCTACACGGTCACGGTGAGCGATACGCCCGATCCCAACGCGACCTCGGCGGGCACGCCCACCCAAACTCTGACACGGGCGGCGGGGCAGCAGATTACGATCACCTGGCAGGCGGACGATCCCGACGGAGACCGCCTGGTCTACAACGTGTATTTCCGCCCCGAGGAAGAGATGCACTGGATGCTGCTGAAGGCCAACACGCACGATAGCTCGATCAGCTTCGATTCCGATATTCTGGCGGACGGCAAGTATTACTTCCGCGTGGTTGCGTCCGATCGTGAAGCCAACCCGCCGGCCACGGCGCGCGAAGCACAGTTGACCAGCGTGCCGGTGATGATCGACAACACGCCTCCGGTGGTGACGATCGGGTCGGTGCGATACTCGGGCGGCACGGCGCACGTGGAGTTTGAGGCTTATGATGCGGCTTCGCCGCTGCGGCACTGCGAGTATTCGCTGGACGCCGGGAGTTGGGTGCCCGTGGCAGCGGCCGATGGCGTGATCGATTCGCAGCGCGAGAAGTTTGTGTTGGATCTTCCCGGACTCGCGGCGGGAGAACACTTATTGGTGCTGCGCGCGGGTGACAGCGCTAATAATACCGGGGCGGCGAAGATTATTTTGAAGTGAGGGGTGAGGCTTCCCGAGCCGCCAAAACGTGTCGGCTTGAGAGCCGAGGCGGCAGCCTGAGAGTCGCCTGAGAGGCCGCGCCACGAGGTCCCGCGCGGATGCCGTTCGAATTAAGATCTGACTAATGCCTTCCAGAAGTGCGCGAAGACTCAATATTGCCGCCACGGCGCTCGTCGGACTTTCCGCGATCTCGATGTTTTCTGCGGTATTTCAGAGCGCTTCTTCGCTCTGTTCAGCCCTGGGGGATTCGGGCACTTTCGGGACGACGGAGCCTACACGGTAGTGGGCGTATGCACCTTGCTCTGGCTGATTGTTTACCGTCATATGGCACGATCTGCCTCAGCAGTTCGGCGAGTGCAGTTGTGGGTGCTCCTTCTGCCCTTCGTCACTTGCTATCCCGCTTGGCTCATTATGAGGCCAAGGGATCGCTTCTGGGGGCACGAGTTAAACTGGAAATAGGTCCCTGACATTGACGATCGATTTCTGCACATGCGGCGCGCAACTCCCGCCGGACGCGCTGTTCTGCCACAAATGCGGGAAGCCACAACGGGAGATTGTCACGCCCGAAATCCAGGCTCCGGTAGTTCCGCCGCCGGCGGCGCCGCGGCCCGAGGCTCCGCCGCTCAGCTTCCACAATCGCGTCGCCGTGCGGATCGCACTATTGGTGGCGCTCAGCGCCACGGCGTTGTTCTTTCTGCCCTATGTGAACTGGTTCGCCGCAGGCTTTTTTGCCGTGTTGCTGTACCGCCGCCGGACCGGATTCCTGCTGAACATGGAATCGGGCGTGCGATTGGGCTGGATCACGGGGCTGCTCATGTTCGCCATGCTGGTGGTTCTGTTTGTTGTATCGATGTTTGCTATCCGCGCGCTGGGCGGCGTGGCGGTGGTGCAGGCGCAGTTTAAAACCGCCTTCGATCCGAAAGTTCTGGAAGCTCTGAAAGCGCTGGAGAATGCTCCGGAGATGGCTGGCCAACTGGTCGTCATGTTCTTCTTCGTCACCTGCCTGAGTATGGCTGGCGGCGCGCTCGGTGCGCGGATCGTGGGGCGCAGTTAGCCAATACTCGCGTTCGGATTCTTTGCGACAGCGTCCATGATTGGCGCGGCAAAGTCCAGCAGCGCTGCGGCGCGCATCAGATAGGATATCGCATTGCCCACTCGGCCTCCCTTGTTCCCGGTCGCGGCGAGATGAGAGTCCACGATCCTCGCGAAGAAACGATCGGGCCAATTCTCGTGGGCGCCCGCGTCCGAGGTGTCAACTTCCTCCATGGCGCGCCATACCCGGCGGCCATCTTCATCGACCGGCACCTGGAAGCGCGCGATTCGCTTGCCGGGAAACGCTGCGACGTGCTCCACATAGTGCAGGAAGGTCACGGCATCGTGGTCGCAGCCTAACAACAGAATCTTGCCGTCGAGCCGCAGGAACCGATCCAGCGGGGAATTGAGACCGAAGGCATAGTTCCACGGCTGCTCGGAGACGAGGTAATCCGCGTGCTTTCCCCAGACGACGAAACGAGCGACGTGGCGATTGACCCGAGACCCGGGATAAGTCCGGAGGAACTCGACCAGGGCGCCATTGTCGCGAGCGGACCGCGCGGTAAGTGGGTCGAAGGCAGGCAATTTCTGCAGAATTTCCCGTTCTTGCTCCGTGGTGAGGCCGCCACGCCCCACTTCGTCATAGAAACGAGGGCAACTGGCGTACATCATTAGGGTGCCATCGGCCGTCAGGGCGTCTTTCAGGGCAAGGTGAATCTGATCCGGCCCGCCGGCAATTTCTCCAACAGCACGCACCGAGGCATGCACCACGACGGTATCGCCAGCCTCGATGCCCAATCCGCGAAAGTCGTTGGCCAGGTCGTCTCTGAAATACATAACAATCCTTAGGTCATCGATTGTAACGATTCGTAGGATTTCATACGGGACCCATAAGGACTGCTCTAATGCTATTAATGCCGAGTCACTTGGTAAGGTGTGATGTCGTGGCTAGCTAGGCTCATTTCTGATATGCTCAATGACATAGATCAAAGCCGAAAGGATCTGTTTATGGCGAACGTTGACGATTCGATGCTTCGAGCCGCACTAATCGGTTACGAGCACATGCTTGGGGAGATTCAGGAAAAGATCGCGGACATTCAGGGACAACTCGGCCGTGGGCGGACAGTGGTGGCAACATCACCGGACGGAGCCGCACTCGCACGGAAACGGAAACCACTCTCGGCGGCGGCGCGACGCAGGATCGCAGCCGCGCAGCGCAAGCGGTGGAAGTCTTACCATGAGCAACAGAGAGAGGCTCCAGCGAAGCCGAGCGCGCAGCGGAGAAAGCCCGTGTCGGCGGAAGTGAGGACGAAGCGGATTGCGGCATTGGCCAAAGCGCGAGCCGCCAAGGCTGCCAAGAGAGCGGCGGCGAAAGGGTAGACGGCGTAGATCGCGACCCACTGCACGACACTCCCGTGCGGCGCGCCCAAGGGGCGCAGGCTATTTTTTCTGCGTGCGCAGCCAATGTTCGATGGTGGACCGCTCGTCGGGCGTCATGGCGGGAACGGCCTTGGCCAACATGGTCATGAACCAGTCGATCTCGTAAGGTTCGGAGGGGTGGCCTATGTTGCCGTTATGCTTGCCGTCTTCCGCGACCCGGTTGGCATTGATGATCATGGCGCCCTGCGCGTCCAGGAAGGCGAAGTAAGGAAGGCCGCCCGTACCGCCGAGGCGAGTGAGCAACTCATCGCCGCCGGGTGTGTTGAGGTCCTTCTTGGCAGCGTGCTCCTGCACGGTGAAATGAACCGTGACGAAATACTTCTCAATGATCGGCTGGATGTCTGGGGACTCGATAAACCTATCGAGTTGCTTGCACCACCCTCACCAGGAAGCGTGGAAGATGGCAAATATGATGCGGTGGTCGGGCGCGGCATGCCCTTTGGCTTCGTCGAGAAGGGCGGTAGCAGCGGGTGGAGTCTGCGCCTGGGCCGCGGCCGGGGACAGCAGCAGGGCAGCCACAGCCAGGCGTTGGATGGCGGGGCGGGCGTTGCGCATAGGTCACCTCAACTAATGTTCATCATAGCTGGTTGCAAAGGCGCGCCGCTCCAGGGAACCACCGGGAGAATTTTCCAATACAAGATGAGCATGAAACTTGGTCGGCGGTTGGGCCGGTTTCCAATGCAAGATGAGCATGAAAATGGAGGGCAGGTAGGCATGCTGCGGCCGGGTGCACGTGCACATGCAGAATGCCGAGAGTCTGCGCCACGAACAGGTGCGCGAGTTCCTGCGGTCGAGCAGGGAGCTCGAGTTTGCGGGATGCCGACGTGCGGAGATCTACGCCTGGGTCGAGCGCACCTTGGCGGCACAACGATATGGAAGTTTGGGCAAGTCGGAGCGCGGGCTCATCCGCGCCTACGCCGAGAAGGTGACGGGGCTGAGCGTTTCGCAGATGACCCGCCTGATTCGGGCGTACCTGGATACCGGGAAGGTGCGGGAGCAGCCGTACCAGCGGCATGGATTCGCCACGCGGTACACCGATCAGGACATCGCCCTGTTGGCGGAAGTGGACCGCGCCCACGAGCGTTTGAGTGGGCCGGCGACGCGCTGCATCCTGCGCCGCGAGCACGAACAGTTCGGGCGGCGAGAGTACCAGCGGCTGTCGAAGATCTCAGTGGCCCATCTGTACAACCTGCGCCGCAGCGCGCGCTACCGCAACCAGGCCGCGGTATACGAGCCGACCCGCCCCACCTCGATCACGATCGGGGAGCGGCGTCGACCAAATCCGCAAGGTCGGCCCGGGTTTCTGCGGGTCGACACGGTGCATCAAGGCGACTGGGAGGGGACCAAGGGGGTGTATCACATCAACGCGGTGGACGCCGTGACGCAGTGGCAGGTGGTGGGCTGCGTCAGCCAGATCAGCGAGAGCTATCTGATTCCGGTGCTGGAGGCAGTGTTGGAGCAGTTTCCCTTCGTAGTGCTGGGGTTTCATGCCGACAATGGCTCGGAGTACATCAACCACCGGGTGGCCGAGCTACTGAACAAGCTGCGGGCGGAGTTCACCAAGAGCCGGGCCTGCCGGAGCCAGGACAACGCCTTGGTGGAAGGCAAGAACGGAGCGGTGATCCGCAAGCTGATCGGCTATGGGCACATCCCGGGAGAGCACGCCGAAGCTGTCCAGAAGTTCTACGTTCAGTTTCTGAACCCGTATTTGAACTTTCCCCGCCCCTGTGGCTTCGCCACCGTGACGTTCGATGCGCGAGGCAAGCGCCAGCGCCGATATCCGCTCGCAGACTACCAGACTCCATACGAAAAACTGAAGTCCCTACCGGAGGCCGCGCGCCAACTCAAGCCGGGGGTGAGTTGGGCCACGCTGGCGCAGATCGCCGGACAGATGAGCGACACCCAATGGGCGAGCCGGATGCATACCGCCAAAGCGCGCTTGCTCCGACAGTGCAAGTATCTATACCCGATACCGCCCCTGTTCGGCTGAGAGCCGCTGGGCCCGGGGGCCGTGGAAATGCCGGGGCTGTGGGAAGCGTGGAAAGCCAAAACCAGGCTTCCCCCGCTTTCCACGAGTCCCTTGGAAATCTCGCCAAAGGCAGGCGAGATTCCCACATTTCCACCGCTCCAGCTTGCGCCGGATGGAAAAGTGGAAAACCAAAAGCAGGTTTCCCACTTTCCCACGCGGCGCAAGCGATGACGATGGCGAGTTCCCTCTCCAAACCAAAAACCGAAGAAAGGAAGTCGGCCGCTGCGCGGCCTCCTCATTCCTCCTGCTCAGCGCCCAGCCGCCGGCCGGATTTCATGCTCATCCTTCGATTAGAAAATGCTCCGGGTTCAAGCCTTAAGAATCTCGGATAGTGCGGGGGCCAACTGCGGAAAGCGGAAAGGGAAGCCGGCAGATACAGCGGCCTCGGGGACAACGCGCTGGCTCGCCAGCAGAACTCCCGACATCTCGCCGAACAGAACGCGCAGGCCAAAGCCCGGAACGGGGAACATCGCGGGACGGTGGAGGGCGGCGGACAGAGTACGGGTGAACTCAGAGTTGACTACGGGATTGGGCGTCACACCGTTAATCGCGCCGTGCAGGGGGTTCTTGAGAGCGAACTGGAAGAGAGCGGCGAGGTCGTCGAGGTGAATCCACGACATCCATTGTCGGCCGTTTCCTAGCTTGCCGCCGACGCCCATGCGGAACGGCGGAAGCATGCGCTGGAGAGCCCCGCCGCGCCGGTCCAGCACCAGGCCGATGCGTACCCGCACCACGCGCATGCCGAACGCCTCAGCGGCCAGCGCCTCCCTTTCCCAAGCCACGCAGACCTCGGCCAGATAGTCGTTTCCGGGCGCGGCGGATTCGGCAAGAGATTCGTCGCCACGCGAGCCGTAGTAACCGACGGCGGAGGCGCAGATCAGAACTTCGGGCTTGCGCTCGAGCGTGCCCAGGGCCTGCACCAGGTTGCGGGTGCCATCCACGCGCGTGGCGCGAATGCGCTGCTTGGCATGCGCGGTCCAACGTTGCGCCACCGGCTCACCGGCGAGGTGGATCACGGCGTCGGCCTCGCGGAGGCTGTCGGCGGGCGGCTCGCCCTTCATCGCGTCCCACACCGAGAGCCGCACTCCGGGCGGCATATTCGTGCCGCCGTGACGGCTGAGGACGTGGAGCGAATGGTTGTCTCGGGCGAGGACCTTTAACAACCGGCGCCCGATCAGCCCGGACGCGCCGGTAATGGTGATCTTCACTTCGTCGGCTCCTTGATCTTTCCAATATACGATTGGAAGGTGGCGATTGGTTCCATGCCGAAGGGACGGGGCCACGGACGGCTACAATGAAGCTCAGGATGCGGGCCTGGAACCGGGCAAAACTACTGTGGGGCTACCTCGCGCGCCGGCCCAGGCTGACGGCGCTGCCGGTGGAGTACATCGTGGAAACCACCGCCAAGTGCAACCTCTATTGTCCCATGTGCCCGCGCGAAACCCACAAGCAACCCAAAGCCGACATGACCGACGAGGTGTTCCAAAGCCTGGTCCGCGGAGCCGGAGACACAGCCGAGCATATGATGCTGATCGGGCTGGGCGAGCCGTTTATGGACCCGCACATCTTCGAGCGCATCGAGTTCTGCCACCAGCACAGCGTGTCGGCGCTGCTGTCCACCAACGGCACGTTTCTGGATGAGCGCAACGCGGCGCGTATCCTGGATTCACCGCTGGACCAGATCACGCTGAGCTTCGACGGTGCGAAGAAAGAAACGTTCGAGTTTTACCGCAAGGGCGCGAATTTCGAGAAAGTGCGGGACAATTTCGTCCGGTTCGCGCGGATGAAGCACGAGCGGGGCTCGAAGCTGCAGGTGGTGGTGCAGATGGTGAAGATGGCCGGGAACGCCGCGGAGGTGGAAGAGTTCCAACGCTTCTGGGCTGGCGTGCCGGGCGTGGACCAGATACGCATCAAGGAAGACGAAACCAATGTCCTTCGGCCCTCGGCGAGCCATACCGGCGAGGATTGGAAATACCCGTGCCATTATTTGTGGCGCGGGCCCATGTACGTGAAGCAGAACGGCGATGTTTATCCGTGCTGCCAGAGCTACATGCTGGACGGCGCGCCGCTGGCCAACATCGGCGAGAAACCGCTCGAGAAGATCTGGAACGCGGAAGCGATGCAGGAGATGCGCCGGTTGCACGCGGCGGGGCGCGGTGGCGAGGTGGATATTTGCTCGCGGTGTTGCACCACGATCCCACATCCCGTGCTGGTGGTGGGGAGCCTGATGTTTCACGGGAAGACAGTGAGAAGGTTAATTCCCTGGGTGGAACGGATCGCGTATTTCTCGAAGGCGCCGGGGAAGCTGTTGCGGCCGCCCAAGGAAGGCACAAGCTGAGTCACGTGCTTACCGGCGGCTATTGCATGCCGCGCACCAGGACGCCGACATAGGCCATAGTGAGGCCGATGATCAACACGATCGTGATCCAGGAAATCTGGTTGAACCAGCGAGGGTTGACCCAGTCACCCATGAGGTCGCGCTTGTTGATGAGCAGGATCATGAAGATCAGGACGAACGGCAGAAGCATGCCGTTGAGCACCTGCGATAGCAGGATCATTTTCACCAGCGGGAACTTCGGGATCAAGACCACGCCGGCACCCACGGCGATCAACAAGGTGTAAAGGGCGTAGAAAATCGGTGCCTCGCGCAATCGCCGGTTCACGCCCGCTTCGAAGCCCAGGCCTTCGCAGACCGTGTATGCGGTGGAGAGGGGCAATATGCTGGCTGCGAAGACGGACGCGTTGAGGAGGCCGATGCTGAAGAGCTTGAAGGCATATTCGCCGAATGGCCGCAGGCCGAGCGCGGCCTCGCCGGCGTCCTGGATCTCGCGGGGCTTGACGCTGTAGATGGCGCCGGCACACGCCACGATGATGAAGAAAGCGATCACCGAGGTCATGAAGCATCCCACGATCACTTCGATGCGCGACTCGGCATACTCTTTGGCGGTAATGCCCTTTTCGACTACGGCGGCTTGGAGATAGAACTGCATCCAGGGAGCGATGGTGGTACCCACCATACCCAGCACCATGTAAATGTATGACGGCTCCAGCATCATCACCGGTTTGACGCTGTAGATGGCTGCTTCCTTCCAGTCGGGCTTTACCAGGAAGCCTGAAATCACATAGGTCACATAGAAGACGCAGGCAAACAGGAATATTTTTTCGACGCTGGAGTAGTTGCCTTTCACCACGACGACCCACACAGCCACCGCCACCAGCGGTACGGAAACATAGCGGCTGACGTGGAACAGCTCGAGCGATTCGGCCACGCCGGCGAACTCCGACATGACGTTGGTCAGGTTGACGGCCACCAGCGCCGCCATGGTAAGGAAGGTGATGCGCAGGCCGAATTCTTCGCGAATCAGATCGGAGAGACCCTTGCCGGTGACCGCGCCCATGCGCGAGCACATCTCCTGGGTGATGATCAGCAGGACGGTGATAGGCAGCAGAGTCCAAAGCGGCAGGTAGCCGAACTGGGCCCCCGCCGCGGAGTAAGTGAAAATGCCGCCCGAATCGTTGTCTACAACCGCGGTAATGAAGCCGGGGCCTATAACCGCGAAAAAGACGAGTATGTGGTAGCGGAAACGGCCCAGGAGTTTCCGCATCCGCTATTTCTGCCTCAGTACGGAGATAATATCATCGGCGGTAATCACGCCGGCCAGTTTGCCGTCTTCGTCCACGACGGGCAAAGTCAGCAGGTTGTACTTATCGAATAGCTCGGTGACGCGGTCCTGTTTTTCATCGACGGTGACCTGGATCAGTGTTTCAGTGGCGAGGTCCTTGAGCTTGGCGCCGTTCTGCGCGAGGAACAGGCGGGCCAGCGGAACCGCGGCGGTCAGGCGCTCGTCGGCATCGATCAGGAACAGGGTGTTCAGGCTTTCCAGGAGGTCTTCGTTGCCCTTGAGCGCGGCCATGGCGTCTTTCAACGAGGCGTTCTCGTGCAGCACGACGCATTCGGTGTTCATCATGCCGCCGGCCGTGTCTTCTTCGAATTCCAGCAGCTCGCGCACTTCGGTTTTCGGCTCGGAATCCATTTCGTCGAGGATCTCCTCTGAGGTTTCCTCTTCGAGCTCGGAAAGGACGTCGGCGGCTTCGTCGGGCGCCATTTCTTCGACGATATCCGCGGCCTTTTCGGGCTCGAGGGCTTCCAGGATGCTGGCCTGCATTTTGGGATCTTCGACCTCGGACAGAGCATCGGCGGCCACTTCGCTATCGATGGTTTCGAAAATGGCCTCGCGCTCGGCGGGAGCCAGATCTTCGACGATGTCGGCGAGGTCGGCCGGGTGCATGTCTTCGAGCTTGTTATACGAGATGTTGAGCCGGAGCCGCCGCAGGGGGTCGGGCTCGACCACGTTGGCAAACTCCCAGCGGATGGAATTGGGCGGTATGGGCCGCATCAACCGGCGGATCCAAAGCGGCGGCAGCACGCCTTGCAGGACGCGCCGGACGATGCTGCGCATCCCGATATCCACCTCGGTCACGGCCAGGAAATCGCGCTGCCCGTCATTCTGGATGCGCATGGTGATGTCATTCACACGCACCACTTTGCGGCCGGTGACGTCGATGATCTGCTGGTCCAGAAGATCGCGGGCGATGCGCAGCATGTACTCGTCGTCGTGATACGGCACAAGCTGCTCGTCGCTGAGCTGGATGCCAGCCCCGAGCGCGATGGAAGCGATCTGGTCGAAGCGGACCGTCAGCCAGGCATCGCCGCCACCTACCAGGAAGCGATCGACGCGCGAGGCGTGCAATAGCGGCACGAGGGCGGCGTCCTTAACGCGGCCGATGCGGCGGCCCTTGAGGTCGAGCACCGGCATCGCGATCAGCTCGGTAAAGAACAGGAGGTTGTCCGCCATCCGAAACGCTCCGACGCCAGACAGGCCGAGCGCTGCTCCCGGACGGTTGTCGAACTGAGTACTACAAGGTGCGCTCTACACGGCTTTCCGACGCCATTCCCACTATGGCGCATCCGGTTCGAAACTGGCAAGGGGAGAGCAGCCTTTTTTTTCAGTGGATCAAGCCAAGCGGGAGGTTCGGGCCGGCGCACCAGCACGTAACCTTTTGGCGGTTCGACGGTACGCCGGAACGCGTAGGCGCGGCCGGAATTTCGAAAGTCAACATCCCAGGCAAAACCGAGGGCTGAGATTGGCCGGCGCCCAGGACATTTCGTGAAGACACGCGCTTTTCCGGCGTAAAATCTGGTGCTGATTCGCGTCGGCGGGGCATGGGGTCCAGTATCATGAATGGAATATGGCTCGCGCCGCTCCGGTTACTCTTCTACTGCTGCTCTCGCTATCTGCCGCGATAGCCCAAAACCCGGCTTCTCAGACAACCACCGGGGCGCCTTCTGCCTCGGGCTATGTGGGTGGCAACGCCTGCAAGACGTGCCACGCGGATGTCTGGTCCAATTTCTACAAGAACCCCCACTACAAGAGCATCGCCTCCGGCAAGGAACCCCCCGAGCGCACCGGTTGCGAGGGCTGTCATGGGCCCGCCAAGGCGCACCTGGACGCGCAAGGCGGAAAAACCACTATCCCGCGCGCCTTCTCGCTGATGCAACCGAAACGGATCATCGAGACCTGCCTGACGTGCCACGACAGCAACTTCGACAAGGCCAACATCCAGCGTTCCGAGCACACGCAGCACGATATCGCGTGCACGAACTGCCATTCCATCCATCATTCTCCGACGCCGAAATATCTGCTGGCCCAGAAGCAGAGCGAATTGTGCTATTCCTGCCACGCCAACATCCGCTCGCAATTCGAGATGCCCTCCCGGCACCGCGTGAACGAAGGGTTCGTGCAGTGTGTCGACTGCCACAATCCGCACGGCTCCTTTGCTGCGACCTGGGGGATGGGACAGCGCTCACACATGGTGGAGCAGGCGCTGGACAACGAGAGTCCCTGTATGAAGTGCCACGTGGACAAGCGGGGGCCGTTCGTCTTCGAACATCCCTCGGTGCGCGTGGAGGGCTGCCAGATGTGCCACAACCCGCACGGCTCGATGAACGCCAAACTGCTGACTCGGCCGGTGGTGTTTACGATCTGCCTGGAGTGCCATAACGCCGGCGCCTCGGGAACGCGCAACCAGGGCGTGGATATACAAACAGCGCGGCACAACCTGCTCGATCCCAAGTTCCAGAAATGCACGACGTGTCACGTGCGCATTCACGGGTCGAATGCCGACCAGTATTTCCTGAGGTGACCGCCATGCAGAGACTCATTGGTTTGACCTTCGCGTTTCTCGGCGCCTTGCAAGCGCAGCAGGTGGTGGCCCCCACGACGGAACAGGTCGGTTCACCGCGCGGCGACAGCGCGGGCAATTACAACGTGACTCAGTCATTCGAAACCGGCTACCGCTTCCACCTGGTAGGCGGCGACGCCGGCGAATACCGCAGCGACGCCAACTACGGCAACGGCCTGCGGCTGTTGGGGAGCAGTCTCACGGTGAATTCGAAAGACGGCCATGGCCGTTGGTTCGACGAGATCGTACTCAATACTACCGGGTTGGGCAACGACCCGTACGAGGCGGCCGCTCTGCGAATTCAGAAGAACGGACTGTACCGGTATGACATGACCTGGCGCTTGAGCGACTATTACAATCCCGGCTTGACGGTGGCCGGCGGCCAGCACCTGATGGACACGAGCCGGCGCTTGCAGGACCACGACCTGACGCTGCTGCCGCAATCGCACATCCGGTTCCTCCTGGGCTATAGCCGCGACACGGAGGACGGTCCGGCGCTTTCCACGGCGCAAGAGTTCAACACTGCCGGCTCCGCTTACCCGGTCTTTACCAACGTGCGACGGCAGTGGAACGAGTACCGGCTGGGCGCCGAAGCCGACTTCGCCGGTTTCCATTTCACCGTGCGCCGCACTTGGGACTATTTCAAGGACGACACTCCAGTGACGTCTAACGGGGTGGCGGCGTCAGGCAGCACGACGGACCCCACCGTGGTGCGGCAGTTCAACCGTTCGCAGCCCATTCACGGGTCCAATCCGGGCTGGATGGGAAATTTGCACCGGCGCAGCAAGATCTGGGGGATGAATGCGCGGCTCACTTATGTGAGCGGGCAGAACGATTTTGCGCTGAATGAATCGGTTTTGGGAGTGGGCGCCACAGGCGCGGCGGCCAGTCGCCAGATCGTGGTGGGCGGGGACGCGCGCAGGCCGGACCTGGCGGGAGATGTCGCTCTCAGCCTGTTCCCTACCGACCACTTGACGTTCGTCAACAACACATCTGTTTCCGACAACCGGATCGACGGCCAGTCCAGTTACAGCGAGGTTGTCACTGGAGCCAACCTCGGAACCACGATTTACTTCCGGTCGCTGGGAATCCGTATCATCACCGATTCCGCCGATCTGAATTACCGGGTGGCCGATTGGATCGGCTTCTACGGCGGCTTCCACTATGCCGACAGGCAGGTGCGCACCACTGAGGCCCTACCGGTGTTCAACACTTTCGCGAACTACGAAGTAGCCAACCAGATGCAATCCGGCCTGGCAGGGATACGTCTGCGGCCATGGAAGCCGTTTACGATCAACCTGGACGCGGAACTGGGGCGGAATAACCAGCCGCTGACGCCGATCGCCGGTAAGAACTTTCAGACACTCGGCGGGCGCGCGCAGTATCGCGTACGGAAGTTCCAGGCCTTGGCCTCGTACAAAGAGTCATACAATTTCAATTCCACGTTTTCGTTATTCAGCTCGCATTCGCGGGGCTATAGCGGCAGCGCATCATGGTCGCCTGCGAGTTGGTTCTCGCTGGATGTGAGCTACAACAAGCTGCACCACGACGACACTTCATTCCTGGCATTCTTCGCCGGAGTAACGCGGTCGACGTTGCAGACCAGTTACCAGTCGCTGTACATCAGCAATGTGCATGCAGCCAACCTGGGCATGCGGTTTGCCGTGCGGCGGCGGGCGGACCTGTACCTGGGGTATAGCATCACCAAGGACGTCGGCGACGGCCGTGCCACGGCTGTGCCTTTGCCTCTTCCCAACGTGACCAATCCCATCCAGACGTTGCTCAGCTCGGTGCAGACGTTTCCGCTGACGTATCAATCGCCGCTGGCGCGGGTTTCCATTCAGATCTCGCCCAAGGTCAGGTGGAATGCCGGATACCAGTTCTATGGGTACGCGGAGACCTTCGGAGTGCTTTCCTACTATCAGAATTTCCACGCGCATACGGGGTTCACCAGCGTGCTGTGGACGTTCTGAGAACACAAAATCCACCGCAGAGACGCGGAGAAAACACACGAGAAGAGTCAGACCTGAGAGCGAAGATGCTCGCTCTAAGGGGCGGCTTGCCAAGCCGCGTGCCGATTGGCAATCGGCACGCGCGGCGGTTCACAACCGCCGCGCAGGATCCCATCCTGCCCCACAGCGAGAGTTCATTCCCACACGGTCGCCACGCTTAACGCAGGAAAATCGTAGTTTAAGGCCTGATCTTTCTAAACGAACGAGCGGCTGTAGCGTCTAAATCTTGAAGGCTTAGTGTATGCACTCTCTCGAATCGTTCCGGCAGGATCTTCGCGTGGCGATCCGCCTTTTGGCCAAGAGCCCCGGGGCTACGGCGCTGTCCGTTTTGTCGATCACGTTGGGCATTGGGCTTACCGCCGGGATGTTCAGCGTGGTGGATGCGATGTTTCTTCGCCCGATGCCGGTGGACCGGCCGGGTGAGCTGTATCGTGTGGCGTCGATTGCCGACGACGGCCAGGACCTTTCCTACTACGGCTGGCTGGACTACCTGGACATGACGAAGGCTGGTCAAGGCCTGGTGACATTGGTGGCTTACCAGCGGCGAGGGTCGCAACTGGCGGGACCGGACGAGGACCTTCAAGTTCTGACCCACGCGGTGACCCCTAACTACTTCGCCGTGCTGGGCGCGCGGGCGTTGCTCGGAACGGCATCGGTCGAACAGGCGGAGGGACGACCACGGGCCGTGGTGGGGTATCAGTTGTGGCAAAGACGCTTCGGCGGCGATCCAGAAATCGTCGGCAAGACCATCCTTCTAAACCGGCAGGCATTTGTGGTGGCGGCAGTGATGCCGCGGAAATTCACCGGATTGGTTCGCGGTGTGGCCACGGACATATGGATCAGCGCGGACGCATGGTTCACGGTCTTCGGAGGCCGCGCCGACCAACAGTCGCGGCATGGCCAATTCGAAATGGTGACGCGGCTCAAGCCGGGAGTGAAAGCCGAGCGCGCCGGAGCGGTTCTGGACGCCGCCATCCGCGGCGAGGGCAAGCATAAGCCGGCGCCGGCAGGGAGCGCCGGCACGCACCTGCAATCGGAGTTTGCGCTCAGTTGGACCGACAACCTGGAGTACGGCGGCGGAATGCTGCTGATCCTCGGAGGGATCCTGTTTGTGGCGTGCGCCAACGTGGCGCAGTTGCGGTTGTCGCAGGCGGAGACGCGGAAGAAGGAGTTGGGCGTGCGGATGGCTCTGGGCGCCGGCGGGTGGCGGGTCACGCGCCAATTGCTGGTGGAAACGGGCTTGGTGAGCGCGGCAGGGGCCGGGCTGGGGATCTTACTGGCGCATTGGCTGATCGGGAAAGCTGCGCTGTTCATCTCCGCGGGCAGCGTCCACATCGATTATGCAATCCGATTGGATAATCGCGTGCTGGCTTATACCCTGGCGGCCACGCTGCTCTCGGTCATGCTGGCGGGGCTGGCGCCGGTGCGGCATGCCCTGCGGCTGAATGTGGCCGAAGTGCTGAAATCCGATCAGGGAGCATCGGGAGGCCGCAGCGGATGGCAGAGACGCATCCTGATCGTCGGGCAACTGGCAGTCAGCGTCGCCTTGTTCGGTTGCGCCGTCCTGTTCGTCACCAGTCTGCGAAACACCGCCGCGGTGCAGCCGGGGATGGACCCAAACAAGAAGCTGCTCGTGCTGAGGGTGGGCCCCGGGAGGGAAAGCACCGCGGCCAACTGGTGCGAGCCGGTGTGCGCACGGCTGGCCGGATTGCCGGGCGTGCGTGGAGCGACTTACGCGCGGCGTTTGCCGCTCAGCGGTTCAGGAGGCGGATTCACAGTGAGGGCGGAGGTGGTTGGACGGCCGCCAATGGATGTGCTGGAGAACAACGTGGGCGGCAACTACTTCTCGCTCATGGGAACGCGCGTGGTGGCAGGCCGGGGGATTGAACCCCAAGACCGGGAAGGCACCCTGCCGGCAGTGGTTGTCTCACAAACCTTCGCGCGTCAGTTCTTCCCAGGAAACAATCCAATGGGGCAGTGGATCAAGGTGGACGGCGTCATGCGGCAAGTGGTGGGAATCGCCACGGACGCGCCATCCAACGGATTGCACGAAGCGCTCACGCCTTTTTTGTTCCTGCCCTACAGCCAGGTGCCGTTGGGAGACTTGACGCTCATGGTGGAAACCGTGGGCGAGCCCGGCGGGCTGGAGCGAGCAGTGCGACAGGAACTGCGGAGGTACGATTCGCGGGTTGCCATTTACTCCGCCGGGACGTTGCGCCACCAGATGGATGAGGCGCTTTCGCTGGACCGCATGATGGCCTCGATCGCCTCCGGGCTGGGGTTGTTCGGCGTGTTCCTGACGGCGGCGGGCTTGTTCGGCGTGCTGCAGTACTCGGTGAACCGGCGGACGCGGGAACTAGGCTTGCGTATGGCGCTCGGCGCGCGCCGCGGTGAGATCCAGAGGCTGATTCTGGGCGAGTCTTTACGGATGGCAGCGTGGGGCGTTCCGCTTGGCCTGGCGATGCTCGCCACGGCGGTTTACTACGCGCGTTCGATGGTGCTGGGTATCTCACCGCTCGATGCGCGGATTTATCTTTTCAGCGCGGCGGCGGTGATTACCCTGACGGTTGTTGCGGGATGGCTGCCGGCCAGGCGCGCGACCCGTGTGGACCCCATGGCGGCGCTGCGGTCAGAGTAGCTCAGAGCAGCTCGGAAACCGCGGACGATTCGCGGCGGCCGGACCGCGCGGCTGCAATTCGAATCGCACGGCGCCAGACCAGCACTAGGGTCGAACCGATGAGGATAAGGGCGGCACATAGCCCCACCCAGATGCCGGGCGCGTTCCAGTGTAGAGGGAAGCACAGCGTGTAGGCGACTGGCATTCCCACCACCCAGTAGCCAACCAGGTGCGCCAGCATGGGAGCGCGGGTATCGCCCAGGCCGCGGAGCGCTCCAGTGGCCACGATCTGCAAACCGTCGAAGAGCTCAAACACCGCCGCGATGCGCAATAAGACCGTTCCGCAGGCAACCACGGCGGCTTCGCGGATATAGATCCGGACGATCCAATGCGGCACGACGGTGAGCGCGAGGCCCGCGCCGCTCATGAACAACGAACTCAGCAACAGCGCCGTCCAGCCGGCGGTGGCCGCGCCGCGCGGATCGTCGCGTCCGATTGCCTGCCCCACGCGCACGGCCGCGGCCGAACTGATCCCGAGCGGAACCATGAACGTGGTGGCGATGACGTTGACAGCGATGCCGTGGGCCGCGAGCGAGGCCTCATCGAGCCGCGCGGCCAGCGCGGTCACGATGCCGAAAACGGCGCCCTCGAAAAGAATCTGCCCGGCGGCCGGCAGACCCAGCGCGACCAGGCGGCGGATGCGGGGGAAGTCCGGAAGCCAGCTCATGTGAAAAAGCAGGTTGCCCGTTTTTCGCTCGTGCCACAGGATGGTCCCCAGCAGCACCGCGGCCATGTAGGTCCTCGAAATTGTCGTGGACCACCCGGAACCTGGCACGCCCATGGCGCGGAAGCCGCAGTGGCCGTACATCAGGACCCAGTCGCCAGCGAGGTTCACGACGTTGGCGCTGACCAGCGCGAAGGTCACGGGCTTGACGATGTTCACCGCCTGCAGGTAGCGGCGGAAGGCAGCGTAGAGGAGCAGCGGCACCACGCTCCACAGCAGCCGCTTGAGGTACGGATCAAATATGGCCGATACCTGCGGGTTGGTTCCGGTCACGCGAAGGAGCGGGATCGTCGCCCAGAGGGCCACCATGAGCAGGGGTGAGACCGCTGCGCCCAGCCACACGCCGTTCACCAGCGTGCGCCGGCAATCGCGCGGATCGTCCGCGCCGAACGCCTGCGCCACCAAAGTGTCCATGCCCAGAAGCATGCCCGTGCCGCAAATGGCGATGGGGTAGAACACGATGCTGCCGAGGCTTCCGGCTCCAACCGAGGCCGCTCCCAGGGGGCCCGCCATGATGGTGTCCACAACGCCCATGGCCATCCAACCCAACTCGGCAAGCGCCAGCGGCGCCGCCAGGCGCAGCATGGGCCGGAACTCCCTCCGTATTTCCACCAGATGGATCATGCGGGCTACGCCTTGGGGTGGGCCTTGTCGTACACGGCAATCAGGTCGGTGAGAGTGACCTGCGTGTACTTCTGGGTGGTGGAGAGCCGCGCATGGCCCAGCAATTCCTGGATGGCGCGGAGATCGGCGCCATCCGCCAACAGGTGCGTGGCGTAGGCATGCCGGAAACTGTGCGGATGGATGGAGGAATCCCCGCTGACGTAGGTCGCGTAGAGCTTGACGATGCCGTGGATGCCGCGAGTGGTGAGCCGCTTGCCGCGATGGTTGAGGAAGACGGCGGGTTCATCGCGCACCACCGGGCGTTCGGTGAGGTAACGCTCCAGAGCTTCGGCGGCCTTGCGGGGCAGCGGAACCTGGCGCTCCTTGCGGCCTTTGCCGCGCACGCGAAGCCACCGCTCGGCGCGGTCGACATCCTGGAGGTTCAGCCCGGCGAGCTCACTCACCCGTACGCCGCATCCGTAGAGCAGCTCGAAGATAGCGCGGTCGCGCGCGGGGAAGGGCCGCTCCAGCTTGCCGGCTGAGACGCCATCGATCAGCGCGTTTACCTGGTCGGGCGTTAGCACGTCCGGCAGCTTCTTGGGCGCTTTGGGGGTGCGCACCAGCCGCGCCACGTTCACCGGAACCACGCCCTCTCGCAGCATAGAGCGGAAGAGGCTCCGCACCGCCGCCAGCTTTCGCCGGATGGTGACCGCGGTCAGTTTTTCGTTGTAGAGAAAAGCCAGCCACTCGCGGAGAATCAGCAGGTCGATCGCGGCGGGCGCCGGCGGTGCCGTTTCCGGAGGTGAGAGAAATTCCAGAAACTGGTGCAGATCGGCGGCGTAAGCATCGACCGTGTGGGCGGAGGCGCCGCCGCGGGCGAGTTCCTGCAGGTAGCGCTCGATCTGGCCGGCCAGTTCAGACATGGGCGGCCGCCTGGCTTGTCCATGCGTCGAGCGCCGCCAATGCGCGCCGGCAGATCTCCGCATGCCTGGCCTGCCTGTCGCGGCGCAGCTTGATCCGCGCAGGCTCGTCGAGTTGCGGCAGCAGATCGAACGTGATGTTGGCCGGCTGGTACCCGGCGGGGTCGGCGCCGGACACGTAGTGGCACAGCGAACCGAGCGCGGTCTCGCGCGGCAGGGCGCGCGGCGTTCCGCCGATTGTCAAGTCGGCCGCGTGCAC
>Ga0335081_10003991_pt1 | contig 23275 bp, 23 predicted proteins | sample Lox_Sample_35_FD_206713 | JGI IMG/M metagenome (GOLD analysis project Ga0335081, IMG submission 206713) | Soil microbial communities from Loxahatchee National Wildlife Refuge, Florida, United States - Lox_Sample_3.5 | ecosystem: Environmental > Terrestrial > Soil > Wetlands | place: USA...
GCTCGTGAACGGCGCTCCCGGACGACCTACCGCCCGACCGTGACCCCAGAAGGGAGCACCCATGCCGGTACGTTCACGGGTCCTCGGCGGCGGCCGTGCGGTAGGCGGCCGACCGAACCAGCGGGTGGGCGAACTCGGCGCGCCGGCGCACCTGGAGCAGCCCGGCGTCCGCGGCGGGTGCCGCCGCGGACATCTCGATGCCGAGCGCGGCGGCGCGGAGGAGCAGTACCGGGTCGCCGAGGGGGTCGGCCGCCGCCGTGAGGACGAGCAGCCGGGTCTCGGACGGGAGCTGTTCCAGGCGCTGGGCGTAGCTCTGCTCGATCTTGCCGGCCACCGGGCGGCTGCCGGGGAGGCCGTATCCTCCGGCGTGGTCCGCTGCCCGCCAGGTGCGCGGTAGCTCGAGGAGCGCCAGCGGATTGCCGTGGCTCTCCGCGACGATCCGCTGGACGACGGCCCCGTCGATCGGGCTGTGCACATTGTCCCGCAGGAGCGACCGCGCGTCCCGGTCGCTGAGGCCGCCGACCGGCAAGGTGGGTAACCCGGCCAGCACGCCGCCTTCAATCCCTGGTCGCGCCGCGCAGACCAGGGCGACCCGCTCGGCCAGGAGACGGCGGGCCACGAACCCGATGATCTGCGCGGACGCCTGGTCGAGCCACAGCGCGTCGTCGACGATGCAGGCCAGCGGGCGCTCCTCGGCGGTCTGCGCCATCAGCGTCAGCGTGGCCAGTCCCACCAGGAAGCGGTCGGGCACCGGACCTGCGCTCAGCCCGAACACCGTCGCGAGCGCGTCGCGCTGCGGGAGCGGCAGTTCACCGAGATGGCCCAGCAGAGGCGCGCACAGCTGATGCAGGCCGCTGTAGGCCAGCTCCTATCTCTGACTCCACGCCCACGGCCGACACGACCCGCCAGCTGCCGTGTCCTCCGGCCTCACCGGCCATCCGGCCGGATAGGTAATCCAGCAGCGCGCTCTTGCCCACCCCGGCGTCGCCACGCATGACCAGGACGCGGCTCGTACCCGCGAGCACGTCGGCCACCAGCCGGTCGAGCGCTTCACATTCGTCGTGACGTCCGACCAATTCGGCCACGATCATTCCCTCGGTCCGGTCTCCGGCCAGATTTGACGGATGTGAGTCCGGCGTGGCGCGGGCAGCCACGCGTTCAGGCCACTCTTGGAGGAAGTCTTCACCACTCTTGGAGGAAGTTTCCACCACGAACCGGGGTGGAGGCCAGCGTCATGTGCCCGCCGGCCGTGCGCACGCCGATCGTGGCCGGCAAGGAAGGCACGCCGGAGGGGATGCGATCACCACTGACGAAGCGCGGCCAGCTGAACGCCGCCTACCACGCCTTCGATGCGATGGGCGCGCGCGGGTTTGCTGAACGCGCACGCCGCGAGTACCTGGCCACCGGCGGCACGGTCCGGAAGCGGCAACGGATGCGCAGGACGAACTGACCCCGCAAGAGGCGCAGATTGCCCGTCTCGCGGCCGGCGGACGGTCGAATGCGGAAATTGGCACGGAACTTTTCCTCAGCGTGCGCACCGTCGAATGGCACTTGCGCAAGGTGTTCACCAAGCTCGGGGTGGCCTCGCGCCGGGAGCTCGGCAATGCGCTGCCCGCGGTTCGCCAGTTCCCGTCGATGACAGCCTGAGCTGGCTGGTGACGGATGGTCAGTAACTTCAGCCGATTCTCCATAGCCGGATCGTTTCATCGCTGCTGCCGCTGGCCAGAATGTGCCCGTCGGGGCTGAACGCCACAGCAAGGACGTGGTTCGTGTGGCCGGTGAGGGCCGGGCCCAGGGGTGCGGCCTTGGCGGGGTCGGTCACGTTCCATAGCCGGATCGTTTCGTCGGCGCTGCCGCTGGCCAGAGTGAGCCCGTCGGGGCTGAACGCCACCGAATAGACGAAGCTCGAATGGCCGGTGAGCGGCTGACCCAGCGGCACGGGGTGGGCGACGTCGGTCACGTTCCACAGCTGGATCGTCCGGTCGGCATTGCCGCCGGCCAGGATGCGCCCGTCCGGGCTGAACGCCACCGAATAGATATAGCTCGTGTATCCAGCGAGAGGCTGGCCCAGGGGCACGGGATGGGCGAGATTGGCCACGTCCCACAGCCGGATCGTTTCGTCGGCGCTGCCGCTAGCCAGGATGCGCCCGTCCGGGCTGAACGCCACGGAAAAGACAGCGGCTTTGTGGCCGGAAGGCGCGCTCAGGTCCGTGGGGTGTGCGGGGTCGGCCACGTTCCACAGCGCGAGATACGGCGAGGAAGGATCCTGGGGATTATCGGTGTCGCTGCCGACGGCCAAGGTGTTCCCGTGCGGGCTGAACGCTACCGAGTAGATGGTGCCCAGGGCGCCGATGGCTTGCTGGAAGCCTACGCTCAGGGGCGCGGGGCGGTCCAAGTCGGTCACGTTCCACAGCGCCACCGTCGCGTCGGCGCTGCCGCTGGCCAGGATGCGCCTCTTGGGGCTGAACGCCACCGAATAGACGATTTCGTCGTGGCCGGCGAGAGGTTTGCCCAGGACTGCGGGGTGGGAGGGGTCGGTCACGTTCCACAGCCGGGTGTGCCAGTCGGCGCTGCCGCTGGCCAGGGTGTGCCCGTCAGGGCTGAACGCCACCGAATAGACGGTGCCGCCGTTGCCGGTGAGCGGATGGCCCACCGGAGCCGCGGTCGGGCCCAGGGCGGTCGTGCCGGCGCCGGGGCTCTGGGTGGCCGCGCTGGTGTTGGAGGCCGGCGCGGAACCGGACCGGCCGGGGCGGCCGCTGGGTGTCTCACCCGGACCTGCCCCCGACCGGGCCAGGACGCGGTCGGCCAGCACCAAAGCGGGGGTGCCGACGGCGAGTACGCCGGCGGCGACCAGCAGATTGCGGCGGGTGAGCCAGCGGCCGGCGCCCAGGGGACCTGGGGCGATGCCAGGACCGGCCGGTGGATCTGCACCGGCATCGGCTCCAAGTAGGGTACGAGCCGTCGACACGAGCCAAGCGCGGTCTTCGGTTGCGTGCTCGCCGAACAGATCGGCCCGCGGGAGGCGCTCGAGGCTTTCATCGGAGCCCCAGTCGAAGGGCGGTAGTTCGCAATCGTCGAAGCGGACAGGTATCAGCCACGGGATCTTGGGCGGCCGCGACTCAAGCTCGCGGATGGCCAGGCGGAGTTCCGCGTACTGGTAGGTCTTCCGGCGCGCGGCGCTGTGGCGGGAGAAGCAGGCAATGAACACCAGCGCGTCGTGAGTAATCGCCTCCCGGATCTTGGCACGCCAATCGACTCCCGGCCACAGGCTGTCCGTGTCGCGCCACACCGGCACGCCCGCGGCTTCGAGCATCCTCTGCAGGATGCCGACTTCGTCCGCGTCCTCCCGGACATAGGAGATGAAGGCATGCCCCCGCGGAGGGATATCTGCCGCTCCCGGCCGGGGGGTGCCGGCTGCCACGTCCCGCTCCCCCGCAGCGACCGGCTCGATACCCGGATCCGGATCAGCGCCCACCTGAACCCCTCAACGCTCCGTCCGTGACAAGACCAAGGGCCGCCGGCTGTCGCTGGCCGCGCCGTCGGCCAGATACGCGCACACCTGCCGTTGCCCACCGCGTCTCCCCACGGCAAGAGCCGATTTTCCGCTAAGAACGTAATTACCGGGAAAGCTATCAACTAATCGGTCTGGACTCCCGCGGCCCGCGGACGAACAGCAGTCAGCCGATTCTCCACAGCCGGATCGTCTTGTCGCTGCTGCCGCTGGCCAGGATGTGCCCGTCCGGGCTGAACGCCACGGAAAAGACCGCACCCGTGTGGCCGATGAGAGGCGGGCCCAGGGGAACGGCGGTCGCGGGGTCGGTCACGTTCCACAGCCGAACGGTGTCGTCGTCGCCGCCGCTGGCCAGGATATGCCCGTCGCGGCTGAACGCCACCGACTCGACGTGGCTCGAGTGGCCGGTGAGGGGCTGGCCGAGGGGTTCGGGGGTGACGAGGTTGGTCACGTTCCATATCTGGATCGTGCCGTCGGCGCAGCCGCTGGCCAGCGTGTGCCCGTCGGGGCTGAACGCGACCGACTCGACGTAGCTCGTGTAGCCGGTGAGAGGCTGACCCAGGGGGGCGGCGGTGGCGGGGTTGGTCACGTTCCACAGCCGAACGGTGTCGTCGGCACTGCCGCTGGCCAGCGTGTGCCCGTCCGGGCTGAACGCCACGGAAAGGACCGCGTTCGCGTGGGCGGCGAGCGGCTGGCCCACGGTTGCGGGATGGGCGGGGTTGGTCACGTTCCACAGCCAGATCCTTTCGTCGAGGCTGCCGACGGCCAGGGTGTGCCCGTCCGGGCTGAACGCCACGGAAAAAATCTTGTCCCCGGCACCGTCGGTGGGCGGCCCCAGGGCCGCCGGGCGGGCGGGATCGGCCACGTTCCACAGCCGGACCGTGCTGTCGGCGCAGCCGCTCGCCAGAATGTGCCTCATGGGGCTGAACGCCACCGAGAAGACGATGTCTTCGTGGCCGAACGGCCGGCCCAGGAGTGCGGGGTGGGAGGGGTCGGTCACGTTCCACAGCCGGGTGTTCCAGTCGCTACTGCCGCTGGCCAGGGTGTGCCCGTCAGGGCTGAACGCCACTGTATAGACGGTGCCGCCGTTGCCGGTGAGCGGATGGCCCACCGGGGCCGCGGTCAGGCCCAGACCGGCCGCGCTGGTGTCGGAGCCTGGCGCGGAGCTAGGCCGGGCAGTGCGGCCACTGGATGCCTCATCCAGACCCGCCCCAGGCCCTGCGAAAAGCGCGAGGGCGGAAGCCCCGGTGCCGGCAACGATCACGCTCGCGGCAGTTACCAGCAGTTTACGGCGGGTGGGCCAGCGGCCTGTGCCCCCAGAATCTACGGGGATTCCCGGCTCCGCGGGGTGATCCGCGGCGGCGGCGCGGGGCGCGATGAGCGTGCTGGCGGGCGGCCCCGGACCGGAATCGGCTTCGAGTATGCGGCCCGCCATCCACACGACCCGGGCGCGGTTTATGTCTGCATGCTCGCCGAACAGATCGGCCTGCTGGAGGAACTCGAGCCTTTCGCCGGTGCCCCACTCAAAGTCGGGTAGCTTGCAGCTGTCGAAGCGGACAGGTATCAGCCACAGAACCTTGGGCGGGCGCAACTCCAGCTCGCGGATGGCCAGGCGGAGCTCCGCGTACTGGGCACTCGCCTGGTGCGCGGCGCTGTGGCGGGAGAAGCAGGCAATGAACACCAGCGCGTCGTGGGTAATCGCCTCCCGGATCTTGTCAGGCCAGCTCTCCTCCGGCAAAGAGCTGTCTGTGTCGCGCCACACAGGGATGCCTGCGGCTTCGAGCATGACCTGCAGGATGCCGACTTCACCTGCGTCTTCACGGGCATGGGAGATGAAGGCATGCCCCTGCGTTAACGGCGGGCTAGCATCGTCGGTCCCGGCCAGGCTGCCGGGCAAATCTGCGGCCGTCCCGTCCTGAGCCCCGGCCATAGCGGGAACTGGCTCGATACCCCGATCCGGATCAGCGCCCACCCGCCCCCCCTCGACGTCCCAAGAGCTGGCGCGGCAGTGGCCAGCACGATCTGGCCCTCCCGGCAGCTACCCGCGATCATCTCATTCCCTCACTGGCAGCAACATGCCACCACGCGCCGCCCGTGGAAACCGCTAGATCGCGCATGCTCATCCAAGGATTGCCGCGGGTCTCGGCCACGATCAGGTCGCGGACCCGCGCGTCCAGCGGCCCGGCCAGGGCCGAGTCAAGCAGCGCCCGGGCGTGGTCGGCCCGCAGGCCCTCAATCACCAGCACGGGCTGCGAGGCCAGTTCGGCCCCTGGATCGCGGGTCGAGAACACCAGCGCGACCGGGTCGGCTCCCAGCCGGCGCGCCACGAAACCCGGTCGAGCTCATCCAGCATCGGAGCGCACAGCTGATGCAGCCCGGCGAAGGCCAGTTCCATCTCCGACTGCACCCCGGCCGCCCGCACCACCCGGCATCCGTGCGCCTGCCCGGCCAGGTAATCAAGCAGCACCGTCTTGCCCACGCCCGGGTCGCCGTGCAGCACGAGCACCCGGCTCTGGCCGGCCCGGACCGCGCTGAGGAGGCGGTCGAGCCGGCCGCGTTCACCGTCCCGGCCGGTCAGCTTCGCCGCGCCCCCCGCCGCTGCGCTGCCGAATAGGAATTCACCACTGCATTGTGACCCACCGTTTCCTGCCTGGCCTAGCCCGGCAGATCATCGGGTCCGATGCAATCGATGGCGGCCGGCCTGAGCTCACGCCCCGCGCCGTTCGGGATGAGATCTTTGTGCCGGGGACGCCGAGCAGGCGCCGGGAGGCCGGCGATAGCTGGCAGGACAACAGCCGGGTGGCCTTCTCGGCGAGCTGTTTCGGCCCGGTAACCGCGGGCATGGCCTTATCTGCATCAGATTGGGCCAAACCCGGGAGAGTGCCATGACCAGTGACCAGCCTCGTCGCGTCGAGGTCACAGACGATGGTGAGACGGTCGCCGCGGCTCAGGTGACGCCGCTCGGGGATTCAGGGGGAACCGTCCGGACCTCACTGCTCCCCTCCTCCGGGCCGACCCCGCCGGGCAGCCGGGCCAGCCTGGTCGATGCGGTCATGGACCTGCCCGAGGTGCAGGCCGGCTCACGCCTGGAGGCGACCATCCCGCTCGGCGACGCCGAATCGCTGGAGCGGCTGCGGGAGCGGACCGACGAGACCGTCACACGTCCGGCCGGGTCTACCGCCCTGGTTGATGGGGACATCCCGCCCGCGGCCCACGCGGAACCCGGCCAGGAGCCCGGCGGCGGGACATCCGCCCCGTGACGTCGCGGCCCGGCTGAGATCCCGGTGGCGGTCAGGATCGGCACGTCGGGGTGGAGCTACGACCACTGGCACCCCGAGCTGTACCCGCCGGGGCTTCCGCCCGGCAGCCGGCTCAGCCGTTACGCCGCCGCGTTTTCCACCGCCGAACTCAACAGCAGCTTCTACCGCTGGCCCCGGCCAGCCGCGTTCCGGAGCTGGCAGGCCAGGCTGCCTGATGATTTCCGGCTGTCCGTCAAGGCACCCCGGGGGCTGACCCACGCGCGCAAGCTGTACGCGCCGGAGACATGGCTGCAGCGCATTCGGCAGGGCTGGCATGAGCTGGGCGATAAGCGGGCCGTGCTGCTGGTTCAGTTGCCGCCCGCGCAGGCACGCGATGACATGCGACTGGCGTATTTCCTCCGGCTGGTCCCGGAATGGATGCGGGTGGCGGTAGAATTCCGCAATCGCAGCTGGCTCTGCGAACAGACCTTCGCGCTGCTGGCCGAACACAGGGCCGCGTATTGCGTGATGAGCGGGGCGAATCTGCCCTGCGCACTCCGCACGACCACAGATTTCGCCTACGTGCGAATGCACGGCCCGGATCATCACCACCTGTACGCCGGCTCATACTCCGACGCTGATCTGCAGTGGTGGGCTGACCGGATCCGGGAATGGAGCCGCGCAGGTCACGACGTGTACTTCTATTTCAACAACGACGGTAACGCGAACGCGGTGCGGAACGCGCGGAACCTCCAGGCGCTGCTCGCACCCGACGCGGCCGCTGATCTGAGACCGCGGCTCGGGCTGTTACGACGCGGCGCGACGACCCCCGGGGTCCGCGGGATTGCGCTTGGCAATCCAATGACGGGATCGGCCTCGACGCCGGGCTTCGGCGTCCATCGATCGCTGCCATGCCTGCGGCCCGTCGTGTAAGTCATGCTGACTGGGTGATCCGTGCGCGGAGGCAGGTCAGTGCCCGGTCCAGTAGCCGGGAGACGTGCATCTGCAGGAGGTCCTCGGCTGGTTCAGGGCTGCGTAGGTAGGGCCGGACGCACGACCGGACCAGCGCGTGCAGCTCATCGTGCAGTGACAACCCGACATCTTCTCCTATAGACCGTGGCTCCCGCCCCTGACGGGGCCAGGGCCTGTGCCAGGCTGGAAAAGCAGGAGATCAAACGATCCAGGCCGGTGAGAACGCGCGATCCTAGGGACGGCGCCGTACGGGGAAACGACCAGGCGCAGTTCGCTGCCCTCGGACACGGCCCGCTTATGCGCGCGCAAGAGGGTATGCGGGCCGGAGCAGCCACAGAGCACGGTGCCGGTCATGTCGACCACGACCGTGGCGTGCCCTCTGGCGGCTGAGTCGAGCAGAACCGCGCGGAGTTGCTGCCCCGCGGCGATAACATCGATCTCGGCGGGTGCTGCCACCACGGGCACGCCGTTGATCATCTTGCGAAGATGCCTGACATCGGGCATATTGCCTGGTTTTCAGGCATGCCAGGACGTCACCCGGGCGCGGCTGCCGCCAGCGCCGGGCGACCGGCGTTTCTTGTTCGCCTCCTTCCGGGATCCGGCCGTTGCGGCCGGGATCAGCTCGCTGTCAGGGTGATGGTCTGAGCGGCCGCACCGGTTCCCGCGTTCAGGGTGGCGCCGGCCGGGTTATAGATGAGGGTTACCAGCGGGGTTCGGCTGGCTTCAGCTTTCCGGCGATAGGGCGCGAAGATCTGCTGCGGGTCAGGCAGAGCATGATGAGTAGACTCGGTCATGAACAGGCCCTCGTGATGGTGAGGACTTCACATGACCGCACACGCCGACGAGATGGTTCTGGTCCCGCGAGCCGAGCTGGACGCGCTCCGGGCCGAGAATAGGCGCCTGCGGCGTGAGGCCGGGGATCGCGAGGCCCTGAAGCGCATCCGATCAGACTCCGGGGAAGGCCGTGCTTTCACTCGCGAGGAACTGGCGGAGGCGTGGGGAATTAGTGAGTGACCGGGTCCTTCGCTTCCCGGACAGAACCTGGGACGAGATCGAAGGACTGCCGCAACCACTTCGGAACGTCGCCCACAGGGCGATCTTTCACCTGCTCGAGGAGCCAGTCTCTGCGCTTGCCGACCCGTTTCCCGAGGTAGATCCGCTGCCAGGTGGCTATCGTCTCCATCTTCCGTCGGACGGCCTGACGATCTGGTACACGGTCACGCAGAGTCCAGACGGGCAGGTCGTCATCGTTGTGCAGTACGTCAAGGCCGACACATGAACATTAGCGTCTCGCCTCGCGGACCTCGCGCCATTCGGGTGTGATGTGGCTGGCGGCCCCCGGGCTGACAGACCACGATGACGTGATTCGCATCCGGGCGACGGCCAGCAATATAAGGGCCGCCACCCCCATCAGCAGAGCACCGGTCCAGACCCGGCGCGGGCTACTTCGAATTTGGCAAATCACAGGCCCGGTCGCCATTTGCGGTGACCGGGCCTTGATCACCAAGCCAAACGTCAGGAGCATGAACCATAGCGACATCATCGGGCTCGCCGCCGCGTCACCAGGCCGAACGGGTGCGGCTCTGCCCTAGAGGTCCGGGGCCTCGCCTTCTTCAGGAGTAACCGAGGTCGTTCATCATCGTGGGACCGGAGAACTCGTGCGCCCCCGAGCCGACCTGGAAGGCACCCTCCTGGGCATCCGGGGCGCCAGGGAAGCTGGCCAGCGACACGGGCGGGTTACCCGAGGCGTCGCTGGATTTGAGCCGATCTCAGTGAGAACCCGGTGACGAACAGAGCGGGCGACACCGACGCTCGGACCGCGAGGCGGTATTCGTCGGGGACACGGTCTGGGACGTGCAGGCTTGCCAGAAGGTCGGGGTCCCGTGCATCGGGCTGCTGAGCGGCAGCATCAGCCGGGACGAGCTCACCGCGGCCGGGGCGGTCGAGGTCTACTCCGGCCCGGCTGACTTGCTCGCGGCTCTCGGCGGCAGCCTGCTTGGCGGCGTCGGCGGCCGGTGAGCGCGGCCTCCGCCAGGCCCTGTCCGGCGGCGGAAGACCGGTTTGGGCTCTAGGACCCGGGGGAGGGCGCGACGCGTTCTTGATCGAGCTGGAGAACTGCCCTGGAAGGAGCGACTATGCAGCACCGCGCCACCTCGAGCCGGAGAGGGCAGCCCGCAGAGCGGCTGGCCAGGTCCATCGGTATCGGTGCCGCCGCGGGGATAGCGACCGCGGCCGGCATAAGGTTCGGCCGCAAGGTGATGGCGACCGCCAAGACCGGCACAGGGCACCCGCTCAAGCACCGGGTGCTCGACCTAGCGGCCGGGGCCATACAGCCGAAATACCCGCTCGACGCGATGAGCACCTACCTCAATGGCTTCCACATGTACGCCGACGAGATGGGCCGACAGGTGGAAGCGTCGCATTTCTGCATCCACCTGCGCCATGACCTGCACCAGTGCGTGATCTTCGACCGCAACGCACCCGACGCGCGCCTGATCGGGATCGAGTACATCATCAGCAGCGAGCGTTTCCGCAGCCTCCCCGAGGACGAGAAACGGCTATGGCACAGCCACCACTACGAGGTCAAGTCCGGTGCCCTAGTCGCCCCGGGCATCCCTGATCTCGCCGAGCACGCATACTTCAGCGACCTCGTTACGACCTACGGGAAGACGTTCCACACCTGGCAGTACGACCGCGACGACTTCCCCTACGGGATCCCGCAGCTGATGATGGGCTTCACGCAGGACGGGCAGGCCCGGGAGGCGCTGATCCGCGACCGTGACCGCAGGCTGCGCGTCTCCAGCGCGCACAAGCGGCGGAACCGGGAGGATATCCCGACCCCGGCGGTGGTGCCGGGCGCCAACTCCTGGGAGAGCGGCCGGACCGTGCAGACACGCCTGGAGGAGATGGACTTCAAGCGGTAAGCGGCTTCGCCGGGACCGCCGGTGCGGAGCCCGCGCCACTGCCGGAATCGGCCACGTCTGAGGCGGCCGGGTTATTGTCGCGTCCGGAGGCGGCGTCGGCCGGGCCGTGGTTAGCCCGGGACAAGCCGGGTAGCGCCGGGGCACCTGGCCGGAACGACGAAGGGACCCTGAGCATGTGGGCATTTTTCTCCAGGCGTCTGCGGATGTGGCTGCTGCTGGCCATCGCCCTGCCGCTGACCCGCGCGCTTGCCCATCGGCTGGCGCTAGCCGCCGAGCGCCGCGATCCGTCGACCCGGACAGCGAGAGCGCTGCACCAGGCCGACTCCGCGATCACCGCCGTTTCCCGGCGGGCGGCCCGCGGGCAAGAACGCCGCAGGGCAGACCGCTGACCCGCTACCACCGACCTACTGTGCGCGGGTGAACCGCAGCCGCGCCTATCCCGGTCATCGCGTTCGGCCCCGGTCCGCGCGGATATGCATTCCTCCCGCCTGCCGGACGTTCTGACCGGCGCCCGCTTCCCGCTGCCATGCGCCCTATGCACGACGGCACGCTGCGGACCGCGGGCGACGCAGCTGCGTTTGGCGGCGGCCCGGCCGGGTAGCGGGCGCCGACGTCCAGCGAGCCGGAGGGAACAGCATGTCATCTGACGCAATCGTGGTGCTGAAGGCTGATCACAAGGAAATCCGCGCCCTGTTCCGCAAGTTCCAGGCCGCCGGGGACAAGGCGGTCAAGACGAAGGAAAAGATCGCCGGGCAGATCATCGAACTGCTGACGGTGCACACCTATATCGAGAACGAGGTGATGTACCCGGAGGTCTGCGCGCTACTTCCCGAGCTTAAGGACGACGTGCTGGAGTCCTACGAAGAGCATCATGTGGCCGACGTCCTGTGCATGGAGCTAGCCGGCCTGCCGGCCGGGGCCGAGCGCTTCGACGCCAAGGCCACGGTGCTGATCGAGAACGTCACGCATCACATCGAAGAGGAAGAGCAGGACTGGTTCCCCAAGGTGCGGGCCGGCCTTGGCCGCAAGCAGCTTCAGGACCTCGGGGCCAAGCTCGAGCAGGCCCGCAAGCAAGCCCCCAGGTCGCCTGCCCAGCCCAGCGCGCTGAAAAAGACAGTCGACGCCGTCATCCCCTGACAGCCATACCCAGGTAGCAGGAGGCTCCGCTGGCGATTATGGGGTGACATGGACCGAGGCGGATGTTCGTCCGGTGAGGACCGTGATCAGGTCCTGGCGGCGGCTGACGCCCGTCTTGCCGAACATCGTCTTGAGGTGGTCGCGGACGGTGTGCACGGAGATGAACAGCGCTGTCGCGATGTCCTCGGTGGACAGCCCGTCGATCACCAGCCGCGTTACCTCCCGCTGGCGGCGGGTCAGTCCCCAGGCCCGCATGAGCAGCGGTGCCAGGTCATCGGCGGGGGCGGCCTCCAGGGTGACGGCGTAGCCGGCCGCGGCCTGAGATCCTGTGGTGAGCGCCGCGGCCCGGATAACCACCCAGGTGCCGTCCGCCCCCCGGACGCGCACCCGAGCGGGCCGCCGTTCCGGCGAGGCAGCCACGTGCGCGGCCAGGACGTAGACGGGCGGGGGCAGCGGCTCAGCGGGGTTGGGCCCGCGGATGCCCAGGCGGTCGATCCAGCGCCAGGCCTCCTCGGTGGCGGCGACCATGGACTGGTCCTGGTCCAGGATGATCGTGCCCGGCTCCAGGGCGGGGTCAATGCCACGCGGACCTGGGGCACGCAGGTCGGTCCTGACCCGGGGTGCCAGGAGTGGCGCCACGTCGGCGACGAACCTGACGTCCTCTTCGCTGTAATACTTGCGTGCGCTGTCCCGGTGCAGGTGCACCAGCGCCCAGCACACTCCGCCCGCGTTGAGCTGCACGCGCATCTTGTCGCCGACGCCCGCAGGACCCAACACCTCCCGCCAGCTCAGATCGCGGCGCAGGTCACCCCCTGTCACCGCGGCCAGCGTGGTGACCGGACCGCTGGTCGCGAACCCCTGCCGGGGAGGCTGGCTCCCCGGCCCGCCCGGCTCATTCCACGCCTGCGGCAGCATCCGGAAGAAGCGGCGCAGGTCCTGGTCAACGACCCTGTTCTCGCCGGAGACGTGCACGGGCAGCCGGGCGCCCGGATCGGTCAGCAGCCAGCCCCACCCGTCGACGCCGATCGCACGGTGCAGGTGGGCGATGGCCTCGTGGCGGAACGAATCGCTGTCGGGCGTGCCCTGAGCGAGGCTGACCAGGGCCGCGCGCGCCCGGTCCCGCGCCGTATGGGTCCCCATGACCCTAGGTTACGCACGGTCGCCGCGCCGCGAATATCCCTCAGATGTGGGGTACCGGCCGCCGTGTCCCTGCGGTGATCGTTGGGGCCATGACCGCAGATCACGCGACCGAGGCGCCAGCCGCCGCCGGCGTCCGGATCCTGCTGGAGACCACGTGGGCTACCTGGCGGTTCACCGCCATCAGGGGGCTGCTCAGCATCGGCGCCTTCGAGCAGCTGGCAGCGGGCCCGCTGACCGTCGATGAGCTCGCCGAACGGTGCGGCGCCGACGCCGGGATCCTGCGGCGCGTGCTTCGCTGTGTCGCGGCGACCGGGCTGCTCCGCTCGGCGGGCCCGCAGCGATACGAGCTGACCGGCGCGTGCCGCGCGGCGATGGACGGGTGGGCGTTCGCCGGCTTGTTGTTCAACGCCGATCCCGAGATCTGGAATGCACTCGGCGAGATCACCGAGACGATACGCACCGGCAAGGCGCCCCTCATCGACAGGTACGGCGGCCTGTACGGCTACCTCGCGACGCAGCCGGCTACCGCCGCCGGGTTCGACGCCCTGGTCAAGAGCAACTACACCCAGGTCGCCAGCGCACCGGCGCGGGCGATCGACTTCGGCAAGCTCGGCACCGTGGTGGATATCGGCGGCGGACGTGGCGGATTCATTACTGCCATCCTGCAGGCACACCGCAGCGTGCGCGGCATCGTGACCGAGCTGAACCGGGCGCTGCCGGGGGCCAGGGCGCACGTAGCCGGAGTACGCGCGGCTGCTCGCCGAGGCAGGCTTCCGCCCCGAACCGGCAGTAGGCCTCGCACGCATCGAGTCCGTGATAGCGGCGGCACCGGTCACGCCCGGACCAACTCGTCATGCCGTCTGCGCGCGCACGGCGGGGACCGCGTCGAGGGCCTTGCGCAGGGCCTCGGGGTGACGGGTGGGTGCCACCCAGACCGGGCTGAGCCGGGGCTGGGTCAGCCGGGAGAAGTAGCCGTGCAGGTAGTTGTCGTAGAAGCGGGCCGGGCGGATCTCCGAGGCGGTCGCCGCGGCCGGATCGACCTCGATGACCAAGGCGGCGCGCATGAACGGCGAGGCGAGCACGCCGATGTTGCAGTGGCTCATCCCGCGCTTGGCGGTCCACCGGTTGGTGAAGGTGTAGAAGCGCGGCGCGTTCTTCATCCGCCGTAGTTCGGCCCGGTCGGTTACCACGCGAAGGCCCTGCACGGCCGGCCAGGGGCAGGTGAACAGCCCGCGGCTCTGATGGTTGACGGTCGGCGTCCGGCGCGCGGCCCGGGGCGAGCCGACGGCGCCGATGCTGACCGCCGCCTCGTCGAGCCGGATGCCGGTGGGCCAGTTGCGGTAGACCAGGGTAACCGCGATCAGGACCGGAACGCAGAGCCATCCCGACAGGACGAAGAACCACGGCTGACTCGCGGCCACGCCCGCCGCGAGCAGGGCCGCCTCGACGAGTGCGGGGGCAAGCAGGTACCAGCCGAGCAGTGGCCGGTTCAGGGCGCTGTGCGCCTCCCGGTAGCGGCCGGACGGCGGCGCGTTCACCGGCGCGGCCCAGTGATCAGCCCGGCCATGACGGCGCGGAGCCCGGCGGCGTCACACTCGGCCTCTGTCCGGTCCTCAGGGCAGCCCACCCAGGCCCGGGCTCCGTCTCCCCGGACCCGCAGCCGCGACCGGGCCGGGTTCTCCCGGTCCGGCTGGAAGACGGACACCAGATATGCGCCGGGCGGGCCGCTACCTGACCGCTGGGGCGGGGCAATGGTCCACCGGGCCAGCACCTCCGCCGCCATGTCCGGGTTGACGAGGGCATAGCGGTAGGCCCAGCCCAGCGGCCCGAGCTTCGCGGCGCCCGGGTAGGCTGCCTCCCGGTCCGGGGGCAGCCCGGCCGGCATCTCCACGACCAGCCCGCGGACCGGCTCGGCCTGGTCTCCCAGGGCGAACAGCCGCGGGTCGCGCAAGCCCTGGCCCTCCGCCTCGGTGACGACGATGAAGGAGGGACGGCAGCGCGCGGCCAGCGCCAGGCCAAGTTCCGGCTTCAGCGCATAGCGGCCGCTGTGCGGCAGTGCATATTGGCCGCTGCGCGGCGGGGCGCTGGTGCGCACCCCCTCGTCGATGAGCAGTCCCCGGCTGATCATGATCTCGGTGGCCGACTCGATGAGCTTGCCGCGCTGCCGTTCCCCCAGCCGGAGCCAGGCTCGGGCGACCTTCTCGTCGAAGAGCGGGTGCCGTGGCCCGCCGAGTACGCACAAGTCCAGGGCCGAGACCACGGCCAGGTCTACCAGCTCGCCGTCCCGGGCCCGGCCGATCAGGTGCCGGGCGGCGTCGGTCCGCTCGGCCGCGGTGAGGGCGGTGTCGATATCCAGCATCATCTAGAACCAGCTTCCGATGGTCGACGTTACCGAATGCCACGCCGACTTGGCACCGTGCACGAGCCCATCGGTCACCTTGACGGTCGCGTGCCCGACCTCGTCGGCCACGTCATGGAACGGCGTCCAGTGGTGGTAGAGGTAATCGCCCGCCAGGTACATGCCGGTGGCGGCCAGCGCGACCTGGCCGACGACCGGGAGTTCGCCCGTCGCCAGGTCCAGCGTGATCAGCAAGCCGTTGGTACCGGCCGCCAGCCGGTCAGCGGTGCCCAGCGCTCCGGAGTCCTGCGGCGAGATGACCGTTCCCGCGTCGGCGATCAGGCCGAGGCCGCCGAGGGTGTAGGAGAGGCCCCTGATCTCAGCGAGAGAACCGGCCGCGGTCTTTAGCCAGCCGGGCGCGAACGCATACCAGGCGTCGAGCTTGCCGCCCGTGCTCTCCAGTAGCCTGCCCGCCCCGATCAGCCCGTCGACCTGCGACTCGCCGCCCCGCATGGCGGTCTCGATTTCGTCGAGCCGCTGCCCGGCCTCCGCCAGCCATTCGGAGGGCACCGCAGCGACCTTCTCCAGCGCGCTCACCCAGTGGTCGGCGGCCACGATGTCGAACGGTGCCAGGACCGCCTCCAGGACCGTCCGGACCGGTTCCGTTCGTTCCCACAGGTTCTTGGGCTTGATGTCCTCGGCGGTCTTGGCGGCCGCCTCAAGGTAGCGTTCGTGCAGGTCCCGCGCCTGCCGCTCGATTCCCGACACTGCCGCCGAGGCCGCTTCCAGGTCTTTGCTGAGCGCCGGCGACCCGGGCGGCAGTCCCGCCTGCCGGACCTGGAGCGCCTGCTGGTTCTCGGCGGCGCGGGCCGCCTGGCGCTCGAGCGCGTCGGCTTCGGCCTGGAATCCGCTGAGCTGATCGGCCCACTGCGATGTCGCCGCCTGCAGCGTGTCGGCGGTGCCGGCCACGCTGCGCAGCGCCGGCGGGAAGGTGGCCCGCAGCGCCTGCACGGCCTGGCCCGCCCGGCCCTGCCAGGAGGTCAAGTCGACCTGATCCACCTGGCCGAGGACCTGCCGCACTTCCTGCGCGACCTGGTGGTGGCGCCGGGCCACGTCCCGGGTCAGCCCCACATCACCAGGAGCGGGGTCGAACCCCAGGTGCGGCAGGGCCCGGGCGTAGCCGCTCACCGCATCGCCCGGCTCAGGTTCTGGTCGACCTGACCGAAGGCAGCCCCGGTCTCACTTATCCGGGCGGCGAGCTCGACCAGCCCCTGGCCGATCGTCCCCAGCTCCGCCGCCAGCATGTCGTCCGCGTCGCGCAGTTCCGCGACCAGCGAGGCGGCCCCGGCTACCTCGCAATCCAGGCCCTTCAGGGTCCGGGCGGCCGGCGCCAGGCGATTGCCCGCCGAACGCAATGCGGTCTGCGCATCGGCCAGTGTCCCGTCCTCGACCCGCAGATCCACCCCTGGCCTCCCGTCAGTCCGCCGCTCTGATCCAGGACACCCAGTGAAACGTCGCCGGATTCCGGCAGGTTCGGCACGTAAGACCGCCGTAAGACAATCTGTGACAGGGCTATAACCGTGGGACTATCCGGGCTGGTGACGTCAGCTGGCGGGGACGGCGATGGTGACCAGCGCGCCGTCGCCGGCGTTGAGCAGGGCGCGGCCGGGCCGGGGCGGCCGGCCGATGCAGTCGCGGGGCAGGCGGACGCCGATGAGATCGCCCTCGGGAAGGGTCTGCGGCGCGGTGAGGCAGCCGCGCCTGGACCGCCGCGCGTCGGCCAGCCAGCCGCTGAACCCGCTGGCCAGCGTGTCCGGGTCACCGGCCAGGACCAAGGCCAGGGACCGCCCGGCGCTCCGGGTGATGATCTTGCTGAGCTCCGGGCCGGCCTCGCAGTCGGCGAGCAGGTCCGCGTCATCGATCACCACCGCACCCGGGCCGGTGAGAACCGCCAGTGCCGCGGCGAGTTCGTCCGTGCCGAGATCCGACTGCTCGAAGGAACGGGTGACGCCAGGGTGCCCGGCCAGCGACCGCAACGGCGAGGACCTGGGCGCCACCACGATCACCTGAGTCCCGCCGGACAGCAGCGAGCGGGTCATGGCCAGCAGGATCGTGGAGCGCCCGGACCGGCCCGGGCCCGCGATGATGAAGCCGGGCGTCCCGGCGGACAAGTCGGGTCCGAGGGCCGTCAACTCGTCGCCGCCGATCCCCGCCAGGGCCCACAGCGGGCTTGTTCGCGGCGGGCGCAGCCGCCAGGCCTCGTCGAAGCCGATCCGCGCCGGGAGCAGGTCCACCCGGAACGGGCGCCGGGCAGCGGGCACCGCCGCGTCCCGGCCGACGGCCCATCCGGCGATCTGGCGCAACGCGGCGGCCTGGGCCTGGCCGGCCGGATCGGGGACGAGCAGCGCGACCTGGGTCTCGACGCCGGTCCCGGCCTGGAAGGCCCGGCCGGGCGGGATGTCTTCTGGCAGGTCGCGGGGGCGCAGCCCGGCCAGCGCGTAGTCGTCCCTTTCGGCCAGCTTGAACACCAGCTTGTCCTCGCACGTGGCCGCGATCCGCCCGGCCAGCAGGGACCGGTCGCCGGTCATCACCAGGTGGATCCCGGCGCTGGCGCCCTCGGCCAGGATCCGCGTGATCACGTCGATGAGCGCGCCGCCGCCGGCCTCGCCCAGCGTGGTCGTGAACCCCTCCCACCGGTCCAGCAGCACCAGGACGTGCGGCAGCCGGCCGCCGGCCGGGACGGCGGCGCGCTGCTCGGCAATGCCGGCGAAGCCGCCCGCCGCGAGCAGGTCCTGCCGCCGGGTCAGTTCGGCGGCGAGCCGGGCCAGCAACCGGGCGGCCCGTTCGTCCTGGGTGCGGGTGACGACCACGCCGCAGTGCGGGAACCCGGCGAGCGGCAGCAGCGCGCCGTTGCCGCAGTCGATCCCGTACAGGTGCAGGTCCGCGCAGCTGTGGCTGGCCGCCGCGGCGGCGGCCAGGGTCCGCAGCAGCTGAGATCGCCCGGACCGCGGCGCGCCCGCCGCCATCAGGTGCCCGAAGGTATCCAGGTCGATGACCGCGGGCCGCTGCCGCTGGAGGCCGGGAAGATCAATCAGGCCGAACGGGACGGGCGCGTGCCCCGGTCCCGGCGGCCCGCTGGTCCCGGTCGGCCCGCCCGGTGCGGGCAGATCGCGGAGCAGCAGCACGTGCGGCAGCGGTGCCAGCCACGGGCTGGGCTGGCCGGGGATGCCCAGGCCGGCCGCGGCGCGGCGGATCTCTCCCACCAGGACTCTGAGATCCGTCAGCTCGTCTCCGGCCTGCCCGGCGGCCGGCTCACCGGGGTCTTCGGGACGGTGCGGCTCCGCATGCCCCAGGCCCGGCCATCCGACGGCCCGCACCCACGGACGGGTCGCCGCCGCCGCACCGGGCCGGCGCCCGCCGATCCGTCCCGCCTGGAACGGCACCAGCGAGGCGTGGCCGAGCCGCACGTACCCGCGGCCCGGAGTGACCCGGGAGATCCGCGCGGCGTCCGGCGCGTCGATCACGTCGACGCTCTCGGTGGCGTCGGTCACCCGCAGAGCGATCCTCAGGTTGGTGTTGGCCCGGATGTCGGCCGACACCACGCCCGAGGGCCGCTGGGTGGCCAGGATCAGGTGGATTCCGAGCGAGCGGCCGCGCTGCGCGATGCCCACCAGGCCGGTCACGAAGTCGGGCAGGTCCCGGACCAGGGACGCGAACTCATCGATCACGATCACCAGGCGGGGCAGGTGCGGGCGGTGAGGCTCGCGCCCGGCCCGTTCGGTGTATTCCTCTATGTCCTTGGCCCCGGCGGCGGCCAGCACCCTTTCCCGGCGGGTCAGCTCGGCGGACAGCGAGGCCAGGGCCCGCTGGGTGAGATGGGCGTCCAGGTCGGTGACCATCCCGGTCACGTGCGGCAGGTGCACGCAGTCCTTGAACGCGCTGCCGCCCTTGTAGTCCACCAGCACGAAGGTCATCTCATCGGGCCGGCTGGCGCAGGCCAGCGACGCGATCATCGTCTGCAGCAGCTCGGACTTGCCGGCCCCGGTGGTCCCGGCGACCAGCCCGTGCGGCCCGTCCCGGGACAGGTCGATGCCGAACGGCCCGTCGTAGCACGCCCCGATCACCGCGTACGTGGACCGGCGCCCGGAGACGCCCGCCTGCCAGCGGGCCGCGATGTCCCCGGCGTCCGGCGGGTCCAGGCCGAGCGTGTCCAGCAGCCGGCAGCTGCCTGGCAGCCCGGTGTCGTCCTCGTCGCCGCTGACATCCCGGATGGAGGCGACCGACCGGGCCAGCCGCTCCGCCCAGACGGGCGTGACGTACTCGGGCCGGACCGGGCCGACGGCGGGCTCGTTCATCTGCTGCACGACGAGCGTGCCATCCGGCCCGGCCACCGCGACCGCCTGGCATTCGGCGGGCAGCAGCCGCTCGTCGGCGTCCAGGCAGATGCTGTACACCCCGGCCGGCGCCCCCTCGCGCAAGATCGTGACCGTGCCCGGCAGCGACCGGAGCCGGCGCGACCCGTCGAAGACGACCACGATGTCCGGGCCGAAACGGGTCCGTCCCCGGGTGCCCTGCTCGCGTAGCGCCTGGGACCGGGCTTTGATGATCGCGGTCAGCTCGGCGATCCGCGTCGCTACCGTCTCGGCGTCGTTGCCGATCAGCACGGCGCAGTTCTGCCCTTCGGCGGGCCGGCCGTGCGGCAGCCACCGGGCCCATGCCCAGGCGTCCTGCCCGGCGGTGCCGGTGAGCACGCAGATCTGCACATCCTCGGGGCTGTGCAGGGCGGCGACCTGAGCCACCAGCCACCGGCCGGCCGACCGCGGCATGTCCGCGGGCCCGGCTATCCCCGCCACGCCCCGCTCGGCCAGCGGAATGATGACCGGGACGTCGGGAATCAGCCAGAACCGCTGCCTGCGGTGCTCATCCGCGGCCGGGTCGGTCAGCTCCACGGCGGAGGGCTGGGCGGCGGTGCCGAGGCGGAGCAGCAGGTAGTCAGGATCGGTGCGGCGGCGCTCCCACAATCGCCGCCGGGGTCCCGACGCGATCGAGGCCACGGCGGCGGGATCCGGGCAGTCGTGGCGACGGCGGAGCCGCTCGGCGTCCGCCGCCTCGGCGGCGTCACGTATGACCCGAGCCTTGCGATCCCGGTAGTCGGCCTGCTGGCGGGCATAGGACTTGCGGCCGTGCCTGCGGTCGCTGACGTAACTGCCCAGCAGCATCACCGGGCTGAACACGGCCAGGGCCAGCATGTACACCTGGCGCAGGAAATAGGCCATCCCCACGCCCAGCACCACTGGTACCAGCGCCATCAGCACCGGGACCGGCCTTCGCTCCGGCCGGGCGGGCGGGCCCGGCAACTGGAAGCGTGTCGTGCCGCCGGGCGGCAGCAGCCGCGGTGGCCGGTTGAACTCCAGGCCGGCACCGTCCCCGGCCGGATGCAGGGCGGCGTCCGGTGGCTCGTACGGCACCAGCTCCAGCAGCGTATCCCCCACCGCCACCTGCTGGCCCGGCCGCCAGAACGCGCCCCCGTCCACCGGCTGCCCGTCCAGCAGGACCCGCACACCGCCGAACGGCGCCAGCTGCCAGCCTCCGGCACCGAGGATCACCCGTACGGCCAGCGGCGGCATCGCGGGGTCGGCAATCGGGATATCAGGTTTCTCTTCCGGGGCGGCTCCGTCAGGAACCGGGCCGCCAACGTCGGCCATCCCGGGCACCAGCCGGTACACGTCGCCGGCCGCCGGGCCGCCCGCGACCCGCAGCTCGGCTATCCCCGGTGATTCCGGCGGCGGGCACCCGGATGGATCACCGAGGCTGATCACGCATCCGTCGAGCAACGGCGAACCCGCCAGCCTGATGTCGCCGGGGACCCGGTGGCCGCCCACGAACAGCGCCGGGACCCACGGTCCGGGCACGGCCACGGGCACGCCGTGCATCAGCCGGTCCAGCTCCGCCGCCACCTGGGCCAGCGCCGTCGCCGGATCGGCCTCGATCACGACATCGGCCCGCCGGCCGGTCGCCGGGGACACCACCGTTGCCGTCAGCCGCATCGCCGTCCCCCTCCGCCGCCAGGGCAGTCCCCGCGCGGGCGAGGCGCCGCCCTGCGCGGGCGGGGCTCCTCCCCTTCGGCGCCTACTGCTTCAGCGAGGCGGCGAGCTGGGTGTCGGTGTCCTGGAACGCCTTGACCGCCGCGTCCAGGTACTGGCTCATCCCGGTCAGCCCCTGCATCATCCGGGTCGCCCCGGAGTGGAACTGGGTATAGGACGCTTCGAAGTGCTTGCTGGAGGTGTCGGTCACGTAGCCGCCCGCGACCAGGTTGTCCACCAGGTGCTTCAGCTTGGTCAGGTCACCCTCGATCGTCTGCTCGCCGGCCTGCAGCTGCCGGGCAGCAGCCTGCATCTCCGCATAGGTGACGTTGACGTTCGGCATAGTCAGCTTCCCTTCCACGAGCGTTCGGGGAGTAACGGATCCAGGACAACCAGTGGAACGCCTCTCGAATGTGGCAGGTTCGGCCGGTAAGACGAACGTAAGACAATCTGTGATCCAGTGGTAACTGTGTGGCTCAGCAGACTCGTGACCACCTATGGGGCAACGACCCGCCTGGTCGATGCCAGCGCATCGGCCAGACCCGGATCCCAGTTGTCGAGGTTCCCGCGGAAGTGCTGGGGCAGGACCAGCGGCAGTCACCTGAAGAAGTCGGTGAGCAGCTGGTTGACGCGCTCGGCCTCGTCGTGATGGACCCAGTGCGAGGCGTCGGGCAGGCGCTCGACGCGGTCCAGGTTGGGCACGTCGTCGTGGTCGGGCTCGGCTAGTTCGGGGCCGAGATACTGATCGCGTTCGCCCCAGATGACCAGGGTGGGTGCCTTGACCGGGCGAAGCGCCTCGGTGGCCTTGTTCTGCGACTGCCGCACCGAGGACCGGTAGTAGTTGATCATCCCGGTGGCGGCGCCCGGTTGCGACCATGCCTCGATGTAGCGGCCGGTCTCCTCGGGCGTGTAGGCCGGGCGGGCGTCGCGCAGGAAGTGCCGGAAGAAATGCCAGTCGTTGGCGTGCACGACGGTTTCGGGCAGGTCGGGGAGGGCGAAGAAGAAGAAGTACCAGGACTTGCGGAGCTGGTCCGGGTGGTGCAGTCCCTGCGACAGCTTCCGCGGGTGGGCCGCGTTGAGGATGGCCAGCCGGTCCACGACCTCCGGGTGGATCATCGCGGTGGCCCAGGCGGCGGTTCCGCCCCAGTCGTGACCGGCCAGGAACGCGGACCCGGCGCCGAGTTCGTGGATGAGACCGCGGATGTCGCCGGCGAGCTTGCCGGAGTCGTAGGCCGCTACGTCATCCGGCCGCGATGACAGGTTGTAGCCGCGCATGTCGGGTGCGACGACGCGGAAGCCCGCCGCCGCGAGCGGTGCGATCTGCCGCCGCCAGCCGTACCAGAACTCGGGGAAGCCGTGCAGCAGGACGACCAGCGGGCCCTCGCCGGCCTCGACGTAGTGCAACTGCACGTCGCCGGCCTCGGCGTAGCCCTCACGGAGCCCGCCGAGCCAGTGCCCCTGCCCCTGCTGTTCCGCCGCGTCTTCGGTTGTGCTCATTGCTACCTCCCTGGGGTTGTACCAGGGATGACGTTACGGAGGTAAGACACGGGTTCGCCCCAGTGGAGGCCACTGGTCCGCGCCACCCGCCATCCCCGTGTACCGGGCCAGTACCGGTCAAAGCCAGGAGGCGAGGATGATCTTGCGGGGATCTTCGCCGGGATGCTCGCGGACGCCGTAGAGCGCGCGGGCGCTCACCCACAAGATCAGCCGTCCCAGATAGTCCGGATATCTCTCGACCGTGGCGTTGAAGTAGCCAGGCGCCGTGTCCCCGGCCCGCAGGAGTTCGCCGGCGTCGTTCAGGTACTGCCGGGTCTGGCCGATCGTCCGCGTGGCGTCGTCGTCCAGTCCGGGGTTCTTGTGGCCGGTCACGATGTACCGCGGGCGGAGCGCCTCGACCTGGCCGATCGCGTCCCGCCACGGCCCGAAGCCGG
>Ga0335081_10003992_pt1 | contig 23273 bp, 13 predicted proteins | sample Lox_Sample_35_FD_206713 | JGI IMG/M metagenome (GOLD analysis project Ga0335081, IMG submission 206713) | Soil microbial communities from Loxahatchee National Wildlife Refuge, Florida, United States - Lox_Sample_3.5 | ecosystem: Environmental > Terrestrial > Soil > Wetlands | place: USA...
CGGAGGCACGGTCAGCCAGCCGGGAGTCACCGTTTGGGTGAAGTAGGCGCCCCAGGAGCCGTTCTCGCCCGCCGGCGGCGAGAAGTGGGACAAGAACGTACTGCGCGTATTTCGCGATCCGCCGCGCGAGCCGGAGGCCCCATCGTTCGTGCGGTTTGAATTCCTGGGGTACGACCTGGTAGATCGCGAATTCGGAGCTTTCGCCGGCCGGACTGCTGGCGGACCTGGCGCGAGCTGTAGAGGTACAAAAACGGCTCCGCGTGCTGCATCCGGGTTCCCATGATGTGTCGCTGGCGGCGAGAGGTTTTCGAAGCTGCCGCGTCGGCACTCTGCGGACGCTTTTTGGGCACGAGTGCCCGCGCCACAGGGCTAAAACCGGATGCGCACACCCAGCCGGAGCATGCGCTCGTCGATTCCCTCTCTCCCGAGGCCGCCGTTGGTCGAGGTGATGGTGGTGTAGCCGCCTAAGCTCTTGATCGTGCCATCGCCATTGAGGACCATGGCGGAGGCGTTGCCGTTCGGGTTCGAAAAATGCGGCGTATTGGTCGCGTTGAAGGCGTCCGCACGGAATTGCAGGTGCCAGTTTTCGTGGATGACGAACTCGCGCACGAGGCCGGCATCGAGGTTGATGGCGCCGGGGCCAAAGACGGAGTTGAAGCCCGCGGTGCCGAACGTGGGGGCGGTCACGGGGGCAAATGCCAGAGGATCAAACCACGACTGGTTGGGGCCGGTGCCGCCCAGGATCGCGACATCCGGTTTCACCTGGTTCGCGCGCTGCGAATTGCCGGGGGCGTTGAGCGAAGTGCCATCGGCGCTGACGGAGAACGGTTGTCCGCTGTACATGGTCAGAAGACCTTGAAGCTGCCAGCCGCGCGTGATCGCGCCGGCCACGCCGTGGGTCAAGAAGGGCTTGCCTGGGCCGAACGGCAACTGGTAAACGGAGTTGGCCGCGAAGGAGTGTGTGCGGTTAGATCCCCAGTACGCTTTATTCAGATTCCGGTAGGCGGGTGCCTGGATGGCGGGATTCTTGTCGCTGAGCGCGTCGCAGCAGAGTGCCAGGGCCTTCGAGAAAGTATAGACGACGTTGAGTGTGAGGCCGTTGGAGTAGCTCTTGGTCAGCTTCGTCTGCAGGGAGTCGTAAGAGTTGCGGCCGTAGTTTTCGATCAGTCCGGAGCTGCCGGTCCTTCCAAACGCCTGGTAGAGCGGCTCGCTCGGCGTGCCGCCGCCGGGAGTTCCGACGTTCACGTTGATCACTTGAAGCTGCTTGATCTGCCGGTCGCCGACATATCCAGCCTGTGCCAGGAAGCCTCTGGGGAGCTGCTTCTCCACCGTCAGATTCCAAGATTCGATGTACGGCATGTGATAGACCGGCGGCGGCACCGTGAAGCCCTGAGTCAGCGGGAAATTCGAAATGACACCAGTGCTGGTGTCCGGAAAAACCACCGCGGGGATGCCGTCGCGCAGGAGGCTGGTGTACTGATAGGAACTGGCGGGTGTGGGCCAGGTGGCGGATTGGGTGATCTCCGCCTCACCCACGAAGTCGCGCACCCATGCCAGCGGGTTCGGGTCGAAGTTGATGCCGAATCCGGCGCGGACCACGAACGTAGGAGTGGCGCGCCACGCAATACCGAGGCGCGGACTAAAGTCCTTCTTGGGAACCTGGACGCCGCAATTCCGCGGCGTGCTGCCGAGCCCGCAAAGATACATGGTGTTGGTCTGGAAGTTGTACGTTTCGAAGCCGCGGTTGGCGCCGGTGCCGAACGGCAGGTACTCCCAACCGAGGCCGAGCGACAGCGTCAACACGCGGCTCACCTGCCACTGATCGCGGACGTAGAGGCTGTCGGCCCACATGCGGCTGGTCTGGCGATTGCCCCCGCTGAGGAAGTTGTTGGTGGCGCCGGTGGTGTATCCGAGCAGGAAGGTGGAGTAGGTGTTGTACTGGTTCGCGGAAGGGCCGCCGTTGAGCGTCGTGGGGCCGCCGCCGAAGCTGAACGATCCGCCGTTGGTGGAGAGTTCCCAGTTGTTGTTGTCGATCTTCATGATGTCGAGCCCGAAGCGGATGGTGTGGTTTCCGTGGACCCAACTGGTGTTGGCGACGTAGTCGTAGGCCGGATCGAAGTAGTACACGGGGGAGTCCGGATACTTTCCGAACGCGGTGTAGTTGCTGATGCTGAACGATGGATAGCCGGCGTCCCCGGTCACGGGGCCGTTCGTGCCAGGAAGGTGGAACTCGGTGAGTCCCAGGTTTCCTTTGCTGAAGCTGACCGGCTCCTGGGAGGTATCGAGGCGCGTGTAGCCGAAATAGCTGTCCACGATGACACGCGGACTCACGATGTAGGTGCCCGCCACGGTGCCGTTGAAGACTGTGCCGTTCATGTTTCCATCGCGGGTGGCCGAGCTGTTCACCCCCGCTCCGTTATCGCCGAAGAGGTCGGGGTTGAAGACGTGGTAGTCCAGCGCGCCCAGCCGGGCGGTGAGGGTGAGTTTGCGGGACAGGTTCCAGTTGACCTTGCCATCGAACTTGTGGCGGTTCACCAGGTAGTCGCCGGTAGCGTAGTAGTTGTTGGCAATCCCGGACAGGTTGGGCAGCGGGTAGAGCTGCTGGATGAGCTGCGCGGTGGGGTCGATACGGGACGCCGGCAGGATGTTGCCGGGGAACTGGGTTCTGCCGGTACCAGTGGCGGTGCCGGTGGTGGGATCGTAGATCGGGGTGGAGGAACCTGTCATGTCGCCGGAGCGAATGGCGGCGGTGGGGACTGTCACGATCTGGGAAGCGAACTGGCGATCGAACTGGCCGTCGTAGCTGGCGAAGTAGAAGAGCTTGTTTTTGACGATGGCGCCTCCGATGGTGCCGCCCGTCTGGTTGTCGATGAATTTCGGCTTCCGCTGCCCGGCCGGCAGAATCCACGGCTTGGCCTTCAGGTCATTGTTCTGGTTGTACTCGAACGCGGAGCCGTGAAGCTGGTTGGTGCCGCTTTTTAAGATGACGTTGATCGAGGCGCTGCCCGCGAGCCCGTGGTCCGCGTCGAAACTGGCGGTGGAGACGCTGACGGTGTCGATGGCCTCGAGTCCCGGAACGTATCCGGTTTCGTGCGACATCCAGGAGTTGATCGCGTTGGCGCCTTCGATGCGGGTGTTGGAAGCACCTTGCGTGGTCCCATTCACGCTGAATACCTCGCCGCGCGCGGGATTCGCCGCCGGGGAACTGGAGGTATTGGGCGGCGACATGCCGGGCACCATGACCAGCAGGTTCTGGTAATTGCGGTTCACCGGGATGGGGATTTCCTGCACTTCCTTTTGAGAAATCTCGCTGCGGACATCGGCAGTGTCGGTCTGCAGAGCAGCCGCCTGGGCCTCGACCTGCACCGACTCCGTGCTGGCCCCTACTTTAAGCGAGACATCCACGCGGACTACGGCGTCGATATTGACGGAAACGCCCTGCCGGATAAAGTTCTCGAAGCCCGCGTGATTGACCGTCACGCTGTAGGTGCCTTGCGGCAGTGTGGGAAAGGCGAAGGAGCCCGACTCGTTGGTCGAAGCCTCCCGCACCTGGCCGGTGCCGGTGTCGGTGACCTTGACGAGGGCTCCGGGCACGAGCGCTCCGCTGGAGTCGGTGACGTTACCCACGATGGAGCCGTACAAGGCTTGGGCGCGAAGGTTGGTGGCGCCGGTGAGAAGCGCGCTCAGGAACGCGGCTACCGCGACCTGGCGGCGATACTTGCTGTACATGAGACTTCCCCTTCCGAAGCTGCGACCGATGCAGCCGATTTGGTGCGAGTATATACCGGGCCGCACTGCGAGTCAACAGATTTAACGCTAAAATCAGTCGGATTAGAGAGGCCATTGCAAAGCGATGGCCGTCTCCACCAGAGTGGAGTACCAAACTACCCCCCGTCTTCCGCGCTGAAGATCACGCTGAGTTCCTTGGCGATTTCGCAAACCTGGCGCGCCGCTACCGCATCACGCTCTGGAGGAAAGCGGCTCACCGGCGCGGAGATCCCGATCGAGGCGATGATCAGCCCATCCTTGTCGCGCACCGGCGCCGCGAGGCAGCGAACCGCATCCACGTATTCTTCGTCATCGACCACGAAGCCCGACTGGCGGCTTCGCGCAAAATCCTTCACCAGTTGTTTGAGCGAAACGATCGTGCGGCTGGTGTAGGCCTGCAACGGTCCGGTACCGAAGATCGACTTCAATTCCGCGAGCCCGCAGTCCAGCAGAAGGGCCTTGCCGTGCGCTGTGCAATACAACGGCGCGAACTCGCCGGTCTGGCCGGAGATTACCAGGATCTGGCTGCTGGAGTGGCAATGATCGATAAAGAAGGTCTGCCGGCCCTCCCGCAGCGCCAGGTGGGTAGTCTCGCCGGTTCTCATCGCCAGTCTTTTCAGGTGTTCGTGGCTGAACGTGATCAGCACGTTGCTCCAGTCGTGCTTGCGGGAGAGGCGCCAGATGGAAGGCCCGAGGACGTAATCTTTCCTGCCGTTCGGATTGGCCAGGAAACCGCGGCGCCGCAGAGTATTGGCGAGACGAAACGCACTGCTCCGGTCGATTCCGAGAACATCGGTAAGGTGGCCGAGTCCCACCGGGTCGGCGGACTTCGCCACGGCTTCGAGAATCAACAGGCCGCGGTCGAGGCTCTGAATCGAGGGAGTCTGGGGAGTCGCACTCTTGCCGCGCTGTTTCGCGAGATGCGCGGATATACCGGTCGTACCCATCAGGGTCCTGCCTTTCGATTCGCTTTCCAGTCTTTGAGATTGCGTACGAGCCAGGCGGAGTCTCGGTCCGCATGGCAGGCGAGACAGGCATTCGGGCTGTCCTGCGGCCCGAAACGCGCCGTCATTTCGGCATCCGGAATGTCGTCGATCTGGTGGTAGCGCGCCTGGAACATGAGGGCGTTCATGATGCGCGGCATGTGGCAGGCGACGCAACGGCTCCCCTCGCTCGCGGCAGGGTGATGTGTGTGTGCCTCGGGCCGCGCGCGGTATTGCGAGTGGCAGTCGATGCACATGCGATCGGAATCGGCGCCGAACTTGAGCGATCTGGGGTTCAAGGCCGCATCCGGCGGGTGAGGGTCGTGGCAATTGCCGCAGGTCGCTCCACCGATCCGAAAACACGCCGAGCGTTGGAAAGATTCCACGATGAACACGCTTTCGCGGAATCGGCCGTCTTTGTAGAATCCGCGGCGGGAATAATCCACGTAAGGGCGGCTCAGCAGGACCTGATAGAATTTCCCCCCTGACTCGGAATAGTTGAGCGCTCCTGAAGGCTCGGGATCGCGCAAGCCGGTCTGCATGTGGCATTGCGCGCAGATGGCCACGTACTCCGGGGCGGTGATTCGCCGGAAATCGACGGGAGGATCGGCGGGCCCTTTCGACTCCGGATGGCCGGCCCGCATGGATGCCACATGCGATGCCGAAGGTCCGTGGCACATTTCGCAATTGATCCCGGGTTCCCGGAAGGACGACGCCTTGGCTTCCATTACGCCGTCCGCAAACCGCTGCTGGCTGGTGTGGCACACGGCGCACTCCAACTGGTAAGTCGCGCCGGGAATGACTTCGTGAAATCGCGAGACATCGGTGCGCGCCGAATGGGCGGGATCTTTGATCTCCCAGTAATTGACCCAGCTCTTGTGCGCGAGGTTGTACTGCAGCGGGAAGACCTGGATTTCGCCGCCCGGCAGTTTCGTGGCGTAGCCCTGTTGCCATTTGGAGCCGATCAGGTAATCGACCGGATAGGATTTCCAGCCCGCGCCATCGCGGATTTCCATGTAGTGCCGGCCGTCGCGAACCACCGCCCGGGCGACCGGCTTGCCGGCGTCATCGAGCACCGGCTGTCCGGATGCAAAGTCGCCGATGACGTCCTGCGGGCGATACGGGCGGAACATGCGGCTCATTCCCGTGGCTTGCCAACTGGTGTGTTCCCGGGTGTGGCAATCGCGGCACGCCGTCGAGCCGGCGTACTGGCGCGACGGCGCGGGCGGAGATCCGGCGGCCGGGGCAGGAGGCGCGGCCTGGAGCGAGCCGGCCCATTCCTCAAACGGCCGCCCTTGCGCCACACTGCCATCCGCGTAGACCTGGCGCAAACGATCCAACGCTTGTGCGCGGACCGGCCCTTCGCTCTTCGCAGCGAGGGCCAGAAATGCCGCGCCCTCCTGCATGCGGCCCTGGTTCAACTTCACCATGCCCAAAAGGAACGCCGGCCCGGGCGCGCCCGCATCGCGCCGGAGCGACTCGCGGAGCGCCGATTCGGCATCGGCGAATCTCCGCGCGCGGGAGTCGCCGCCTGACGTCTGCGCTTCCATGGCGGCCACCCGGCCGATCAGGTAGTACGCCTGCGATTGGAGCCGAGCCTTGATGCCAGGCCACTCGCGATCGTCGATGCTGGAGGGGCGGTCAAAACGGCCGAGGTACCACAAAGTATCCCGGGCGTCCTTGGTTGCGGACTCGAATTGGTTGGATCGGGCACGCACATCGGCCAGGGCCGTCAACAGGAACGGATTCTCCGGCAGGAGGCGAAGAGAGCGGGCGCCGGAATCGAGCGCCGCGGGGAAATCGCCCAATGCGATGCTGGCCTTCGAGGCAATTTCATAGGCGGGCTCCAGCATCCACGAGGCGGGATAGTTCTTCAGGAACGCTTCGGCGAGAGCTCGGCGCTCGGCGGCGCCGTTGGCGGCCATCAACGCGGCAAATGCCTCGCGCTCCCTGGGGTCTTCCGGTATGACTTCGGGGCCGCGCTTTCCGTCTTTTTGGAGGGACGCGAGTTTGGCGGCATCGTGACAAGCCAGGCAGCTCTTGTCGGCGGGATCGGTGTCCGCGGCGGCGGAAAGGGCCAGCAGCCACACCGCTGCCGCGGCCTGCCCCACGATCTGGACCGCGGGACGCACCTTACCGCTGGCCGTACGGCTTATTCTTGGCGATGAATTCTTCGTAGAGGATCACCCCGAAGCCGGCGGCCGCCGCGGCGCCGATGGCGATTTTGAGGGCGGTTTTCCGATGGCCCGGCTTGGCGGCGGGAGTCACGTTGTTTTGCGTCACCTGCTTGTCCGCCGTCTGCCCGTCGTACTCGGCTACCACGTGCATCGTGAAAGCGCCGGCTTCCGCATTGGGGGTGAAACCCACCGCCCGCGCGGTGCCGTCGCGTCCGGTGACCGCGGCATACGTTCGTGCTCCTTTGAAGGTGGCGCTGGGACCCGAGTCCGGTGTTTCGAAGATCACTTTGGCGCCGGCGACGGCATTACCCGACGGGTCTTCGATCCGGACGGCCGGAACCTGCGGCGGCCTTTGGTTCACATAGTTGACCGCCCCGTCTCCCTGCACGATCGCAATGCTGAAAGCCGCGTGCGGCTGCTGAGCCAGCGCGATCTGCCAGCATAGCAACAGGGATACCGGTCCGATCGCGGCGTTCTTTCGTATGAGCATGGTTGACCTCCTGGCGGTGGCGCTTCTCAAACGCTCTCCACCGCGTCAACGCGCCGGGCTTTCACTGTTTTCACAGCGATTGCACATCATGCAATGCAGCAGACGCGACGCGGAAGGGATTGTATCACGGGCCCACATGCAGGGCAAGCAAAAACAGAGGTGCGAATGGGCGAAGCGGACCGCACCTGCCATTGCAAAATCTCGCGGAATGATCTTGACTCCGCCAAACTGACTTGATACGATACGGCCCTCTATTGTGCGGCGATCGTTGCGTTATACGCAATGACCCGCCACCGGCTGAACGGGTCGCCGGCATTTGGGCAACACGAAACTGTTGCGGAGGGTTCCATGAAGAACGTCGCTTTGGCGCTACTGGTTGCCGCATCCGCGGCACTCGGTCAAATGAACATTTCCACGGGATCCATCAGCGGGACGGTGGTCGATCCGACGGGCCAGGTCGTTCCGAACGCGGCTGTCACCCTGACCTTCGAGCTCAATGGCGAGGTGCGCTCCGCCACCACCAGCGCGACCGGGGACTTCAGCTTTCAGGCGCTCGTAGAAGGGCCCTACAGCGTGCGGGTGCAGGCGCAGGGATTCCGTCAGTTCCAGAAGACCAATAACATGGTGACGGCCGGCGCCCGTGTGGCACTTGGTGCGATACAGTTGGAGATCGGCAGCGTATCGGAAACGGTGTCGGTCACGGCACAGGGCGAGGCGGTCGCCACCACCACGACGGCCAACACCGGACATATCGACAGCCATCAGATCGGCAACACGCCGGATCGCACACGCGATCCGCTGAGTCTGCTGTCGATGCTGCCGGGGGTGCAGCCGATCCTGCTGGGGGCGCAGGGCGGTGAAGTCATGGGCGGCACGTATTCGAGCACCATCCCGAATATTCAGGGCGGCAACCAGTTGGTGTACACCGACGGGGTCAACGGCGGCGACAGCAACGGCGGCGGCAATTTCAGCGGGTCCACGAACATGGACGCCATCGAGGAAGTCAATATCCAGTTGAGCAACTACACCGCGGAGTATGGAATGGTGGGCGGTCCCGTGGTCAACCTGATTACCAAGCATGGAGGCCAGGAATATCATGGCAGCGCGTATTGGTATCTCCGCAACGAGGACTTCAACGCCAACAACTTCTTCAACAATCAGCTCAACGTCGCGCGCCCGCTCTATCGGTTTTCCACGACGGGAGCCAACCTGGGGGGCCCGATGTTTTTCACCCAGAAGAAGATCACCTTCTTCTACTCGTTCGAGAACACCCAGGTGACCCAGCCGGTGGCGCTCCAGCAATGGGAGTTTCCCACGATCCAGGAGCGCGCGGGCGACTTCTCCAACTCCCGCACGAACAACGGCGCCCTGATTCCTGTAAAAGACCCGAACAACGGCGGAGCGGCCTTTCCGGGCAACATCATCCCCGCCAGCCGCATGAACGCGCTCGGTGTGGCCATGATGAACGTCTTCCCGCTTCCGAACGACCTGCCGGCGCAAAACACGGGCTACAACTGGATTCAGCAGCAACCCAGCATCTCCGATCCCCGCACCCAGCACCTGATGCGCGTGGACTATCGCCCGACCGACCGGGATACCATCAGCGTGAAGTTCCAGACCTGGACGACGGCGGAGTCCGGCATTCAGGCGGCCGGCTCCGCGTCGAAGTGGGGACTGGTCCCGCAGCAATACGATTTCTGGGCGCCGCAGGCGAAGGTGGAGTATACCAGGATCATCAGCCCGCGCATGGTTAACGAGCTCAGTATGGGGGCTTTCGAGTCTACGGAAATCGGACCAGCATCCACGCCCCGCGATTTGCTGGGGATCGAACGCACCGGCAATTATGGGACCGCCGGTCTCGGACCGGGAGGGTGTCCCGTGGCTTCCAGCCCGCAGTGCGTGCCCGGCTGGGCGAACAACATTCCGCAGTTCATGCCCAGCCAGAACCCCTACAACCTGATTCCCACATTCACCACCGGCTCGCTGCAGAACAGCAGTTTCAACGCCGCTGCGGCTTCGTATGACAATCGCTGGCCCATCACGGGTGTCGATAGTGCGGCTCCTCTCTCCGATAATCTGACCTATACTTACGGGCCGCACACTCTCAAGGCGGGCTTCCTGCGGGAATACGAGCGCAACACACAGGCGCGAGCCAGTGTCTTCGCCGGCTCGTTCAACTTCCAGAACGATGTCAACGATCCCGGCAACACCGGTTACGCGTTCGCCAACATGTTTACCGGCCACGTGCAGACGTACACGGAGAACCTGGGCCGTCCGCCCTCGCCCGATCGCCGCTTCTTCACCACAGCCTGGTTCGTCCAGGATACCTGGAAACTCGCGCACCATTTGACCATTGACGTCGGATTGCGCATGTACAAATGGAATCCGCCGCTCATCAGCACGGGCGAGGCTTCGGAATTCACGTTCAGCCGCTTCGACCCCACGTGGGGCGGACATCCTCCCATATTGTTCCAGCCGGTCCTGGTAAATGGGGTTCGCCAGGCGCAGAATCCCCTCACCGGACAGACATATCCCGTGGGTTACATCGGCCAGATGGTGCCGGGGACCGGCTATACCTGCTCACCCACCATCACCGAATCGACACCGTGCCTGTTCAACGGCATCGTCACCCAAAACCAGAAGGGGTACAATCCATCTCCCGGATTCATCATCCCGCCGCCGGTATTGTTCGATCCGCGCTTCGGCATTGCCTGGGACCCGTTCGGCAAAGGCAAGACCGCCATCCGCACGGGCTTCGGCGTCTATCACAATGCCCAAGGCGGCAGCACCAGCGGCGCCGGAGGGCCGGCATTCAGCTTCACGCGGACCGAGCTGTACACCGACGTAAATTCCTTTATCACGGCAAACTCTGTCACGAACCCGGCGAGTGTAAGCGGCGTCTGGCAGAACGACAACAAGATCCCGCTGACTTACCGCTATACCCTCGCGGTGCAGCAGGACGTTGGCTGGCATACGGTGCTCGACGTGGCCTACGTGGGATGGGTCAATCATTTCCAGAGCGCGAGCTGGAACTTCGACGGCCTTCCTTTCGGGACGCGATTCCTGCCGCAGAACCAGGACCCCACTTCGCCGGGCAAGCCGTATCCCGACGTTTACCTGGTTCCGATACCGGGCTTTTCCGCCATCAACATCTCGGGGCCAGCCACGAGCCAGCGATGGGACTCGCTGCAGGTACAGGTCAATCATCGCTTCGTCAATGGAGTCCAGTTCCAGGGGTCGTACACATTTTCCGGCGGCACCGGCGGCTGCTGGTTCCAGTTCCTCTCGTCGAACCTGTGCCGCACGCGGAACACGCTCATGGGGAGCCAGGTATTCAACTTCGAGTACGTTTACGCGGTCCCCAAAGGTTCGAATCTGATTCATTCCAAGGCGGCCGCCGTGGCCTTGGACAATTGGCAGATCTCGGGCAACACGCTGTTCGCCAATGGCCCCACGCAAACGGTCACACTGGCGACTACCGACGGCTTCGACTTCACCGGCGGCGGCGTGTCGTGCGGCCCCGATCAGAACGGGAATGCGAACCTGCCCTGGGGGTCGCGGAGCATCAACCAATGGTTCAATACCTCGGTGTTTCAGCGTCCCGTGGGGCGTGGAGACTACGGAAACAATTGCGCCGGAAACCAGTTCCGCGTGCCCGGCTTCAACAACTGGAACCTCGGTCTGTTCAAGGAGTTCCATCCATTGCGCGATGAGAAGAAGATCTTGCAGTTCCGGGCGGAGGCGTTTAACGCGTTCAATCACACCCAGTTCTCGACCATCAATTCGGCCGCGACCTTCAATCCGGCGGGCCAGCAGACCAACGCCCAATTCGGCAAGGCGACGGCTGCCAGCCCGTCGCGAGTCTTGCAGCTCTCGCTGCGGATTCGATTCTAATGGGCGCGCGGTGTGAAAGGCGGTCCTGTCCCGTGGCGCCGCCACTCGAGGCTGTACCGGCGATGTGGCGCAGGCACTCCTGCCGGCACTCCTGCCTGCGCCACATCGCCGTTGTTGCGATGCTCACCGCCTGCGCCGGGCTGGCGAACGGCCAGGGGCGCGCGGATTGGATGCCCCAGGCGCAATGGGGCGTGATGACGCACTACCTGGCCGACTGGCAGTCGCGCGACCATAACCTCACCATGAGCGTCGATCAATGGAACAAGATGGTCGATGGCTTCGATGTGGAGGGCATGGCCAAGGCCCTCGAATCGGCAGGAGCCCGGTATTACCAGATCAGCATCGGGCAGAATTCGGGCTACTACCTTTCGCCCAATGCCACGTACGACAAGATCGCCGGTATCCAGCCGAGTAAGTGCTCCCGGCGCGACCTGGTTGCGGATCTTTACGAGGCACTCAGCAAACGCGGCATCAGGTTGATGGTCTACCTGCCATCCGGCGCTCCGGCTGGCGACAAAGCGGCGGATGCGGCCCTGGAATGGAAGAACGGACCTGTTCCGAATCGGGAGTTTCAGCGGAAGTGGGAGCAGGTGATCCGCGAATGGTCGCTGCGATGGGGGAAGAAGGTGGCGGGATGGTGGTTTGACGGCTGCTACTTTCCGAACTCGATGTACCGCTCCGCCGACCCGCCGAATTTCGCGAGCTTCGCGGCGGCGGCGCGCGCCGGAAATCCGGACGCCGCCATTGCGTTCAATCCCGGCGTCGTATACCGGATGCTCTCGTTGACACCTTACGAAGACTTCACCGCCGGCGAGATCGATAAGCCGGACCTGGTGACCATTCGCCGTACCGTGGGCGGCAAGGTGGACGGCACGCAGATCCAGATGCTGAGTTACCTGGGCCAAACGTGGGGCAGAGGCGAACCGCGATTTACCGTCGGGCAGGTGATCGCTTACACCAAAAAGATCCGGGATGCCGGTGGCGCCGTGACCTGGGACGTTCCCGTGGGACTGAACGGCGCCATCTCTCAACCGTTCCTCGACCAACTGGCCGCATTGGGCAAAGCCTTCGGAGGAAAGTAGCGGGGTCTTGTGCCGAAGCCCCGACCCAAGGCGCCCACTCCGCGAGCCAGGCCCGACCTCCTGATCTACGTGCTGCTCCTGCTCGCGACTTTCGCGGTGTACGCGGAGGTGCGGCAACTCGACTTCATCAATTACGACGATCCGGCGTACGTCAGCGAGAATCCCCACGTGCGCGGCGGCATCACCACCGAAGGTGTCGTGTGGGCACTCACCTCAGGGGATGCGGCCAACTGGTTTCCAGTGACACGGCTCTCGGAGATGCTGGACTGCCAGATCTTCGGATTGAGAAGCGGGTGGCATCACCTCATCAACGTGCTGTTTCACGCGATGGCGGTACTGTTTCTGTTCGCCTTCCTCCATCGGGCGACGCGTGCTGCCTGGCCGAGTGCGTTTGTGGCGTCGATCTTCGCGCTGCACCCGCTGCATGTGGAATCGGTAGCCTGGGTCGCGGAACGAAAGGACGCCCTGAGCGCGTTCTTCGCCTCTCTTTCGCTATGGGCATTCGTGCGTTACGCGGAACAGCGGGAGCACAGACGCGGCTGGTATTGGGCCGCACTGGTGGCGTTCAGCATGGGTCTGATGTCCAAGCCGATGATCGTAACCGTGCCATTCCTCCTCCTGCTACTGGACATCTGGCCATTGCGGCGTACCGCTTTGCAGGAGAAGGCGCCGTTCTTCGTGCTTTCGGCTGCCAGCGCGATCGTCACCTACGTCGCGCAGCGCGGCAGCGGCGCCGTGGCGGCACTCGTATCGGTTCCGTTCGCCAGCCGCGTCGGGAACGCCCTGGCCTCCTGCCTCATCTACATCGGCAAGACGCTGTGGCCCACTGATCTGGCCGTGTTCTATCCGTATCCGCCGCATTTGCCGGTCTGGGAGCCTGTACTGGGAGGCATCGCGATCACCGGCGTCACCGCGCTGGTTCTGCGTGGTCTGCGGATGCGTCCGTACCTCGCGGTCGGATGGCTTTGGTTCCTGGTGACCCTGGCGCCGGTGATCGGACTGGTGCAAGTCGGTTCGCAGTCGCGGGCGGATCGCTACATGTATCTGCCGATGGTCGGCCTCACCATCATGGCGGCCTGGGGCGCGGCGGATGCGGTGAGCCGATGGCCGCGTGCGAAGGGTGCGGTGGTGGCCGCGGCGGCCCTGTGTTGTGCCGCCTGCGCTGTGGCTACGCCCCTGCAGCTACGATATTGGCGGAACAGCGAGACCCTGTTCCGCCACGCGATACAGGTAACGGGCGGGAATTACCTGGCCCATTACAATCTGGGAGTCGCGTTATCAGCGGACCCGCAACGTCTGCCCGAGGCGGTTCGCGAATTTGAAGCGGCGCTCGAAATCCGGCCCGATTATGCCGAGGCGCGCAACAACCTCGGCGTGGCCTTGTCCGGCATGTCCGAGCGCGATGCCATTCCGGAATACGAAGAAGCGCTGCGCCTCGCGCCGGCTTCGGCTTTGGCCCACAACAACCTGGGGAACGCCTTGTCGAAGATTCCGGGACGGCGGCCGGAGGCCCTCCACGAATACCAAACAGCCATTCGCCTCCAGCCCGATTATGCGGAGGCCCACAATAACCTGGGATCCGTGCTGCAAACCTTGCCGGACCGTCTTCCCGACGCGATCTCCGAGTTTCGAACCGCGCTGCGTCTGAAACCCGCCTACGCAAACGCCCACTACAACCTGGCGAATGCCCTGGCCGCGTCTCCCGATGGGTTGGAGGAAGCGATCCGCGAATACCAGAGGGCGATCGAGAACCAGCCGGATCTGGTGGAAGCGCACAATAATCTGGCCGGCGTCCTGTCGCGCGTACCCGGACGACTTCCTGACGCGATTGCCGAATATCGCGCAGCCCTTCGGATCCGTCCGGGATTCGCCGAAGCGCATTTTAATCTGGGCAACCTCTTCTCCAATATGCCGGGGCATCTGCCGGATGCCATCGCCGAATACCGGGCCGCGCTCAGAATCAGGCCGGACTATGCGGAAGCGCACGGCAATCTGGGCGCGGCGCTGGCACGAACCCCGGGTGGGTTGCCGGACGCAATTACAGAATTCGAGACCGCTTTGCATACCCGGCCGGACCTGGCGGAGACGCAATACAACCTGGGCGTGGCGCTGATGCAGATTCCTGGCCGGTCGCCGGAAGCCCTCGCGCACCTGGATGCGGCATTGCGGATCAAACCCAATCCGCAAGTGCAGGAACTGGTGAAGCGCCTGCGGTCGGGGAAGTAGCGATCACTTCGTGGCGGTCTTGTTCGCGAGCATGGCGTTGATCTCGCCGGCGGCATCGCAGACCTGACGGATGGCTTCCTGATACCGCGCCTTCGGGAAACGGACTTGGGGGGCGGAGATGCCGATGGAGGCAATCACGGCCGCGGACTCGTCGCGAATCGGAGCGGCCAGGCAGCGAACCTCCGGGAGCATTTCGCGATCGTCGAGCGCGTAACCATCCGCCTTGATGCGCGCGCAGGCTTTCGCCAACTGTGCAATGGAGACGATGGTTCGCGCGGTGTATCGCTGGAACGGCTGGGAGCCGAAAATGGCCCGCAGTTCCTCGATCCCGAAGTCCGGGAGCAACGCTTTGCCGTGAGCCGTGCAGTGGAGGGGAGCGAATTCGCCGGCCTGGCCCGAGACCACGACGATCTGCCGCGTGGGAGCGTAGTGATCGATGAAGAGCGCTTGCCGGCCTTCGCGAATGGCCAGATGAGTCGTTTCACCGGTAGCCTCGGCCAGAGCCTTGAGGCGGTCGTGGCACAAGCTCACCAGCGCCTTGCTCCAATTGTATTTCTGGGATAGGCGCCAGATCGAGGGCCCCAGCACATAGTCCTTCCTGCCGTTGGGATTGGCCAGAAAGCCGCGGCGCTTGAGGGTGTAGGCCAGGCGGAAGACGCTGCTGCGATCGATGCCGAGCCGGTCGGTCAACTCACCGAGCGGCACCGGGTCGGTTGACTGCGCGACGGCTTCCAGGAGAAACAGACCTCGATCGAGACTTTGGATGGGCCGGGTCTGCAGAGCGGTCTTCTTCATGGCAAGGCGGGCAATCCTTCATATAGTAACAGCGTTGGGCACTGGGGCGAGGCTCTTGCGGTGGTCGTGGAATGAGCCGCCGGCAGCTCTGTGCAGTGTGTTCCCACGCCCCTATCCCCTGAAAGCCTGCCCGAGGGTGCAATCAGTTCACAGTACTATAATCGGTTTCCATCATTGTTTCCGGCTGGTATAAATATGGTGGGACCAAACTTCAGAGTTCACCAGACTATGGAGGAGATCGATGGGCAACGCTTGCAATGTCGTATATGCCGTGCAATTTGTCAAAGACCACGTTGACGATGCGAAAGAGGTTGCCGCGGCGCTGGCAGTTCCCACGGAGTGCGTGCTGGGGTTATCGGCAGCCGAATCAGGCTGGGGACGCGACTGGAATGTCACAAAGGTGGCGGACAATGGGCAGCCTGCAAAGAACTTTTTCTCCCTGCAAGGCAGCGACAAGTCTCCTCTTGCGAATGGATCTGTGCTTTCGGGCAAGGGGACGCGATTGTCGGCATTCCCATCGTACAAGGCCTCAGCGCAGTCCTTCGCCAAGCAGTACGGCGCTCTTGTTAAAGGCAAGAAAACGCCGGAAGAATTTGTGCGCGCTCTGGTTCCACGTTTCAACACCGGCAATGCCAAGACGGGTGGAAATCCGAACTTCGTTTCCGATACGGTAAACGTCATTAAGACGACCAGGACGCGGATGGACTGTAAATAGACATGCTTTCGACGGTACTGGGATTGTTGTTTTTCTTTCCGCCGCAGACTCCACAATCGGTGCATCTGGCCACTTCCGACGCGATCGACATCGTGCGAAAGGTAGCCAGAGATCTTGGATTTCCGATTGACCGATATCCAAACCTGTACTTCTTTGATGTGGTGACCGCTGAAGGCGGGAAGCCATTATTTGCCGGCTATACCAGCATCGGTTTCTATGGCAAACAGCCCATAAACCATTTCCAGATCAATGAACGCACCGGACAAATTGTGGATGCCGATCTGTGTACGACCTACGACTTTCCGAATTTGAGGGCATTTCAGAGAACGCGACAGCAGTTAAGTGGATCGAGGCCTAGTACCACCAAGGAGTTGGCGAACGAAATCGGGTGCGATGACCTTACGGTTGTCCGAAAACCAGTAGTGCCTGGTACCAGATCAGCTCCGCCCGCAAAGTGAGGTCTGAAACTACCAGCGACCGCGTCCTCGACCCGGTCGCGGCCAATCCGTCCGCTATTTCACCGATACCTTCACCTGCGCATTAGACCAGCAGCACTGGAATCCCCGTCCACCCTCGCCCGACCAGTCGTTGGCGACCACGCGCAGGATGTACTCCCCTGGCTCGCTGAAGGTAGCGGTGGTGGATGCCTTGCCGCTGAATTTGGCGGGCGGCGGCGCCTGGAATTCCGCTTTCTCCACGCGCGGCCGGTCGTTGGCGAACTTCACGCTGCCCGGTCCGCGAAACTTGCTCCACGCCACCGTCACGGGAACGATTCGCGGCACCGGTCCGGCGGTCGGCGGATGCGCGTCGTCGGCCACCCAGATGGTTAGCGGCAGCGGCTCGGGCACAGTAGCGTTCATCGCGATACTTTGCCCGCCCGGACCATTCACGAACGGGCCGGTCTCCGCGAATCCGATGAAGGGGGGCGTATTGCCGTTGGCATCGACGAATGGCGACAGCTCCCACAGTGGATTCAGATTGAGTGGAATGACGGTGGTTTGACCGTTGGCCACGAGTGTCCAGGTCAGCCGCTTTTCTCCCAGGTCTTTCGGGGGCGTGATCGTGAAGATGCCCCATTGGCGCCCTGCCAGGAAGTGGGTGGGCTGTCCCTGGTCGGGTCCGCCGGGTTCGACACGATTGTTCGGCCCGGGCGGAATATCGAGTTCCTGCTTCAGATTGCGATTGTAGTAGCCCACCAGGATCCGGACGCTGCCGTCGGGATTCGTGAACCAGCCCTCGAAGGCGCCGGTGATGCTCTGGCCGGAATCATGCGCCGGCTCGAAAGGCAACTGTGGCGCGCCTGCCAACGTCAGGCCAAACAGGCATGCAGCAAACCATGCGACTGCCGGCGCCAGCCGGCCGCTCCGCGTGCTCATGTCACTGCCGTGCGGCGGCAACTCCCGCGGCGGCCGGTTTGGCCCTGTGTTGCGTGAGCCACTCATTGTAGTCGGCATCGCTGATGTACGTGACGTTTACCCAGGCGTGACCCATCTCGTCCACCGTGCGATCGCCGAACCCGACCCACTGGTCGGGATCGGGATTGTGCGGATTGGCGCGGGTGTTGTCGTACCACGCCGTGACATGGATGATGGTGCCTTTCGGCAGCACCGGCGCCGCGTCGTCGGCGTAGATGTAGTTGTTCATCCAGTTGAAGTTGAAATTATTCACGTAGCTCAGCATCTGGCGCGAGCCATCCGGCAGGATGGCCTCGAGCGCCATCGCCTTGCCGCGCAGGTGCATGTGGGGCTGGAAATTCTCGAGGCGCGCAGCCTGCGGCAGAACGTGGAATCCCTGCGATTCCGTCACGGTGTTCGGGGGAATGTCCAGGATGCTGCCCGTGGAGGGATACGCATTGTAGAGCGTCAAACGCGTGCGGTATTTCGGCTCTTCGCCCTTCGGATAGAGGTAGACTGCCAGTTCCGCGTGATCGCGAATCGCCTCGCCCACCGCGTGCAGATGCAGTTCCCATGAAATGTGGGAGCCCGGCAGCAGCAGTTTGCCGGTGTTGGGGCGATAGATGTCGAAGCTCTTGCCGATGGCCCACTCCATCAGCAGACCGCCATTGGCCGCGCCGCCCCCGCCGCCCCCAGCGCCATCGCGCGCGGACCCGCCGGGACTGGCGGGTGCGCCGGGCTCCTCCTGGTACAGGTAGGCAAGCACGTGATGCATGATCTTGCGGCCGGCCGGGGTCGATGGCCGGATCTCGACGGCGCGAACCCACCGCGGCTCGGTGATGGGCACGTCGGTGTACGGCTTGAACCAGGTGTCCTGGCCGTGCGCCGGCATGGTATACGGCTCCGATTTCAAAACGAGGTCAGGCTCGCCGTAGAGTTTCGCGAGCTGCCAGCCCTGATCGTCGGGCCAATGCTTGGGCGGCGGCATGTCCTTGGGATCCCCTTGCGGCGCGCCGGCATCCACCCACCGCACAATCGCCGCGATCTGCGTCTCGGTGAGGGAGCGGTCGTTCGCAAAGTGCTGAATGCCGACCGTCTTGTCGAGGTGCCAGGGCGGCATGTTGCGCGTGATGACGCGCTGTTTGATGGACTTCGCCCACGGTCGCGTTTCCTCGTAGGTGATCAGCGACATCGGCGCGGCAGTTCCCTGGCGGTGGCACTCCTGGCACTTCTCCTGGAAAATCGGCGCGATATCCCGGGTGAAAGTGACTGGCGGATTCCCCAAATCGGCGGCTATCCCCAAGCCGGGAAGCGCCAGCAGGGCGCTGAGCATCCCGAATCGAACGGCATCCCTCATGGTCGGCTCCTTTTTGCACGAGGCCGGATCTTAAAAGCAGTCTAATGGGTTCGAACGCCGGTGTCAAAGGGGTGCAGTCCGTCCGGTCGGTCGGTTGCGGCCGGCCGGACCGCCAGAAAACGTCGTTGCACGGTCTTTTTTCTAGCTCTTGCCGCCTTTGGGCCAAACCACGCCCTGATCTTTCTTCGTCACCGGGGCCAGCCCCTTGTACAGGAACTTCTGAATCCGCTGTCCGCGATAGGTCTCCGTCGTGAAAATGTTCCCCTTGGAATCCGTCGCGATGCTGTGGACGGCGTAGAACTCCCCGGGCTGGCGGCCGCCATCGCCAAAGCTCGTGAGGATCTCCATGGTCTCGCGCTGGATGATGTAGACCTTCTCGTTGGAACCATCGGCCAGGTAGATGTATTTCTGTTGCGGGTCCCTGGAAAAGGCGATGTCCCATACCGAACCGTCGCCCAGCGTATTCTTGGCGACGAAAACTTCCTTGACGAAGGTCCCATCCGGTTTGAATACCTGGATGCGATCGTTGGGCCGGTCGCAAACGTAGAGCAGTCCGTCGTTCGAGAGTTGCGCGCAGTGCACCGGATTGCGGAATTGCTGCGCGGGCGGGTCATTGGGGTTGTAGCGGCTGCCTAATGGCGTGTCATCCGGCTTGTGGCCATAGGCGCCCCAGTGCCGCTTGTACTTTCCGGTCTCGGCATCGAAGACGATCACCCGGTGGTTGCCGTATCCATCGGCCACGTAGAGCTCGTTGGTTTTCGGGTCCACGTACAGCTTGGCAGGCCCCTTGAGGTTTTCGAGGTCGTTGCTGCCCTTGCTCGCCCCGGGCTTACCGATCTGCATCAGGAACTTGCCGTCCTGGGTGAACTTGAGGACCATGTTGTCGTTGTAGTAGCCCGGTGCCGGCTGTCCCTCGGGATTGGCGCCGCCACCTGCGCCCGCGCCCCGCGCTCCGCCGCCTCCGCGCGCCGCGGGAGGCGATCCCGGCTTCGGACGCCCGTTGCCGCCGATCCACACGTTGCCCTTGAAGTCCACAAAAATCCCGTGGTTCGTCTCCGGCCAGTCGTAGCCTTCGCCCGGGCCGCCCCAATGGCCGATCAGGTTGCCGGCTTCGTCGAACTCCAGCACCGGCGGCGCCGCCATGCAACACTCCGCTTCGATCACACCCATCTGCCGTTTCGGCCCTCCTCCCGGCGGATTGGCCACGGCGTAGTTCTCCATCGCCTCGAGCGAGCCTTGGCGGTGCACGATCCAGATGTGATCATTGGCGTCCACATCGACGCCAATGGTATTGCCCAGCACCCAGTGATTGGGCAGCGGCTTGGGCCACATCGGATCGACCTCGAAGCGCGGCGCCATCACCGCCGCGGCTCTCACGGCGGCCATCCGGTCGAGCACCACTGACCCAACGCCGAGAGCGGCCAGCGTCCCCAGAAAGATCGTCCCGATTCGCAGGTTACGGGTCATGCTTTCTCCTCCTCCTCGTTCCGAGGTAAGCTACTCTTCACGGTCGGCATTTCAGGGCCCTCGGAGAGAATGCAAGCGATTATACACGATTCACTTTCGGGCAACCAGTCGCGTCGCGGCATCGCTCGTGCGCTGGCGCTCGGTCTCGCGGTGTTGTTGGCGCTCCCCTTCGGCGCGGCGGCGCACGACATTCCCAACGACGTGACCGTCCAGTTGTTCCTCAAGCCTCAGGGCGATACGCTCCACCTGCTGGTGCGGGTTCCCTTGCAGGCGATCCGCGACGTGGTATTTCCCCAGGGAGCCAAAGGGTATCTCGATATCGAACGATCCACCCCGCTGCTGCCCGATGCCGCCCGACTGTGGATCTCGGATTTCATCGAACTCGACGAGGAAGAGTTCCGCCTGCCGAAGACGCCGAGCGTGGCCGCTGCACGCCTGGCGCTGGAATCCGACCGCTCGTTCGCATCGTACGAAGAAGCCGTGGCGCACTTCGCCGGCACTCTCGCGCCCGACACCAACGTGGTCTGGAACCAGACCTTCCTGGATGTCTGGTTTCAATACCCGATTCACTCCGGCCGTTCACGCTTCTCCATTCACCCGGAATTGGCGCGTCTGGGCCAGCGGGTCGTCACGGTGCTGCGATTTCTTCCTCCCGGCGGTGCGGTACGCGCCTTCGAATTCACGGGCGACCCCGGGCTCGTCCGGCTCGACCCGAGCTGGCACCAGGCGGCTCTGCAGTTCGTGGGCTTGGGTTTTTCGCACATCCTCGACGGCACCGACCACCTGCTGTTTCTGCTCTGCCTGGTCATTCCGTTCCGGCGCTTTCGCGGGCTGATCCCCGTGGTGACGGCATTCACCGTGGCGCACTCGATCACGCTCATCGCCTCGGCTTACGACCTGGCGCCCGATGCGCTCTGGTTTCCGCCCCTGATCGAAACCCTGATCGCGGCATCGATCGTGTACATGGCGCTCGAGAACATCGCCGGCGCGGCCAACCTGCATCGGCGATGGATGATGGCGTTCGGCTTCGGGCTGGTGCACGGCTTCGGCTTCTCGTTCGCCTTGCGGCAGACGCTGCAGTTCGCGGGGTCGCATTTGCTTGCTTCGCTGCTCTCCTTCAATATCGGAGTGGAGCTCGGGCAATTGCTGGTGCTGCTTCTGATGATTCCCGCGCTGGAACTGCTCTTCCGGTACGTGGTGGCCGAGCGCATCGGAACGATCATTCTCTCGGCACTGGTGGCGCACACCGGCTGGCACTGGATGACCGAGCGCGCCGGGCGGTTGAATCAGTATCACTTCCAGTGGCCGGCCATCACGCCCGCACTGGTGGCCAGTGTTCTGCGATGGCTGATGGCCGCGGTCTTTCTGGCCGGGCTGTACTGGCTGATTCGTAACGTGGTTCGCCGGAAGACGGCGATCGAGCCAGAGAGATGAAATGCGGCGTGGCGCAGGCACTCGTGCCTGTACCCATGGGCCCCCGCCGGCCCACAGCATCTCATGAAATCCCTGCGCCACGCTTACGGCCGGCGCGTACGCCACACCGGATTTATGAACGCGCCATCGGCCGCCACGTCCCACACCGCCAGCCGCGCCCATTTCCAGTTGCCGCCCTCCACGTCCGCGGTGAACGCATAATCGCCAAACGGGCGCGTCTCGGTAAGCGGGATCGCTTTGCGAGAGGTCTCGGCGCCGTCTCCCCAGACCAACTCCGCCATCTGCAGCGGAAAGGTGTGGCGGATGCGCGCACGCACCGCAATGCGCCCTCCCGCGCCCTCCGTGATGCTGACTTCGGGCAGCAGCACCTCGCCGGTGCTGACGAAGAAATCTCCGCGGCGCAGGGCATCGAGCAGGACGCCGTAATTGTCGAACGTGGGCACCGATGGCAGCTTCACGTAGTTGACGTTCATGTGGGCATACAACTCGTGGGTGCTGTCGATCTGGAAAACGTCCACCTCGCCCATCAACAGCTTGTGGAGTCCCCAATTGCTCATGTCGTCCAGAAGCTTGAAAGCCCGCTCGCCGAGGCGCGGCAGGGAGAGGTCGGATGGCAGCGCCTTCCACCCGGCCCCGAACCAGTGCGCATCCAGAAAGTGCGGCGTCTCGCGGATCTGGTCCGGGAAGCCCATCGAGCCCTTCGTCCGAGGATGCGTCTGATAGACGAAGCCGTTCTCGGCGCGCACCAGGTCGAGCAGTTCCCTGGCATCGGCGGTGTTGTACACCGTGCCATACTTCGGATCCTTCTGCTGAAACGGGACCGACGCGCCGCGGCTCATGTGCCAGTAGACTGGCTTCGGATACGCCACCGCCCAATGGCCCCCGAAATGAACATTGGCCTCCTCGGCGGGAATCAGCAGAAAGTCCGGCCCCGATTGAGTGCGGCACGCGCGGTAATACGCTTCCAGCTCGGAGAGCCGCACCGCGCCGGTGTCCGCGGGATGCCCATCGCCGTGAAAGTCCATGATCATGGCCGCGTTCACGCCCATCTCCTGCAGCACCGGCTTGAACGGCGGCGTCCACGAGAATCCTTTTTCCATGGCCTGCACCGTGTACGCGTAGTGCCAGTGCGGAGCCAGCGTGATGTACCCGTCCAGCGCCTCATAACGGTCGGAGTTGGTCAGCCGGAGCACCGCATCCAGCACCTGGTGCGGATCCCCGGGATCCAGCATCAGGAACATCTTCATCTGCTGTTCGCTGCCCGGTGGAGCGTTAGACCACGGATAATACGGGGTGGCATCGTCGGGCAACTGGCGGATGCCCAGCGACACCTGTCCCTTCCAGGATGAGTGCCAAAGATACCCCATGTTGGTGGTGAAGTCGCGCGGGAAGAAGTACTGGTGCGGTGGCGGGAAGACCGCCACGCTGCCGGCCCCCATATGCGCCGCGATGGCCCGGTACCGCACCTTCACCGGCTGCCGCTCCGGACCG
>Ga0335081_10003993_pt1 | contig 23272 bp, 19 predicted proteins | sample Lox_Sample_35_FD_206713 | JGI IMG/M metagenome (GOLD analysis project Ga0335081, IMG submission 206713) | Soil microbial communities from Loxahatchee National Wildlife Refuge, Florida, United States - Lox_Sample_3.5 | ecosystem: Environmental > Terrestrial > Soil > Wetlands | place: USA...
TTGACGGGTATGGTGCGCGTGATATCGGATGCGTAGGCGGCGCACTCCGCGCCCACATCCATGAGGAGCACCTCGCCCGCGTCCATGCGGCGCGAGTTCCGCGAGTAATGCAGATAAACCGAGTTCGGGCCGGAACCCACGATGGGTGCATAAGCGCTCCGCTCGCAGCCGGCTTCCTGGTACACGTCCATCATGGCCGCGGCAATCTGGTACTCGAAGAGGCCCGGAGCCGCGCGCTGCCAGGCGGCGCGGTGCGCCTCCAGCGTAACGTCGGTGGCGTGTTGAATCAGTGCGATCTCTTCGGGCGACTTGTGCATCCGCAGTTTGGCAATCGCTAGTGTGGCACTCAAGATGTCACGCAGCGGCGCGAGTTGCTTCAGCCGCGCCGTCGACGGCTGATCCACGAGCGCGTAAAGGCGCGGGTAGGCTTCGAGAACCATGCGCAACTCGGATTCGAATCGCTCGGACGGCATCACCGCGTCGAAGCCGGTTATGCTCTTGACGTCTGGGTCCGAGGGCCCCAGCTTGCGGCCGGTCCATTTTTCCTGTTCGGGATTACGCTCCGGCAGGAAAAGAATTTCGCGCGGCACTCGCGCCTTCGCCGCATAGCCAGGCGCTTTTGGATCTTCCGGCAGTGGCGCGAGCAGCAGAATGGCGCCCGGTTCCTGCCATCCGGTCAGATAGTAAAAGTTGGATTCCTGGATAAAGCCGGTGCGCAAATCCTCTTCGCGGTCCTCGGTATGTCCGAACAGCACGGTGACGCCGTCACCCAACGCTTTGCGCAACTCCGCCCGGCGCGCGTGGTACTGCTGGGTCATGTGCGTATCGGTGGTGCGCACTGGCGCGGCTACACTGAGCGCGGAAAATAGGACCACCGTGGGCGCAAAAAGCAGCCGCATTTTTCTCAAGTATAACCGGGAACACGCCCGTAGCCGGGTGGCAGGTGCTTCCTGCTAGACTCTTCGAGTGTTCTGGTTTTGGTTCTTCGCGGGCCCGGCCCTCGCCCTGGCGGCCGTCGCACTTCGCGGAGAACGCAAGCGCGCGCGCTTTGTCGCCGAACGGCTTACGCCCGACACGAACCAGATTGCCCCACCCGCCACAGTAATCGCCTCCATCGAAGGCGACGGTGACGGCCTCCGCGAGAACCTGGCCGTGCTGGCCGCGCAGGAGTATCCAAGCTACGAGCTGATCCTGGCCGCTCGCACCGCCGCCGATATTCCGCCCAATGTCCTGCCTCGGCGCGTCATAGTGGTCCTGCGCGGTGCCAAAGAAAGCAACTCAGGTCAACGGACGGAGAATCTCCTGGCGGGTGTCCAGGCATCCCGGAAGCAGTCCGAGGTCCTGGCTTTTGCCGACGCCTACGGCCGCGTGTCCCGGCAATGGCTGCGTGCGCTCGTTGCGCCGCTCTCCCAAGCAAATGTGGGCGTCAGTACAGGATTCTATTGGTTTACGCCGGAGCCCCCGGACTTCTGGTCGCTTATGCGCAGCGTATGGAGCGCGCCCGTGGCGGGCCGGCTCGGACCCGGTGACAACCCATTCGCATGGGCCGGCTCGATGGCCATCTTGAAGGAGATGTTCTACGAACTGCGCATCCCCAGTGCATGGCGGGAGTCGATCAGTGAAAGCGGCCCGGTCACTCGCGCTGTGCACCGGGCGGGCTTGCGGATTGCGTTTGCTCCGGGTGCCATAGCGGCTGATTCGGGACGCACCGGCATGCGCGATTTCCTGCGCTGGGCCAGGAGCCAGATGGCCCTTGCTCGCCTGTATGTCCCGCGCCACTGGTGGTGGTCGCTGGCGGCGCATTTTTTCTACTGCGGCGGTATGGCAGCCGCGATTACAGCGTCGCTCAAGGGTTCAAGAGGCGCAGAGTGGGTTCTCGTGGCGCAACTTGGCCTGGGGATGCTGAAGGGCGTGAATCGCGCTGCCATCGCCAAAGCGGAATTGCCCGAACGCGAGGCGTGGTTCCAGCGCCACGCCTGGATCCACTCGTTGTGGGTTCCGCTCGCGACGTGGTTGTGGCTGGGCATTCTCATGGCGTCCGCGGTTCCATTTCGTCAGGCGGCGAAGAAAACCGCCGCCTCTAATCCGGAATCGCGGTTATAATTTGAAAGCGAAGGGAGAATCACCAGTATGGCGAAGTCGCAGGACCGCGGCCGCAAGGAAGTCAAGAAGCCGAAGAAGAACAAAGCCAAGTAGAGGAGGGATTGCGCAGGCGCCGCTCAAAACGGCGTCTGCGCTCCCAAAATTATGATTCGCTCTCAGTGGGTCCAACAACGAATGCATGATCCCGTTCGCACGCAGATGCATTACGCGCGGCAGGGCATCATCACTGGCGAGATGGAGTTCGTCGCGCGCCGGGAGAATCTGCCACCCGAGCTGATCCGGTCGGAGGTGGCGCGCGGGCGCATGATTATTCCCGCTAACATCAATCACGTCAACCTCGAGCCGATGTGCATCGGGGTGGCGTCGAAGTGCAAGATCAACGCCAACATCGGGAATTCGGCGGTTACCTCGGAGATCGACCAAGAGCTGGGAAAAGTGCGCGAGGCCGTGAAGTACGGCGCCGATACCGTGATGGACCTTTCCACGGGCGGCGATATTCCGCGCATCCGCCAGGCCATTCTCGATGCGTCGCCGGTGCCCATCGGCACCGTTCCCATCTACGAAGCGCTGAGCCGCGTGCGGCGCCTGGAAGATCTGTCTGCCGGCCTGATGCTCGAAGTCATCGAAGAACAGGCGCAACAGGGCGTGGATTATATGACCATCCACGCCGGTGTTCTGGTCCAATACATTCCGCTCACGACCAAGCGCATCACCGGAATCGTCAGCCGTGGTGGCTCCATTTTGGCTGAGTGGATGGTCAAAAACCACAAGCAGAACATGCTCTATGAGCACTTCGACGAGATCTGCAAGATCCTCCAGAAATACGATGTCAGCTTCTCGTTGGGCGACGGATTGCGTCCCGGATCGGTTGCCGACGCCAGCGACGAGGCGCAATTCGCGGAGCTGAAGACTCTCGGCGAGCTGACCAAAAAAGCGTGGGAATACGACGTACAGGTGATGATCGAAGGCCCCGGCCATATCCCTCTCGACCAGATTCAGATGCAGGTCGAGAAGGAGATGGAGATGTGCCACGAGGCGCCGTTCTATACGCTCGGGCCGCTGGTGACGGATTTCGCTCCGGGTTACGATCACATCACCTCCGCCATTGGCGCGGCGATGATCGGCTGGCACGGAGCTTCAATGCTCTGCTACGTCACCCCCAAGGAGCATCTCGGGCTGCCGAACCGCGAAGATGTCAAGGCCGGCATCATGGCGTACAAGATCGCCGCGCACGCCGCCGACATCGCGCGGCATCGCCCGGGCGCGCGCGACCGCGATGATGAGCTTTCCCGCGCACGCTATCGCTTCGACTGGAACCGCCAGTTCGAGCTTTCACTCGACCCCGAAACGGCCCGTTCCATGCACGACGAAACGCTTCCGGAAGAAGGGTTTAAAGACGCGCATTTCTGTTCCATGTGCGGGCCCAAGTTCTGTTCCATGAACATTTCCGCCAAGGTGGAGAGCTTTACTCCCGAAGAGGCCGAGGCTGTACTGAACCATACATCCGCTCCTGCGCTGGTCCAGCTTTCCGGCGCCGACTGATCTGATCCGTGGCATCATTTACGGCGGAGGAGATATGCCACGTCACAAGCTGATCAGCCTAACCTTGCTTGCCCTGATTCTGGCCGCCGCTGCCCTCGGCCAAACCTCTTCCCGCGGTACCGAACGAATTGCCAAAGAGGTACGGCATGAACTCGTCATGCTGCCCTTCTACGGCGTCTTCGACAATCTGGCCTACAGAGCGGATGGCGACACCGTCACCCTGATGGGCCAGGTAACCAGGCCCACCTTGAAGTCTGACGCGGAAAACGTCGTCAAGAGGATTGAGGGCGTGGAGCACGTCAAGAACGAGATCGAAGTGCTGCCACCCTCGCCCGCGGACGACCGTATCCGGCGGGCCGTTTACCACGCGGTCTACGGCAATCCGACTCTGGAACGGTATGCCTTGCAGGCCGTTCCGCCCATTCACATCATCGTGAAGAATGGAAACGTGACGCTCGTTGGCGTAGTGGCCAGCGAAGCCGACAAGAACATCGCCGGTCTCAAGGCGAACGGTGTCTCCGGGGTTTTCGGAGTCACCAACAATCTGCAAGTCGAGAAATAGCCGGCTCAGCCGAAAGGCGGCACTCACGCAGCCTGCGCGCACTGCGGCTAAAATAGCTGCGTGCGGCGGCAGGCGTGTCTATTTGCGATCGCGTTTTTCGTCTACAACTTGAACTTGCGCCCCATCCCCTCGGGAGACACTGCTCCAGCTGCTCTGCTGCCGCTGTCTCTCGTGTCTGCCCACACCATCACGCTCGACCGTTTCGCCGAATGGTACCGGGGCACACAACACATGAACGCCGTGTGGTTCACCCGAGCCGGGGACGGCCACTACTACTCGTCGTACTCTATCGCTTTGCCGCTGCTGATCACACCTCTCTATGCGCCACTCGCCGCTTTGGACATCCAGCGCATGCCGGTCGACCGGATCGTGCTGCTTGCCAGGATCACCGAGAAAATCAGCGCGTCACTGATCGCGGCACTCTCCGTCGTGGCCTTTCTAGCGTTGGCGGGGAAACTCGTTAACGCGACATCGGCATGGTTGCTGACGGTAGCATACGCGTTCGGCTCCTCAACCTGGAGCATCTCCAGCCAGGCGCTGTGGCAGCATGGGGCGAGCGAGTTAGCCTTCATCCTGGCGCTATGGTTTCTGATCCGCGAAACCGAAAATCCTGCCCACATCCTGTTTGCCGCGCTTGCCGGATGGTGCGCCGGTTTCGGCGTCGCGATTCGGCTCAGCAATGCGTTTCCCTGCATCGTGATGGCCGCCTATGCAGGCCTGTCGCACTGGCGTCCCCGATCAAAAGTGGCATTTGGCTGCGGTGCGGTGCTGCCCGTGGCGGCCGTGCTGATTTACAACCTACGCATATTTGGAAGCGCTTTAGGTACATATCCGGCCGGATGGCTGCTGAAGGGAAGTCTGATGGACGACATCGCCGGCCTGTTGATCAGCCCCAGCCGTGGATTGTTAGTCTTCTGCCCGGTTTTTCTGTTTTCGGCAATTGGCGTCTACCTCTGGCTCCGGACCGCCCAGAAGCCGAACGCCCCCATCTACGTGATCTGCCTCTTGGTCGTCGCAGCCCATTTTCTGACCTTGGCAAGATACCGCCTCTGGTGGGGCGGTTTCTCTTATGGGCCGCGCCTCACAACCGATGTGATTCCATGTCTTGTGATTCTGATGATCCCCGCCATGCGCCTGGTCGAGACCTCGGGCGTATGGAAATCTGCCTTTGGCGCTGCTCTTGCGTTCTCGATTTTCGTCCAAGTGATCGGCGCGTTCTGCTATCCCAACGGCCACTGGGACTCACTGCCGCGCTCTGTTGACCAATACCCGGAGCGCCTCTGGGACTGGCGGGACAACCAGATTGCCAGGAGCGCCTCGGCAGGTCCCGTATTGGCGCCGTACCGGCTTGGCTGGATCTGCATCACTCATCCCGAATCACTCGACTCAGCCCTCAAGCAGCAAGATGTGACGTTATGGTAGCCCAAACGTCCATCTTTGAATCATGCACCGGTCTCTCGCGTTACTGCTTCTGACCGCGGTCGCTGCCGCCGCGGCGTCGCCCGACGTCTGGCCGAATTGGCGTGGCCCGGCAAATGGAGTCTCCAATCTGCGCACGCTCCCGTCTTCGTGGACCGCGGAGCGCAATGTGGCATGGAAGACGGGTGTGCCCGGTCGTGGGCACTCTTCGCCGGTCGTCTGGGGGGACCATGTCTTCCTCACCACCGACATCGAAGGCGACGTCATTCCGGGCGCAGAACCCGTGAAACATACGCTGGAAGGGCAGCCCTTCGTGCACCCTGATAGCGTTGGCGGCACGCACAGGCACACCCTCAAGGTGCTGGCGTACAACGCGGCGAACGGACAACTGCTCTGGGAGCGCACCGCCTACCAAGGCAAGGTGTTTGACAATACGCATCGCTTCAATACCTACGCCTCGCCGACGCCGGTGGCTGACGGCAAGTTCGTCTATGTCTGGTTTGATTCCCAGGGTCTCTACAAATACGATTTCGATGGCAACCTGGTCTGGTCGGCGTCGCTCGGCGGGATTGCCACGCTTGGTGTCGGCTACGGCGGATCTCCCCTACTGTTCGAAGACCTCATCCTGCTGCTCTGCGATCAGGATGAGGGTGAGCACTCATTCCTCGCGGCGGTCTCGACCAGCGGCGGCAAAATCGCATGGAAGCTCGCGCGCAAGAACCAGATCACCTGGACCACGCCCGCGCTGGTCGAAGTCAAAGGCCGGAAGCAACTCATTGTCCCCTCGACCGAGGACGTTGTGGCCTACGACCCGCGGACCGGCAAGGAACTGTGGCGCACCGAAGGGCTGGGCGGCAACGTCGTACACACGCCCGTGGTGGGACACGGCATGGTGTTTGTCTCGACCGGATATCCGAACAAGAAGACCATGGCGATACGGCTCGACCCTGCGGCCGGCGAAGCGCGTGTGGCCTGGAGGTACGAAAAGGGAACGGGCTACATCCCGTCGCCCATTCTGTACGGTGACTATCTCTACCTCCTGACCGGTGCCGGCCTTTTGACCTGTCTGGACGCGCGCACCGGTGAGCCTAAGTACGAGGGCAAGCGCTTTCCAGCGCCTTCGCAGTTCGTGGCCTCTCCCGTTGCATTCGATGGAAAGGTGCTCGTCAGCAGCCAGGATGGCGATACCTACGTGGTCAAGGCGGGGCCCGAACATGAGCTGTTGGGTACCAATCCGCTCGGTGAGCAGATGTTCGCCTCGCTGGCGCTGGCAGGAGATTCCATCTACATTCGCGTCGAAAAGCATCTGTACCGGATTCGCGATGTGTCCAGGCAGTAGCCGCAAACGTGAACTTGTAGAATAACCTTGTGCCCACTCTTTCCTTCGATCATGCTCGCGCGTGCGTGATCGAGCGCGTCATGGCCGGCCGGCTTTTCGCGGCGCCCGAGAGTGTCGCGCTGGAGTGCGCGGCAGGGCGCGTGCTGGCGGACGAGATTCGCGCCGACCGAGATTTTCCCGCGCTTGCGCGCTCTGTGCGCGATGGATTTGCCGTCCGAGCCCAGGATTTGCCGGGAACCCTGCGCATCATCGGCGAAGTGCGGGCAGGTGATCGCTTCGAAGGTACGGTCGCAGCCGGAGAAGCCGTCGAGATCATGACCGGCGCGCCGGTGCCGAGCGGCGCCGATGCAGTCGTGATGGTCGAGCACGTCACGCGCGGCGCGGACGGTTCGGTAACCACTGATCGCGCCGCCGGACCCGGACAGTTCATCAATCCGCAGGGTTGCGAAGCGCGCGCTGGAGAATCGCTGCTGTCACCCGGCAAGCGGCTGGGCTTCGCGGATGTCGCGCTGCTCGCCGCGGTCGGAAAGAATGCGGTGGCCGTGTGTCCCAAGCCGCGCGTGGCCCTGCTCGCAACCGGCGATGAGATCGTGCGCGTCAACGAGACGCCGCGCGAACACCAGATTCGCAACTCGAACGCATATTCGCTCGCGGCGCAGGTGACGCGTGCCGGTGGCGTGCCGGTGATCCTCCCCGTGGCCCGCGATCGATACGAAGACACTCTGGGCCTGGTCGAACGCGGCCTCGAAGCCGATTTGCTGCTCATCTCCGGCGGTGTCTCGGCGGGAAAGTACGATATCGTCGAGCGCGTGCTTGCCGACCTCGGTGCGGAATTCTTCTTTGATCGCGTGCTCATCCAGCCCGGCCAGCCGCTGGTCTTCGGCCGCGCGCACAACAGATTCTTCTTCGGTCTGCCGGGAAACCCCGTATCCACCATGGTGACTTTCGAACTGTTCGCGCGCGCCGCTCTTGAGTTACTCGGCGGCCAGTTCTGCTCCGATTTGCCCTTTCTCCTGGCTCGCCTCACTCGCGATTTTCGCCACAAAACCGGGCTCACCCGTTTTCTTCCCGCCACGCTCGCCTGGTCCGGCCCTGAGCCCCAACTAACTCCCGTCGCCTGGAGCGGTTCCGGCGATGTGCCCGCGCTCACCCGCGCCAATGCGTTTCTGGTTGCCGATGCCGATCGCGCCGAATGGAAAGCCGGCCATCTGATGCCGGTCCTGCTGAAATGAAGAAGCTGTCACATTACGATTCCGCCGGCAGCCCGCGCATGGTAGACGTTTCCGCCAAGCCCGAAACCAAACGCACGGCGCGCGCCCACGCCTTTGTCCGCATACAGCCCAAGATCCTGGCCAAGCTCCCGGAAAATCCCAAGGGCAACCCGCTGGAAATCGCGCGCATCGCCGGAATCGCAGCGTCCAAAAAAACGTCGGAGCTGATTCCGCTATGTCACCCGCTGATGCTCTCCCACGCCGACGTGGACGTCCACGTCGAGAAAGATGGTGTCCGCATCACGGCGACGGCCTCGACCACCGCCCAAACCGGCGTTGAGATGGAAGCGCTCACAGCCGCCGCGGTCGCGGCGCTCACCGTCTACGACATGACTAAGGCACTAGATAAGTCCATCTCCATCGAGGATCTGCACCTCGTCGAAAAGACCGGCGGCAAGAGCGGTGACTACCGGCGGAAGGCCCGGAAATGAAGTCCGTGGCTGTCCTCACCATCAGCGATTCCGTTTCCGAGGGAAAACGCACTGACAGCTCGGGGCCGGCGGTCCGAGCGCGCCTCGAGCGTCTGGGCTGGCATGTGGCCGCAGCCGCCGTGGTCGCTGATGATGTCCAGGCCATCCGGGAACGTTTGACTGCCTTCGCCGATAGCGGTAGCGTGTGCGCTATTTTCACGACGGGCGGCACTGGCGTCGCATTGCGCGATGTCACGCCCGAAGCCACACGGGGCGTCATCGACCGCGAAATACCGGGCCTCGCCGAACTGATGCGCGCCACCGGCCTTCGCTCCACGCCGTACGCCGTGCTCTCCCGCGCCATTGCCGGAACCCGCGGCCGCGTGCTGATTGTCAACTTGCCGGGATCGCCCAAAGGCGCGGTCGAGTCACTCGATGCTATCGTGGAATTGGTGCCGCACGTACTTCAGCTTCTGAGTGGCCAAACGGAACACCCCGCAACCCGGTAACGCCGGAGCGTGTTGAAGCATCCAAAATATATGGTGCGTACAGGTTTGATTCTATTGATGCTCTTGCCCGCTGGATGGCTGGCCGCCGGGCAAACGCCTGCCCAGCAACCGGCCCCGGAGACTCCCGAAGCTACCGCCAACCAACCCTTCCGCACCACGGTTCACGTGGTGGAAGCGCCGGTAACCGTGATCGACAAGCACAGCGACACCTACGTCGACGGTCTCCAACCACAGGACTTCAAGCTGTTCGATAACGGCAAGGAGCAGAACATCCACGTGGATGTGACGTTTCAGCCGATCTCGATGGTCATCGCCGTCCAGGCCAGTGACCAGGTGGAGGGCATTCTGCCCAAGATCAACCGGATCGGCTCCATGATCGAACCTGTGCTGATCGGGGAACAGGGAGAGGCCGCTGTACTGGCGTTCGACCATCGCTTCCGCGTGATGCAGGACTTCACATCCGACCCCAACAAGATCGAAGCGGCGATTAAGAAAATCACGCCCGGCAGCCGCAGCAGCCGCCTCGTTGACGCTGTCACCGAATCAGTACGCATGTTGCGCTCTCGTCCCGCGAACCGGCGTCGCATTCTCCTGGTGATCGCCGAAGTGCGCGACAAAGGCAGCGAGGGCAGGGTGCGCGATGCGATGCTCGACATTCAGATGAATAACGTCGACGTTTATTCAGTGGACATCTCGCGCATGATGGCCGGCTTGACCGCGCCCGCCCCCATTCCGCGTCCCGACACCCTACCTCCGGCTATGACTCCGCTGCCCAACCAGCCTTCCACGCCCACCACCGTCTGGCAGGCTACCGGCGGCCAGGGGAATTCCGTACAGTTCGTCCCGATGCTGGTAGAAATTTTCAAAGACACCAAAGCCATCTTCGTGGACAATCCGGTCGAAGTTTTCGCCAGGGGCAGCGGCGGCACGCAGTTCTCTTTCGCCAAGCAGAAAGGTCTCGAAGATGCGATTCAAAGCATCGGGCGCGAGATCCACAGCCAGTACATCATCACCTACACCCCGAACAATCTGCATGAAGGCGGATTCCACGAAATCGAAGTCGACGTGAACCGGCGCGATGTGAAGGTGCGCACGCGGCCAGGCTACTGGATCGCTTCGCTACAGAAGTGATCTGTCATCCGGCCGATTTCCATCCCACCCGCCGTAGGGGCGAGGTACGCCTCACCCTAGGTCGCGTCGGTTTCACAATCGCCGGGACGCTTCACTACGGCGTCAGTTTATAGCGGTCCCGGGGATACAGAACGGCTTGTCGGACGTTCGGGAGATTGAGCGCTTGGCACGTTAACCGTTCAAGTCCGATAGCGAATCCGCCATGCGGCGGCATTCCTAAATCGAACATCGCTAAATGGCTCTCGAAGTTTCCAGGTTCAATCCCCCGGGCGCGTAGAGCCGCTTCCAAATCCTCGCGGCGATGTAGCCGCTGCCCTCCGGTCGTGATTTCGAGGCCCTGGAACAAAAGATCGAAACTGCCGGCGGCACCCCGCGTCCCCCTCGGAGCTGTGTAAAACGGCCGTGCCGCCAAGGGGAAGCCGAGCACAAACACCGCCGGAATCCCGGTCTCGCGCCTCGCCCGCTCGCAAAGCTGCCGCTCCGCCTCCGGATCCAGATCGTCCACCAGGTCCGTGCGCCCAAACTCCACCCGCAGCATTTCCAGGCAGTCGCCGAACTCCCAACAAGGAACGTCGAGCATGGACGGAAGCAAATCCCTTCGATACTTCGTGATCACGTCTACATACCTCTGATTGAGATTCTCGAACATGTCAGTGAGCAGTTCGCGCTCGAACTGAATCACGTCCTCCGGCCCGTCGATAAAGCCGAACTCAACGTCGAGCGAATAGTATTCAGTCAGGTGGCGGCTGGAGGCGTGCGGCTCCGCGCGATACACATGCCCGGTTTCATAAACGCGCTCCAAGCCCGCCACGCCATGCTCCTTGTAAAACTGCGGGCTCTGCGCCAGGTAGGCGATGCGATCAAAATATTTGATCTCGAAAAGATTGCTGCCCCCCTCAGTCCCGCCGGAGACGATCTTCGAGGTCACGATTTCTGCAAACCGGCGGCGATTGAGCGCATCGCGAAACGAGGCAAGGATCGCGGCCTGAATGCGAAAAATGTCGCCGACGGCTTCGGTCCGCAGCGACAACGGCCGGTACTGGATGAGCGTCTCTAAACCGACCGATTCCACTTGCGCCACGGATTGGAACGGCAGGTTTTGACCGGCGCGGTTCAGCACACGAATCTCCGAGATGTCCACCTCACAGCCGGCCTTCGCGCGCGGTTCCGCTCGCACACTGCCCTGAATCTCGACCACATCCTCGACTTTGAGCTTGTGCTCCTTTAACTCCTCCGAGGCGATCACGCACTGTGCCTCACCAGTGCAGTCCCGCAGAATCAGGAAGGCAGTCCTGCCCAGAATGCGCAGCCGGTAAACCCAGCCTCTAAGCCGGACTTCTCCTGGAATGAATCCGGAAATGTTTTCGATGAAGATGCGCCGCGTTGCCGTCGTGACCATGCAAATCCCTGAAAACGAAATTTGCTGGAACCACGTGAAGCGGCGGTGCCATCCAGCTTCCGGCTCTACGCCGGCGCTCGATTCGCGCGATGTCGTTGCGCCTGACGTTTCTCCCTACTCGGGCCTGCTCAGTTTCGAACTTCCGTTTCGAGAGAACCTCTCAGAGGGGTCTGTCCTCTTCGTCGAGTACTTCCTTTGTAACATCTTGGCGGTGTGACATCAAACGCCAGTGCAGAGGGTTTGACTTCCTCTCATCATCTAATCGTTGACCATCGCCGCCAGCCGCTTCGGTGCAATGAGCTGATAGCTCCCACTGATCAGCCCCTTCACCTCGTCCCAATCCACCTCGCCCACATCCAGCCGCAGCGCCACCCATCCTTTCGACGCGATGTACGCGGGCATGTAGAATCGCTTTGGATCCGCCGCAACCAGCCGTGCGTTATCTCCCGGCAGGAGTTTGCAGGTGACGCCTACGATCCCGTCGCCGTGATGGTCGTAGAGAAAATAGGCGAAGTTCTTTTTTCCGATCAGGAAAGCCGCGTGTGACCCCTGCACTCTTCGCGTGGCCTCGGGTAATGCCAGACAGATGTTCGTGAGCCTCGCCAGTCGCCGGTCTTCCGCAGACGCCTTTGCCACGTCGGTTACCGCTCCTTCCGCCTCTCAAGGTATCATGCAGAGTCGTATTGGATCAGGAGGTCCCCGATGCCCCGCCACGTGCTGCGCCGCCAACAGGAGTCCACGGCTGACACCATATGACTCCCGCTCTTTTCCTGCTAGCCGCCGTCGGCAGCTCGCGCGTCACCCTTGCCGACTGGATCATGATTGCGCTCTATTTCGGCATCCTGCTGTGCGTGGCCACGTGGGTGGTCCGAAAAGGTAAGGATTCCGCCACGGACTACTTCCTCGCCGGCCGCAATCTCGGTTGGTGGATTATCGGCGCTTCCATCTTCGCTTCGAACATCGGCTCGGAGCACATCGTGGGCTTGGCAGGCTCCGGCGCAACCAGTGGCGTGGCCATGGCGCACTACGAACTGCACGCCTGGTGCCTGCTGGTTCTCGCCTGGGTATTCGTGCCTTTTTATATGCGCTCCATGGTCTTCACCATGCCCGAGTTTTTGGAGCGCCGCTTCAGCGACAAATCCCGCTACATTCTCTCCATCGTTTCGCTGATCACGTTCGTCATTTCTAAGATCGCCGTCGGCATTTTCGCCGGCGGCGTAGTATTCGGTACCCTTTTTCCCGAAATGAGCCTCAATATCGCCGGCGTTACTATCGACAGCTTCTGGATCGGGTCCGTCTTAGTCATCGTTCTTACCGGCCTGTACACCACGCTAGGCGGCATGCGCGCCGTCGCTTACAACGACGCCGTGCAGGTCAGCGTGCTCATTCTCGGTTCCGCGCTGCTCACCACATACGGGCTGATTCGCCTCGGCGGCTGGAGTGAGCTGCGGCACTGGTGCGGCAGTGACATGTTCAACCTCTGGAAACCGCTGATTCCCGCCGGAGTTCAAGGCACCTGGGCGCCCGTCATTGAGACCAACGCGGCCGGGCAGGTGGTCAAACAGGCGTGGTATTTCAACGGCAACTTCCCCTGGTTGGGAATGTTGTTTTGCGCCCCCATCATCGGGTTGTGGTATTGGTGCACCGACCAGTACATCGTGCAACGCGCACTGGGAGCGCCCAACGAAACCGTGGCGCGGCGTGGCAGCATTTTCGCCGCGTTCCTGAAGCTGTTCCCCGTCTATCTATTTATCATCCCAGGGCTTATCTGCTTCGCATTGGCCCGCAGCGGCAAAGTCCCCGAACTGACCTCGATGATCGGCCCCGACGGCCAGTCCATCCCGGCGCTTTCGAATGGTGCTTTCCCCATGATGGTGCAATATTTACTGCCCCCGGGCATTCGCGGCATCGTGGTCGCCGGGCTGCTCTCCGCGCTGATGGGTTCGCTCGCCGGAGTGTTCAACGCCTGCTCTACGCTATTCACGGTCGATCTTTATGAAAAGTGGAAAAAGGGTGCGTCCCAGCACCAGCTCGTTCGTACCGGACGAATGGCCACTGTAATCATGGTGTTAATTGCGCTGGCGTGGATCCCTGTGATCAAGAATGCCAAGGGTCTCTACACTTATCTCCAGTCCGTCCAGGGATATCTGGCGCCACCGATCTTTGTGGTCTTCTTCTTCGGCGTCTTCTTCAAGCGGCTCAATGGCCACGGCGCGCTGTGGGCGATGATCGTCGGGTTTGTGCTCGGTATTTTCAGGATGCTCGTGGACACGCCCGTGACGCTGGGACTGGAAGGTTTTCAGAACGGGTATCCGCAGGGATCGTTCCTCTGGATCGTGAACAATATCTACTTTCAGTACTTCAGTGTTCTGATCACGATCGTCGCGGCAGTGGTCATGGTCGTGGTAAGCTATGCCACCGCTCCACAAGACCTCGCCAGCATCAAGAGCCTCACTTTCGGAACCGCAACCGCAGAAGATCTCACCCGCACACGGGGGAGCTGGGGCTGGAGAGAAGTCGCGGCATCCGGCCTGGTACTGGCTTGTATCCTGGGTGGATATCTCTACTTCCGCGGTTAATTGCCCGGGTGATCGTGGCGCCACTTCCAGTAGTCCGCTTGTTCGTCTTTACTGCGCTTGTTGAATTCGCGATAGCTTTCGTGCCGCTCTCCGAGGTATTGACGATAGTAGCGATCCTCGCCGGGACCCCAGTGATGGTAATCGTGATAGCCGGGATCGTAGTACGACACGTGCGCGGCGCAACCAATGCCTCCGACGGATGCAACGATACTAGCTCCCAGGAGCAGAGAACGAACCCAGTGTCTGGTCATTTCAACTTGAGATCCTCCCATGGGAGGAGTGAGCAACAGAAGCGCCACCGGAATAAATCGCACGTTCTACGAGATGATGCCCTTGCGCACGGCGTAGAGGATCAACTCCGGGACATTGTGCAAATTCAGTTTTTGCAGAATGTGCGTGCGGTGCGTCTCGACGGTGTAGACGCTGAGGTTCAGCATGGAAGCCACTTCTTTGTTGGTTTTGCCCTCCGCGAGTAATTGCAGGATTTCGCGCTCCCGCGCGGTAAGCAGCTCATAAGTGTCTTCCACGTGCTGCTGCTCGAGCTGGCGCATGTAATCTTCCACCAGAATGCGGCTGATGGCCGGGCTGAAAAACGACTTGCCCTCACTAATCGCGTGGATGGCGGCGATCAAATCGCCCTCGGCGGAGTCTTTCAGCAGATACGCCCGCGCCCCGGCCTTCAGCGCGCGGATTACGTAGCTTTCGTCCGAATGCATACTGAGAATCACGATCGCCGTCTCGGGGCGGGCAGCCGTTATCTGGCGAGCGGCCTCGATGCCGTTCAAATTGGGCATGGCGATGTCCATCACCACAACGTCCGGTGAAACGGATTCGGCCGCGCGCACAGTTTCACGGCCATCCGACGCTTCGCCCACCACGGTCAAGTTCGGCTGGCGCTCGAGCAGCAGCCGCAGGCCGTTGCGCATCACGGTGTGGTCATCCGCCAGCAGGATGCGGATCGGATTCATAGCGGCGCCACGCTCTGATTCTCGCGGATGAGTGGATGCGCTGGCGCGACGGTGACGGGCAACTCGACCTGCAGCAGCGTGCCGTGGCCGGGTTCAGATTTCACCTGGAACGTTCCCCCCAGATGTTGCACGCGCTCCTCCATGCCCAGCAGGCCCAAGCCGCGCACGCGCCGCGCATCGAACCCTTTCCCGTCGTCTTGAATCGAGAGCATGATGCTGCCCGCCGTCTGCCGCACGCCGATCCGCACGGAATGCGCGTGGGCGTGCCGCGCGCAATTATGCAAGGCTTCCTGCACCACGCGATAGACGCAGGTGTTGTGGTCGTCGGGCAGGTCGTCAGAGATATCGGGAGCATCCACGCTCACGGCCATGCCGGTGCGTTTCGAGACTTCGCGCGCCTGCCACTCGAGAGCGGGCACCAGACCGAAATCATCCAGCATGGAGGGACGCAGCAGCAGCGACATGTTGCGCGCTACGTGCACGCTCGATTCCGCCAGCTTGCGGATGGATTCCAGGTGCCGCTGCAACGGTTCCAGATTGCGCGGGGCCACCGCCGCCAGGTTGCCCAGCTCCATCAGAAGCGCGCTCAACGACTGCCCCACTTCATCATGCAGCTCGCGGGAAATAGCGCGGCGCTCATCCTCCTGCGCCTTCACGAGGCGCGCGGACAGTTCCTTCAGCTCGGTTTGCGCACGCATTACCTGCTGATACCTGGCGGCCGATTGCCGTTCGAGCCGCAGAATATGCGAAGCCGCCACGGCAGCCAGGAGCAGCCCCATGCTGAGCGTGGCGGCCAGCATGATCAGCAACCGCCGCCGGAAGCGGCCGAATGTTTCTTCGAGACGTTCATCTCCACCATTCAATTCCTGCTCGTTGAGAGCGGCGATTCGGTCCGCGAGGTCCAGCACAGCGGCGCGGCGCGGCAGAAGCTCCTGCTGCACGAACGCGTACCCGCGCTCACGCCTTTCCTGAGGCGACCAGCGCAGTGCCGGCTCTAGCACGCTCCAATAGACCGCGAGCCCCGACCGCAGCGCCCGCACAGGTTCTGCTTCCGCGGCGCTGAGCGATCTCCCATAGGCGTCCATCGCCGCCGCCATTTCGCTGCGCAGGCCGCGCAATCGGCCCAGTTCGTCTGCCGCGCCGCCCGGCTCGGGATCCAACAGGTAATCGCGCACCACCGTTCCCGAAAGGTAGAGCGATGCGCGAATGTGCTCCAGCGCACGATTGCGCGTGAGGTACACCTTGCGGATCTGCACGTTGCGCGACTGAATTTGTCCAAGCACCTGTATGGCGTCGAAGCCGCCCACAGCCATCAGGGCCAGTAATCCGCCGAATCCCGCCGCCAGGACAAGCCGGGTTCTGGTTTGCGCCACCGGTTCCGCTGGCCCCATCCCGTCTATGAGTTCATCCGGTATAAGACCAGTCTATAGAAATGTGCAGAGGCCGGAAACTCAGTGGGCCACGTTCTCATGCGTGCTCCAATGCGCCGCCCAATTGTACAGCCATGCGAATAACAGGCCGCCGATGGCGCCGTCTACCAGCCCATAGACCGTGCCCAGAATCACTTCACCCCAGGTGCGCGTATCGTGGAAACCGGGGTAGACCGAGCTCATCATCCGCAGGAAATCCGCGCCGTACGACGGCGCGCCCATATTGATGAGCCCGACGAACAGCAGGCACCCTCCCCAAAGCAGGGCAAGAACTGTGGCCATGACTTTAGCGGACAATCTCATCTGACTCACTCCTTTCCTGATTTCAGGATAGGAAGGCGGACCATCGCGGCAATATACCGCCGGTGCTGTATTTTGCCTCTGCTGATGTCAGCGGCCGGGCTGTCCGCCGAAGTCGCGCGACGCCCTACTTGCCAGGTTCCAACTGCATCATCCAGATGTCGGAGTGAAACTCGTCGAGGTTGGTGACGATCCGGTCCTTGGCGACATTGATTTCCATATGATTCGATCGGGAAATGCCGGCGTAGAGACGCTGGCTGCCGTGAAAATGTTGGACCGCGAAGGGAGCGCCCACCGGCTGCTTGGTCAAGGGGTTCAGCCGCTGCGCCCAGATGCACGTGAATCCGTCGCGGTTGGAGGTGAAATAGAGGGTATTTCCGTCCGGAGAGAACCTTTCGTGATCGTCATGATATTCGCCGTCCGTGATTCGGACCCAGTGATCGGGACCCGCTGGAATCAGGTTCTGCACAGGCGTAATGTAAATGGCGTAGTGTTCCTGGTCGGCGCCGGTTTGCATGAGGAATCCCATCCACTTGTCGTCCCAGGAGTAGAAAGCGCTCCACAGGTTGTGCTGCGGATCCTTCAAATCAGTGATGACTTTGCCGGATGCGACATTCACCAGGTGAATCAGATTGGAACCACGAAAAATTCCCCACTCCGTTGCCAAAACCGACGCATCCGACGAGAAACCCTTGGGAAAGCCGCAATCGTGGCAGAGAACGCGTGGGGATCCTCCGGCAGTGGGAACCAGATAGATATCGGTTGCGGTCTCGTTCATCTGATAGTAAGCAACCAAAGAGCCATCCGGAGAAACGCTGGGGGGTGTGCCACGAAGTACGCTCACGCCGTGAGCCAGTTGGATTTCGCGTCCCGCCGCCAGTTCTTTCACAACCAGGTTACTCTGCGAGAAGAAGACCACCTTGGTTCCGTCGCGGGAAAGTGACGGAGAGTCGTTGAACGGCCCTTCGAGCTGAGTCAAGCTGCGTGGCTCGCCGGTCACGCGCACGCGATTGGCATCCATGGGAACACTCCACAGATTCGCGATGCCCGTTCCACTGGCGAACACCAGACGGCCGTTGTCGGAAACGCTGGCCCTGACGGAGAAACCCGTGGTGAAGGTGAGCTGTTCCATATCGGAAGGCAGAGTTTTATCTGTCTCAAGCGGCACGCGAAAGAGATTGAAAGTATCGCCGGTTAAGCGCGTGAAGATGACCCACTGCCGGCGGGAATTTGTGCCGGATGTCACCCAGGCGTACGGCAGCGCAGCTTGCGTCTCACCCGGCAGCAGCGGCGGTGCGGCCACCTGCACCGCGTTACCCCCGGACAACGGGATGATCCACCAACGGTCCAGCCGGCCATGGCGGGAAGAAAGCGTGAGCACCCTACTGCCGTCCGGGGAAAGGATCGGAGGCCCGTACAGGTTGATCTCGGTATGCACCTCCGCCGGAGTTCCTCCCATCCGGGCGACAGTGAAAAGACGTCCCGGATCGCTCTGGAAGAAGCGCCCAAACACGATGGTCGCGCCGTCGGGAGTGTAACGCGGATAGTCGCCTTTATCGGTAATCAACCGCGCATCGCCACCGAGAGCGGGAGCTTCGTAGATGGCGCCATGTGCAGCATAAGCGACCTGTGTCCCATCGGGAGAGAAGACAGGAGAAAATGCTCCTCCCCGGTCATGTTCATGCGTGACCTGGACGGCTCCGCCGCCGCCAACTTGTTGCACCCAGATGTCGGGACCTCCGCCTTCGGCCGTTAGCTGGTAGGCGAAAAGTTTGCCGTCCGGAGAAATGGCCGGGTTGAACGAGACGCCATTCGAAGTAAGGCGGGTGGGCGGATATGCGGCCGGCCTGCGCGGCGCCGGACGCCACCAGAGCCAGCCGGAAGCTGCGGCCAGAAGAACCACCGCGGCGCTCAGGCCAAAGGCGAGCCAGCTTGGGCGGCGCGCGGCCACGTTGGGCGGGGGCGCCAGTTTTCCCGAATCCGATTCTTCTTTCAGCTCCTCGAGCGAGATCTTCAGGTCCGCCATGTATTGAAATCGGCGCTCCGGATCTTTTCGCAGGCAGCGCAAGACGATCCGCTCGAGTTCTCGAGGAATGCGCGGATCGATCTCAACGAGCGGCTTGGGCTCCTGCTGGAGAATAGCGGCCATGGTGGAGATACGATTGGCGCCCTGAAAGGCGCGGTGGCCGGTGAGCATCTCATAGAGTACGGCGCCGAGCGAAAAAACATCCGAGCGCGCGTCAACCGGCTTGCCCTGCGCCTGCTCGGGCGACATATAGGCGGCGGTACCGACGATCGTGCCTTCTTCGGTAGGCGGACTGATGGTCTGCGTGGCGCCGTCGGCCCGGTCCTCTTGCGCGGCGAGCTTGGCCAGACCGAAATCCAGAACTTTGACTGCGCCATGCTCCCCCACCATGATGTTGCCGGGCTTGATGTCGCGATGCACGATGCCGGCAGCATGCGCGGCTGCCAACGCTCCGGCAACCGGGATGGCATACTTGAGAACCTCGGCCACCGGCAGGCCGCTCGCCGGAATCAACTGCTGGAGCGTCTTGCCGGCGACAAACTCCATCACGATGAAGTCGGTCCCATCGTCCTGATCGATCTCGTGGATGGTCACGATGTTCGGATGATTCAGCGACGACGCAGCTCTGGCTTCATAAATGAACCGCTGCTTGCGCGACTCGTCGGTCAGTTGCTCCGGGCGGAGGACCTTGATGCCGACGAGGCGATCCAGCCGCAGGTCCCGCGCCTTATAGACCACACCCATACCGCCCTCACCGAGCTTGGCGATGATTTCGTAGTGAGTTAACGCGTGGCCGGTCACCTGCTCCTCGCGCGCACTGCCCGGCGCTTTGAGACGCCGGGCTATGGTTCACTGGTGCGGATCATGTCCACTGGCAAACTGCCCGGGTGATTTCATAAGTTCCTGAGCCGGACATCCGGAACGGACCCGAAAACCGGGTGTCCGGCCCGACATCGCAGGCGCAGTCGGTCGCGACAATTTCAAAATCACCAAGACAGTCCACTAGAACTGTAGCGCAATCGCAGGCCGGTGTGAATAGTGTGAATAGTGCAGCCAGGGCGCCGAGTGGCTCGTGGGAACGGCTTGCTACTCAGCCGCGCAATGGGGCTTGACCTGAACCCAGTGGTGGCCATTCGCGTCCAACTCAATTTCGTCGACCGGGCCCCCTACATCGCTCTTGTTGGGTAGATATTGAATCGTCAGCTCCACCAGACGGCGCGCTTTGAACCGGTCAAAATCGGGTCCGCTCAGATTCATTTCCTTCCATCGCGCGCGTTCGTCCATGGCGCGAGAGGTGCTCCCGTGATCGAACTCGACGGCAATCTCGCTCTGTCCAAGCCCGAAGTATCTCGTTGTGGCGCCGCTCCACGCCATGTTGCTCTCCTGATGGGACAAGCCTCGCGCGGTATCGAAGCCGATCTTGCTGACGTGCACCCAGGCGCTTCCGTCCTTATCGATCCCCGCCAGTACGCCGGTGGCAGCGACGCCATCATTGGACTTCGTATAAGCCAGCAATTGATTGTGCGGAACAGTGATAAGCTTTCGCGTCATCGCTTCGGCCCAATGACTGAGCGCCGATTCTCCATCGGTGCTTCCCATTCTCTCGCCGTGAAAAGCTTGGACGAGAACTATATCCATCTCGGTGTCGGCAGCCCAGCTCCGCGCGGGATCGGTGACGATACCGGCGGCGGCGAACAATGTGTTGCCGTGCAGCGGGCCGATCTTACAATAAGTGTCGTCGACACTTGCCACGGCGATGCCGTTGGAAGCCCCCACCCGGCTATCGGCGGCGAAAATCACATGGTTCCTCGCCTGTGCCACGACGACGATCGTTCCGGCAGTTATGGATTCGATGACGCGCGCATTCGGCGACGCGGCAAGAACCGAAAGCGCAAGTGCGATGCTTGTCGATAAAGGCTCCAGGGCCTCACCTCCAAACGCACATTTTCTCACTTGCCACGATCTGCTATTGTGGTTCACAGTTACCGGCGACGGAATGGGTCGATTAAAAATCTTCTGGTCTGCGATCTGCACGGTGTGTCTGTTGAGCTGTTGCGCCGGAACAGGTGCCGTTCCCGCGCAGGCGGCCTCTGGCCCGTCAGGCTTCACGGGCGCTATCCAGGGAATGAAGCGTTCCGTCATTCCCATTGCCTGCATCAGCGTGAACGGAACAGTCGCGGAAACACTGTCGGTGGAGGGGACTGGTTTTTTTGTTGCGGTCGACGGCACGTTCATTACGGCGAACCATGTCATCGAAGGCATGATCAGCCCCGCGCGGAAGGCGCCATGCCCCCACGCCGCGTTCTACCTGCCGCAAACCGGCGGATGGAGCGCGGACCAATCCAGCTTCCGTTCCGACTACTATCTTTTCCACGCTAACGAATGCAAGCGGGATGCGGACCTCGACATTGCCCGCTGCCGGAGCGTGCGCCCGGTTGAAGCCGCCCACAAAATTGCTCCAGTCACATTCGAAGCTGCCGTTCAACCTGACGGCACGCCCATAGGCTTCACCGGATTTCCATTGCAGTTCCAGATTCCGCTAAGTTCCGTCGGGAATATATCGGGCTACGTTCGGACGCTCGATGACGGCCGAGGTCCACGCTCCATCATCATGGACAAAGAGGCGTGGCCCGGAGCCAGCGGAAGCCCCCTCTATCTTGCGAACGGCAAGGTCGTAGGACTGCTCAGGCAGCGCGGTGTCAATGATGGCACGGGTAGAACCATCGGCACACCAAGCCGGTTGATCCAGGAGTTCCTGAGCCAGAACGCCGGCCAGTGAGGATCTCCACTGTTCGATTGGCTCACCAGTCGACGCTGGTGCGCTCCCGGCGCGGCCTCGCCAAACCTGACTTCAGTCTGGCTCCTGTGGCGTGGGTGCATGCGGCGTTGATCTTTGAACAGGCCCCGGCGCCCGGTTTTCGGGTCCATTTCTGTCCAGCCGAACACTATGTGACGATGGGAGCACATCATGCCCATAATCCGATCGTGGCTTTTCTTTGTTGCTAGCCTGAGCGCCGCACAACCGCCGCTATTTCGTGTGCTCGATCTCGATCTGGGCACGACAGAGCAAGTTACGCTTTCCGACGGCAAGACCGCGACTGTCAAGCTGCTCTCTACGAGTGAGACGCGCGACCGCGTGCGCTCCGCTATCCGGGACGCCCGCGTGGAGCTGGAGATCAACGGCGCGCATGCGACTCTATCCTGCGGAAATTACCGTCTCCCCATGACTGTGGCGGGCGTGCAAATAGACTGCGAAATTACCAAAGCCTACTACCGCAACAGCAACTCCGATTTCTGGGCGCTGGCCAAAGACGCTCGCCTGCGTTTGTGGCCTGCGGGATCGCCCTACATGCCGGATGGGTCCTTCGTCTATCCGGTCCGTCAGCGCTGGTTCGCTTCGCGCACGCAAATGTCGAACGAGCCAACCTACGTGGATGGCGACGAGCGAATGGGCGCACGTCCGATTTACTATCACTCGGGCCTCGATATCGGCGGCGCCGAGGGGATGGTGGATGTCCTCGCTGCGACCGGCGGTCTTGTGGTGGGTGTCGGCAAAACGGTGCTTGCAAGCGACAAAGAGAGTGCCAATCTCGAGCACAATTACAACGACACCATCTGGGTGCTCGACGAACGCGGCTGGTACCATCGCTACACGCATCTGTACTCGTTTGATCCGTCCGTGGAGCTGGGCGGCCGAGTGGAGATGGGGCAGAAAATCGGGACGCTGGGAAAAGAGGGCGGAAGCGGCGGCTGGTCGCACCTGCACTACGAGATTCTCAGCAGGCAGGCGTCCGGCCGATTGGGAACTCTCGAAGGCTACGCATTTCTGTGGGAGGCATACCAGCGGCAGTATCAGCCGCACGTGATTGCAGTCGCGCGGCCTCATCAGGTTGCGCTTGCCGGCGAGAAAGTGAAGCTGGATGGCTCGCGGTCGTACAGCGACTCGCGCATCGTGCGATACGAATGGACCTTCTGCGATGGCACAACAGCGGCGGGCCCCAGTGTCGAGCGCGCCTACTCCCATCCCGGCACATATAGCGAGATGCTCAAGGTCACCGACGATCGCGGCCGCACGGATTCCGATTTTGAGACCGTCACCGTAGCCGATCCACAACATCCGGAGCAGCCGCCTCCGTCCATGCAGGCTGCATATTGGCCGACCATGGGCATCGCTCCGGGAGCGTCCGTGACCTTCAAAGTCCGAACCTTCGGCACGACCGAAGGTAAGGAGGCGTGGAACTTCGGCGACGGCGCGACGGCTCGAACGAAGTCGGATGGAAATGC
>Ga0335081_10003994_pt1 | contig 23272 bp, 13 predicted proteins | sample Lox_Sample_35_FD_206713 | JGI IMG/M metagenome (GOLD analysis project Ga0335081, IMG submission 206713) | Soil microbial communities from Loxahatchee National Wildlife Refuge, Florida, United States - Lox_Sample_3.5 | ecosystem: Environmental > Terrestrial > Soil > Wetlands | place: USA...
ACGTGGGGTTGGCGATGTATTGCCCGTCCTTCATGCCAATGCGCACCCCGCCCAGAACGTACGGGAACGGGATGTCGGAGATGGCGAGCGCGGCCCCCGCGCCGCAGATCGCCAGGGAATTGGGGTCCTGCTCGGGATCGGCCGAAAGGACCATGGCGATGATTTGCGTTTCGTGCGCGAAACCATCGGGAAACAGCGGCCGGATCGGACGATCGATCAAGCGGCTGGTGAGAACCTCTTTTTCCGAGGGGCGTCCCTCGCGTTTGATAAATCCGCCCGGAATCTTGCCGGCGGCGTAGGTGTATTCACGGTAGTCCACGGTGAGCGGGAAGAATCCGGCTCCCGGTTTGGGCTGGTCCGACATGCAAGCGGAGACCAGAACAACCGAGTCTCCGGAACGAACGACAACGGCGCCGTTCGCCTGTTTGGCTACCTTACCTGTTTCGAGCGTAATGATCCGCCCGCCCAGGTCAACTTCAACTGTGTGATGCATTTCTTTCAAAAACCTCCAACTCGGCCGGGAACCGGTCCCGGCCGGTCACGAATCGGCACGCCGCTCGCGGGGCGCCGTTTGAGACTGGAGTTGACAGGATGAGTGGCCCGCGGTGAGGCAACAACGCCCGGCCCGTCGGACCGATGTGGCATGATTCGGAAACACCCGTGAACAATGGAACGCCGGGCGAATTCCGAGGAATGGACTAGCGGCGGATGCCCAGCCGTTGCAGAACTGTCTTATAGCGCTCAGGGTCCGTATCGCGCAGGTAGGTCAGAAGCCGGCGACGCTTGGCAACCAGGGTCAACAATCCCTTGCGGGAGCCGTGATCTTTTTGGTGCGTCTTGAAGTGCTCCGTCAGAGCCGAAATCCGCTGACTCAACAGGGCAATCTGTACTTCTGGCGACCCCGTGTCGTTCTTGTGGCGCTGATTCGTAGACAAAATCTGCCGCTTCGCTTCAATCGCCAGTGCCATTCTTGGGGTAATGCTCCTTGTCTTCTCTTAATCTCGTTTTGGTACGTCATTCAGGATAACACAGGGTGGCAGAGTCCCGGGGAGAGTCTGAGTTCTTGCGCCGCCGGCTCTATCTATGCGCGTGCTCCTACCACACGTAGGTGGCAAGCACGCGGGGGCGGCCGCCGGTGCCGTGCACCACCGGGACGCGGAGCACGATCTGCAGATTCCGGCGGTTCCAGTCGCGCGGAAGCTGCTGAATTGCCTGCGAAAAGGACGCCGGGTCGGCCAGAAACTCCCCTGCTGCGGCCGTTCCGAAGTGGGTGATGCCCGCGGCGATCACCACCATCCGATCCGTGGTGTGATCGAACACGCGCGAGACAATGGCGTAATCGTTGGCAATCTCCCAATACGGCCAGGAATTGATCAGCTTCCAGTCGGACTTCTCGGGATGATCTCGATCGCGAACTACTTCAAGGCCCTGAAAATCTTTATAGAAGGTGTAGCGCAGTTGTCCGACCGCGCGCAGCGTCCACTCATTGTCGAAAGCGCCGATCAGGATCGCAGGATGCTCCCGCAGATCGGAAAACGACGTGGAGGCGCCGCCGCGAATGCTGTACGGCTTCCCGCGCTTCTCGAACACGGAGACCAGCCGCAGCAGGCACATGGCGTCTCCCAGCGCCAAGTAGCGATCCCACATGGGAACGAGCTGGTTGAGCGGGATCATTTCCTTCGATGACTGCAGGGACTCGCGCGGCAAGCCCTCGATCTTTAGCTCCAAATCTCGCTGCTTCGCGTCGGAGTACAGATTGTAGGTACGCGGCTGGCCCAGGCAGAACAATACCCCGCCGGGCGCGGTCATCATGGGGTTCCAGAACCTGTCGACGCCGGTGGTTTGCCAGAGCGGCAACAGGAACCATCCAGTGGCCAGAACGGCCGCTGCTCCCCCTGGAATCAAGAGCTTCTTTGGTATCCGTATCCGGGGGCGCGCTGGCGCCGCAACCGGAGCAGGGGGAGCGGCCACTTCCTGAGGACGGAACTCCGGCACATAGGAACCCGGATGCAGTTCGATCCGAAGTTCACCGGCATGCTCCGGCTCCTGGTAGAACTGGGCGAGTTTCTTGCGAATCTCTGCTGCGGTGGTGCGCACCACCGGATCTTCGCTGGTGTCATAATCGGGAGCCCTGCCGAATACTTCCACACCAATGACCCGCTCCTTCAGCAGAGACCCGTCGCCCGCAAGGGTCCGTTCTACAAGATATCGGAGAAACGCCTGACAGCGGGTACTGTTTTTGAAATGTCCGCTCGCCAGCGCACGGTCCAATTCGAGTCGAACGTTATCGGCGCTGGCCGGTTCCGCCGCTGGCACCGCAGCAGGGACGCCGGGCGTCGTCGGGCGCATTGGGCTTCACCATTGGCGACGTATTGCACTGGTATTTTACCACGGAATGACCCGGCGAACACCTCGCCGTATGCTCTTGATGGCACAGGCCATCTGCCAGTAGAGTTCCGTAGCCTACCAAGCCGGACGTTATCAAATCGGAGCGGCACCTCCTAATCTTGATATGGTGGCCCGGTCAAACGGGGGGGCCAAATACGGACGGCATCGTCTGTCCCGACATCGACGAAACAAACAAAACAACTGGGAGGAAGAATGCAGGGAATCGGTTGGTCTCGATCAGTAATTTTCTGTGCGCTCTTCCTGTGCCTAACCTTCGTGGTTTCGGCTCAGGAGGCCACAATCGTTGGGAGCGTCATCGACCAAAGCGGTCTGGCGATCCCCAACGCAACCATCACTCTTACTAATGCGGAAACCGGCCAGAACCAGGTTATTTCCAGCAACGCAGTCGGCCAGTTCGTGGTGCCCGCGCTCCACATTGGAACCTATTCCATTAAAGCGGAGGCCAAGGGGTTCAAAGTATGGACTCAAACAGGCCTCACGCTGAGGGTGGGCGACCGCACTCGAGTCGACATCCAAATGCAGGTTGGCAACGCCACGGAAAGCGTTACGGTCCAGTCCGAAGCGCTCCAGGTGCAGACTGTGAGCAGCGAAGTCAGCGATGTTGTCACCGGCACGCAGGTGTTGGATCTGGCAACCAATGGCCGTAACTTCGTAACTCTCGCGGCTCTGATGCCCGGAGCATCCTCCAGCGTCTCCGGTTTTCAGTTCCCGGCAGCCAACAGCACCAGCTTCAATATCAGCTTCAACGGTCAGAACCCCGACCACAATGTGTGGATGATCGATGGTGGCGAGGACTATGACCGCGGCTCGGGCGGCAAGTTCTCCATCATGCCGTCCACCGAGGCGCTGGCCGAGTTCCGAACGCTCAGTTCGAACTATTCCTCCGACTACGGCCTGTCGTCCGGCGCCATGCTCACGATGGTCCTGAAATCAGGCACCAGTGGTCTACACGGCGGACTGTGGGAGTTTGTCCGCAACCAGGACTTCGACGCGAACGACTACATCTCGAATCGGAACCGCCAAGCCAAGCCAATCCTGAAATATAACGTCTACGGCTTCAACCTGGGCGGCCCGGTGGTGATCGGAAAGTACAACAAGAATCACGACAAAACCTTTTTCTTTTACAACATGGAGTGGCGTTCGCTGCGCGGAACCACGCAGGTGAACGTCAACGACCCGTCCGCGGCGTTCCGCTCAGGCGATTTCAGCGCCTGGACAGACCAGAGCGGCAAGCAGATACCCGTCCTGGTCCCCAGCGCGATTTCGGCATCCCAGGCGGCGCGCTTCACAGCGCTCGGACTCACACCCGGCAAGCAGTTCCCAGCGAACAAAATTCCCAGCGGCCTGCTCGACTCGAACTCGGTGGCATTTCTCGCCACGGGCGCGCTGCCCCCAACGACTACTGTGGACGCGCAGGGCATCGGACACCTGGTGGCCAACTCCTCGGCGCCTCACGATACCCGCGAGGAGCTGGTCCGCATGGACCACCGCTTCAACGATAAGGTGTCGATCTTTGGCCACTTCGCGGCCGATCACGACAGCTTTACCAATGTCACCTCCATGTGGAGCGGCGACTCCTATCCGAGCGTTGGGTCGCTCTTCGGTAACCCGTCCTACAGCGCCGTTGCCCACATGACGTACATCATCAGCCCGTCGCTGGTCAACGAGACAGCGTTCAATTACAGCGCCAACCAGATTCACATCACCGCTACGGGGAAGATCTACAACAATCTCAGCGGCTTCACCGTTCCGCAGCTAGCCCCAGGCTCGACTACCAGGACCGTGTTGCCGAACGTCAATCTCAGCGGCGAAATCAATGCCAACTTCCAGCCGAGCTGGCAGCCCTGGAACAACTCGTCCGCCGCTTACCAACTCCGTGACGACCTGTCCTGGGTTCATGGCCGCCATCAACTCAAGTTCGGCGTTTCGTTCATGGAGTACAACAAGGCGCAGGACAGCTTTGGCTCCACCGAGGGCACTTTCAGTTTCAACGGCAATTACACAGGGAGCGCCTTCGCTGACTTCCTGCTGGGCTACGCCAACTCCTACTCCCAGGACGCGCTGCACAACTCCGACACCTGGCACGACCAGACGTACGCGATCTACGCCCACGACAACTGGCGCGTCAGCGATCGCCTGACGTTGAACCTCGGACTCCGTTGGGAGGGAATGCCTCACACCTACGAAGTCGACAACAACGTGGCGAATTTCTATCCCAACCTCTATAATCCGGCCAATGCGCCGCGGTACGTCACCGGCACCTCGAACCTCGATCCCACCGGCCCCGGTTTCGCGACCGTCTCCGGTGTGCAGCTCTCCAGCGTGCCCTTCTATCTGAACGGCATTGGCATCGCCGGCCGGAATGGGATTCCCGCCAGCCTCGTCCAGAACCATTGGAACGATTGGGGTCCGCGCGTCGGATTCTCCTGGGATGTCACCGGCAAGGGCAAGACCGTCATCCGCGGCGGCTTCGGCCGCACGTATGAACGGGTTCAGGGCAACGATGTCTACGGGATGACCGCCAACGTGCCCTTCAGCTACCAGGCCAACTTGAGCAACGTGATGTTCTCCAGCCCGACGACCAGCATTCCGACGGGCCTCACGGCTTCTTCGCCAGTCGGCCCGGCCGGCATCACGACGCTGGCCAACGCCGACTACAAAGCTCCGACCAGCAACCAGTGGAGCCTCGGCATCCAGCACGAGGTATGGCCCCGCTCCGTGTTTTCCGTCTCCTACGTTGGAAGCATGCAGCAGCACCAGAACGTTTACGCGGACATCAACGTTCCTTTTCTGGCGAACGCGGCGCAACGCGCCCAGGTGGTCGCGAACACCCTGGACGTCAACCTGATCCGGCCCTATCTCGGTTTCGCCGGCATCAATCAATCACAGAACAGCGAAAACGGCCACTACAACGGCCTGCAGACGAACTTCCGCATCCAGGCTTCCAAGGGACTGACTCTGCAGACTGCCTGGACTCTGGCCAAGTCCGTGAATAGCGTACTCGGGCTGAACGGCGGCGACCTGCAGCAGTCCTCCAATCCATACAACCTGAGGTACGACTACGGCTTGAGCGCGTTTGACCGCAAGAGCATTCTGGTTATCAACTTCGTGTATGACTTGCCGTTCTTCAAGAACAGCGCGAGCAAAGCCACCAAGACCCTGCTGGGCGGCTGGCAGATCTCCGGCGTCATCACCTCGGAGACCGGCCTGGCGGTATCGCCGGCGTATAACACCGACAAGCTGGGACTGGGCGGACATACTGCCAACCGTCCGGACTTTAACGGCACCCTGTCCTATCCGCACACGTTCGACCATTGGTTCAGCCCCAGCGCCTTCAGCACTCCGGCAACGCTGGCTTTCGGCACCGCGCCCAAAGGCTGCATCCGTGGCCCCGGCCTCAACAACTTCGACGGCAGCATATTCAAAAACTTCGGCGGAATTCCGTGGTTCACCAAGGAAGGCGCCAACCTGCAACTCCGGTTTGAGTTCTTCAACGCGCTGAACCATACCGAATTCCAGAACCTGCAGTTGAACTACTCGAGTGGGACGGACTTCGGCCAAGTTACTTCGGTGGCCTCGCCGCGGCAGCTTCAATTCGGCGCACGATTCACCTTCTGAGATCTACTTATCTGCATGGATCTCTGCGCAGCAGGGATCCATGCGGTAACATGAAATCGATCTCGGGGGGTGGCGTAATGAAGATGGCGCTGATTCTGGGAGCGGCCATCCGCCTGTGGGCTGGAACGGATCCCAAGGCGGCCGCCGAAGCCGAAAAAGGACTGGCCCTCGCGCGCCAGGGCAAGTACGAGCTCGCCATCCCCCACTACCAGGCTGCACGTGCCTTGGACCCCCACCTGCCGGGTCTTGACCTCAACCTCGGCTTGGCATATTTCAAGCTCGATCGATTCCCCGAGGCCGCCGCCGCCTTCGAGCGTGCAACCAAGGCCGACCCGTCCAGCTTTCAGGCGCGCGTCCTGCTCGGGATGAGTTACTACGGCAGCGGCCGGTTCGACGCCGCTGCGATCCACCTCAAGCGCGCCTCCGATCAGCAGCCCGACAACACGGAGTTGCGGTACAAGCTGGCGCAAAGTTATCTGCAGACTAAACGCTACCAGGAGGCCACCGCCGAGTTCCGGTTCCTGCTCACCAAAGACCCGGATTCCGGGCCCGTCCATATGTTGCTCGCCGAAGTGCTCGACGCCGCTAACCAGGAAGAGCAGGCGACTGCGGAATTCGAAACCGCGGCTAAGGCCGCTCCCCGAGAGCCCGAGGTTCACTTCGGCCTTGGCTACATGTACTGGAAGCAGAAACGCTACGACGAAGCGCAACGCGAATTCCAGGCGGAGCTCCTCAACCAGCCGCAGTATCCGCAGGCGCTGGCCTACCTGGGTGACACCGAAATGCAATCGGGGAACAACGAGCGGGCCGCGGATCATCTAAGACTGGCCCTGAAGCTGGATCCCCGGTTGCGGCTGGCGCACCTTGACCTGGGCATCGTTCTGGCCGCGAGTGGCGATGCCTCGGAAGCAGAGCGTCAATTCCGAGAGGCCATCCGCTTGGATCCGTCGCGCCCCGATGCCCACTACCGTCTGGGTAGGCTCTTCCGTTCTCTCGGCCGGGAACAGGACGCCGAAGCCGAGTTCGGCAAGGTGAAGGACTTGGGGAAAGAGCAGCCGCAACCGCCGCTGCTCACGATGCCGGGGAGGAGCGGCCAGCCGAAGTTATGACCAGGGCCCTCCTGGCGGCGGCGCTCGTTCTAGCGCTCTGGGCGGTTGCAGCGAGCCAGAATACTCCGCCGCCGATCCACTTCGGTTACCAGCCCATCGATTTCCGGCTCGATAGCTCGGAGACGCCCCAGCGCCATGCGCCCGAGACCATGGCCGGCGGTGTGGCCGTCTTCGACTACAACAACGACGGCAACCTGGACATCTTCTTTACCAACGGCGCCGACATTCGGACGCTCAAGAAGACTTCTCCAAAATACTCCGACCGGCTGTTCGAGAACGACGGCCAGGGCCACTTCAAAGACGTTACCGAACGCGCTGGCATGGCGGGCACGGGATTCGATAACTGCGTCGCCATCGGCGACTACGACAACGACGGCTACCAGGATGTCTTCGTCGGGGGCGTTCACGGCAATCGCCTGTACCACAATAACGGCAACGGCACGTTCACGGACGTGACCCACAAGGCGGGATTGGACAAGCCGGACAGCCAGTATGGTCCCTTGTGGTCAGTCGGCGCGGCCTGGCTCGATGTCAACAACGACGGACTGCTCGACCTGTTCGTTGTCAACTACCTCGCCTGGGATGTGGACACCGAGCCTGCCTGCGAGGCTGCGCCCGGCAAACTCGACTACTGCCACCCCAAGTTCTACAAGCCCACGCCGAACCAGTTGTTCCTGAACAATGGCGACGGGACGTTCCGCGACGTGTCGGAGCAGTCCGGCATCCGCGCTCATCCCGGCAAAGGAATGGGCGCCGGGATCGCGGACTACGACCTGGACGGCTGGATGGATATCTTCGTCACCAACGACAAGCTCAACAACTCCCTGTTCCATAACAAAGGCGGCGGGAAGTTCGAGGAGGTAGCCTTCGAAAGCGGTGTGGCGCTCGCCGAAAGCGCCCAGTTCATTTCCGGCATGGGGGTCGACTTCCGCGATATCGATAACGACGGTCTTCCCGACATCGCCTTTGTGGCGCTCGATAACGAGACCTTCCCGCTGTTCCGCAACCTGGGCAAAGGCGCGTTCGCCGATGTCACTCTGGCGAGCGGCATGGCCCGGCTCAGCACTCCCATGGCGGGGTATTCGCCCACCCTGGCCGATTTCGACAACGACGGTTGGAAAGACCTTTTCGTGACGCGCGGGCACGTGCAGTCGCTGGGATATGCATACCGGGTTCAGGTAGAGCAGCCTAACACCGTGTTCCGAAACCTGGGCGGCGTCCGGTTCCAGGCGCTCACCGCCGAAGCGGGCTTGACTTCGCAGCCGCCCGTCAGGCATCGGGGATCGGCGATCGGCGATCTGAATGGAGACGGCCGGCTGGACGTCGTGGTCTCCGCGCTCAGCGCGCCGGCCGAGCTTTGGATCAACGACAGCCCCGGCGGCCGCCACTGGATCGCGTTTCAGTTGGAAGGCACGAAAAGTAACCGCAACGGCATCGGAGCGCGGATCAAGCTGGTGGCCGGCGGGGCGGCGCAGTGCGAACAGGTATCTTTTGCGGCAGGCTATGCCTCATCGAGCGCCGGCCCGGCCCATTTCGGGTTGGGCGCGAACAAGTTGGCGGATTTGGTTGAGATCCGCTGGCCCTCCGGCATTACCACGCAGCTCCGGAATGTGGCAGCGGACCGTGTGATCAAGGTGAAGGAGCCGCCGGAATAGCGGCCCGAGGTACAAGCAGGAGGTTTTGTTCTCTCAACAGTTGGGGTATTGCAGTTACTTTTTTCTCAATAGAGCGAGGTTTTGAATCATGAATCGAATGCGAGTTTTTTACCGGTTAGCCGCGACCGCGGGAGCGGTCCTCCTGATGGCAGGGCTCGTCTTGCTGTCGGTTCTCGCGCAGCCGCCGAAAGCGCCGAAGCCCTGGATGGACACAAGCCTGTCGCCCGACCGGCGTGCCGACCTGGTTATGGCGGAGATGACGCTGGATGAGAAGATCATGCTCGTCCATGGAATGGGCTGGTTCTCGGCAGTGGGCCCGCGTTGGAACGGCGGTGCCGGGATGGTGTCCGGAATCCCGCGCCTCGGCCTTCCGGACCTTCAAATGGCCGATTCGGCCGTCGGAGTTCGCTCCGCTGCGGAGAAAGGCCGGTATGCGACCCTGCTGCCTTCGAGTGTCGCCGAGGCCGCCAGTTGGAATCCCAAGGTCGGGTTTCAATACGGCCAACTCATCGGACGCGAACTGCGCGACCAGCAGTATAACGTCTCGCTGGGGGGCGGCCTCGACATCACGCGCGAGCCGCGCAACGGCCGCAATTTCGAATACCTCGGGGAAGATCCCGTGCTGGCGGGCAAAATGGCCGCACAGTTCGTCCAGGGGCTGCAGAGCCAGAAGGTCATCGGCGATGTGAAGCACTACGCCTTTAACGACCAGGAAACCGGCCGCAACATCGGCAACGTGAAGCTCGACGTTCGTTCCATGCGCGAAACCGACCTCCTGGCGTTCGAAATCGCCGTTACAGAAGGAAAGCCCGGCATGGTGATGTGCTCCTACAACAAGTTACATGGCGACTGGGCCTGCGAGAACAGCTATTTGCTGACCGACGTTCTCAAGAAGGCCTGGGGCTTCCAGGGGTTTGTGGTCTCCGATTGGGGCGGTACCCACAGCACCGTAAAAGCCGCGCTGGCCGGCCTGGATAACGAAGAAGCCGATGACCGGTACTTCGGCAACGAGCTCAAAAAGGCGGTCGAACGCGGCGCAGTGCCGATGGCGCGCCTCGACGACATGGTGCATCGAGTCGTGCGCACCGAGTTCGCGTCTGGAATCGTCGACGACCCGCCGCGCGGCCGCGTGGTCGATCCGTTCGCCGGCGCCGACACGGCGCAATTCGTCGCCGAGCAAGGTTCCGTCCTGCTGAAGAACGCCGAAAGCCTTCTACCGCTGAACGCCTCGGCGGTGAAGTCGATTCTCCTGGTCGGCTCGCACGCCGATCAGAGTGTCCTCTCCGGCGGCGGTTCGGCGCAGGTCGATCCGCCGGGGAGCGGCGCCAGCGTTTACGGCGGCCCCGCGGTGTGGTTCCCCTCGTCTCCGCTGAAAGCCATCCGCGCCAAGACCCCCAAGGCCCGCGTGGAATATAACGATGGCGCCAACCCGGCCGCCGCCGCGGCAGCCGCAAAGACCGCCGAAGTCGCCATTGTCTTCGTGAACCAGCCCACCAGCGAAGACCACGATCTCCCCACTCTGACTCTGCCGGCCAAACAGGATGACCTGGTGAGCGCGGTGGCCGCCGTCAATCCCCACACCATTGTCGTGCTGGAAACCGGCGGGCCGGCCGCCATGCCCTGGATCGGCCAGGTGCAAGGCGCCATCGAGATCTGGTATCCCGGAATCCGCGGCGCTGAGGCGCTGGCCAACATTCTCTTCGGCGACGTCAACCCGTCCGGAAAGCTTCCTGTCTCTTTCGCGAAGTCGGAAGCCGATTTGCCGCATCCCAAGATTGCCGGTATGGACCTGCTGCGGCCCGGCGCCACAACCATGCCGGACTTCGACATCAACTATACCGAAGGCCTGAAGGTCGGGTACAAGTGGTTCGAAGCCGAGGACAAGCAGCCGCTGTTCGCCTTTGGCGAGGGGCTCTCGTACACCACCTTCGCTTACTCGGGCCTGAAAGCCGGTATGGAAAGCGTATCTTTCACGGTCCGTAACACCGGGAAGCGGCCCGGAGCCGAAGTTGCCCAAGTCTATGCGGGCCTCCCCGCGGCGGCCAATGAGCCGCCCAAAAGGCTGGTGGCCTGGGAAAAAATCGAGCTCGCCCCCGGCGAATCCAAAACCGTGACGCTGCGTCTGGAGCCGAAGCTGTTGTCGATCTTTGACGTAGGCACGAACGGCTGGCAACTGCTGGGCGGCGAGTACCGCTTCTTTATCGGCGGCTCGAGCCGGAACACGCCCCTGACCGCCACCGTCACGAAAGGCCTGTAGGGCGGGTTGAGAACCCGCGGCGGATTGGAAATCCGCCTCGCGCCCTGCAATGCGGCGGCCGCGCTACCGCGGTTCGCCGGTCGCCGCAAACGCAAATCCCCGCGCCACCGTCTTACCCGATGCCAGCAGATCGCGAATGCGCCCGCGATTCGGCCCGGCAGCCGCGGCTGCGGCCGCGAGGCACTCCACAGCCTCCGCCGCCGGCACATCAGGCCCTACCCGGAAGATCCACGGCACGTTGGCGGATGTCAGGGCCCGGTCGGAGGAAACCGCTACTACCGGCAGGAACGTCTTCACCGCGATCTGCTCGGCCAGGTGAGCCGGCTCCCGCCCCAAAGCTACCAGCCCGAGAACCGACGGATCGTAAACCAACTTGACCAGCTCCGTGGACGCCTTACCCCAGGGAACATCCGACGCCACGCCGACGAGTTTGTATCCTGCCACCTGAATCGTCCCGGCCAGCTTGTCCGCTCCCGGACCGAAGATCCCCAGTCTCAACTCTGGCCCCGCCGCATCCGCGATCTGCGGCCCGGCGAAACCTACGCCGTTTTCGCCCACCGCGGCATACGGCTTCTCCATGGTGTAGCGGCGGAACACCAGTTTGCCGCCCTTAACCGTCCCCAGATACATGGGCGCGATATTCTTGGCGTTGGGATCGAACGTCATTTCTCCGGTCACGCCCCGGTAGTGCTCGATCGAGTACAGCGCATCGCGAATGCGCCCGCGATTCAAGCCGCCGCGGCAGATTGCGCCCAATAGGATGTTCATGGTGTCGAAACCGAGCGCGGAAAAGGCGTCGGTCTTGGCATGGTACCCGGCGTCGAAGCGCTTTTGGAAATCGAGCCAGGCGGGATCGTCGCGCGTGGGATCGAACGGGTAGACGATCTCCAGACCCTCGGCGCTCTCGCCAGCGATGCGCAGCAGATCGTCTCCCAGAACCCGGAAGCTGCCGAAAACCGGCTGCTTCATGCCCATCTGCCGCATTTCCTTGAGAATCGTCCCGGCTGCGCCGGCGTCGGCCCACAGAACGACGCCGTCCACGCGCGAATCGTTGATCACGTGGAGTTCCCTCGTAAAACTGGTGTCCAGCGGATCGAACTTCTGTTCGATGACAACCGGATGGCCCAGACGGCGCGATGCGTCGCGAAACTTAATGACGCCGAAACGCCCATAGCGTTCGTTGACACGCAGCAGGCCGATCCGCTTCAAGCCCAGGTCGGTATAAATACGCCGGGCCAGGGTGTATCCCTGAACGCGGTCATCCTGAATCGAGGTCAGAATCCACGGAATCACGGTCTCGGGAATCGTCGGGTCGGTGGCGGCGCTATTCACGATGGGTAGTTCCGCGCGCAGGGACACGCGCAGTGCGATGTGGGTGGAATCGCCGCTGATGGAACCGAGCATGGCCCAGACTTTTTCGTCGTAGACCATCTTGACGATTTCGTTGCTCGATGCACCCCACGTGGCGGCGTCGTTGTGGACCCGCAGCCGGAACGGCTTGCCGCAGTATCCGCCGCGAGCGTTGGCCTCGTCGATCGCCAACTGGGCGCCGCGGAGCATGGCCGATCCCAGCGCGATGTCCTTGTGGTTCTCAACCGGCCCCAGGAACCCGATTAACACTTCGCTGACTTCATCCGGACGAACGGCTCGCAACTCGGACGCCGCGCCGTTGTACTCCGGCGTCTTTGTGTAGTTCTCGTAGTACGGTTGCGTGAACCGCGAAAACGGCCGGAGATCCTCTGGCGTATTGGCGTATGGCGCCAGCGTGCGAACCGGCGGCGGCCCCGGCGGATTCGCGCCGCACGAGCAGGTTTGAGCGGGCACCGCGGCGGCGCTCAGCGCCACCGCCGCCAGGCATCCCAACCAGTGACGCATCAGTCCTCCTTGGGCGGGACAAACATGGCAATCGCTTCGATTTCCACCAGAAGGTCGGGCCGGCAGAGAATCGCTTGAATGCCCGTCGATGCCGGCAGCGGGTCAAGCCCCTGCTGCTTGTAGAACTCCGTCCGCTCTTCATTGAACGCGGCGTAGTCGCGTTCGATATCGCGCAGGTAACAGGTGGTCCGGACCACGTCCTTCCACGTCGCGCCCTCGGAAGCAAGCAGGTCCGTAATGTTCTGGTAGGTGCGCCGGCATTGCGCCCGGAGGTCGCCGGCGTGCACCGTCTTGCCGTTCTCATCGATGCTCGCGGTGCCTGAAATCAGCAGAATCACCAGGCGGTTCAGATCGATCCGCAACCCGCGCGAAAAAGCGCTGCCGTATACGCTCGCCTCGTTGAGGGCTTTCGGCGCGGAAATCGCCTGCTTCGACACCCGTTGCGCGCTGCCGACTTGTTCCAGTATGTCCGTTATGGTCATTTCGATTGTCCTTTCGCTTGAACGCGAATCCCGTGACTCAGGCCCACGGCCGTGGCCACCCACACATCCTCCCCTTGAAAGTCGATGCCAAAGGTGTAGTGGTGGGCCGGCGCCGTATCCACGGCGACCTTCGAAACTACACCCTGCGCATCCCGCACCAGCATTTCCGGCGCACGCGTATCCAGAGCGGGCCGGTAAGTCGCCCAGCGTTCGCCGTCGAAATACGCGAGTCCCTTGTCGGTCGAGAACCACGTGCGCGTGCCGTCAATAGTCTTCACCTGGTTCAGAAAGTTGCTGGGCAGGCCGCTGTCCTTATCGAGAAAATTGCGCCAGTTGCGGCCGTCGTACCGGCTGGCGCCGAAATACGTGGCTGCCCACAGAATTCCGCCGGCGTAGCTGACGCTCGTGGTGATCTCGTGGATCAGGCCCTGGTCCTTGTACAGCACCATCTCGGTTTCGCCGTCCGGATCGTTGTAGTCCTTCCACCGCTCCGTCTTGACGTCATATTCCAGAACGCCGCCGCCCCACACCGCGTAGTAGACCTTGTCCGGCGCCGCGGCGACGTTGTAAGTCCAGATTTCGTACATCGGCGTGTTGCGCTCGTTAAACAGGCTCCACTCCCCGGTGCGCGTATTCAGACGGCTGCCTCCAGCCGCGGTCGCCACCCACAGAAAATCGCCCTGCACAGCCACGCCATAGACCACGTCGTTGGCGAGCCCGCTGTTGAGTTGGGTGTAAGTGTCGAACCGGCCCGCCGAATAGCGGCTGAGCCCGCCCATGGTGGCCATCCAGAGATCGTGAGTCTGCTTGTTCAGCGCCAGATAGAGCACGGCTCGATGCGCCAATCCATCGGCCGGCGTGAAGACCTTCCACTTGCCGTGCTCGTAGAGCGCCAGGCCGTTATCGGTTCCGGCCCACACCCGGTCCCCATCCACGCACACGGAGTAGACGCGATTGTCGGGCAGCCCGTTGGCGGTGGTGAAGTTCTCCCAGCGGAATCTCGGCAGGTCTTCCGCGCACAGCCCGCAGGCGGTGAACAGCACGGCGAGAATCGAAGTCGTCTTCATAGCGTTTTCAAATACTCGATGAGATCGTTCAGCTCATCCTTGGTCAGATCGTTGGTTACGCCGTGTTTGTCGTTCGGATTGAACACGGTCCAGATTTCTTCGAGCGTCCGCGCCGAGCCGTCGTGCAGATACGGCGCGCTATAGACCACGTTGGTGAGGTGCGGAATATCGATATCCGGCGAGCGGTCCGTAGCTTTCTGGGTGCCGACATCGGCCAGCGACTGGTTGGTGTAATGCGGCCCCGCATGGCAGACGAAGCACTGCAATTCGTCTGGAATGGGCTTGCCGTTCTTGCGGGTGGTCCGTTCGAAAATGGCTTTACCGCGCTCCTGTGCCGCCGTCAACTGGCCGTCCGGCAGACGATAGCGGTTGGGCCGAAGCGGGATCGATTTGATGAAGCTCACCAGGTCTTCCAAGTCGTCCCCGCGAAAACCCTGCGACCGGAAGAAGAAACGCTCGGTGCGCGGACCGCATTCCGTTTGCAGGTCGGGATTGCCGCCGTTCCACTTATACGGCGCGGTATCGCCGACCTCCTCGAGCGACCGGTTGTCCACGATATCCACGCCGAAGCCGTCCGGTTCGAGGTCCCAGGAAAGCCCGTCGATGGTCGCGTCCAGGTGGCAGTTGGAGCAGCCAAATTGATTGCCGAAGGCATAGCGCGAAGAATAGAAAAGCCGCTCGCCGCGCCGCTCCGCGGTGAGATCCGCCGGGCCGCCGAGCGGAATCGTCGCCGTGACCTCGCCACGCGCCGTGTCCAGCACCGTGATCGTGTCATCCAGCCGGTTCGCCACGTACAGCGTGCCGCCGTCCGGAGAAATCACGATGCTCCGTGGACTGCGGCCGACCGGCACCCGCGCGACGACATAACGCGCCGCCGCCGACAAGTCATTAGCCAGCGACGCGGCGTCTTTGCCCTTGGCGGCCGCGACCAGGTGCTTCACGTCCACAATGGCAACTTCGTTCGATCCGCTGGCTGAAATGTACGCCTTCGACTGATCCGGCGCGATCGCCACGCCGAACGGCAGCGAGAAATAGTCTTCGATCGCGTCCAGCGGAAGCTGCACCGGGCCGCCGACATCCTCGCCAAAGACCGCGATCGAGTTCCCGATCGCCCATCCATGCTCCACGTGCGCCAGGGGAATCAGGTTCTTGGGCCGCATTTGCGCCGCGATCCCTAAACGCCCGTCCTTCGAAATCGCCGCGTGGAACACCCCCGCCACATTGTGGAGGGCCAAGCGGGAAACCACGGTTCGCCCCGCCGTATCGATCTCCGTAATCTCCGATTCGGGCTGGCTCCGGAACTTGCCCTGATTAGGGTAAATGTGGGTCGCGTAAATGCGCGACCCGTCCGTGGAGCGCGCCATCCAACTCGCCCCGCGCCCGGCTATCAGCCGGCGCACATCCTGGCCCGTCTTGAGATCGATCACCGATACATCGCCGCTGAGGCGGTTGCCTGCGTACAGGAATTCGCCGCGGCCATCGACTGCCACGCCCGTCGGCTCGAAGCCCGCCGGCAGGCTCCGCAACGCGCGAAGCGATACGGCATCGATCTCGCTCACGTTGTCCGACCAGGAGTTCGCGACATAGATCCGCGACCCATCCGGGCTGACGGCAATTCCCCGGGGAAGGCGCCCCACCGGAACACGGCCCGCAATCTTCTTGCTAGCCCGGTCAATGACGAGCAATTCATCGGTTCCGCCGCAGACGACGTAGAGCCGCTTCCCGTCAGCGGAAAGCGACATATCGTCGGGGCTCGGATAGCGAACCGGCCCGCCGCCCCACAAGATCGAGCCGGTGAGCAGCAGCGCAATGGCGCACAGCCGCATCATTGCTTCTCCTGGATCGTCACCACCTGGTTGGCCGCCACATTGTCTAGCACCTGCCGGATTCCGCTTGGCCAGGTGACCGTGATCCGGTCAACCCGCGCGCTCGCTCCCAGGCCGAAGTGCAGCCGCCAGTCGTCCTGGCTCAAATAGCCCGATCCCGCCACGCGCTCCGCCCGCCGTTTCATTCCGCCGGCGCTCACTTCGACGATGGCGCCAATTCCGTCGCGATTGCTCTTGACGCCCACCAGCCTGACCATGATCCAGTGCCCCGCCGCTTTCGTGGTGTTGTGCAGCAACTGCCCGGCAGCTCCCAGGTTCACCAGGAAGGCATCCATCTTGCCGTCGTTATCGTAATCGGCGAAACACGCGCCGCGACCCACCGACTTCGTCTGAAAGAACGCGCCGCCGGTCGTCGAGACATCTTCGAATTTGCCGTTGCCCAGGTTTCGGAAAAGCGAATGTTCCTGCGGGACCAGGTGAATGAGTCCGCCGTGAGAGATGAAGATGTCGCGCCAGCCGTCGTTGTCGAAGTCGTACGCGCCGGTGCCCCAGCTCGTGTATTGCGCCGTCAACTGTGCGATGCCCGCCTGCTGCGTGACGTCGGAGAACTGAAGCTTGCCGGAATTCCGCAGCAGCCGGTTATATCTCGAATCGCTCACCCACAGGTCTACCGCCCCCCGATTTTCCGGGTCGAAGAACACCGGCCCCATTGCCGAAGTCGATTCGCCGTTCTGCCCGAAAGCCGCTCCGGCTGACGTGGCGATCTCTTCGAACGTGCCGTCCCGCTTGTTGTGAAACAGGAGGTTCTCGGTCTTGTCGTTGGTGACGTAGATATCGGGATAACCGTCGCCATCGAAATCCGCCGCCGTCACACTCATGGTCCGGCCCTTCAGGGCCGCGATGCCGGATTTTTCGCTGACATCCACGAAGGTGCCTTTACAGGTGTTGTGGTACAGCAGGTTGGTGTCGCCCTCATAATCCAGCGGCCCGGGATAGTTGTCGGCGGCATAATACGAGCGATACTTCGGGTCGAATTTCACGTAGCGGCCGATGAACAGGTCCACGCAGCCGTCGCGGTCGTAGTCCAGCCACGTGGCGTCGATCGCCCACCCCTTCACATCCAGGCCTGCTTTGGCCGTCACGTCTTCGAAAGTCCCATCGCCCTTGTTGCGGTAGAGCGTCACGCGGCCGTAGCTGGTCACCAGCAAATCGGTGTAGCCGTCGTTGTCGAAATCCGCTGCGACCGCGCTGAAATTGAAGCTGTCACCGCCCACTCCGGCGGCCGCGGTTACATCCGTGAATTTTCCGGCGCCGTCGTTGCGATAAAGGTGATTGCTTGGCAGCGGATCAGGCGCCTTGCGCAGGGGATACGGATGCATCTCCTTGCCCAGCGGCCGCCCGCTCACCACGAACAGGTCTGGCTTTCCATCGTTGTTGTAGTCGAACCACACGCATCCGGCGCCCGTGCTCTCGAGCAGCGAACCCAGCTTCTCCGCGCCAAACGAATGGGTGAATCGGATTCCCGATCCCGCCGTCACATCCTCGAACTGGATCGGCCCCGGCCCGTCGCCCGCCAGCACGCCCGCAGCCGCCAGGACCGTCAGAATTCCCGCCACCCTTCCTTTGATCATTTGCTCGCCCCCAGCATTTTCTGCGGAACGATCGTCCGCAGCAGAATCTCCGGCGTCTTGTTCTCCGGCGACCGCTCCGGCCCCGCATGGCATCCCACGCAAACACGTTGCTCGCTCGGCCGCATCCAAAACCAGCCGCGCTCCGCCCGCACCGTCTTCCCGGCGCCGTTGAGCAGCTCAATCCGCAACGGTCGGTCGGCGGGCGCCTCGACGTAAAACGACCCGTCGCCGGCCAAGTCCTGCCGGCCCAAAAGCACCGCCGCCCCCGCATCGTCGCGTGTATAGACCTGCACCGCGGCCACCGCCTCCGCGATCGGATCCTTGGAAGCCCGTGCGTCCAGGCAAAGCAGGTTTCCGGTAACCCGCGAAGGCACCAGCCCGGAAGGAAACTGCCTGGGCGGCACGCGGCGGCGTACCAGAACCGGCTGGACCGCGTTAGTACCAGCCGGTGTTGCCACTGGTACGAACGGCCCGCTATCGCGTGTCCAGAGATAGAGTCCGAACGGTCCGCCTGCTTTGCGGAGAGCGACTACCCACTTGCCCGCCGAGACCTCCGCGATCGGCCCCGCCGCATTCCAGTCCGGCTGTGTGATCTCCGCCTGCGATGCCAGCGCCGAGGTAAATCGGGCCAGCTTCGGTCCGACGCTGAAGATGACGTCACCGGAAGCCACCTGCCGCGCGTCGCTGCGTTGCGGGCCGTGATCGCAGCGCAGCGATTCCACACCGCTGCCGTCGGGATACACCGAATAGAGTTCGCCATCGCTCTGGAACAAAATGCGGCCGTCGCGTAGAACATCCTGCGTGACATGCCGGCCTGGAGCAAACGTCAGCCGCTGCGCGGGTCCGCCCTTCGCGTCCCCGATCTCAACGTCCGAACCGCCGGAAGAGCTGCGAGTGTACGCGATCCGGCCGTCCGGAAGATACAGCGGATTCGTGCAATCGCTCTGGCAGCGGGTTACCTGTCGCGGGTCGCCTCCGGCGACCTCCACTTCCCAGATCTGCCAGGGAGCGCTCTCCGTCGATTTTCCGGCAAATAGAATCCGGCTGCCATCGAATGCCACCGTGGAGTCCGCGGACGCGTAAAAGGAAGGAGCGATTCGCCGTTGGCCCGCACTGGAAACCAGGACCACCGTCGCGCCCTGTGGAAATCGGTCGCGCCCGCATAATCCCGGTGTAGAGTCATACCGCACCGCGCTCGTGAACACCAACGGCAGCACGGAGGCGTCGTCGGCATTCGCGGCGCAGGGCACACCGGCAACAACCGCCGCCGCAATGGAGAGACCTAACCTCAAGTTAGAGTTTAATATTTAAAGGTCTGATTTATGAATAATAGAAAAACACTATCCCTCCGGCGCGTGGGCCACAAGTACTCTGCGCCATACTAGGTAGATATGCGTCGCCCTGGGATAGTCGCCGCAGTTTCCGCCCTACTCGTGTGCCTATTCGCATGGATCCTGCTCGCGCAGCCCGCCGCTCAAGACGAGCGCCTGGCCCGGCTCCGCAATCTGGGCAAGGCATTCTATGAAAATCCCACCACGCGGGCCCAGGCCGTCGAGGAATTCCGCCAAGCATTGGCCTTGGCTCCGAAATCCGCCCGCGAGCGCATCAACTACGGCCTCGCCCTGCTGCGCGCCGGCCAGCATGCCGAGGGAGTCCAGCAACTGGAGGCGGCTCAGAAGATTGACCCCGCCATTCCCCACACGTGGTTCAACCTGGGCATCGCTTTCAAGCAGGAGGGCGATCTTGATCGTGCCTTGGTCGAATTTCAAGCCATGGAAAAGCTCGTACCCATTGAGCCCGTCACGCACTACCAGATTGGGACCATCCTCAAGGCCAAGGGCGACACCGCCGCCGCCATCCGCCAATTTGAAACCGCGCGCGACCTCGATCCCAGGCTCGCCGCGCCCCATTTCCAGCTCTATGGCCTCTACCGCCAGTCGGACCGGCCTCAGAACGCCGCCGCCGAGTTAGCCATATTTCAGGATCTGAAAAAGCAGCAGGAGAACGCCGCCGTCCCCGAAGACATGGGATGGAACACATATGCGGAGATCTACGACCCCGTGGTCGGGACCGCGGCGGCACTCGCGCCCCTCACGTACCGGTCCGCCAAAGTCGCGGACGGCTTCGACGGCGTTACCGCCATCAGTCCCGATGGCGGCTCGCGCCCTGGCCTGATCGCATGGTCGGCCGCGCGCACCGTGTTCTTTCGCGACGGCACGACGCCGGCGCCCAACTCCGGGCTGGAAGATTTGCGCGACGTGGTGTTCGTCGCGTCTGGCGATTTTGATGACGACGGCCTGCCCGACCTCTGCGTGATCACAACTCAAGGCGCCTCGCTCTACCGCAATGTCAACGGCACATTTCGAAAGGAGCGGGATCTCTCCGCCGGCTCGTTTCGCAAAGCCGTCTGGATCGATTTCGACCACGATTACGACCTCGACCTCGTCCTGATCGGCCCGCAATCGAAGCTGTTTCGTAATAACGGAACCGCCGGTTTCAGCGACGAAACGCCCCGGTTCCCCTTCGTGGCCGGCAGCGCGCTCGATGCCGTCCCGTTCGATCTCGAGCCCGATACGCCGGGGTTCGACCTGGTGGTGACCTATCAGGACCGCCCCGGCGTGCTCTACCACGACAAACTCGGCGGCTCTTACGAAGCCGTCGACATCCCGCAACTGCCCGCCGGCGCGCACGGCCTGGTCGCCTACGATTTCAACCATGATTCCCGCACCGACCTGGTCGCCGCGCCCGACGTCACCCTGCTGAACCGTCCGGGCAGATTCGAGCGGGTTTCGGGTCCGTCGCCCGTAGGTTTGCCGCTACCTCAAGTCGGCCACATGAATCGCGCCTACATCAAGGATGGCGCGCTCATGCTCGATCGCGATACGACCTCCGCCTACGGCAACTGGATCGAGGTCGCGCTCACCGGCGTGAAGAATGTGAAATCGGCAATTGCCGCCAAGGTCGAAGTGAAGGCCGGCGCGAGCTACGAAAAGCAGACGTATGCCGGCCTGCCCCTGGTCTTCCGCGTGGGAGGCCATCGCGCCGTCGATACGGTTCGCATCACGTGGCCGAATGGGCTGGTCCAGAACGAAACCAATCAGCAGGTGAATCGCATCGTGACCGTCAAGGAAGCGCCCCGTCTTGCCGGTTCGTGCCCCATGATCTTCACCTGGAACGGCGAGCGCTTCACCTTCATCACCGACGTGCTCGGCGTGGCCCCGCTGGGCGCCAGCTCCGGCGATGGCCGGTTCTTTCCCGTGGATCACCAGGAGTACGTTTCGATCCCAGGCGAAGCTCTGCACCCGCGCGACGGCGCTTACGAAGTCCACATGACGGAAGAATTGCGCGAGGTTTCGTATCTCGACCAGATCCGTCTGCAGGCGCTCGATCATCCCGCGGATATCGACATCGTCACCAACGAGAAATTCAAATCGCCGCCCTTCCCCGAGTTCCGCCTGTTCGGCGTGAACCACCGCATCTACCCCGTGGCAGCTCGCGACCAGGACGGCAAGGACGTGCGCGCCGCGCTTCTGAATCGCGATGCCACCTACCCGGATTCGTTCCGCCGCAATCAGTCGGGAGTCGCCGCGCTTCACACCCTCGACCTCGACTTCGGCTCTGCCGCTGCATCCAATCACGCCGTTCTGGTCCTCTACGGCTGGGTGGATTGGGCCGACGGCAGCACGTTTCTCTCGGCCATGCAGCAGCACAACGACCTCACGTTTCCCTACCTCCAGGTGAAAGACTCTGCCGGGCAATGGAAGACCGTGGTCGACGACATGGGCATGCCGTCCGGAAAACCCAAGCCCATGGCCGTCGACCTCAGCGGCAAATTCCTTTCAGCCTCCCGCGAAGTCCGCATCGTGACCAGCCTGTGCGTGTACTGGGACGAGATTTTCCTGGTAGACGACGACGCTCCGCCGCCGGTCCACCTCACCGTGGCGCCGCTGCTCTCGGCGGATCTGCACTACCGCGGCTTCTCGCGGCCCACAATTCATCCGCAGAGAAAGCAGCCGGAGCAGTTCGATTATCAAACCGTCCGCGAAACATCCATGTGGAACCCGACGCCCGGCAACTACACGCGATACGGTGACGTCGCGCCGCTGCTCGCCGAGCCGGACGACCGCATGGTGATCATGGGCTCGGGAGACGAAATCCGGATGCGCTTCAACGCGTCCAGCCTCCCGGTCCTACCCGCCGGATGGAAACGTGATTTCCTCCTGCTCGTAGACGGCTGGGCCAAGGACGCCGACGCCAACACCGCCTTTTCGCAGAGCGTTCTGCCTCTGCCCTTTCACGGCATGAGCAGCTATCCATATCCGGCCAGCCAGCACTATCCCACAGACCAGCTCCATCAGGACTATCAGCGGGAGTACAACACACGCCCCGCCCTGCACCTGATCCGCAGCCTGCTAGACAGCACGAAGTAACGCGCCTGAATCCCACCTCTTCATCACATCGGCCGCCCAGGCCACGCGCCTCCGCTCTGCCATCTCGGGTTTTGACTCCATCTGGTTTTAGCCTCGGCGTCTCCGCGTCTCGGCGGTGAGTATTCATTTGTTCACTGTCCGATGCACCCAACCTCAACCCACCCCCCGAACTCCCCCTCCAACCTAAGTGCAATCGCCAGCGCAACATCCTCCCGCCAGGGCGCTGCCGCGATCTGAACTCCAAGCGGAAGCCCCTCCGCCGACGCCCCACACCGCACCACCGCCGCCGGCCATCCGGCAACGTTGTACGTCATGGTGTGGCTGAACCCTTGGAAATTGTCGTCCACAATCGACTCGCCGTGCCGCAACGCCGCGTGCGTGTAGACAGGGCAGAGAATCGCGTCATAATCTTGCAGAAACAGTAGCATCTCGGTCTTGAATTGGCGCCATTGCTCCCAGCAATTCTGGAAGCCGGCCAGATCGCAGCGGTACGCCTCCAACTTGTCCAGCCAGCCCGTCAAGAGAGGATGCGCCTCGCTCGATCCCAGGTCGCGGTGATACTGGCGAAGGCCGTCGCCCCCGTCCGCGCCAATCAATCGCATCTCCAGATCGTAGGCGGCCGCCAGGCAGGCCGGCTTCTTCTCATCCACGCTCCGCACCTCTCCAGAGAGCGCCTGCGCGGCCTTCCGCACCACTCTCGTGACCTCACCGTCCGCAGCGCGGATTCCGTTGTCTGTATAAAACGCCACCCGCAAGTCCCGCAGCTTCACATCCGACAGTCTCCCTACCGGCATTTCCACCACCGTGTGGTCCCGCCCGTCCGCCGCCGCGAGCAACGGCATCAGTGTCACGAGATCTTCCACCCGCCGCGCCATGGGACCGATCTGCCAGATCATTTCCAGCCATCCGCTGG
>Ga0335081_10003996_pt1 | contig 23271 bp, 11 predicted proteins | sample Lox_Sample_35_FD_206713 | JGI IMG/M metagenome (GOLD analysis project Ga0335081, IMG submission 206713) | Soil microbial communities from Loxahatchee National Wildlife Refuge, Florida, United States - Lox_Sample_3.5 | ecosystem: Environmental > Terrestrial > Soil > Wetlands | place: USA...
CGTTCACCCATGTTTGGAGCGTGGTGTCTTGTCCCTGCGCCCCGGTTTGAATTGGATTCGACATGATTTTGCCGTTGTTGTCACCCGCATACATGTCCCAAGCCAAAGCGAGCTGACGAAGATTATCGAGACACTGTGTTTCCTGCGGCTTGACGTGCGTCCGCGCCAGGGCCGGAAACAACATGAGAAACAAAACCGCCAGTGTCAGAAGCACAACCAGCAAGTCAACTCGCGTGAAGGCGCAATCGTAACGTCTTGAATGCGCAGTGATAACATCCGTAAGTTCCATAAACCGACCGGCTTTTAAAAAACATAATAAACAATTGGATCCAAACGCAAAGGATTTTTTGCTTTTACAGCTGCAAAGATTATTAATATGTCATCCAGACGATTCGTGAAATGAAAACTCCATTTCCAATCTCGAGCAGCGCCGCCGCAGTTTTTTTGACTGCCTCAATTGCTTTTCCCGCCACTGCCGCGCTGCAATTGGTCACCGCACTTAATCCGTCAGTGAGTGCGCCCGCCAACGGTAATGGCGATTCGTGGGCGCCGATTATCAGCCCGGACGGCCGCTACGTTTTATTCGCCAGTACCGCCGACAATTTGGTCGTGATTGCCGGCAGCAATGGAGTTCCCAAGTTGAATCCACCCGGCGTGAACGTTTATTTGCGGGATCGGCTCAACCAGACGATGACGTTAGTGAGCATCAATTCCGCTGGCACCGGTGCCAGCAACGGGAATTCCCTTCCGACCGGGCTTTCGACGAACGGCCAATTCGCGTCATTTGAAAGCGCCGCCAGCGATCTGGTGGCGAACGACACAAACGGCACCAACGACGTTTTTCTCCGCGACCTCCAGGCTGGCACAACGATGCTTGTCAGCGTCGCCACCAACGGCGGAAGCGGCAATGGCGGTTCGCGCGGTTCGATGATGTCGCCGGACGGACGTTTCGTGGCTTTTGCCAGCGACGCTTCCGATCTTGTGACGAATGACACCAATGGGATCGCGGATGTGTTCGTGCGCGACACGCAATCCGGTACAACGGTGTTGGCGAGCGTGGGAGCGTTGTCCGCCGGCTTGTCCAGTTCTTCTGAATCGCCGGAAATCACGCCGGACGGAAGTTGCGTGGCTTTTTACAGCGCGGCGACGAATCTCGTGCCCGGTGTCACCACCGCCGGCGAAATTTACGTGCGCGATTTGGTGGCAGGAACAACGACGTGGGCCAGCACCAACGCGCGGACCATTTCCGGGACCGGCACGAATGGTTTTTGTTACAATCAGGCCATCAGTGACGATGGTCAATTCGTCGCCTACGAAATCAGCACCAACAGCCCGCTTGCTACCAACGGATTCATCCTTCGCCATAATGAGCAAACCGGCCTGACCGACATTGTGTTTGCCAATGCCGCTTTTCCACTGGGCGCGAATCAGGATAAACGGAGTCTGAACATGACGCCGGACAGTCGGTTTGTTGTGTTCGCCGCTAATGTCGGCGCCACTTCCTACAACATTGCCACTGGTGTATATCTTTGGGATGCGCAGACCGGTACAAATATTTTCGTCAGCGGCAATTACACCAACGGCGTGACTTCCGGCGCGAATGTTTATTGGCCGGACGTTGACCCGAGCGGACGTTACGTCGTTTTTGTCAGCACCGACACCAACATGATCACGCAGGGCGGAACAACCGTCGGCGTTTATCTCCGCGACGTGCAAGCCGGCACAACAACGCTCGTCAGCGTGGATACGAACGGCTTGAATCTCGCGGTCAATCCGACGGCGTCGCCTGCTTTGAGCGCCGATGGCGGTGCGATTGCGTTTGAAAGTCCATGGGCGAATCTGGATGGCCGGAATTTTGAAAGCGATGTTTTCGCACGCGATTTGACCAACGCGGTGTCAGAATTGATTTCTGTCCACGACCCAAATCTGCCTTCAGTCACACCGAACGGGCTGAGCGAATCATGGCCGGGAGCGGTCAGTACGAATGGCCGTTACCTGGCGTTTTCCAGTTGGGCCAGCAATCTGGCGCCGAACGACACAAATCAGTGCCTGGATGTTTTTGTCCGTGATCTCGTCACGGGTCAAACTGTCCTGGCCAGTGTTGACGTCAACGGCTTCGCCGGGAACAATTTTTCTTCAGAACCGTCCATCAGCGCCAGTGGACGTTACATGGCGTTCACCAGCGAGGCTACAAATCTGGTGGCGGGCGACACCAATCAGGCGTTCGACGTTTTTATCCGCGATTTGCAGGCGGGCACAACCGAAGTGATCAGCGTGAGCACCAATGGCGGTTTTGGGAACAAGCTTTCGTACGCGCCGTTCCTCAGCGCTGACGGTCGTTATGTTTTGTTTTGCAGCCAGGCCCAAAATCTTGCCGCCGGCATTTACACAAACGACAATCTTTTTCTGCGCGATTTGCAGGCCGGCCAGACTTATGGCCTGACCACAGCGGGTTATCAGTTTTATGCCATGACTCCTGACGGCAGCGACGTCGCATTTGTCGGCTCGATTGGAACCGGCACCAATTTGTATGTGTGGAAATCTTCAACCGCCGCGCTGATTTACACAAATTCGTCAGGACCTTTTGCGAACGTTTCGATCAGTCCCGACGCCCACTGGCTGGTTTACGCCGCCGGAACGTCATTGCGGGCGCAGGATTTGGTTGCCGGGACTAATTTTCAAGTTGCCGCCGGCCCGTTCGGGCCACGAGCCGGATTGAAGCTCAGCCATGACGGGCGATTTTTAACCTACGCCGGAACCAACGATGTTTACCTCTATGATTTTCAATCCGGCACCAATCTGCTCGTCAGCCATGCCTACAATTCAAGCGGTCCGGCGAATGGCCCGTCCGATTCGCCGGTCATCAGCACCGACGGACGCTTCGTGGCATTTCGCAGCTTTGCCAGCAACTGTGTTCCTGTAGATGCAAACGCGGTTCCCGACGTGTTTTTGTTTGACAGCCTGTCCAACACAATGACCCTCGTCAGCGCAAATTTGTCCGGCGTCACCGGCAACAATCGCTCGTTAGCGCCGGTGTTTAGCTGCGACGGACAAATGCTCGTTTTCTCAAGCTGGGCGTCCGATTTATTCCCGCGGGACTTCAATCTCGGCAGTGACGTGCTGGCGCTGGACATCTTCAGCCTTCCCGAAGTGGGTTCCGCCAATCCGGCGCCGGTTCTGAACGCGCGAATCACTTTCGCCGGCAGCTATAACTCGTTTGCACCCGGTCTGTCACCTCTCATCACCTGGCCTCTTATTCCCGGCCAATCCTACAGCGTTCAGTTCAAAAATGACCTGACCGACCCGATCTGGCATACGCTGGCCAATCCCGTTGTTTTCATCGGGAATCAAGCCTACTTCAATGATACCGCACCGGGTGCCAATCAAAGATTCTATCGGATTATAGGCAATTAGGCTTAGACAGGCAGGGTTTATTGTACCTGGATGCGGTAAAACATTTGCGGTTCGGACGGATTAATTTGCCAGGGCGGAGTGGCGGCGGAATTGGTGAGCCACGGCCCCGTGACGTTCGTGGCTTCTTCCAGCAGGGCGCCAGGGTTTGTCCATATTAATGTCAGCTGGCCATTGGCGAACGTGGCATTCAATAGGGGCAAGGGCAGGACCGCCAGCCCAGCGGCGGCGCTCGTGGCGGAACCCCCGCCGTTAATGGCCGTGCAGGTATAATTGCCCGCGGCATTTATCTCCAGGTTCGACAATTCCAAAGCGGAATTGGTTGCCCCGCTGATGGGCGCGCCGTCCTTCGCCCACTGATAATCGAGCGGCGCGGTTCCATTGGCACTGGCCGAGAAACTGGCCGCCGTGCCCATATATCGGGTTTGCGACAGTGGAGCCACCGTCACGTTGAAGGGCAACGCATACGGTGTAGAGCCGCTGACGGCAAAAACCGCCGCAACGCCGTTGCCGCTGTTGGCGCTGTCCCACGTCAGGTTGATGTTGGTGACGGGGCTGGCTGTGTTTGTAAGCGCCATCTCCAGCGCATAAAGCCGGGGATTGTCGCCGTTGACGCTGGTAAAACTCCCGGTGTTCACATCCACGCGGCCTTGGGCATTCCAGACAATCGGGCTGTTCAAAAACCAATCCGGCACGTTGAACACGGCGGTCTCCGAGCTGCCGTCGGCGTGCTTCACCCGGCAGTCAACAAGGACGGGACCATGGCCAGCAGAGGTCAGGAACGACAACGCGGAGAAGGCGCTGGGTGAGGCAGGCGCCAGACTGGCGCCATGGCTGGAATCCACCATCGCGGCGTTGTTGACGGTGTAACTGGCGGCGAACGTGTAGGTGTGCGTCGAATCCAATTGCCCGGTGATGGTGGAGCCGGCGGGCGGCAGGCCAGTGGCCGGCGCGGAGGCGTTGTAGCCTTGCTCATACCAACTGGTGCCGGTGTTGCCCGTGCCGGCGTCCATGGACGCGGAGGTGTGAGTGCGGCCCGGCACCGCTGGCGCGGTCCGCTCGACGACCATGTCTTCGTTGTAACTGCCCGGGGTCAGGGTAATGGGATTGAAACTGGCCGCGCTGGCCGGCGCCACCACCACGCTTCGTTCAGTCAGGCGCGGCGAGTTGGCCGCGTAATACCAATAGGTGCGGAAGTCGTAGTGAACGCCGGCCACGGCGTGGAAGTTCACGCCAAAGGCGCGGTAAAGCACGTTGGGAAATTCCGACCGCGTCACGTCCCGCGACGCCACAACCGTGTTTGCATCCGCGTTCACGACCGACAGGGTCGCCACCACCGAGTTGTCCCAGTTGAAGTTGTCCACCTTCAGCTCGAACTTGGCCGTGTAATCGCCTTCGGGCAGTTCCGCCGTGCCGGGGCCGCGGGCGAGATAGCCCGACACGGTGTCGTTCACCGGATTTGACTGCCAGTTGTTAAACTGATCGAGGCGTCCGATGTCGTGCGCAAGGCTGGCGGCGGTCCAGTTGTGAAAGCCGTCAATGGTCACGCCGCTCAAGGTCAGCGTCGGCGCGCCGGGCGCGTCGTTCCAATAAACCTGGAACTCCAGCGGATCGCCGGGAGCGTTGGTGAAGGCCAGGGCAAAATCCTCCGCCTGATTCGCGGCCGTGAACGTCTGCCACGCCACGTCGCGCGTGGCCAAAATAGTTCCACCATCGTCTTCGCGGACGTTCAACTGGACCAGACTGGCGGGGGAATAACCAAGCGCGTTCACGGCCAACCGGAAGTGAGCGATGTGCGTTCCCGGCGGCAGCGAGGCGAGATAGGGACCGGTCTGCATGTAACCCGCCGGCGCGTTGGCGGGATTGCACAACCACGCCAGCGGCGAACTGGCCGCGCCCACGGCATGATTAAACACCGGGTCGCCTGCGCTTTTGGCGAATGGCAGCAATGCGGTGGACGGCGCGGCCAAAGCGCCGAGGGGCATGATGGCCGAGCTTTGGCGCGCGGCGTCGTTGGTGTCATAGGGGCCGGTCCAAAAATAGCCGAATTGGTTGGAAGTATTACGGTCATTGAACCAGACCGAATGGGCGTTGTTGTAAAGGAAGGTGTAATAAGCGGAGGCGTGGGTTGTGTCGTAAAGCATGGCGAGGTTGCGAATGAAAATGCCCTTGAACTGCACCACGTCGCCGCTGCTGCCGCAGGTCGGGCAAGGTTCCGTCAGAACGCCGCCGCTGGACAAGTGGCCCATGGCGGAAAAAGCGATGCTGGTCGCTTCGGCCAGATAACTGCCGTCGCCGGTCGCCCGGTATAAGTCGGTCAAGCCGCCAATGATGACGCCTTGATTGTAAGTCCAGGTGGTTCCGTTGTTGTTCAAGCAACTGCTCGTCAAACCGTCATTGACCAGGCTGTTCGCGTTGATCATGCCGCCGTTTTTGAACCAACTCCATTCGTTGGTCGCCCAGAAAAAATAACTTCCCGTCCCGCCATCGCCGGGCGTTCGCGAGTGAAGCCGGATGGCCGCGAGCAGGAACAGTTCGTTGGGAATCGCGTTTTTGTAGGTACGGCTCTTGCTCCACCAGAGGCCGCCGCCGCATTGCGTATCCCAGCCGTTGGTCATGTCGGCAAAGATGGTCTTGGCCATGTTCAAATAAGCCGCGTCCTGTCAGGTCGTAAGCCTTGATCCAGGCGTTGGCCCACCAACCATCGTCATCGTAATAATCGTTCAGGAAATTGCCGCTCTTGTTGAGGTTGAAAGTATTTTGGAGCACAGGCAGGTAATCCCGGCCGTTGTTGGCGCCGATGGCGCTCTCGACGGCGTCCAGGCAATTGGCGGAATTCCACCAACCCGTCGTGTTCCACAGTCCGCTGCCGTTATACCATTTTTGCAGCGCGTCGATGGCCATGGCCGTGTTCGCGTTGAAATCGTCGCCGACGACCGCCGCCCCGCAGCAGTGGAGGGCCGAGGCCGTCAGCGTCAAGAGCCATCCGGCTGCGCTTTGCATGTCTCGCTTCTTTGTTTCCGGCACGGGTTCGCACGTGTGTCCCGCCGCTCTGGAATATCCATGACCGAAACACCGTCGGACAAGGGTGCTGGTCTGATTAAATTGCTCACCACGCCGGCAACTTTGCCGGAAATACCTGAAATGCTGGTGGATTAATTTACTGCTCCATGACGACGGCAGCGGATCGTGCCGGGATGGTCAACGTGCCGGCCGTCGGCACGCCATCCGGATGTTCAGGCGTCGCCATCACCAGCTTGCCAGGGTTGGGCACTTCCACTTTAGCCGTGATGGGTTTTGAAAATTCCGTATTGTCCACCACAACGGCGCGCTTGCCCGTCGCCGTCACAAAAACCGAATAACGGACCGAGCCGTCGGCCGTCACACTCGCGCCCAGCGTGTCGCGGAATGTCGCGTCCCACAGATACTCTTTGTATTTCCGGCGCAGGGCGTCAATTTTCTTGCCGTAAGCCAGCGTCAGCGGAAAGTCTTCGAGATAGCCTTTGAAGTTGTAAGGTTCGTATTCGATGATGTAACGGTCCATTAAAATCAGGTTCAGCATTTCACGGTCATTGTATCCGGTGACGGCCACCACCAGCGGTTCCTGCGGATCAACGTAGCGCCACACCGGCACCGAACCGGCGCCGATGCGGAAGTAAGAGCACGGAAAATACTGACACAGCCAGTCCTCCGGCCCTTCGCCGGCAAAAAGAAAATCGGGACTGACCTTTTCGGCGGCGGCGCGCAATTGCCGGGCCAATGGCATGTCACCGCCGTAAATGTAGCCGGGCGGATTATAACCGTGGCCCGGCGCATAATTATACAACACGCTGGCATGGTGGCAGACTTCATCCCACAGCCAGCCTGCGGAGCCGAGCGCGAGGATTTTTTCGAATTCCTTCGTGAGGGCGTCGCGGCAGGACGGGTCGCAAAAATCCAGCACGGCACGGCGATGGACGCCGATACCCGCCAGTTGCGTCGGGGTATAGTAGGCGTAACCGCCCTGCTCGTATCGTTTGCCGTCAGGATCCTCACACTGATATTTGTAAAATTCGTTGGTATACCACGGCATCATCAGGTCCACCCAGTTTAATTTGGCAAACAGAATGATTTTCACGCCCTTGGCCTGGCTTTGGGCGATGAAGTCATGCAATTGCTGCCAGGTGCCCAAGCCCGGCTCGACGTCCTGGACCGGATCGCCGCCGTCCTGGCCCCAATGATTCCAACCGACCAATTGAATGGCACTCACGCCGTTGTCGGCGCATTGCTGAGCGTAAGAAATCAGGTTGGTGTAAGGGACACGGAAGTCCTGCTCCGGCGAATCAATCTGCAACTGCTGCCAGGAATTCACGTCTTGAATCCACGCCGGCAGGTGCGGCTGTTTGAACCACGTCGCGCGCCACGCTTTGTAGAGGTCCACGCCCGCGTGCCAGTCGCCGCTGTAGAATTGCACGACCACCGGCGCCAGCGCCATGGTGGAATGCGGATGCACATAGGCGACATGCGAGGCGCGGAATTCCGTGTGAACCGGATTCTTGTCCGACCGGGCTGCCCCGCGCTGTTCAAAAGCAAAATTCAGCAGATACGGCTGGGTGGGGTCGTGCATCTCGACATAAAGCCCCTCTTTCGGCGATTGAATCAGGCAAATGAGGCTCTGCTTGGACTGAACGGTGGGGTTGCGGGAAATGTCCTGCGACTTCAGATCGCCATACCACATGTGCCTGGCCACCAGCGGCGCGTCGTCCGGCGCATTGTTCAAATCTCCCAGAAAGGGATAATCAACGGATTCCACCATGAGCGGAGAATTATTTTCCACCGTCGCGGCGAACATCAGCGCTCCGTTGGTCAACGTCACATCGGCCGTCAGCGTTATCGGCAACACGCCGCCGCGCTCGCTGGTCAACTCCTTCCATTGCAGGCGGACTTCATGGTCGGAAATCTTTTGAACGGCGACAGCGTGCTGTTTCTGGCCGAGAACGGAATTGTTCTGCCGGTCCGGCATCAGGACGTTCATCCGGAAAGCGACGCCCAGTTCCGGCCGCCGTTCGGCGACCCAGTGGGTGGTTTTATTCTCCAGCCGCGTCAGTGCGCCCCAATCGCTGTCAAACGCCGCCAGCAATTGGTCATCCTGCAAGACCACTTCATCAGCGTGAATGGATGGCGTCGTTAAAACCGCCAGGGCGCAAAAAGACACAGCAGCTAAGGTTCGCATTGGACAAAGGAAATATGTATTCATCGCACTTATTGGGAAGATTGAGCCGCAAGCGTTGACCGCCATTGTCGGTAAAGATCCGTGCCGGCGTGCCAGTCGCCCTGGTAGCAGCGCAGAACGATCGGCGCCAATTTCAATGTCGAATGGGGCTTTTGGAAAATAAAATGGCACGTGCGGAATTCCAGGTGCACCGGTGTGCCGCCGATTTCATCCTCCTTCGGAACCGATTGGGTAATGGACGAAACCACGCCCGGGTGTTGCTCGAAGGTGTATTGCAAACGGTAAGGTGACTTGGCGGCGCCGACCTCCACGTAAAGCCCCTCGTCCGGCGCTTGGATCAAGCAGAACAGACTGTGGTCCGATTCGAGGGTCTTGGTCGGCCAAAAATCGCCCCAGTAACCTTTCTCGTTGCCGAAGTGCGGATAAATTTCGTCGGACAAAAGATCGTCCGGGTTGCCGCCCCGCATCGTCTGCGCCACCATCTTCGCCGTGTCGCGCGACGGTGGATTGAAATCGCCGAAGTAGGGATAATCAATTGTCTCTACTGTCAGCGGCGAATCATTTTCGAGCGTCGCGTTAAACGTCAGCACGCCGTTGGTCAGCGTCACGATGGCCGTCAACGTCATGGGCAAAATACCGTCGCTGTAGCTGACCGGATTCTTCCATTGGAGGCGGATCTCTCGGTCGGAAAACTTTTTGACCTCGACCGCTTTTTGTCTCTGGCCAAAGACCGGATTCCAGCGGCGGTCCGGCAGGGGTGCAAACAAACGGAAGGAGACGCCCAACTTGGGTCGCCGTTCGATGACCCAGTGCGTGGTTTTATCCTCCAGCCGCGTCAGCGCGCCGGAACCCGAATCAAAGGCGACGAGCACTTTGTGATCCGCCAACACCACTTGGTGGCCAACAGAAATGGTTTTGTTCAGGCCATACGGAGGGATATTGGTATCCAGCAACACAGCTTCGCTACCAAGGACGGACTTGCCCGCTAAAGCGGCTATGAGCCATCCCAAGATACAAAGCCAGGCCGGAAGAAACGGAACTTCGTTTGTAGTGTTCATTTCATGTATGCTAAGCTTATCATCAGCCGTCAATAGACCAGGAGCAGGAGCATCGTCCGCGCGGCGGGTCTGGCCAGCCAGAATTTGGCCACCCAAAACAACCTCTCTAAAATCTGCAGAAAACCGCTGATTTTTGAGCCCTTCATGGTCACTTCCCGGTTCCCCACGCCTTGTTCGGCAAAATGCCCATCACCAATTCCAGCGTGCCGCCGCGGGCGATCTCGTCGTGCGTGATCCAAGGCCGGTTCAGCGGCTGGCTGTTGAGTTTGGCGGACTGGATATAGTTGTTCATCTTGTCACACGGGGCGTAGCGGGTGTCGCTGTGGACGATGATGGTGAATTTGCCGCCTTGCGCGGCAGGATAATATTTTGGGTCCAGATGAATGACAGCCTTCTCCACCAGTGGCGCGCCGATGACGTAAACACCCCGGGCCGGGTTGACCGGATAAAGCCCAATGGCGCTCCAGACATACCACGCGGAAACCTGGCCGCAATCGTCGTTGCCGCAGAGACCTTCCGGCGAATTATCGTAGCACATGAGTTGAACCTGGCGCACGCGTTCGGCGGTCTTGTATTGCGCGCCGGCCAGGGCGTAAAGATACGGGCATTGCTCGTCCGGCTCGTTGCCGTGAGCGTATTGGCCGATCAAGCCCGTGACGTCAATCCGCCAGTTCGACATGTCGGAATCCTCGTCAAAAAACTCGTCGAGCCGTTTGACGAAGGCTTCATTGCCGCCGTAAAGCTGAATCAAGCCCGGGACCTCCTGCGGCACAAAAAACATGTACTGCCAGGCGTCCGCCTCGGTGTAATAGCCGCTGGCCACGACGTCGCCGGTCGAAACCTGCTTGGGATCGAACGGCTCCTGGAAGGTGCCGTCCGGTTGCGGCGAGCGGAAGAAACGCGTCGTCGGGTCCCAGACTTTTTTGTAGCTCTGGGAGCGCTCGGTGAACCGCGCGGCGGTGTTGGTGTGGCCCAGCGCCCGGGCCAGTTGCGCGATGCACCAGTCGTCATAGGCATATTCCAGTGTCGTGGAAGTCGCGGCGCCTTTGCCCTTGACCCAGGGAATGTAACCGTATTTCAGGTATTCTCCCAGGCGCCGGCGGTCGGCAATGACCGGGTTCGTGCTGGTCGCCGTGTTCGTCATGGCCTCAAACGCCAGCTCGGCGTCCCAATTGCGAAAGCCCTTTTCGTAGGCGTCCCAAATCACCGGTACCGAATGGTAGCCCGGCATGCACCAAGTCTCGTAGCCAGCCAGCGGCCAGACCGGCAGCGCGTGGGTGGGTGATTCCCGGTAAAACGCCAGCATGGAGCGGACGAAATCGTTGATTCGTTCCGGCTCGGTGATGGTCAGCAACGGCATTTCGCCGCGGAAAACGTCCCACAGCGACATGGTGGAATAATTCTGGAAATCCGCGTCGGGATGTACCTGCCGGTCGGCGCCGCAGTAGGAGCCGTCGGCGTCGTTGTAAAGCGTCGGCGCCATCATTGTGTGATACATCGCCGAGTAAAACGTCTGGCGGAAGGTGGGGTTGATGGAGGTAATTTCAATGCGCGAAAGATGTTCGTTCCAGACTTGGCGCGCGGCGGCGCGCACCGCGTCAAAGTTCCAGCCGGTGATTTCCGCCCGCAGATTCATTTCGGCCTCGTCCAGGCTCGTCGCTGAAAGGCCGACGCGAAGGACAATCTGCTCGTTTTTGCGGGTCTTGAAGTTCAGATGGGCGCGGACATTTTTGCCTTTGGCCTCCTTCTGGCCTGCCGGCAAGGGCTTTCCGTCCAGTTCGAGGCCGAACGACTGGAACGGCTTCGAGCTTTCGACGACGAAATAAAGCACCTTGCCTCGCGCCCAGCCGTCGTTGCTGCGCCAGCCGGTGATAAGCGTTTTGCTCTCGACTTTCAACTGCGCGCCGGTCGGCTTGTTGCCGAGACCATGCACCAGATCAATCAGCAAGTGGCGTTGATCGGACGCCGGAAACGTGTAGCGGTGCATCCCGCAATGCGCCGTGGCGGTCAACTCGGCCAGCACGTTGTAGCGGTCCAGCCACACGCGGTAATAGCCCGGCTCCGCCACTTCCCGATCATGCGAAAAACCGGACTTGAAATTTTCCGCGCTCAACGGCGGGTAACCGGCGGAACCTTCCAGCTTGCCGGTAACCGGCAGGATCAGCAACTCGCCCAGGTCTATCCCGCCAGTCCCGGAAAGATGCGTGTGGCTGAAACCGAGAATGTTCGTGTCCGAATAATGGTAACCCGAACAGGCGTCCCAACCTTCCGTGCGCGTGTCGGGACTCAACTGCACGAAACCGAACGGCACCGTCGCGCCAGGATAAGTATGGCCGTGTCCGCCCGTGCCGATCATCGGCAGGGCATCGTCCACCGGCTGCGGTGCGGCCAGCGAAAGAGCGGTGCCCAAACACGACACACTTACCGCCCAAAGCCGGGCCGTGAACACGGCTATGACGCGGCGCGGCGCGTTCCAAACCGGCACGCGGGTCTCTCGCGCCATCGGCGTTTGGTTTCCGGTCGGTCCTCGAAATCTCCGCCGACAGGTTTTTGTCAGAGTGTGAGCTGTTGGGTTGGCAAGGATTAGCATTGGAATATCAGGCAAGAGTGTGATTGTCTGTCGGTTGAATCGCAACGATCATCTTTGTTTCCAGCTTCTTACGGGCGCGGCCAATACACCAGTGGCGCTACCTTGTTTTAGTGTTATGCCAGGCAAAAGAATTGTCATTGAGGTTTCACGTTTTTTCCGATGAGGTTTTGCGACAAAGCATTAGGCTCGCTGCTATCGGAAACATCTTGGTTTGGCGGGTTGTTGCTTCTTGTTATCTCCATGCGCAGGCTTCAACAATGGACGGGCCGGAAGGAGGTCTGGTCGTGACGGCAACCAGCGACGGCGTGATTGAGCGTCCGGCTCAACTCGTTCAAATAGCGGATGGAGCTCAGGCGAATACCTTCGCCGAAATTGATCCTGGTCATTTTTGATTGTCTTGAGGTCGGAAAACTTGGACAGTTTCAATCACCATGAAACACACTTCCGACCAGTCACGGCAAATGTCTCGCCGAAGCTTTATTCGCGATTGTGCCATCAGCGCCTCTGCGTTGGCCTCTTTGTCTATTCTGGGATGTCGGAGTTTGGCGAACCCCAAAACGGCTCCGGCGACCGGTATGGCTAAGTTCCGAATTCCTTTGGACCATGACTGGTTGTTCGGCGGGAAGTGGGTTGCCGATGCCATGAAGCCGGAGTTTGATGACAAGACCTTCAGTAAAGTCACGTTGCCACATTGCGTCGCCGGACTCTCGTGGCAGGGTTGGCATCCGGCCCAGTGGGAGGCCGTTTGGATTTACCGTCGCCACTTTTCACTGCCGGAGGAGATTCGACATCGTCGCATTTTTCTCGATTTCGATGGCGTGATGAACACTGCGACGCCGGCCATCAACGGGCGCCTCCTGCCAAAACGCGCTGGTGGGTATCTGCCGTTCCATTACGAGATCACCGAATTCCTCAACCACGGAGACAATATTCTGGCGGTCGCCTTGGATGCGCGCTGGAACCCGGTCCCACCCGACGGCAACCCGAAAGGGCCGACATCCGTGGATTACCTTGAGGCCGGCGGCATCGTCCGATCGGTTGCTTTGCGCGCCGTGCCGCCCATTTTCATCAGTGACCTCTTTGCCAAACCAGTCGCTGTCCTTGACCCCAGCCGTCGTGTCGAAGTGCAATGCGTCCTGGATGCCGCTGCGGTTCCTGAGAAGCCGCTGCAACTCAAGGTGGATATGTTTGATGGCCCCCGCCGCGTCGCCACGGTTTCCCAAACGTTGAAGATTGAACACGCCGGCGAATTTAATGTGACGTTGGTTTTGTCCGATTTGGGCAATGTAAGGTTGTGGGACGTGGACGCGCCGCAACTTTATCAGATCGTCGCCACCCTGCTGCATAACGGCGAGCCGGTGCACGATTACCGGACGCGCATCGGGTTGCGCGAGGCGCGATTCGAGGTGGACGGTTTTTTCCTGAACGGACGGCGGTTCCGGTTCATGGGGTTGAATCGTCACGAGATTTATCCTTACGTCGGTTTCGCAATGCCGCCGCGGGTCATGCGCCGCGACGCAGAAATTCTCCGGCGCGAATTCAATGTCAACATGGTCCGCTGCTCACATTATCCGCAGACCGAAGCGTTTCTCGACGCGTGTGATGAGCTGGGGCTGATGGTTTGGGAGGAAACGCCTGGCTGGGGGTACCTTGGTGACGACGCCTGGAAAGAACTGGTGTTTCGCGACGTAGGCGAGATGGTGCGCCGCGACCGGAATCATCCGTCCATCATCATCTGGGGTGTCCGTGTGAATGAATCTCACAATGACCCGGCGTTGTATGAGCGAACCAAGGCGCTGGCGAAGGCACTCGATGGTTCGCGCCCCACGTCCGGCTCGATGACCTCCCATTCCATCGCGGGCTGGCATCAAGAGGTCTTCGCATTAGACGATTACCATTCCGCCCCTGACGGCAGCGTAGGCATTCTCCCGCCGCTGCCAGAAGTGCCGTATATGCTCTCTGAATGTGTCGGCCAATTCTCCTATGGCAACAAGGGATTCAGGAACAGCTATCGCCGAGCCGGCGATTTGACTCTGCAAACCAACCAGGCGCTGTTTCACGCCCAGGCTCATGACCGGGCCAGGGCTTACCCGCGCTTTTGCGGCGTGATCGCCTGGTGCGCCTTTGACTACGCCAGCCAGGTGAACGCCTACAACGAAGTGAAATGCCCTGGCGTCGCCGACATTTTCCGCATCCCCAAACTAGGCGCGGCTTTCTACCAGGCGCAGGTCAGCCCCAAGGCGCGCGCGGTGATCCAGCCGGACTTCTACTGGGACTTCGGTCTGAAATCGCCGATGGGGCCGGGCCGGCACGCCGCCGTCTTCTCCAACTGTGACCGGCTGGATATTCTCGTTGGCGGCAAGCTGATTGCCACCGTGCAGCCGGACCACGAGCATTATCCACACTTGGATTATCCGCCGTTCTTTTGTGACTTTGAACTGGACGATGCGGTGATCAAAGCCAAGCCGGAGCTGCGCATTGATGGTTACGTGGACGGCAGGCTGGCGCTGTCCCGACTTTTCTCTTCCGACCCTGGAAAGGACCGGTTTTCCCTGACCCCGGACGACTCGGAACTGATCGGCGGCGACATTGATGCCACGCGGCTCGTTTTCAAAGTCGTGGACCAATACGGCGCAGACCGCGCCTTTGCCGGCGGCGAAGTCATTTTTGAAATTACCGGCCCGGGCGTCATCCTGGGCGACAATCCCTTCACCCTGATGGATGAGAGCGGCGGTGTGGGTGCGGTCTGGCTCAAATCGGTTTCCGGCCGCTCCGGCTTGGTTACCGTGAAGGCGATACACTCCTCGTTGGGTGAAGCATCCGTGAACATAAACATTCAGCCCGCTGCCGGCTTGGCGACCGTTTGACGCAAAAAAGAGAAGCGCGGTTGCAAAACCGCTTTCGTTTCGCGCCCGTCGCGGGGGCCTCCTGCAATGCGCCACCTCCTGCGGGTTGCTACGGCTCATAATCGCCGGGGCGCGGGCGGATGGAAGCTTCTTCCTGTATCATGCGCGTTTCAATAACAGATCCGTCCTCCCCACACTCCGTTTACGAAGGGATCATTCCATGCGATGGGATATGGAGACTGTTTGCGTCAAATGCATTGTTGGTGCCGGCGCTTACCGGGTTTTTCGAGGTGGCGGCAAATTCTGATTGACTTCCTGTTTGGTTGGCTTCAATCAAAAGGGATTATGAGAGGGAACTCTGTGAGACGTGTGAGAAATTTGAGAAGGGGACTTATTTTTTGTGTATCCGGTTTGCTGGCCGGCTGCGTTTCAGATCAGCCTCGCTGTGTCAAGGAAGCCGGCCGACCGTCGTCGTCGCTCGTCCTGCTGGCTAATCCTTTGCAAGGCACGGATTCCCAACGGGGCTTTTCCCACGGCAACGAGTATCCTGCCATCGCGCTGCCCTTTCCGATGAATGTCTGGGCGCCTTACACCGAGCCGCAAAATGATTCGTTTTATTATCAATACCGGCACCACACCTTTTACGGCATCCGGCAGACGCACCAGCCCAGCCCGTGGATTGGCGATTACGCCAATTTTTCACTCATGCCGGTTTCCGGCAAACTCGCGGTGACGGAAGACGCCCGCGCCTCGACGTTCAGCCATAAAAACGAGATCGCGCAGCCGAGTTATTACCAGGTGCATCTGGACACCTGGGACGCGACGGCGGAAGTGACGCCGACGCTACGCGCCGCGCGGTTCCGGTTCACCTTCGAGCGGCCGGCGGATTCGTATGTGGTCCTGGACGTGTTCGCCAGTGAAAAGCCTTCGTCGGTCGAAATTATTCCGTCCGAAAACAAAATCATCGGCGTTTGCCGCAATAATCGCGGCGGCGTCCCGGACAATTTCGGAAATTATTTCGTCATCCAGTTTGACCAGCCGTTTTCAGCTTATGGCGTCTGGTCGGATAACAAATCTCAAACCGGCGTGACGAAACTCGCCGGCCCGCACGTCGGCGTGTTTCTGAAGTTTGACACCAGCAAAAGCAAGGTTGTCGGCTGCAAAGCGGCCTCCTCGTTCATCAGTGCGGAACAGGCGGAACTGAATTTGAAAACGGAAATCGGCGATGCAAGTTTTGAAACCATCCGCCAGCGCGCCGAGCAGGTTTGGAATGAGGCGTTGGGCCGCATCCAGATCGAAGGCGGTTTCCCCGAGGAGCGGAAGACCTTTTACAGCGCATTTTACCGGAGCATTTTGTTTCCGCACCGATTTTACGAAATGAACGCAGACAATCAGCCGGTTTATTTCAGCCCTTACGACGGCCAGGTGCACCAAGGCTATCTCTACACGGACACCGGCTATTGGGACACGTTCCGCGCGGCGCATCCGCTTTACAATCTGCTGTTCCCGAAAATCAGCGCGGAAATTTTGCAGGGCGTCATCAACGCCTACAACCAGAGCGGATGGTTGCCCGAATGGGCCAGTCCGGGCCACCGCAATTGCATGATTGGCAACCACGCCTTTTCGCTGCTGGCCGACGGCTGGGTGAAGGGCATCCGCAGCTTCGACCCGCACCGGGCGGTGGCGGCGATGGTGCACGACGCGAATACGCAGGCGCCGGACTGGTGCCGTTCGATCGGCCGCGACGGGGCGGAGTTTTACAAGTCATACGGCTACGTGCCTTACTCCAACGTTCCCGGCGAACCGAGCTTTCGCGAAGCCTGCGCCAAGACGCTGGAATACGCCTACGACGACTTCTGCGCTGCGCAGCTGGCCCATGCCATCGGCGACGACAAAGATGCGAAGACGTTCGCCCGGCACGCGATGAATTACACGAACCTTTACGATCCGAAGACCGGTTTCATGCGCGGGCGCAAGGCCGACGGCTCGTGGGACGAACCATTTTATCCTGACGAATGGGGCGGGCCGTTCACCGAAGGCGACTCGTGGCAATGGACGTTCAGCGTCATGCAAAACGTGCCGGGGCTGGCCGGATTGCTGGGCGGCAATCAGGCCTTGGCGGATAAGATAGACGCGCTCTTTACCGCGCCGCCGACGCTGCGGGCCGGCACCTATGGCAAGCCGATTCACGAGATGATTGAGATGGCCGCCATCAACCTGGGCCAATACGCCCACGGCAACGAGCCGATTCATCATCTGCTTTACCTTTACGATTACGCCGGCCAGCCGTGGAAGGCGCAGGTGCGTTTGCGGCAGGCGATGACCTTGCTTTATCAGGCCACGCCGGACGGTTTGTGCGGCGACGAGGACACCGGGCAGATGTCGGCGTGGTATGTGTTCAGCGCGCTGGGATTTTATCCGGTCTGCCCAGGCACACCGGACTATCTGATCGGCAGTCCGCTGTTCGACCGGGCGACCCTGCATCTGGCGGGCGGAAAAACTTTCACTATTACCGCCAAGCACAACGGCCCGCAGGAATTTTACATTCAAAACGCCAAGCTGGACGGGAAGTCGTTCGACCAGACGTTCATCAGCCACCAACAAATCATTAACGGCGGTGAACTGGAATTTGCCATGGGTTCCGCGCCAAATTACGACTGGGGCGTTTCAAACCGCCCGGCTTCGCCGCTGGCGGAACTCAACGCCGCATTTTCCGCTGGCGGGAGTCCGCCGTCCCGCTAGAATCGGCGTGTTCCAGTTTCAGGCAAACCACAATGTCAATTGAACGACCGGACCGACTATGAAATTGAAAACACTGCCGATCTTTCTGGCCTTCCTCGTGATGGGTGTGGCCGACGCCATGGGGCCGATGAGCAAAGAAGCGCAGACCGCCTTCAACGTCAGCAACGTCGTGGCGAAGCTACTGCCGTTTTTCGTTTTCATCGCCTTTGCGGTGTTCAGCCTGCCCGGCGGGCTGCTGGCCGCGCGCATCGGGAAAAAGAAACTCCTGCTGGCAGGGCTGGCGCTCAACATTATCGGCGTGGCCGTGCCGACGTTCGTGGTTCCTACTTTTCCGGTGCTGCTGGGTTGCATTTTTCTGCTGGGCGTTGGCACCACCTTTTTGCAGGTCGCCGGCAACCCCATCATGCGCGACGTGAGCGCCGAGGGCGCTTACAGCCGCAACCTGGCCATGGCCCAGGGCATCAAGGGCATAGGCAGCTTCGGTTCCACGGCGCTGCTGCGGCTGGTGGCCATCGTCTCGGCGCTGGCGGCTCTGGGCTGGCGCGGCGCGTTTCCGGTCTATTTGGTGTTGATGGTTTTGACGTTTATCGCCGTCGCCGGCTTGAAGGTGGAGGAAACCAAGGCTGGCCAACCGCCTGGCTTCTTTGCGTCGCTGGGGCTGCTGGGGGAACCGGTTTTCGCTTTGGCGGTGCTGGGAATTTTCCTCTACGTCGGCGCCGAGGTTTGCATGACCAGCTCGCTGGAATTGCAGTTGAACAACGTGGGGATTCAAGGCGACTGGGCCAATTACCTCGGTCCCACCGCCTTCCTCATCGCCCTGACCGTCACCCGGCTGGTGGCGGGGAGCATCCACATCAATGCCCACACCTTTTTCCGGCTCTCGGCGGTGCTCGGTCTGGTGGGCGTCCTGCTCATTTTGGCGGGCAATCAGGTGCTCACCGTGGCCGGTGCCATTTTGGCCGGACTGGGCTTTGGCAACATCTGGCCGATGCTCTTTTCGATCACGGTTGAAGAAAAACCCGAACGCGCCAACGAATTGAGCGGCTTGATGTGCATGGCCATCGCCGGTGGCGCGCTGGTGCCGCTGCTGATGGGGCGGCTGGTGGACGCGGGGTGGAAGGCATTCGCCTTTGTCGTTCCGCTGGGCTGCTTTGTTTATCTGCTTCTGCTTTCGCTCAAGAGCGGCAAAAGGGCCGCGGCCGCTGCGCCGGCGAAGGTTTGAACGAAAACGGATTTATGGATTTTTGGATTTTTGGATGGCTGATTCGCAGCGCCGCTTTCCCAATAAGCCAGGAATCCAGCAATCCATTCACCCAATCTTTATGAACTACGACAAAGACAAACGCATCGTCATGACCCTTGACGCCGGCGGAACGAACTTTCGCTTTTCCGCCATGCGGGGTAATAAACCCGTCACCGAAACCGTCGCCTTGCCCTCCAACGGCGACAATCTCGAAAAATGTCTCGCCAACATCGTCGCCGGTTTCACCGAGGTCAAAAGGCGATGCCCCCAACCGCCGGTCGCCATCAGCTTCGCGTTTCCCGGGCCGGCGGATTATCCGGCGGGCATCATCGGCGACCTGCCCAACCTGCCCGGATTCCGCGGCGGCGTCGCTTTGGGGCCGATGCTGGAGGAAAAATTCCGCATTCCGGTTTTCATCAACAACGACGGCGAACTGTTCGTGTACGGCGAAGCCATCGCCGGTTTTCTGCCCCACGTCAACGGCCTGCTGAAAAAGGCCGGCAGCCCGAAGCGTTACCAGAATCTCTTTGGGGTTACCCTCGGCACCGGTTTTGGTGGCGGCATCACGCGCAACGGCGAATTATACGCCGGCGACAATTCGAATGCCTCGCAAATCTGGCTCGCGCGCAACAAACTCCAGCCGCAGATGAATGCCGAGGAAGGCGCCAGCATCCGCGCCGTCCGCCGCGTTTATGCCGAAAAAGCGGGCATCGCGTTTGAACAGGCGCCCGAACCGAAGGCGATTTTCGACATCGGCCAAGGCAGGCAGGCCGGCAATCAGGCCGCGGCCACCGAAGCCTTCCGCCGGCTGGGCGAAGTCGTTGGCGACGCGCTGGGCAACGCCTTGACGCTGTTAGACGGGCTTGGTGTCGTTGGTGGTGGACTGTCCGGCGCGGCGCCGCTGTTCATGCCGGCGCTGGTGGCGGAACTGAACAGCGCCTATACCGCGCCGAACGGCAACCAATTCCGCCGGCTGCCCGAAGCCGCTTTCAACCTGGAAGACCCGGCGCAGTTGAAAAAATTCCTCACGGGCGAAACCCGCACCGTCACCGTGCCCGGCGGCAAACGGAAAATCAAATACGATGCCTTGCAACGGATCGGCGTGGGCATTTCGCGGCTGGGCACCAGCCAGGCCGTCGCCATCGGCGCCTACGCCTTCGCGCTGCAAAAACTCGATCAGGGGTGAACTCCCGCGGTTACGGCCGGCGCGCGGTTTTGGCCCCGGCTTGAATGCGCTTGCTTTCAAACTTCTCAACCCGGCAGTGACGCAGTAGGATGTCGCCACCATGCAATCCATACGACTCGGACTCATCGCTCTTCTTTTGGGGCCGGCAGCCATCATTGGGGCGCAACCGGACACCGGCAATCCCCTGAACGGATTGGAGACCTTGAAGGATTTCCAGACGCTGCGGGCGTCTTCCTCCGACCCGAACTGGCGGAACGGCAATGCCGATTCGCGTCCCATTGCGCCGGGCGGCACATTGACCTTGGCGGACCTCAAGGGGCCGGGGCGGATCGTGCATTTCTGGAACACGATCGCCGACCGGGAACCATATTACTCGCGGCTGCTGACGCTGCGGATTTACTGGGACGGCGAGACAAACCCGAGCGTGGAATGTCCGATTGGCGACTTTTTCGGCATGGGCCACGGCGTGGACCAGCCGTTCACATCGCTGCCAGTGCGCGTGACATCCAACGGCAAGGGGCGCAATTGTTACTGGCCGATGCCGTTCCGGAAGTCGGCGCGCATCACCGTCACCAACGAAGGCAGCGAGCGTTGCGGCGCATTTTATTATTACATTGACTGGGAGAAACTGCCGTCGCTGCCCAGGGACAGCGCCTATTTCCACGCGATGTATCGGCAGGAGTTTCCGTGCGTGATGGGGCGCAATTACCTCATCGCGGATATTGCGGGGCGCGGCCAATACGTGGGCACGGTCTTGAGCGTTTATCAGAGTTCGCCGGGCTGGTTCGGCGAAGGCGACGACTTTTTCTTCATTGACGGCGAGAAGGAACCGAGTCTACGCGGCACGGGGACGGAGGATTATTTCTGCGACGGCTGGGGGTTCCGGCAGCAGGACGGGCCGTTTTACGGGGCGCCGCTGTGGGAAGGCACCGACACCGGCGACCGGTGCAGCGTGTATCGGTGGCACCTTCCCGACCCGGTGACGTTCAAGAAATTGCTGCGGGTCGAGATTGAACACAAGGGATCGCAGGTTTTTCCCGACGGCAAGCGGAGCGGATTCATTGAGCGGGACGATTTGTTTTCGAGCGTTGCATTCTGGTATCAGATTGAACCGCACAAGCCGTGGCCGCCTTTGCCGCCGGGCCCGGAGCGCCTGCCGTTTCACGAGGCCATTTTGCTCAAGGGGCATGACGCCGTGAACGCCGCCCATCATTCGGACGCGCCGTTGGCCGTGCAACTGATTAACGGAACCACCGATGGGAAACAAATGTGGTTCCAGCCAACCAACGACGACGGCTGGGTAGAGGTTCCCTTCAACACCGAACGGGCGCAGTATGTGGATTTGATGCTGAGAACGGTCCACTCGTGGGATTACGGCGTTTATCGTGTGAAACTCGATGGGCAGCAAATCGCACAGCTCGACCTTTATTCCCAAGCCACTTCGCCCGCGACTGACAAACTCGGCTGGCACCAGCTCGACGCTGGAACGCACACGTTGCGGTTCGAGTGCGCGGGCAAGGCTCCCGATTCTAAGGGCTATTTCCTCGGATTCGACGCGCTGACGGTGCGCATTCCGGTTTACAGCCGGCCGCCGAGCGTGGATTTGCGGACGTTGCAGAAGACGGGTAATTGATCAGGAACCAGAGGTCGCATCCACCGTTCAAAAGCAGCCATATGGTCAACACGTCAAACCCGCTGTCCGGACCGGGTGGCGGGTGGGCGCGGACGCTGGGATCCGCCGTCGTCGCCATCGGGAAAACTGCCGGGTGGCCGTTACGGGTTGCTCTCTGGCTAATCTCACCAGTTTGATTAAATTGTAGTGAATATGAAATGCGGAAAAGCTGGCCGGTTGCTCCTTGCCTCATTGCTGGCTGGGCTTGTCCCAATGGTCCATGGTGCGGGGCTGACGTGGCCTGCCAGTCAGTTCCTGCCAACGTTTTCCGCGCCGGCGGCCCCAATTGATTGCATCAGTATGGACGGGATCTCGTCCGCGGAGAAGGCGCTGTTTGTCTCCTTGGAAGGCATCGTGAACCGGACGCAGCCGCGAATTACCTGTGTCAGCGCCGCATCCGAGGGTGCATTCACCTGGTTGAGCATTCATAATTTGAGTTACAGCACAATCAACGGTTACAGCGCCGTCCTCAAATACGAGACCAACGTGACCGGACTGGTGGTTTACGACCCCGCCCACTGGGACACGCTCAATCTGGCGACCACCATCGCGGGCGTGAAGAATGAACTGATTTGCGATCCGAGTCTGTTGAACACCCTGACCAATTCTCCTTACAACCTGCCGGTCAACGATGACCTGCGCGGGAAGTTTTCCAACAAGTATCAGGTCTATGGCTATCTTTACACCAATTATTGGCCGTTATGCACCCACCGCGTCATCGCGGGCATGCAAACCAACCAGTACTGGTATTTGCGGGACTACCTGGTGGCGGTCAAATCAGCGGTGGTGTGGCTGGACCCAGGCGTGTCCGCCGACGCGAACACGCTGGCACCGTTTGTTTCCAGCATGGCGCCTGCCGGTGGAGTTTATCTGGGCTGGTGGCCGAGTGAGGGTACCGATCTGAATTGGATTGGGACCTACGGCATTCCGGTGATGGCCAGCGATTTGTTTGACAACGGGTCGGTCTATGGCGGCGTTGTTTTGCCAATTTCTGTTCCACCTATCCCGCCGGCGCCGCCGCTCCAAAACAAAGTCTATGTTTCCGTCACCTTGAGCGACGGTGACAACGTGCAATACATGCAGCACACCATGAAAATGAACTGGGGCAGCTCCGCGCGCGGCAGCGTGCCCATCGGCTGGACGGTGCAGCCGCTTTTGGCCGACTTCGATCCGGGCATGTTGAATTATTTTTCGAGCACGGCCACCACCAATGATTGTCTGGTCGCCGGCCCCTCCGGCGCCGGTTACGCGCACATCGAGCACTGGAGCATCGGCAACATCACCAATTACACCAAGGCGTCCAACTTTTAT
>Ga0335081_10003997_pt1 | contig 23267 bp, 17 predicted proteins | sample Lox_Sample_35_FD_206713 | JGI IMG/M metagenome (GOLD analysis project Ga0335081, IMG submission 206713) | Soil microbial communities from Loxahatchee National Wildlife Refuge, Florida, United States - Lox_Sample_3.5 | ecosystem: Environmental > Terrestrial > Soil > Wetlands | place: USA...
CGGTACTTCGCGACCGTGCGGCGAGTGACCTGGATGCCCTGCGACTGGAGGATGCGGGTGATCTGCTCGTCGGTCAACGGCCTGGCGGGATCTTCCTCCTCGATGAGCTTCTTGACCCGGCGCTTCAGGATCAGCAGCGACGTGCTGCTGCCCTCCGGCCCGTTGACGCTCTCGCTGAAGAAGTATCGCAGTTCGAAGACTCCCTGCGGAGTATGAGCGTACTTGTTGGCCACGGCGCGGCTGACGGTCGAAGGATGCACCCCGATCTCCTCCGCCACCTCCTTGATCATCATCGGTTTCAGATGATCGATGCCGTGATCGAGAAATTCGCGCTGCCGTTCCAGAATCGAATAGCACACCCGCAGGATCGTCTGCTTGCGCTGCTCGATGTTCTTGATGAGCTGGATGGCCGACTTGTAGCGCTCCTTGACGTAGTTGCGGACCTCTTTCTCCGCCCCGTCCCGGCTCAGCAGCCGGCGATAGGCGGGATTCAGCCGCAGCTGCGGGATCTCTTCGTCATTCATCAGCACCAGATATTCGTCGCCCTGCTTCACGAAAGCCACGTCGGGCTCGATCAGCCGGGTCACGACCTTGTTGTAACGCAGCCCGGGACGCGGATCGAGGGTGCGGATGAAGTCGATCGCCTGCATCACCGCCTCCAGAGGCCGCCCCATAGCCCGCGCAATTTCGCGGAAATGTTTATTCTGCACCGCGTGCAGGTGCTGGTCCACGATCACCGTGGCGTCGTCCAGCGCTTCCAGCTCCGCCGCATGGCTGCCGTTGCCGTTCTTGCGGGGGACCCGCTTCAGGTCCTGCAACTGCGCCAGCAGGCACTCGCGCAGATCGCGCGCGCCCACCCCAATCGGATCCATCTGCCGCACCAGATCGATGGCCTCGCGCAGCGCGTCACGGCTGAAGGGGGCCCGGGCCGGGGTGCTGCGCGGCGGCACCAGAGTCGGCCGTGGCGTCGGCGGCGGCACGGCAGCCGCCATCCCCGGCTCTTCTTCCGCCACCGCAATACCGGCTGCTGCAGCTTCCGGCTGCGGGGCGTCCGGTGATGGCTCACTCTCGCTGGCCGCAGCTCTGGCCGCAGGCGCGGCCTCCTCCGCAACCAGCGGCTGAGCTTCGCTCTCCGCCTCGTTTCCCCCCAGGCCGAGCAGCTCGTCATCGGTCGCGGTGAGATAGCCTTCCTCGTTCAGGTTGCCGATCACCAGCTCCGCCGCCCGGTACACGTCCTCATGGACATGCAACGATCCCAACTGCCACATCAGGTGGTCGGTCAGATTGCCGGGTTTGGACAGGAAGTTCTCGAAGGAGGGTTTCTCGCTGTCCTCCATCTCGATGGGCGTGCGCAGTCCAGGATCGAGATATTCCGAGAAAAACGAGCCGAAATCGATTTCTTCGAACGGGTCTTTTTCCTCCGCCGTCGCCTCCGGCTGCTCCTGCTGCGCGGCCAGCGAGCTGTCGCGCTCCATCTTTTCCTCGCGCGCCGAAACCTCATCCAGCAGGGGAACGGAATTGTCCAGTTCCTCCAGTACCGGATTCTCCGTCAGCTCGGCGTTGATCATGTCGGTCAGCTCAAGTTTGTTGAGCGCCAGCACGCTGACCATCTGCACGAGCCCGGGCGTCAGAATCTGCTTCTGGGAAACCCTGAGACTCAGTTTGGGCTGCAACAAAGCCATGCCACGGAAACCCTGAGGAGCGTTGCCCCCTCGCCAATTCTAAACCAACGAAAAGCTCTCGCCTAAGTAAACTCGCTTCACTTCCGCATCGTTCCCCAGTTGCTCCGGCGTGCCGGTGCGGAAAATCCGCCCCTCGTTAATGATGTAGGCGCGGTCGGTCACCGACAGCGTCTCACGCACATTATGATCCGTAACCAGCACTCCGATGCCGCTCGCCCTCAGATCGGAGATGATTTTCTGCAGATCCAGTACCGCAATGGGATCGATTCCCGAAAACGGCTCGTCCAGCAGGATGAAAGACGGCGAGATGCACAGCGAACGGGCGATCTCCACCCGCCGCCGCTCCCCGCCGGAGAGCGCGTAACCCCGGTTCTTGCGGATCACCCCCAGCCCCAGCTGGTCGATCAGGGTCTCCATGCGCTCCCGCCGCTCGTGCCAGGACATCGATTGCGCCTCCAGCACGGCCAGAATGTTGTCCTCCACCGTGAGCTTGCGGAAGATTGAGGGCTCCTGCGGCAGGTAGGCGATCCCATGATCGCGCGCCCGCAGGTACATCGGCACGTGGGTAATATCCTCGCCGTCGATCAGCACCCGTCCGCTGTCGGACGGTATCAGCCCGACGATGATGTAAAAGCTGGTGGTCTTGCCGGCGCCATTGGGCCCCAGCAGGCCAACCACCTCACCCTGTTTTACCTGGACACTGACAGCGTGGACGACCCTTCGACCGCGGTAACTTTTGCCGATCTCCTCAGCCGATAAGGTCTGCATTTACTTCGTGGTACGAGCGCGTGTGATGGTGGGGGAAGAACGCTTGCTTTCTACTAGCACCCTATCATCGTGAGTGTAGAAAGTCAACGAATCGCCCCACACGGTACCGTGTTCGGCATCAAAAATGCTCGGCGATTTGCCCGTCAGGACGTACCTGGCATCTTCGGCGGTGTATACCAGTCGGTCGCCGACCGCGCGCCGGTTGGGTTCGGTCACCACCACCTGCCCGCTCGCGATCATGTGGTCAATCTGACTTGGGGCGTCGGAGCCCGGCAGCGCCGGCCTTTTCTGCTGTCCCGGCTTTACAGCGGCAGCCGATCCCTCTTTGGCCTCCGCCTGCTTCAGGTAGACATCCAGCTGCTGTGCGCTGACCGTGCCGGTGGCAGAGCGGGCGAACACGTTGTCCGTGTAGCGCGCCCGCCGCTCCTCGTCCACATAGGTCAGCCGGTCGGCGGTCACGGTCACCGGAGTCAGCTTGCCGTCCTGCGACTGCTGCACGAACAGGCTGGATACGGTCTGCGACCCGTCGGACTGGGCGAAGATGGCCCGCTTCTGGTTGTCGAAATCGATCTTCGGCGCGTGCACCACGTTGGCCGTCTGCCACAGCCGCACATTGCCCGTGTAGTGCGCCAAACCCGGCTGCCGGTACGCCACCATGTGCTGGGCCGTGACGTGGATGGGCTCCGAGGTTGCCAGCAGCGCTCCGTCGGGCTGCGGCTTCAGTTCGCTGTAAGTGGTCTTCACATCGTCATCGGCGAAGCCTTCCCCGCTCTGCCGATTCAGCCGTACATGGACCGCGGTAGTGGTCATGCCGCCATCGATGATCCGCGGCGCGCCGGTCAGTACCAGTATGCCGTCGGCCGGCGTGTAGGTGGCCATCTGCGCAAAGGCCGCACGTCCGCCGGTGTTGGGATTGGGCGCGGGCTCGTGATACTCGAAGTTGCCCGTCTGGATCAGCTTCTGCACACCGCCATCGGCAGCGAAGGTCACATCGAGCCGGTCAGCGGTGCTGGTTTTGTCCGGCTCGCCCGGCGTGGTGGAGACGATTCGCGAATTCGGCCAGCCATGCAGCGTCTGAATATGGTTGCTGTCGTCGAAGGTGGCGTGGAACTTGCCTGCCGTGGCGATGGTTGTGGAATTGCTGCCGCCCATCTCCTGGCTCCGGCTGGCGCCGCCCGGCCCCGGCTTCGACCCCGGCGGGGCCGGCAGGATGGTGATTGCCGCCTTGCCGGCCGTATCGCCGGTCTTGAGCTGATTGCCGTTTGCCAGCTGGAAGTCAAGCTGGTCGGCGGCGATCTCCATGGGCTGTCCGCTGGTCCCGGGCGTTTTCCCGTGTGCCTGGCCGGTGTTGTCCGTGCTGCCGGATTTCACCGGTTGCGGATCCTGGCGGATGTGGGCGTTTCCCACCATGTGAAAGCGCGCGGGCTGGTTCTTGTCCTCGAAGTCGAGGATAAAGCTATCAGCCGAGCCGTGAGCGATGCCGGATCCGTGGGAGTCGAACGTCGCCCCCCGGGAGATGATCGCCTGCTCGACGGCGTTCTTCGCGCCCATGTTCAGGTCGCCGCGCGGACCGGTAATGTCGATGACCGAAGGTCCCCGGCTCTGGATGTGAACGTTGCCCTCGGCAACCACGTGTTTGACCGTGTTGTCAGGCTCAAACAGCATGGTTCCATGGTCGGCGGTCAGGGTCCTGTCCGGCTGGTCGATCCTCGCGTTGAGCAGCACCGCCTGGCGCGGCTGTTTCCCGATCTTCGCTGAGCTTCCGGTAATCGTTGCCGGATGGGCGCCGGTGGTGACGATGTGCACGTCGGACTTGAGCTGCAGCTCGTTGCCGCGGGAATCGTAGTAGGCGCCCCTGGCCGAGCCGCTGGCCTGTTCGGTCAGGAAGTTCACTACGTTGTCGGTATGCGCGATGCCCGTCTTCTGGTTGAAGGTAAGGGCGCTCGTCACCAGATGCAGCGGATTTTTCAGTTCCGGCGGCGGAGCCTGATCGGGCCTGCTGGGGCCTTCCGCGTTCGGCTCCAGATCGATATGGACTTCCCCCACGGCATTGATGTCGCCGCTCTGCGGATCGTAGGTGAACTGCTCGCCATAGATCTGGTCATAGCGGTCGTGGTTGCGACCGTACACTACGATGTGCACGTTGCGCAGATCGGCGCGGCCGCCCTGCCTGAACTGCACCGCCCGCGATGCCCGGATGGTGTAAATCGTCCGCCCGCCCTCGGACTTGGACAGGGAAAAGCCTTCACTGGTCTGCTGAATGTCGATCCCCAGCGGCTGCGGAACGCTGTGCAGCACGGACTGCGCGCGTGAGCGGGTAATCCAGTACGACAGGCCGACGGCGGCCACCAGCACACACACTCCTGCCACCAGCCACCTGCGCACCTGGGCTAACGATTGGAACATCTGCCTCGATCTTACGCCATTGCAGCCGGGTTGGCAGCCGGGTGAATGTCGGCGCTTACTTGCGGCCCAGCGCCTCCATGATGCGGTCGAAGTCTTCCAGCGAGGAGTACTCGATCAGGATTCTGCCTTTGCCTTTGCGGTCGTTGATGGTGACCCGCACGCCCAGCGAACGTTCCAGCGTTTTCTCCGCTTCCCTGACGTTAGGATCCAGAATCCGTTCCTTCTCCGCGCGTGGAGCTGGAGGCTGCGACATCCTCGCAACCGCATCCTCGGTCTGACGCACCGAGAGCGCCTGCTCGTTGATGCGGCGGGCCAGCCGCTCGATCTCCTCCGGCGACTCCAGGCCCATCAGCGCCTTGCCATGACCGAGGCTGAGCAGGTTTTTTTCCATCATCGTCTGCACCGCTGGCGGCAGCTTCAGCAGACGCAGGTAATTGGCCACCGAAGAACGCTCTTTCCCCGTGCGTTGCGCAATCTGCTCCTGGGTAAGCCCGAACTCGCGGCCCAGCCGTTCGAAGGCGCGCGCCTGCTCCATCGGGTTCAGGTCCTCGCGTTGCAGGTTTTCGATGATCGTCATTTCCATCGCCTGCTCATTCGATACGTGCCGCACGATGGCGGGAATGGTGGGCAGACCCATACTTTGTGAAGCCTGCCAGCGGCGTTCGCCGGCTATCACCTGGTAATGCCCGCCGGAAACCGGCCGCACCACGATGGGCTGCAGCACGCCCACCGCCTTGATGGAAGCTGCCAGTTCCGCCAGCGCTACCGGATCCGGCGAAGAGCTGCGCGTCTGGTAGGGATTATGCTCGAGCTGGTCCAGCGGGATGTGATGGACTTCGTCTCCGTGCGCCCGGGCGGGCGCCGTCGTGGAAACCGGCGCGTGCGGAACATGGCGCGGCGGAAGCAACGTCTCCAGTCCGCGGCCAAGGGCTTTGCGTTTCTCGACGGTCATCGGGAGTTCTTGCAGGAACGAGCGGCCAACCGGCAATCCGTGCCCGGAATCGGCGCTTTCTCCGTTACGCAACGCCTGCGCGCCCTGCGCGAACCCGCTCATTATAGGCTCTGGCTTGGCGGGGAACTGTGGAATTGTCTGTGGAAAACGCGCCCGGCCGCTGCGCTGCCGACTTAATCAGCTTCTCCCTTCTTCGGTGAGCGCCGCGACCAGCTCGGCCGGGCTGTCGACCAGCACATCGGGCGCTACCGCCTCCAGCGTGCGTGGCGCGAAGCCATAGGTTACCCCCACGCTCCACAGCCCGGCATTTCGCGCCGTCAGGATGTCCACCTGCGAGTCGCCCACCATCACGGTCTGCTGCGGCCCCACCCCCGCTTCCTTCATCAGAGTATTGGCTCCCAGCGGATCCGGCTTCTTGGTCTCGAAGCTGTTGCCGCCATACACCTGGAAGAAGTTGCCCGCCAGCCCCAGGCCCGCCAGAATGTCGCGCGACGCCCGCACGGGCTTGTTAGTCAGCACCGCCAGCTTGCGACCATCGCCCCCGGCCAACTGCTCCAGCGCCTGCTGTATGCCGTCGTACGGGCGCGTGCTGTCCAGTTTGTGCTCGCGATAATGGTGAAGGAAAAAATTGAGCGCCTCCTGCAGAAACTCGCGGTCGGCGGGATCGCCCAGGGCGCGCCGGATGAGCATGGGCGCGCCGTCGCCGATGTAGGTGCCGATGACCTCCAGCGGCAGTTCCTTCCGCCCATAGTGCGCCAGCATGGCATTGACCGACGCGGCCAGATCGCGCTCGGAATCGATCAGCGTCCCGTCGAGATCGAAGATCACCAGCCGGATGTTGTTCCTGGGGATGGCGCGCGCGATGCGGATCATCGCCTTTCAGTATAGCCAGCGGCTTTTGCGCTCTTCACCAGTTGCCGCAGATAGCGGATCTTCCGCCGCACGTAGCCGGCATAGATGACGTTCAGCCGCCAGCACAGCGGACCCTGCAGCAGGCCGCCGCGCGCCACCTGCCGGTAGAAAAACGTCCACGCCGGGCTCAGGACCTCGTTCAGCCGGCTGGCGCGCCAGGCATTGTTTTCATGCTCGAAGTAGTGGCGGGCGCTCAGGCGCGCGTATTCGTCCATGGTCCGCGCAAACTGCTCCACGTCCTCATAGGCATGGTGCAGCATGCAATTTTTTAACTGCCGCACCTTGCCTTCCACCCGCATCGACTCGTGCACCACGCGCGGATGAAAACGTCCCCGGCCTTTGCGGATCAGCCGCAACTGCGCATCGGGATAGAAGCCTCCGCCTGGCACCGGCGTGCCGCCGATGTACAGCACGCGCGGAATTCTGAAGCCGGCGATCTCCTCCGGCACTCCACGGCTCAGCAGATTGCCGATCTCGCCCGCCAGCGCCGGGGTCACCACTTCATCGGCGTCGAGGCTGAGAATCCACTCGCCCGACGCCAGATCGATGGCCCGGTTCTTCTGCCCGGCGTAGCCCAGCCACTCCTGATGGTAGAAACGCACGCCGAAGCCGCGGGCAATCTCGGCCGTGCCGTCCGTGGAGCCGCTGTCCAGGAAGATGACTTCGTCGGCGATGCCGGCGACGCCGGCCAGCACGTCCGCAATCGTGCGTTCCTCATTCTGCGCCACGATGGTTACGGAGAGCGGCGGGCCGCCGCATCTGGTCTTCATCGTCGGTGCCGCAGCCAGGCCGCTCGCCGCGCTGCCGTCAGCCTTCATAGGCTTTCCGGCCAACCAGACCCTTGAAGAAGGAGCTGACCTCGTGCCGCAGGCGCTCCTTGCGCATGTAGCGGTCGCTCTTCACCCAGTTCATCTGCAGACTCATGCGCTGCCCCTCGAACGGCCTGTGTCCGTGCCATGAGCGGTCGCAGCGTTTGAAGATGATGAGGCCGCCCATGGTGGGCGCAACCTCCGCGACATAATCATCCAGGTTCTTCGAGCGCAGCAGCCGCAGACGGCCGCCGCTGCTCTCCCAGGCGGGATTCAGATACAGCAGCACGGTGATGACCTTGTCTTTCGAATCGGTGTGGATCTGGCCATCGGAGTTGTCGCATTGCCCGCGCACCGTCAGCATCGTCGGATACCGGCTCAGGTCCATGGAGAACTTTGCGCCCACCGCCGCCGCAAAATCTGGGCCCAGCAGCTCGTCGCTCAGTTGCCGGAATGCCGGTCCGTAGCTGAGCCGCGAAAGCGGAAAGCTTCCCGAGCGCTCGATGCGCGGGAAGTCCCGCACAATCGCCGCCTTGCACTCCGGCTCCAGCAGGTCGTCCACCAGCAGATATTCAAATGGCTCCCGGTGGAATTCGGCTGCCGCGAGTTGGGCGAGATTCAACATTGCCATTGGGGATTTACTGCTCACCGCGCACATCAGCGCACCGTCGCCGCGCCGTTCATCTGAAAACTGATTCCCGCCTCCGTCAGCGCGTCGGTCAGGACCTGAAACACCTCTTCCGGGCGCACCCGCTTCATACACTCGTCGGTGCGCAGCGGGCAACTGCGTTTATGGCAGGGCTGGCAGGCCAGCTCGCCCTCGCTGGAGAGCAGCCGGATGTGCGGGCTGCCAATCGGCGGCGTTCTGCGGTAGCCCGTCGGCCCGTAAATACCCACCAGCACGGGTACACGCATCGCGCCGGCCATGTGCAGCGGAGCACTGTCCGACCCCACCGCGGCATCCACGCGCTCGTACAGCGCGTACATCTCCGCAATCGGCAGCTTGCCGAAAAGATTCGCCACACGGCCCGCCAGCTGCGACTGCGGCAGCGCCTGCAGGATTCGCGCCCCCACCGGCGCATCGGCAGCCGCGCCCTGCACCACCAGATTCAGATTGGTCTCCGCCACGAGCTGCGCAATCAGCGCCACCCAGTACTCTTCGGGCCAGTGCTTACTCACCCACTGCGTCGCGGGGGCCATGGCGACCACCGGCCCGCCATTGCTGAACGCTCCGTCCAGCAATTCCGCCACGCGCTGCCTGGCCCGGGCCGTCAGCCGCGGCGGTTCGATCGCGTAGCGCACCTCGGCCGCACCCACGTTGTACGCCAGATGGGCCATGTGCTCCAGATGACACACCGAGGGATCGAAGTACTCGCCCCGCTTCAGATATCGTTCGCTATAGAAGACGCTGCTGAACTCGCGCCCGTGCCGGTAGCCGATGCGGCGCCTGATTCCTGCCATATAGGGCAACAGCGCGGTCTTGAACAGGCCTTGGGCGTCAATCGCCACGTCGTAGCCCACTGACCGGACCTCGTGGACGAACGCCTGGAATTCGCGCGCCGCGGCCGGCCACTTCGCGGGATGCGAAAGCGCCCGCATCCAGCTCAGCCGCGAACAGCGATGGATGTGGTCGAGCGCGGGATGACCTTCAATCGCCGGCGCCAGTTCGCTATCGATGGCCCACCCGATCTTCGCCTGGGGAAATCCCTCGCGCAGCATGGTCAGGATGGGCAGGGTCTGGATGACGTCGCCCAGGGCGCTAAAACGCACCAGCAGGATTTTGTCCGGCGGCGCCGCCCGGCGTGACAATGCCCGCCCCAGCCTGCGATTGGGCGCGGCTTCCGGATCGGGCAGGCTTTTCAGGGTGCCGGCGTCTCCCGGCTTATGCGGGTTGCAGCTCATTCTCCTCTACATCATACGTGGCCCGGAAGCGGGTGCAAAAACCGCCTGGCCCGCCCTGCCGGCCGCAGGCTTTCAGTGTAGCTGGCTCCTGCCCGCCCTCCGGATTTTGAAACCATCGCCCCAGAAACCGTGAAACCCTGTTAGAGGGCCAACATCTGACTATCTATATGGCCCGGCACGGCGGGTGGACTTCACGCCTCGCCCGTACGACAATAAGGATAGCTGCCGGCAACAAGTCGCCCCGGCAGGGGTTTATAACAGCGTCAGGTTTCTACTGCCGAAGTCTGTCTGGCTGAGCACAAGAAGGTGCACCATGCGTTCCGTATTTCGTTTTCTCTCTGTTGGCGCAGTGGCGCTCATGCTGCTTCCGCTGGGCCTCGCTCAGAACCAGAGTTCGTCCGGCAGCCAGAGCGGCTCCTCATCGTCCTCGAATGACCAGTACTCTCCCGAGAAGCCCGACAAGAACGCTCCCCCGCGCAGCACGCTGGATAACCTCGACGCTATCGGCAACCGCAACGTCGGCTGCAACAAGGGACTGGGCAACTGGTACTCGCTCGACAAGCAGGTAGCCATGGGCCGCCAGTATTCGCAGCAGGTCGAGCACAGCGCCAAGATGATCAGCGATCCGGTCATTACCGAATACGTGAACCGCATCGGCCAGAATCTGGTGCGCAACTCGGATGCCAAGGTTCCTTTCACCATCAAGGTGATCGATACCGACGACATCAACGCCTTCGCCCTGCCCGGCGGCTTCTTCTACGTGAACTCCGGCCTGATCCTGGCGGCGGACAACGAAGCTGAGCTGGCCGGCGTGATGGCGCACGAGATCGGGCACGTTGCCGCCTGTCACGTCGCCCGCGAGCAGACCCGCGGCAACATCGTGAACCTGGCCAGCATTCCGCTCATCTTCGTGCCCGGCGGCTGGGGCGTCTATGAAGCCTCCCAGGCCGCGCTCGGCATCGGCGTGCCCCTTACCTTCATGAAGTTCTCGCGCAGCTTCGAGGCGGAAGCCGACTTCCTCGGCATGGAGTACATGTACAAGGCGGGTTACGATCCGCAGTCGTTCATCTCCTTCTTCGAGAAAATCGAGGCTCAGGAGAAAAAGAAGCCCGGCACCCTCTCCAAGGCGTTTGCCTCCCACCCCATGACGCCCGACCGCGTCGAGGCGGCGCAGAAGGAGATGCGGACGGTGCTTCCCGCGCGTCCCGAGTACATCGTGGACACCTCGGAGTTTGAGCAGGTGAAGTCACGGCTGGCCGCGCTCGAGAACCGTCACAAGCTGCAGAACGACAAGGACAAGGGTGAACGTCCTACGCTGCGGCGCGCCACTGCCGATCATCCCGCGCAGGACAGCGGCAACGGGACCAGCAGCCAGCCGGCGGACGACCGTCCCACGCTGAAGCGCAACGACGGCTCCAACTCGCCGTCGTTCAATTGAGCGCCTGAAAGACCCATTCCGCCGCTCGCCTCAATTTGCCCCAGCGGCGATTTCATCGTCGTCCGTGCGGACCATAAATACATGGCCGCTCTCACAGCACCAGATGACAAGGCGGAGCGGGACCTGGCTATCGATTAGCGTATTGCCGGGTTGCTTTTTGAGGGTGGTGCTTCCGCATACCGGACACGTACTCGGGTCAGGCATCCTGAAGCACCCCTGTGAAGCAGCAGATTGCCTCTCCCGCTGCGGGGTTGCCTGGAGTTGGCGCAATTTGGCGTACCTGAACCCAGCCTGCCATTAGGGCCCCTGCTGCGCCCCGCGTCCGGCCAGCCCGCCGCCCTGGATGCAGGGCGCCGGGCACCTGAGCTCCTGGGTAGCCGTTGGCCCGGAAAACTTCATCCAACCTCATGGTACACTGCACCCCAACACCCGTAGAGTACAGTGCAGCCTGACGCACGACCGTGGCGGAGACCCGGCGATATCGAAGAAGCCTCGCGTCCTCTGTATCGACGACCAGGTCACGAATCTGCGCATCCGCACCATGCTGCTGGAACAGTTTGGCTGCGAGGCCATCGCTGTCCACGACCATCAGTCCGCGTTGCACGCAATTGCCGGTGGTGACGTGGACGTGCTGGTCATCGATTACCACCTTGCCGACGGCGAAACCGGGGAAGACATCGCCCGCGATGTTCGCGTCATGCATCCGGAGATTCCGCTGATCATGCTGACCGGCGACGCCAATCTTCCGCCGAGCGCGTGCGAATGCGTGGATGCGGTGCTCACCAAGGGGGTCAGCAATCCGGCTGCGCTGCTGGACCTGATCGAGAAGCTGGTGCCCGAGGCCGAGCTTCGTCCCCGGCGCCAGATGCTGTTCGGGGAGCCGGAACACCAGCCCCGAAAAATCGGCAAGGGGGAGAAAGCCTCGTAAAGGCGCTGTTTTCATTCAGGATCCGCGAACAGTCACGAGAGGAATGCGACACTCCGCGCAAGTGTTGCCTGGCAACCGATTTGCCATCTGGCGAATGGCAAAACCGGACATCGCCCGCGATGTTCTCGGCATGTGCAGATTCCGCTGGTCATACTGACTGGCGCCCGTCCAGGCGCGTTGCACGCGTGCTTTCCAGGCGGGTCCAGTTTTTGCTGTGACCGGGTAGAGCGGGCCTTCAGGCCCGCGTCCAGGCCCTCCTTTCCAGAACCGAGTCGGCTTTAGCCGACGACAGCGTGCCGCAGGCTGAAGCCGGCTCGGTTTTGAAAGGGGAGTCGTGACGCGGCGCTGAAGCGCCGCTCTACCCGTACTCGCTCCGATCACACTATTTCCTGAACCGCTTTAAACGGAGATCCCGCCGCGCTCACACCAGCTCCACGGCCTCCTGCATCTCGCCTTCTGCCGGGCTGACGGTCAGCAGAAAATTGCGCAGGGTTTCCGAGTTCTGCTCCGTGTTCGAGGCCTGCTCTTCAAAGACACGCACCGACTGGTCCTGCCCGCCCTTGCGCGCGCGCTCGGCCATGCGCCGGTATAGTGACGCGCTTTCCTCCAGCGCGCGCAGCGCCGACCATAGCGCCGTCTCCACCGCCAGGCGCTGCTCGGCGCCCAGATGCTGGGCCGTGTACGCATGCCCCACGCGGCAGCGAAAGCGCGGCAGTCCGGACTGGTCGATCTCCCACAGCACGCCTCCGCACTCCGGACATGCGAAGGGCGAGGGCTTTCCATTTCGCAGTTCGTTTTCTACTTCCGACATATCGAGCTCCGCCAGGCGGATTTCCTTCATGGCCGGTGTATCCCGCGAGGCCATGGGCGACGTGGCTTCCTGCAGCGGCTCGGAAACCAGCTTCGCCAGCAGACTCGGGATTTCCGCCAGCTCCGCCACGTGCGCGCCGCGCACGCGGTCGAGCGCATTCTGCGGCATCGACGGAAACATGGCGGTCTGCGGATTCTGCACGATGGCTTCACCGCCGTGCGCGCGCACCACCATCAGCCCGGCTGTCCCGTCATCCAGCATCCCGGTCAGCACCACGCCGATGACGCGCCGCCCGTGCGCGACAGCAGCCGAACGGAAGGTGGGATCGATGGCCGGCCGATGCCGGTTCTCCCGCGGCCCGCGCACGGTCCTCACTCTTCCGTCTTCCACGATCATGTGCATGTCCGGCGGGGCAACATAAATCCGCCCCCGCTCGATGACTTCGCCATTCTCCGGGTGCCCTGCGGGAAGCGGGCCGGCGCGACCCAGCACCTTCGGCAGCAGCCCGCCGGTGTGACTGGAAGTGTGCATCACCACCATGACGGCGGCATTCAGATCGGCCGGCAGTTCCCGGCAAAGCTGTTGCAGAGCTTCAATGCCACCGGCGGACGCTCCGATTACGACCAGGTCTCGGTTTGGCACAACGCCCCCAGGCCTGGTTGGATGAATTCGCTCTGCCGGCGGGATTGCCCTTGCATCCAGCTAACCGGGGTGCCAACAACGGACAACCCTTAGCAGGAGTTCAGGCGTCTGACCTGCCTGCGATACCCCAGAGAAAGAAAGTTGTTGCACCCGGAACAGGACAGGCCTACCATATGGGTAACTGCTCTCCCGGTGCTAACATGGCTACGCATATCAGTTCGCAGCAGCCTGAACTGCTGACCTCCTGGAAGGAGATTGCTGCGTATCTGGGCAAGGGTGTGCGCACGGTGCAGCGCTGGGAGCTGGAATTTGGCTTGCCTGTGCGCCGGCCCAACGAGAAAGTGAAGGGAATTGTTCACGCCTCGCGTGAAGACCTGGACAAATGGCTGAACATGCAGTGGTCGCAGCGCCCCCCCAAGAACGGCAACGGCCACGCCGATGTGACGCTCAACGGTCTTTACATTAGTGCGGTGCGCGCGGGCATCAGGCAGTCCGCTGAGTTGCGCAGTGCGAACCGTCGCCTTCTGGCGGAGGTGAGGCAGACGCTGCACTCGTTCGTCGACCAGTGCCAGTCGCTCGCCATGCGAACGCCACGTAACCCCCCCGGGGATAGTTGAGTAGCAACCTGCAATAGACTCCGAAATCGCTTGGGTCTTGAGCCATTCCGGCAGCGGTGGTGTCACAGACGGCTCCATCTCATGCGTGAAGTCAGTTCTGGTAAGGCGCACGAGAAGAGACTAAGCTTGAGACGATCGCACGACCGGCGGGTTCCAGCTTGGCCCACGCTCTCCCCTGGAGGCGGTCCCATGAGCGACGCGGAAGCGGTACGTCCAGCAACATCGAGTGAAGACAAACCCAAACGGGAAGCGGGCAGCAGCCGGGCCACATTTCCCATCGTCGGCATTGGCGCTTCGGCCGGCGGTCTGGAAGCCTGCCAGACGCTGCTGAAGGCGCTCCCCGCCAATCTGGGCATGGCGTATGTTTTTGTGCCCCATCTTGATCCGGTTCGTGAAAGCGCCTTCCGCGAAATTCTGGCGCGGGCCACCTCGATGCCGGTGCTGGAAGCGGACAACGGAACCAGGGTCGCTCCCAACCAGGTATATGTGATACCACGCAATTGCGAGATGACGATTGGGCATGGGGTGCTGCACCTGGCCGAACGCGAAGAGCCGCGTTCGATGCACATGACCATCGACATCTTCCTGCGCTCGCTGGCCGCCGATCAGGGCAACAACGCCATCGGCGTCATTCTCTCCGGAACGGCCTCGGACGGCACTATCGGAATGTCGGCCATCAAGGGAGAAGGCGGCATTACCTTCGCCCAGGACAGCTCGGCCAAGTACGACGGCATGCCGGCCAGCGCCATCGCCGCCGGCTGCGTGGACCTCATCCTCCCCCCCAACGGCATTGCCCGCGAGCTCACCCGTATCGCCCGCCATCCCCATGTACTGGGCGAGGGGATTGAGCTGACGGAGGTGGGTGAGACCAGGGAAGCGCAGATGTCGCAGCTCTTCACCATCCTGCGCCGCGTCGGCCGGGTGGATTTTTCCGAGTACAAACCCCCGACCATCGGCCGGCGCGTCTCGCGCCGCATGGCGCTGCACAAGATCGAAAGGCTGGCCGATTATGTGACGCTGCTGCAGAAGAACCGCGATGAGGTCACGGCCCTCTACCAGGACCTGCTCATCAACGTCACCAGCTTCTTCCGCGACCCGGAAGCCTTCGAAGCGCTCAAGAAGGCGGTCTACCCCGAGCTGCTCAAACAGCGCGAGAGCGCCGTGTCGGTCATCCGCATCTGGGTGCCGGGATGTTCCACCGGCGAGGAGACCTACTCGCATGCCATCTCGCTGATGGAATTTCTGGGCGAGGAGCGGACCGAAGTCCCCATCCAGATCTTCGGCACCGATCTCAGCGAACCCGCCATTCAGCGCGCCCGCACCGGACTGTACAAGGAAAGCATCGCAGCCGATGTCTCGCCCATCCGCCTGCGGCGTTTCTTCCATCACGTGGACAGCGGTTATCAGATCAGCAAGACCATTCGCGACCTGTGCATCTTCTCCACCCAGAACGTCTTCAGCGATCCGCCCTTCTCGCGCATCGATCTGGTCAGTTGCCGCAATGTCATGATCTATCTGAGCCAGTCGCTGCAGAAACGCATAATCCCGGTCTTTCACTATGCTCTCAATCCCGGCGGGTTCCTGATGGTCGGCAACACCGAGGGGCTGTTGGGGGCCGCAGCGGACCTTTTTGAAATGGCCGACAAGAAGCAGAAAATTTATCGCAAAAAATCCGTCCCCACTCCCGTTACCTTCGGGTTTACCGTGCATCCGGCCGAGGCGGGCGCCGAGGGTCCTGCCCATGCGGTGGCGGCGAAACCCGCCGAGCCGCCGCGCCCGCCAATGGACCTGCAGCGTGAAGCTGACCGTCTGCTGCTGGCCCGTTATGCGCCTCCTTCGGTGGTGGTGAACGAAAGTCTGGAGATCGTGCAGACCAAGGGCCACACGGGACCGTTCCTCGAGCTGCCGGCGGGGAAAATCAGTACCAATCTGCTGAAGATGGCCCGCCCCGGGCTGCTGTTCGAATTGCAGAACGCTCTCGACGAGGCCAGGAAAAGCGGCGTGGATGCCGTACGGACCAACGTCACGGCGGAAGGTCACGATGGTTCCACGCTTACCACCTTGCGCGTCACTCCCTTCCGGACTCCCGCCCAGGACAGGAGCAGCTTCCTGGTGGCTTTCGAGCCGCCCGATGGCAAGGCGATATCGACAGCGGCGGAAGTGGTGGTCGCGCCGCTCAGCGAAGACGAGCGGACGCTGAAGGACAAGCAGCTCGCCCAGGTCAGGCAGGAGCTGGCCGCCACCAAGGAGTACCTGCAGTCCATCATCGAGGCGCTGGAATCCACCAATGAGGAGCTGCAGTCGGCCAACGAAGAGATACAGTCCGGCAACGAGGAGTTGCAGAGCACCAACGAGGAGCTGCAGACCTCGAAGGAAGAGCTGGAGTCGGCCAACGAAGAGCTGCACACCGTCAACGAGGAGATGCAGCACCGCAACGATCAGCTCACCCAGTTGAACAACGACCTGAACAACCTGCTGAACAGCGTCAATCTGCCCATGGTGATGGTGGGCCCCGACCTCAGCGTCCGCCGCTTCACTCCCCAGGCGGGCAAGGTGCTGGGCCTCGCGGCAACCGATGTGGGCAGGCCGATCACGCGACTGCGGCTGAGGATCGAGGCCAGCAATCTGGAGCAGATGATGCTCGACGTGATTGCGGAGGTGCGGCCGGCGCAATACCGTGTGCGCGATGGCAACGGACAGTGGTGTGACCTGCGGCTGACTCCGTATCGCACCGCCGACAATCGCATTGATGGCGTGGTGCTCAGCGTGCTCAGCTTCGATGAGATGCAGGAAGCGCGCGCTTTGCCCAAGGCGGGCGCGCAGAAGACGCAATCGGGCGATGGATCGAGGAAGAAGGCGCTTTCCGAAAGCCGCGCGAAAGCCGGCAGCCGCTCTGCCGGCCGTACCGGCAAAAACCCCAGGCGCCGCAAGTAGCGCGGCGGCCTGGAAGCCGTCTCACAAATTAGTTTTGAAGGGCACGGCCGCGCCGAAAATCATAACCGGGTTTTGAAAGGGCATGGCTTCAGCCGTGCCGAAAGCTGCCCCTATAAAACATGGGCTTCAGCCCCTGGGGTGCTCGATCTTCCCCGCTATACATTTATGAGACGGCTGATGGGTTGTAGTGTCCGCAATCCGTTTTGAAGGGGCACGGCGTACGGGGTCCCCGGCAGACGCCGCTTTTGCGTCGGCTGGGGTGGATCAGCCGTGCTGAAAGCTGCTCATAAATCGTTTTGAAGGGGCACGGCTTCAGCCCGCGAGGGATCTGCTTTTTCGATTTTTTCTCCGACTGCTAATGTCCCCCGTGATAAGGATGCCCGTCCAGGATAGTGAATCCGCGATAAATCTGTTCCAGCAGCACCACGCGCGCCAGCTCGCGCGGTAAGGTGATCTTCCCCAGGGAAAGCACGGTCTTGGCCGCGCTTCGTGTCGCCTCGCTCCAGCCGTCCGCAGGCCCCACCGCGAACAGCAGCTCCTGGGTGTCGTGAGCCTGGTGATGTTGGAGCAAGCTGGCGATTTCCTCCGAAGTGAGCTGCCGCCCGCGAGAATCCAGCAGCACCAGCACCGGCCGGGTGCGGCTCCTGCTCTTTTCCAGCAGCCTGAGCAGCGCGCTTTCCGACGGCAACTCCTGCGCTGCACACGCCGTAAAGCGCGACAGCCGCTTCAGGTACTCCGCTGTCAGCGACTGGATGGCGGCGCTCTTCGTACGTCCAATCCATACGATATGAAGTCGCACGGCTCAGGAACTCTTCCGCCGGGAGGAACTACGCCTGCGGGCGGCGCGCTTCTCCTCCGGCTTGCCCGGTCTGGTTGTCCCGCCCGGCCGCTTCGCCGCTCTGCGGGCCGGCTTCTCCAGCTCCGCCGGCTCCAGCCGTGTGGCCGTTTTCCATAGCCGCTCCAGGTCGTAGAACTTCCGTGCGCTCACGGAAAAAACGTGTACCACGAAGTCCACGTAGTCCATCAGCACCCAGTCGGCCTGGTCGTAACCTTCGGTGTGCCTGGGCTGCACGCCAATCGCCCCCAGCTTCTGGTCCACATCGTCGGCAATGGCCTGCACCTGCCGCGGGTTGGTGCCCGAGCACAGCACGAAGTAATCGGTGAAGCCGCTGGCCTGCTCGTCCAGCTTCAGCACGCTGATGTTTTCAGCCTTCTTGTCGCGGCAGGCCCGTACCGCGATGGCGACCTGCGACTTCACTCCATTCTTCTTCATGCGATTGGTTCTAGTTTCCAGGTGTGCTCCGCCTCCCTGTTGCAGATTTCCGATATAGCCCTTCCTTCTGGATGTAGTCCGCCACCGCATCGGGCACCAGCCGCTTCAGCGCTCCACCTCGTTGTGCCGCCGCGCGGATCTGGGTGGCCGATATGTTCTCGTGAGTTTCAGGCAGCATGTGAAGCGTTGCCCGCGGAAGCACCAGCGGCCCGGCAATTTTCTGCCCGCGAAACAGTTTGCTCACCGAAGCTGGAGGCCGGAGCTTCTCCGGCAGCGACGACCCCACGTCGGCCAGGGAAAATCCGGGACGCGCCGCCACGATGAACTCGCATTCCGCCAGCAGCTCTTCCGCCTTGTACCATTTCGCGATGTCGCGGAAGGCGTCCATCCCGATAAGGAAATACAGGTGGTCGCTTCTGCCCAGCGACTTCTTCACCCGCCGCACCGTCTCGATGGAATAGTTCGGCCGGCGCTCCTTGCCGCTGCCGTCGGGATCGGGCGCCTCCAGCAGCGATGGCACGAAGGCTTTCTCGCCGGCCAGGGCCAGCGAAACCATGGCGTAGCGGTGATAAAACGAGATGATCGGCGTCTGCTGCCGATGCGGCGGAATGTCGGCCGGCACGAACCAGACCTGCTTCAGCCCGAAGCTCGCAACCGCGGCGCGCGCCACCACAACGTGGCCGCGATGAACCGGATCGAAGGTGCCGCCGAACAGAGCGATATTCATGCGCCGTCTGTACAGTTTCCGTGTTCCCGCGGCGGGTTGCAAGGGGAACGCAGGGAATGGGCCGGCGGCTGGCTGCAGCCCATGCCGGCGCCATCCGGCGGCAGACGGCTACTCCACCGTCACCGATTTGGCGAGGTTACGCGGCTGATCGACATCGCAGCCACGACGCACGGCAATGTGGTAGGCGAGCAGCTGGCACGGCACCACCTCCAGAATCGGCGCCAGCAGCTCGGGCGCATCCGGCACGTAGAGAACGTGGTCGGCGGCCTCGCGAATCTCTTCGTCGCCTTCGGTGGCGATGGCGATCACCGTCCCCGAGCGCGCCTTCACTTCCTTCAGGTTGGAGAGCGTCTTCTCGTAGCGCAGCACCGAGCCGGGATCGCGCTCATCGCGCGTGGCGAGGATCACGACCGGCAGGTCCTCGTCGATCAGCGCGTTGGGGCCATGCTTCATCTCGCCCGCGGGATAGCCCTCGGCATGGATATAGGAAATTTCCTTCAGCTTGAGCGCCCCTTCCAGCGCGATGGGGTAATGTACGCCGCGGCCCAGAAACAGGAAGTCGTGGGCGCGGTGATATTCCTTCGCCAGGTCTTCCGTCTCCTCGTCGCGCGCCAGCAGCGCTTCCAGCTTGGCGGGCATGCGGGTCAGTTCTTCCAGCAGCTTCTTCGAGTGCTCCGCATCGATGGTGCCGCGAACCTGTCCCAGATGAACCGCGAACAGGAACAGTGCCGTCAACTGTGCGGTAAACGCCTTGGTCGAGGCTACGCCGATCTCCGGACCGGCATGGGTGTAGATGGTCCCGTTGGATTCGCGCGCGATCATGGAGCCCACGACGTTGCAGATGCCCAGCGTCTTGGCGCCTTTGGCGCGCGACTCGCGCATGGCGGCGATGGTGTCGGCGGTTTCCCCCGACTGCGTGATCAGGATGGTCAGATCGCCCGGTCCGGTGAGCGGATCGCGATAGCGGAACTCGCTGGCATAGTCGACCTCTACCGGCAGCTTGGCCAGCCGCTCGACCATGAATTTGCCCGCCAGCGCCGCATGCCAGCTGGTGCCGCAGGCGGCGATGTAAACCTTGCTGAGCTTGCGGAAGTCCTCCTCGGTAATGTCCATCTCCTCGAGGAAAACCTTGCCGGAATCCAGCGAGACCCGCCCCAGCGTGGTGTCGCGCACCGCGCGCGGCTGCTCGTAGATTTCCTTCAGCATGAAGTGCTTGAAGCCGCCCTTCTCCGCCATGATCGGGTCCCAGGTAATGTGCTGTACCTGGCGGGTGATGGGCTGGCCTTCGAAGTCGGTGAGCTGCACCCCGTTGGGCGTAATGACCGCCAGATCGCCATCCGCGAGGAAGAACAGGTCGCGCGTGTGATAGAGGATTGCCGGCACGTCGCTGGCGACAAAGTATTCGTTCTTGCCCAGGCCGATGACCGCCGGCGGACCATTCCGCGCGGCGACGATCTTGTTTGGTTCATCGGAGGAGATGACCGCGATGGCGAAGACGCCAGTGAGCAGCCGGACCGTCCTGCGAACCGCCTCTTCCAGCGAGTTCCGATGTCCATTGCCGCCTGCGCTCAGGTGCTTCTCCACCAGATGGGCGATGACTTCGGTATCGGTCTCGGTGCTGAACTTGTGGCCCTCTTCGATCAGCTTTTTCTTGAGGCTGAGGTAGTTCTCGACGATGCCGTTATGGACAACCACCACCTTGCCGGTGCAGTCGCGATGGGGATGGGCGTTCTCTTCCGTGGGACGCCCGTGCGTGGCCCAGCGGGTGTGGCCGATACCGTAGGTGCCGTCCAGCGGCTTCAGGCGGATGACCTCTTCCAGGTTGCGCAGCTTGCCTTCCGCCCGCCGCACCTGCAGGCCATCGCCGTTGCCCGCTACCGCTATGCCGGCGGAGTCATAGCCGCGATACTCGAGCCGCCGCAAGCCATCAAGAATGACCGGAACTACCCGCTTCTGCCCTACATAACCGACAATGCCGCACATAGCTCACCATCCTCGCGATTCGCTGGTAGGAACACGACAGCCGCTCGGAACTGGAATTCGTAGCTCATTCGATGTTACAGCGAAATCTTCGATCGCGGTACGGTCCTTGAGGTTGGCCACCGCTTGGTGCAACGCGGTGAGGATGATTTTCGCCTGACGCACGCTCAGCAACCCGTGCGTAACTCCCTCGATCAGCCGGCTGAACCCGACCTGGATGGCCGCTGCTTGCGACCTGGACCGGAGTACCGGAGCTGACCAATCGATCTCCGAAAAATGAAACACGTCACGAGCTTCGTCCATAAAAACAAAAGGGCACCAGCGCCGGAAACGACGCTTCTGCCCTCAGCCCCTTTAGTATCCGGCTGCACCTGAACAGGGTCAATACTCCAGAGGAAATAGACGCCGACGCGCACCCAAAACGGGAAGAGGCCCCGGAAAAGGAATTGTCATCACGAGTGCCCGCGTTTGGCGCGAGGGATCTGCTATTGCCGGCTGTGGCAGCAAGCAGATTCCTCGAAGGCTGAAAGCCGTCTCGTGACGACAATGCAAACAGCGCCGAGCCCCCCTACCACGCCGTCAGGCTTACCTGATCCACCCACTCCTGCATGGTTGCGCCGTTGGCGCCGACATCCATCTGGAACTGCACGCCCAGATTCTCACCCCAGCCCGGAGGCAGCGTTCCGCTGGGCTGTGTCTGGTTGAACGTGTACATGTTCTGCGATATCAGCCTGCCGCGCCCGTTGTACTGGGCCAAGGTGAGGCCGTCATAATGCTCCATGCCGTCGCTGGTGCGATGAAACGAAAGCGTCACGTGATACCAGTTGCCCGCATTGAACGGCCGGCACGGCACCCGGCTGTGCACCCACGCGTCGCCGCCGGCATTCCACACGTCCCAGGTGCCGGAGGCATAGTCGCATTGCGTGCCGAACATGTATTCCCGGCCGTTGACGAACTGAAAGGTATCGAACTCCAGCGCCTGCGCCGCCTGCACATTCGAGGCGACGTTCAGCCAGAAATCGAAGCGGAAGTTCGCAGCCGCATCGTTGGCGCCCACCTTGTACCACCACAGGCCGTTGCTGTAGGCCGCGCCGTTGATGTAGAAGTCGCGGCTGGCGCCGTCGCGCGAGGGCGGGTTCTGGTTGGGAGAGCTGGCGATGACCGCGTTGTTGTTGCCGCCGCCGGCGCAGTCCACGCACGAGCCCCAGCCGGTGCCGCTGCCGTTGTCCACCAGCGTGGAATCGTCAATGTTGGTGTAACGCGATTGGGCCGATGCGAACGCGCACGAGAGCAGCGCGACGCACAAGACGAGGTACTTCATGGAAAGCCACCTTGGAAGGGAAAGATTTTGGTCGGATCGTGAAGACCGGTAAGTGGAAGATAACTGTACAGTAAACAGCTTGCAAGGGCTTTGGCCGTCAGCGCAAAAATATGGCCAATGCGGTACTAAGCACCTGGCTGATCGGGATTAGGATGAGTACCGAGTGCGACTTTACCGTACATGCCGCGACCTTGATTGAAAGCGCCATTGTGAGCGCAATAACTCAAACCGATTCGTCATAACTGCTTGTGTTGCGGGCGTTACGAGGCAAGCGAAATATAACTTACGTAACAGCCCGATATCACAAGCAATCCTGACGTCTTCGGCTGAATCTGAAAGCGGTCTAGACCGAGCCCGAAGCCACGCTTGCGTCGTGCGCTGGTTTTGCGCACGGCGCGTGGCCAGGGCGGAAGTGCAGTTAGCCCACCGTGAAGCGAAGCGGAACGGTGGGTAGGGCTCCTCCACGTGGGCTGAGTCCCGTAGGGACGGCACATGTGCCCCCGGCTGAAGCCGGCTCAAGCGAGGTTTGAACGCCTACCCAGGACTCCGCTGCGCTCCGTCCTGGGCTATCCTGACGGTCGCCCGTACGGGCTCTGCCGTTCGCTGTTCAGCACTGACGAGTTCGGATAACTTGGGCGATGCTGTCCCAACTATTGTGAAACCGCCATCTCGTAAGTGGCCCATTCATTCCCGCTCCTGTGATGAGTGCTTCTGACCCGGCCCATCCTCTCACGCTAACCCAAACGGAATTAGCGCCAAGAGCCTTCGCTCCCGTATAAAAAGGGGAACGGGTGGACAGCCCTGCGCGTAGCCTGTGATGGAGGAACTGTCATGACAGTCAGCCGCGCCATTGACGCGTCACAGCGCAAAGCCGCAAAAGCGGCGGGATGGGCTTACCTGCTGACCTTCGCCATCGTGGTGTACGTCAACTTCGCCATCCTCGGCCGCCTCATCGTCAACGATGCCGCTGAGACTGCCCGCAACATTCTGGCGCACGAACGACTCTTTCGCGTGGGCATTGCCGGCGATATCGCGTACTGCGCCGGACTCGTCGTCCTGCTCACGGCGCTGTACGTGATTCTCAGGCCGGTCAGCCCCGGCCTCGCCCTGCTCGCAACGCTGTGGAGACTCGTCTGGGTGCTGATGTGGCTCGCGGTGACCTTCA
>Ga0335081_10003998_pt1 | contig 23262 bp, 19 predicted proteins | sample Lox_Sample_35_FD_206713 | JGI IMG/M metagenome (GOLD analysis project Ga0335081, IMG submission 206713) | Soil microbial communities from Loxahatchee National Wildlife Refuge, Florida, United States - Lox_Sample_3.5 | ecosystem: Environmental > Terrestrial > Soil > Wetlands | place: USA...
CGTAGCGAGGAAGACCAAGTCGGCGTCGGCGAGCTCGCAGGTCCACGCCTCGTCCAGCGCGAGCGCACGGTCGATCATTCCGAGCCGGCGAGCGGTATCGAGGTTGCTCCTGCCGCGACCGACTCCGATCACATTCGCCGTCGCTCCGGCGCGGCGCAGGGCGAGCGCGAAGGAGCCGCCGATCAGGCCGACGCCGATCACCACCAGCTTGCCGATACCTGGCATCGCCTCTAGCGGCCCAGCGCCGAGCGGAGCGCCGCCAGGAACCGGCGGTTCTCGTCGGCAAGCCCCACGGTGACGCGCACGTGCCCAGGCAGGCCGTAGCTTCCGACCGGGCGCACGATCACGCCCTGGCGCAGAAGCCGCTCGTAGACGCGTGCGCCGTCGCCGACGTGGACGAGCAGGAAGTTGGCGTGCGACGCAACGTAGGGCAGGCCCAGGGCATCGAGCGCGCTCGTGAGCTGCGCCATGCCCTCGCGGTTGAGCCGCGCGCTCTCGTCGACGTACTCCGTGTCGGCGAGCGCGGCCAGCGCCGCCGCCTGGGCGACGGAGCTCACGTTGAACGGCTGGCGCACGCGGTTGAGCATGTCGGCCACCGCCGCGTCCATAAGACCGAAGCCGATGCGCAGGCCCGCCAGACCGTAGGCTTTGGAGAAGGTGCGCGAGACGACGAGGTTGGAGTGCTCGCCGATCCAGGACACGCTCGGGCTCCGCTGCGCGGGCTCCAGATACTCGTCGTAGGCTTCGTCGAGAACCACCAGCCGGTCTCGCGGAACCGCGGCGAGAAAGGCCTTCACTTCGTCGGGCGGGATCCAGGTACCCGTGGGATTGTTCGGGTTGGCGACGAAGACGATCCGGGTCCGGAACGTCACCGCGCGCGCCATGGCGTCGAGGTCGTGGCCGTAGTCGCGCGCCGGCACCTCGATCCCCGTCGCGCCGCGCGCCTGAGTGGCCAGCGGATACACGGCGAACGCGTGCTGCGAATACACCGCTTCGTCGCCGGGACGCAGGAACGCCTGAGTCGCGAGCTCGAGCACGTCGTTCGAGCCGTTGCCGAGCACGATCTGGTCGATACCGACGCCGAACCGCGCGGCGAGCGCGCTCTTGAGCGCGAAGCCGTTGCCGTCGGGATAGCGCGTGATGCCCGTGCAAGCCGCCATCACCGCTTCGCGCGCCCTGGGGCTGGGGCCGCGCGGGTTCTCGTTCGAGGCGAGCTTCACGATCGCCTCTTCCGCGAGCCCGTATTCGCGCGCCAGCTCCTCGATCGGCTTGCCGGGGACGTACGGCGCGATGTGGCGGACGTACTCCGGCGCGAGGACCGCTGGATCGGGGTTCACGGTGCGATTCAAATCGACCTCCGCTCGAGCATTCGCCGCTAGACGAGCGCCGCCGGATACGAGCCGAGCAGCTTGAGGAACGGCGCGCGGCGCTTGAGCTCGGCAAGCGCGGCGGCCACCGGCGGATCGCTCTGATGGCCTTCGAGGTCGACGAAGAACAGATACTCCAACAGTCCCGTGCGCGCCGGCCGCGACTCGAGCCGCGACATCGAGACGCCGTGCTTGGCGAAGGGCTCGAGCAGCGCATGCACCGCCCCGGGCTGATTCTTCGCCGACATCACCAGCGAAGTCTCGTCCTTGCCCGACGGCCCTGCCGCGTGCCGACCCAGCACCCAGAAGCGCGTGGTGTTGTTGGGCTCATCCTCGATGTGCGCCGCGATCACCTCGAGCCCGTAGATCTTCGCCGCCGCCTCGCCGGCGATCGCGGCCGCGCCGCTCTCCGCAGAGGCGAGGCGCGCCGCTTCCGCGTTGCTCGCCACGGCGACCCGAGCCGCCGTGGGAAGATGCTGCGCGAGCCACTGCACGCACTGCGCCAGCGACTGCGCGTGCGAGTACACGCGGCTCACCTGTGCCAGCGCGAGCCCGCGGCGGCCCAGCAGGTTCTGTCGGATGCGAAGCTTGATCTCGCCGACGATGAGGAGCGGGGTCTGCGCCATCAGATCGAGCGTGCGCCCCACGGCGCCCTCGGTCGAGTTCTCCACCGGCACGACGGCGTAGTCGCTGCGTCCGGCTTCGGCGGCCCGGAATACTTCGTCGATCGTGCTGCACGGCTCGGCCGCGACCGAATCGCCGAAGTGGCGGCCGACCGCCCCGTGGCTGTAGGTGCCCGGAGGGCCGAGGTAGGCCACCGCTATCCGCTGCTCGAGGGCGAGACAGGCCGACATGATCTCGCGGAACACGCCGGCGAGCGCCTCGTTCGACAACGGCCCCTGATTCAGCGCGACGACGCCGCGCAGCACCTGGGCCTCGCGCTCGGGCCGGTAGGCGGGCCCGCTCTTCAAGCTCCCGATCGCTTGCGCGTGGCGGGCGCGATCGGAGACGAGGCGCAGGAGCTCGCGGTCGAGCGCGTCGATCGCCGCGCGCCGGCGCTTGAGCTCTTCGGAATCGTCCCGCTCGTCCGCAGTCATCCGCGCCCGGAGCGTCGCGCAGCGAGCGCCCTCGCTCTCACTCGCCGTTCTCTTCCTCGGTCTCGACCACGCGCTCGAGACCGGCGAGCTTCTCGCCCTCGCTCAAGTTGATGAGGGTCACGCCCTGCGTCGAGCGGCCCATCTCGCGGATCGACTTCACGCGGGTGCGGATCAGGACGCCGCCGGTCGAAATGAGCATCACCTCGTCCTCCGGGCGCACCAGCGCGGCGGCGACCACTTGGCCGTTGCGCGCGGTCTGCTGGATGGCGATCATGCCCTTGGTGCCGCGGCCGTGACGCGTGTACTCGACGATCGGCGTGCGCTTGCCGAAACCGTTCTCGGTGGCGGTCAGCACCGACTGCTCCTCGTCCTCGGCCACCAGCATGCTGATCACCTGCTGGCCCTTGTCGAGCAGCATGCCGCGCACGCCCCTCGCGGCGCGGCCCATCGGCCGCACATCGCTCTCCTCGAAGCGCACCGCCTTGCCGCTCGAGCTGAACAGCATCACGTCGTGCTTGCCGTCGGTGAGCGCGGCGCCGACCAGGAAGTCGCCGTCGTCGAGCTCGAGCGCGATGATGCCCGAGGGACGCGGCCGCGAGAATTCCGACAGCGGCGTCTTCTTCACCGTGCCCTTGGCGGTGGCCATGAACACGAAATGATCGTCGACGAACTCCTTCACCGGCAGGATGGCGGTGATCTTCTCGTGCTCGAGCAGCGGCACCAGGTTGACGATGGGCTTGCCGCGCGAGACGCGGCTGCCCTGCGGCACGTTGTAGACCTTCAGCCAGTACACCCGACCGCGGTTGGAGAAGCACAGGATGTTGTCGTGAGTGTTGGCGATGAAGAGCCGATCGATGAAATCGTCTTCCTTGGTCCCCGCCGCCTGCTTGCCGCGGCCGCCGCGGCGCTGCGCGCGGTACTCGGCCACGGGCTGCGCCTTCATGTAGCCGCCGTGCGACAGCGTCACCACCATGTCCTCGGGCGCGATCAGGTCCTCGATCGACAGATCCACGCCCTGAGCCACGATCTCGGAGCGCCGCTTGTCGCCGAACTGGTCGCGGATGGACTTGAGCTCCGTGGCGATGATCGTGGTGATCCGCGCCGGCTTGGCGAGGATGTCGAGCAGATCGACGATCTGCTCCATGACCTCGCGGTATTCGGCGGTGATCTTGCCCTGCTCGAGGCCGGTCAGGCGCTGCAGGCGCAGATCGAGGATGGCCTGAGCCTGCGCGTCCGAGAGGTTGTACCCGCGCCGGCCCGCGGCGTCCTGCCAGCCGAACTCCGGCGAGAGCCCTTCGGGGCGCGCGGCTTCTGCCGCCGCCCGCTTCAGCATGTCCTCGACCACCGCCGAGCGCCAGCGCTTCGCCATCAGCGCGCTCTTGGCGTCGGCGGGCGTGGGCGCCGCCTTGATGAGGGCGATGATCTCGTCGACGTTGGACAGCGCCACCGCCAGGCCTTCGAGCACGTGGCCGCGCTCGCGCGCCTTGGCGAGCTCGTGGCGCGTGCGCCGCACCACCACCTCGCGCCGGTGGGCGATGAAGTGCTCGAGCAGCTGCTTGAGGTTCAGGAGCCGCGGCTGGTTGTCGACCAGCGCGACCATGTTCATGCCGAAGCTGTCCTGCAGCTGCGTGAGCTTGAAGAGGTTGTTGAGGACGATGTCGGCGACCTCGCCGCGCCGCAGCTCGATCACCACCCGCATGCCGGACTTGTCCGACTCGTCGCGCAGGTCCGAGATGCCGTCGAGCTTCTTCTCGCGCACCAGCTCCCCGATGCGCGCGAGCAGCGTGGCCTTGTTCACCTGGTACGGGATCTCGTCGACGATAATCGCCTGACGATTGCCTTTCTCCAGGTCCTCGATGTGGGTGCGGGCGCGGATCACCACGCGGCCCCGGCCGGTGCGATAGCCCTCGCGCACGCCTTCGGTGCCGAAGATGATGCCCGCGGTGGGGAAATCCGGCGCCGGGACGTGCTCGATCAGCTCGTCGACGGCGATTTCCGGGTTCTCGAGCAAGGCGAGGCACGCGGTGACGACCTCGCCGAGGTTGTGCGGCGGGACGTTGGTGGCCATCCCGACCGCGATCCCGGACGAGCCGTTGACCAGCAGGTTCGGGAGCCGCGTCGGCAGCACCGTCGGCTCGCGCTCCTTGCCGTCGTAGTTGGGCGCGAAATCGACCGTCTCCTGCTCGATGTCGGCGAGCATCTCCGCGGTGATCCGCTGCAGCCGGCATTCGGTGTAACGGTAGGCGGCCGGGGCGTCGCCGTCGACCGAGCCGAAGTTACCCTGGCCGTCGATGAGCGGATAGCGCAGCGAGAAGTCCTGCACCATCCGCACCAGCGCCTCGTAGGTGGCCGTGTCGCCGTGGGGGTGATACTTGCCGAGCACGTCCCCGACCACCCGGGCACATTTCACGTACGGGCGGTTCCAGGCGTTGTTCGCCTCGTGCATCGCGTAGAGCACGCGCCGGTGCACCGGCTTCAGCCCGTCCCGCACGTCCGGCAGCGCCCGGCCCACGATCACGCTCATGGCGTAATCGAGGTAGGAATGCCGCATTTCGGCTTCCAGGCTGACCGGGAGGGTTTCTTTTGCGAACTGCTCCATCACCACAGCGGCTCTTTCGGGGTGAAAGCGTGAAAACTCGGAGGCCCGCCCGCAACGGCGGGAACGCCGCTCGAAATGCCCTGCGGCGTTGCAAATTTTACGAGCGGCCGGCGCGCCGGAAAACGCGTGATTTTATCATGACCGTTGTATTCTCGCGACAGTGCGCAACGTCCTGTTGCTGGAATCCTTGGAGGGCGAAAACCCCATATGCTATATTCGAGCGCAAAGCGCGCTTTGCCGTGGCTTCGTGACCGCTTTGCCGTCAATCGCGCCTCGCGTTGCAGTTCCAGGTCAAAAGAAACGAGTACACCACGATAATCAAGCCAAAGGGGTGAAAGTGATGAAACTTCGTCTGATCGCAACGATGGTGACCGGCGCGGCGGCAGCCACGCTATGGTCGGCCGCTTATGGCCAGGCCAACCCCCAGAACAGCGGCTACGTTCTGTTCGGCTACGGTCAACCCAACGCCAACATCTGGCGCAGCGGCTCCTACGGCGGCAAGCCGGGCATAAACGACACGCTGTGCTGGAGGACCGGTTACTGGACGCCGGCGATGGCGATCGTCGAGTGCGATCCCGACCTGGTTCCGAAGCCCGCCGCCGCGCCGGCTCCGACCGCCGCGCCACCGGCCCCGCCGCCGCCCCCGCCGCCTCCCGCGCCGGCCGCCCCGGGGGTGCAGAAGATCACGCTGGCCGCCAAGGCGCTGTTCGACTTCGACAAGGCGGTGCTCAAGCCCGAAGGGCAGGCCGCGATCGATAGCGAAGTCTTGAGCCGCCTGAGAGGCGTGAGCAAGCTCGAGCTCGTGCTGGTGACGGGGCATACCGACCGCATCGGGTCGCAGGCCTACAACCAGCGTCTGTCCGAGCGCCGGGCGAACGCCGTGCGCGACTACCTGGTCTCCAAGGGCGTTCCGCGCGACAAGATCGAGACGCTCGGCATGGGCAAGACCCAGCCGGTTCCGGGCGTGGTCTGCAACCAGCCCTATCCGAAGGAACGCAAGGCGCTCATCGAGTGCCTGGCGCCGGACCGCCGCGTGGAGATCGAAGTAAAGGGCGAGACGATGCAGCACTGAGCGGTCCACCCGCCGCCGCAAGAGAGCCCCGCTTCGCGCGGGGCTCTTTTTTTCGCTCCGCCGGCGTTCGCGTCGCGGCGCGAGGCCGCGCTATAGTGCGTTAACGCTGGACGCCGGATCCCTCCCCTGATGCGTACCGTGGTCGACCTGTGCATCGACGCGCGCTGGATCGTGCCGATCGAGCCCGCGGGCGCGCTCGAGCACCACACCCTGGTGGTGGACCGGGAGGCCATCGTCGCCGTGGCGCCCAGCGTCGACGCCGAGCGCCAGTATCAGCCGCGCGAGCGCGTGGCGCTGCCCACCCACGCGCTCCTCCCCGGGCTGGTGAACGCGCACACCCATGCGGCGATGGCGTTGCTGCGCGGCATCGCCGACGACGTCCCGCTGAACGCCTGGCTCAAGGACCACATCTGGCCGCGCGAGGGCCGCTTCGTCTCGCCGGAGTTCGTGCACGACGGCACGCTGCTCGCGGCCGCCGAAATGCTACTGGGCGGCATCACCTGCTGCGCCGATCAGTATTTCTTTCCCGACGCTGCGGCGCGGGCCTACCGGCGCAGCGGCATTCGCGCCTTCGTCGGTCTGCCGGTACTCGATTTTCCAACGCCTTATGCCGCCGACGCCGAGGCGTACCTCCGCGAGGGCCTCACCGCGCGGGATGCCTGGAAGCACGAAGCGAAGCTCACCTTCGCCTTCGCGCCGCACGCGCCGTACACCGTGAGCGACGCGAGCTGGGAGAAGATCGTTGTCTACGCGCGGCAGCTCGATCTGCCGGTCCAGACCCACCTCCAGGAGACCCGCGAGGAGCTCGACGCGAGCCTCGCCTCGAGCGCGATCACGCCGCTCGCCCGCCTGGAGCGCCTCGGCGTCACCGGCCCGAATTTCATCGCCGTCCACGCCACCCATCTCACCGATGCGGACCTCGAGACGCTGGCCCGGCAAAGCTGCCAGGTCGTGCACTGCCCGGTGTCGAACTCCAAGCTCGCGAGCGGCATCGCCCCCGTGGCCCGGTTGCGCGAGCGTGGGGTCAACGTCGCGCTCGGCACCGATGGCGCGGCGAGCAACAACCGGCTGGACGTCTTCGGCGAAGCCCGCCTCGCCGCGCTGCTGGCGAAGCTCGCGACCCGCGACGCGGCGGCGCTGCCGGCGGCTGCCGTGCTGCGCATGGCCACGCTCGACGGCGCCCGAGCGCTCGGTCTCGACGCGCGCATCGGCTCGCTCGAAGCGGGCAAGCACGCCGACGCGGTCGCCGTCGACCTCGGTGCATTCGAGCACGCGCCCTGCTACGATCCGATATCGCACCTGGTGCACGTGGCGGGACGCGATCAGGTGAGCGACGTGTGGATTGCCGGGGAGCGCATGGTCGCCGACGGCACTCTGGTCTCGCTCGACGCCGCGGAGCTCGGGGCGCTGGCGCGCAGCTGGCAGGAGCGGCTCAGCCGCGCTTAGCGCTGCGCGATGCGCCCACCGATACGATGCTCAACGCCGACCCCGCAGAGCTGGCCAAATTCAGCGCGCTCGCGCACCGCTGGTGGGACCCCGCCAGCGACTTCAAGCCGCTGCACGACATCAATCCGTTGCGGCTGGGCTATATCGCCGAGCGGTGCGGTGGACTCGCCGGGAAGCGAGCGCTCGACGTGGGCTGCGGCGGCGGCATCCTGAGCGAAGCGCTGGCCCGCGCCGGTGCGAGCGTCACCGGCATCGATCTTTCCGAGAAGGCGCTGGCGGTCGCGCGCCTACACCAGCTCGAATCCGGCGTCGAAGTGGACTATCGGATGATCGCCGCCGAAGCGCTGGCCGCTGCCGAGCCCGCGGCCTTCGACGTCGTCGCCTGCATGGAGCTCGTCGAGCACGTGCCGGATCCCGGATCGCTGGTCGCCGCCTGCGCGAAGCTCGCGGCGCCCGGCGGATTGGTCGTGTTCTCCACTATCAACCGCAATCCCAAATCGTATCTGTTCGCCGTGATCGGCGGCGAGTACGTGCTGCGCTTGCTGCCGCGAGGAACGCACGACTACGCCCGCTTCTTGAAGCCTTCCGAGCTCGCCGCATTCGCCCGCCGCGCGGCGCTCGCACCCGACGCGATGACCGGCATGACGTACAACCCGCTCAGCAAGCGCTATCGGCTGGAGAACGACGTGTCCGTCAACTACATCGCGAGTTACCGCCGCGATGGCTGACCGTCCCGAGCCGCGGGCGCTGCCCGTGTGCGCCGTGCTCTTCGACCTCGACGGCACGCTCGCCGATACGGCCGCCGATCTTGCCGCCGCGCTCAACCGCGTGCGCGAGGATCGAGAGCTTCCGCCGCTGTCCGTCGCGCAGCTGCGCCCGCACGCCTCCGACGGCACGCGCGGCATGCTCGGTGCCGGGCTCGGCGTCCAGCGCGGGGATGCCGAGTGGGAGACGCTGAAGGAGGCGTTCCTCGACTACTACGGCGCAGGGCTCGCCGTGCACACGCGATTGTTTCCGGGCGCGGGCGACACGCTCGCCGCCATCGAGAAGCGCGGCCTGCCCTGGGGCGTGGTCACCAACAAGGTGGCCCGCTTCACGCTGCCGCTGCTGGCGCGGCTCGGGCTGGCAGCGAGAGCCGGCGTCGTGGTGTGCGGCGACACGACGAGCGAGATCAAGCCCCATCCTGCCCCGCTGCTGCACGCCGCTGCGGCGCTGAGTGTCGCGCCCGAGCGCTGCGTGTACGTGGGCGACGCGCCGCGCGACGTTGCCGCCGCGCGCGCGGCGGGGATGGCGGCTCTGGTGGCCAGCTACGGCTACATCGCTGCGGACATCGCACCCGAGGCGTGGGCGCCGGACGGGCTCATCGAATCGCTGCCTCAGCTCCTCGACTGGCTCCCCGCATCGCCCTGAGGTGGCGCGATGACGCGCGGCGCCGGAGCGCATCCGCTCAGGAAGGACATGCGCCCGCGTTGAGATACAGCCATTGCTGCGGCTTGCCGTTGCGCGTGCCGGTCACCCACACCTGCTGGCTGCGCGTGAGCGGTCGCAGGACGGCTCCCGCAACGTCTTCGGGAAGCGCGAGCGCGGTGCCGTTCGCGCGCTCGACATGATCGCCGCTGCGCAGGCCCATCATGCCCGCGAAGCCGCTCTGGTCGCGCACGACGAGACCGCCGGCCGCCGGCTGCACCAGCGCTTTCCAGCTGTCGGGGGCGCCGATCATGCCGGAGAGCAGCTCGGCGTTGAGCCGAACCACGGGGCCGCTGAAGCCGGAAGGCGCCGCGCATGGCGCGGGTCGAGCCGCTGCCGCGGCGAGGCGATTGCCTTCGGCTGCGACGCGCTGGCCTTGCGCGGCGCGCGTCGGCCGCAACGCGAGCTCGCGCCGCGCGCCCTTCTGCACCAGCGTCACGCCGTCGGGCGCGACCGACTCGAGGCGCGTGCCCGGCGCGATCTCGCCGCCGGCAGCGACGAAAAGCGCGCCGCGCGATCCCGCGCGGAAGAGCGCGTAGCCGGCACCGTCGCGCTCGGCGAACACCCCGAGCAAGCGCAGCTCGCCGATCGCCACCGACGGCTCGCTCGTCGCCGGCGCCGCCGCGCCGAACAGATGGGCCTCGTCGATGCGCCGCACGGGATCGCCGTCGCTGCGCTCCGCGGGCAGGCTCAGCGGCGCGGGGCCGAACCAGAGCCAGCCCCAATGCGCCAGCACCAGCGCCAGCAGCGCCAGCGCGGCGACCAGCGCGACCGCCGCCAGCGTGCGCCACCGCCACGGCGCCGGAGGCGCTTCGGCGGTCGCGTATAATTTCGGTTCGTTCAGGTCGACCGTCGCCACGTTGAATCCGCAGCTCGCGCTGTTGCAGCCCTATCCCTTCGAACGGCTGCGGGCGCTGCTCGCCGGCGTTGCGCCTCCCGCCGGACTCGCTCCGATCAACCTTTCGCTGGGCGAGCCCAAACATCCCACGCCGCAATTCGTTCTCGACGCGCTCGCGGCGGGGGCGAAAGGGCTCGCGAATTATCCCACAACGGCCGGTCCTCCCGCGTTGCGCGCGGCGATCGCCGCCTGGCTCTCGCGCCGCCATGGCCTGGCGCGGCTCGACGCGGCCACGCAGGTGCTGCCGGTGCTCGGCAGCCGCGAGGCGCTGTTCGCCTTCGCGCAGGTCGCGGTCGACCGCGGCCGCGCCGAGGCGACCGTCGTCGTGCCCAATCCGTTCTACCAGATCTACGAAGGCGCGGCGCTGCTCGCCGGCGCAACCACGCACTGCGTGAACAGCCTCGCGGGAAACGGCTACGCGCCGCAGTGGGCCGCTGTGCCCGAGGCGGTGTGGCGCCGCACGCAGCTCGCCTACGTCTGCTCGCCCGACAATCCGACCGGCCGCGTGATGCCGCTCGACGATTGGCGCTTGCTGTTCGAGCTGTCCGACCGGCATGGCTTCGTGATCGCCGCCGACGAGTGCTATTCGGAGATCTATTTCGACGAAGCCCGACCGCCGCTCGGCGCTCTGGCCGCGGCGCAGGCGCTGGGCCGCGACGGTTACCCGCGGCTGCTTGCCTTCGGCAGTCTCTCCAAGCGCTCCAACGCGCCGGGACTGCGCTCCGGCTACGTCGCGGGAGACGCCGCGCTGGTGAAGTCGTTCCTGCTCTACCGCACCTATCACGGGTCGGCGATGTCCCCGGCGGTCGCTGCCGCGAGCCTCGCGGCATGGAGCGACGAGGAGCACGTGTGCGCAAACCGCGCGGTTTACGCCGCCAAGTTCGCCGCGCTCGCGCCTCGGGTCGCGTCGGTCGTCGAGTGCACCCGTCCCGACGCCGCGTTCTACCTCTGGGCTCGTGTGGGCAACGACGACGCCGGTTTCGCCCGGGGTCTGTACGCCGAGCAGGCGGTGACGGTTCTCCCGGGAAGCTATCTCGGGCGCGAAGCCGAAGGCGTGAACCCCGGCCGCGGCTACGTGCGCATCGCGCTGGTCGCCGAAGCCGGCGAATGCGCCGCCGCCGTCGATCGGCTGGTGCGCTTCGTGCGCGGCCCAGGCTGAGGCGCGTCACAGCGCGCTTTGCTCCACGCATCCTCGCTTCGTCGCCTCCGGGAGCGCTCCGTCGCCTGCGGCGGGCTCGCGGCATCCGCCCGCGTACAATTCCGGCCATGACGAGCTCCGTCACGACGCCGGCCGCGCAGCGGCTTTCCTGGCGCGGCCTGCTCTGCGCCGGGACGTCCTGGCAGATCGTCGCGCTGATCTTCGCCATCAACACCGGCTACGCGGGGATGATGTCGATCGAGGACACGCGGCCGTTCTGGCACCCGTTCATCACGGCCCAATGCCTCGGTCTGTCGATCGCTTATTTCGTCAGCCTCGCGGCGCCTTGGTACAAGACGCGCCCGGTGCTGCGCCTCGCGCTCGCGGTGGCGCTCGGCACGGTCGTCGGCTATGGGCTCATCTTCGCCGTCAAGGGCGCGATCATCGGCGAGCCGGGCTACGGCTTGGCCGACATGTTCTCCGCTGCGCACAAGAGCTGGACGCTGCTCACCGGCTTCGGCAACGGCCTGTTCGTGAGCCTGTTCTTCCTGATCCAGTTCCGCGAAGCGCGCAGCCGCGCCGAACTGCTGCGCGCCGAGGCCGACCGCAACCTGCTCTCGAAGCAGGCCATCGAAGCGGAATTGAAGCTCATGCAGGCGCAGGTCGAGCCGCACTTCCTCTTCAATACGCTCGCTTCGGTGCAGTTCCTCGCCGAGACCGATCCGCCGAAGGCGAGCCTCATGCTCGGCCACCTCATCGCCTACCTCCGCGCGGCGCTGCCGCAATTGCGGTCGAACAGCTCGACGCTCGGCCAGGAGAGCGAGCTCGCCCGCGCGTACCTGTCGATCATGCAGATGCGCATGGGCGCGCGGCTCTGCTTCGCGATCGACGTCCCGGAGGCGCTGCGCTCGCATCGCTTCCCGCCCATGCTGCTGATGTCGCTGGTCGAGAATGCGATCATCCACGGCGTCGAGCCGCAGGCCGCGGGCGGCACCGTGCGCCTCGAAGCCCACCGCGAAGCCAATCGGCTCAGCGTCTCGGTCGCCGACGACGGCCGCGGCCTGGGCGGGGGCATCGGCAACGGCGTGGGGCTCAGCAACCTGCGCGGCCGGCTGGCCGCGCTGTACGCCGATCAGGCGCGCTTCCGACTGGAGGAGCTGACGCCGCACGGCGCCCGCGCCACGGTCGAGCTGCCGTATGAGCCCGCCTAAGCAGCCCTCGGCGCTGATCGCCGAAGACGAGCCGATGCTGCGCGCGCAGCTCCGCGCGCGACTCACGCAAGCCTGGCCCGAGCTGGCCGTGGTCGCCGAGGCCGAGAACGGCGCGCAGGCCCTGGCACTGGCGCGCGAGCTCGATCCGGACATCGCCTTTCTCGACATCCGCATGCCGGTGAAGTCGGGGCTCGAGGTGGCCGAGCAGCTGGCGGGCGACTGCCACGTCGTCTTCGTCACCGCCTACGATCAGTACGCGGTCACCGCGTTCGAGCAGGGCGCGGTCGATTATGTGCTCAAGCCGGTGACCCCGGAGCGCATGGCCAAGCTGGTCGAGCGGCTCAAGCAGCGTCTCGATCGCGCGCCGGCCGATCTCGCCACCGTGCTCGCACAGCTCAACGCGCGCGAGACCGCGGGACCGCTGCGCTGGATCAAGGCGTCGCTGGGGCCTTCCATGCGGCTCATTCCGGTCGACGAGGTCGTGTACTTCCACGCCGAGGACAAGTACACCAAGGTGGTGACCGCCGACGGCGAGGCGCTGATCCGCAAGACCATCAAGGATCTGTTCGACGAGCTGAGCGGCGAGCAGTTCTGGCAGGTCCACCGCGGCACGATCGTGAACCTGCGCGCGATCGACCGCGTCGACCGCGACTATCGCGACCAGCCGCTCATCACGCTCAAGGGCCGCTCCGAGAAACTCACCGTGAGCCGCACCTTCGCCCACCTGTTCAAGGCGATGTAGCGGCCGACGCGCGAGGGCTGCATTCGCGGATACGGTCCAAGGAGGCCGCGGCCCGAGCGGCGAGGCCGCCGCCTGGGCCAACCGGGTAAAATGACGCTTTTGGCCGGACTCCGGCGTCACGTCCGATGCGCGACCTGCAAGCCACGATCGACGCCGCCTGGGAGCGACGGGCGGAGGTCTCGCCGCGGTCTGCCCCCGCCGAGCTGCGCGACGCGGTGGAGTCGGCGATCGGCGAGCTCGACGCGGGGCGGCTTCGCGTCGCCGAGAAGCGCGACGGCCGCTGGATCACGCATGAGTGGCTGAAGAAGGCGGTGCTGCTCTCCTTCCGCCTCGCCGACAGCGTGCCGATCGGGATCGCCGCGCCGAACGCGCCCTTCCGCTTCTACGACAAGATCCCCACCAAGTTCGCGCGCTTCGACGAGCGGGCGTTCGCGGAAGCCGGCGTGCGGGTCGTTCCCCCGGCGGTCGCGCGCCGCGGTGCCTACGTCGCCCGCAACGTCGTGCTCATGCCTTCGTACGTGAACATCGGCGCCTACGTCGGGGAAGGGACGATGGTCGACACGTGGGTGACGGTCGGCTCGTGCGCCCAGATCGGGCGCAACGTCCATCTCTCCGGCGGCGTGGGCATCGGCGGGGTACTTGAACCGCTGCAGGCGAACCCCACCATCATCGAAGACAACTGCTTCATCGGCGCCCGCTCGGAGCTCGTCGAAGGCGTGATCGTCGAGGAGAACTCGGTGCTGGGAATGGGTGTCTTCATCGGCCAGAGCACCAAGATCTACGATCGGGCCAGCGGAGAGGTGAGCTACGGCCGCGTCCCGGCGGGCTCAGTCGTCGTCGCCGGCAGCCTGCCGTCGGGCGAAGGCCGGTGCCACCTTTACTGCGCCGTGATCGTGAAGCGGGTCGACGCGAGAACGCGGGCAAAGACGGGGATCAACGAGCTGCTGCGCGAATGACCGGCGCGCCGGCGCTCGCGCCGTACCGCGCCCGGCACTCCTCGAATCGCTCCCAGGATCCGATGCTCAACACCGAACGCTCCATGTCCGTGTCGCTGAAGTCGCCCGAGGACATCGCCAAGATGCGCGTCGCGGGCCGGCTCGCGGCGGAGGTTCTCGACTACATCGCCCCGCATGTGACGGCCGGGACGACCACGGGCGAGCTCGACCGGCTGTGCCACCGGTACATGGTCGAGGTGCAGGGCAGCATTCCCGCGCCGCTCAACTACGCGCCGCCCGGCTACCAGCCCTACCCGGCCTCGATCTGCACCTCGGTCAACCACGTCGTGTGTCACGGCATCCCCGGAGAGCGCAAGCTCAAGGCGGGCGACATCGTCAACATCGACATCACGGTGATCAAGGACGGCTTCCACGGCGACACCAGCCGCATGTTCTACGTCGGCGCGGCCCCGATCCAGGCGCGGCGGCTGTGCGAGGTGACCTACGAGGCGATGTGGCGCGGCATCCGCGCGGTCAAGCCGGGCGCCCACCTGGGCGACATCGGCGCGACCATCCAGCGCCACGCCGAGGGCCACGGCTTCTCGGTGGTGCGCGAGTTCTGCGGGCACGGCATCGGTCGCCAGTTTCACGAGGAGCCGCAGGTGCTGCACTACGGCCGTCCCGGCACGGGGCTCAAGCTGCAACCCGGGATGGTGTTCACGATCGAGCCGATGATCAACGCCGGCCGGGCGGCGATCCGCTGCCTCGCCGACGGCTGGACGGTGGTGACCGCGGACCACGGCTTGTCGGCGCAGTGGGAGCACACGGTGCTCGTCACCGAAACCGGGTACGAAGTGCTCACCGTTTCGGCGGGAACACCGCCGCCTCCGCCGGCCGCCTAGGCTGCTCCTTGAGCACCGCTCTCGCTGCCGCGCCCGAGCGCCTCGCGCCCGCTCTGCGCTGGAAGCGAGAGCTCGAGACGGGGCGCGCAGCGCTGCGCGACTCGTACGCCCGGCACGGGCGGCCGCGCCGATGGCTGGTTGCGCAGTCGCGACTCACCGATCGCGTCCTGCGCGGCCTGTGGTCGGAGATCGATCCTCCGGCGGGATGCGCGCTGGTCGCCATCGGCGGCTACGGTCGCGGCGAGCTGTTTCCCCATTCCGATGTCGACGTGGTGATCCTTCTGCCGCGCCCGCTCGCCGACGAGGCGGCCGCGGAAGGCCGCAACGCCATCGAGCAATTCGTGCGCCTGATGTGGGATACGGGCCTCGAAGTCGGCCACAGCGTGCGCACGATCGACGAGTGCGAAGCCGAGATGAACGGCGACGTGGTGATCCGCACCAGCCTGCTCGAGCGGCGACTGCTCGTCGGGTCGCGGGCGCTGTACGCGCGATTCTGCCGGCGCTTCGACGCGACGCTGGACGTGCGGGCGTTCTACGAAGCGAAGATGCTCGAGCAACAGCAGCGTCACCTTCGCTACCAGGATACCGCCTACAACCTCGAGCCGAATCTCAAGGAGAGCCCGGGGGGAAGGCGCGATCTGCAAACCATCCTGTGGATCGCCCGCGCCGCGGGTCTGGGACGCAGCTGGTCCGAGCTGGCGGCCAACGGCCTGATGACGTCGGCGGAAGCGCGCGACGTCGCCCGGCACGAGCGGCTGATCGACGATCTGCGCATCCGGCTGCACTACCTTGCCGGCCGGCGGGAGGACCGCCTGGTGTTCGACGTGCAGACCGCGCTCGCCGGCGAGCTCGGGCTCGCCGATAGCGCCACAAGGCGCGCTTCCGAGCTTCTCATGCAGCGCTACTACCGCGCCGCCAAGGCGATCCGGCAGATCAACGTCATCCTGCTGCAGAACCTGCACGCGCGGCTGTTTCCGGCGCAGGTGGCGGTGCGGTCCATCGACGCGAATTTCCAGGCCGTCGACGAGCTGCTCGACGTGCGCGACGAGGCGCTGTTCGCGCGCGACCCCGGGACGATGCTCGATGCCTTTCTCGCGCTGCAGCGGCATCCGGAGCTCAAGGGGATGTCGGCGGCCACGCTGCGCTCGCTGTGGCGAAACCGCACCCGCGTCGATGCCGCGTTCCGGCGCGATCCGCCCAATCGGGCCCGCTTCCTCGCCATCCTGCGCGAGCCGCGCGGAGTCACCCACGAGCTGCGGCGGATGAATCAGTACGGGATCCTCGCCCGCTATCTGCCGGCGTTCGGCCGCATCGTCGGCCAGATGCAGCACGACCTCTACCACGTCTACACCGTCGACGAGCACATCCTGATGGTGATCCGCAACCTGCGCCGCTTCACGGAGGCGCAGCACGCGCACGAATACCCGTTGTGCTCGCGGCTCATCACCGACTTCGAGCGCCCGGAAGTGCTCTATCTGGCGGCGCTCTTCCACGACATCGCCAAGGGACGCGGCGGGGATCATTCCAAGCTGGGCTCGGCCGAGGCGCGCCGCTTCTGCCGCCAGCACGCGCTCGCGCCGGAGGACGTTCGGCTCGTGGGCTGGCTGGTCGAGCAGCACCTCACGCTGTCGCTCACGGCGCAGAAACAGGACATCCACGACCCGGCGGTGGTCGCCGCGTTCGCCGCGAAGGTCAAGACCGAGCGCCGGCTCGCCGCGCTATACCTGCTCACGGTAGCCGATATCCGCGGCACCAGCCCGAAGGTGTGGAACGCCTGGAAGGCGAAGCTCCTGGAGGAGCTCTTTCACGCGACGCAGGCGCGGCTCACGGGCGCGGCAGCCGGGCACACGCTCGACGACAGCCTGGAGGCGCGGCGCCGCGAGGCGGTGCGGCAGCTGCGCCTGTACGCCGTGCCCGCCGACGCCGAAAGAGCGCTGTGGCGGCATCTCGACAACGTCTATTTCCAGCGCCACGGCGCCGACGAGATCGCCTGGCACGCGCGCCAGCTCTACTTCCGCACCGAGGGCAGCGAGCCGATCGTGAAGGCGCGTCTGTCGCGATCCGGCGCCGGCCTGCAGGTGATGATCTACCTGCCCGACCAGAAAGGGCTGTTCGCGCGGATCTGCGGCTTCTTCGGCCGCGAGCGGCTGTCGATTCTCGACGCCAAGATCTACACCACCCGCCACGGCTACGCGCTCGACACCTTCACCGTGCACGATCCCGCGAATCCGAATGCCGCCTACCGGGCGGCGATCAGCTACGTCGAGTTCGAGCTCAAGCGCGTTCTGCTCGAGGGGAGAGCGCTGGAAGCGCCGCCCGTGGGACGCATGAGCCGGCAGCTCAAGCATTTCCCGGTCACGCCGGAGGTGAGCCTGTTCCCGGACGACAAGGGCACGCACTACATCCTGGAAATCGTCGCCGGCGACCGTCCGGGGCTGCTGGCGCGCATCGCCTACACGCTCGCCGTGGCGGACGTGAACGTGCAGAGCGCGCGAATCAACACCCTTGGCGAGCGGGCCGAGGACGTGTTTCTCCTCGACGGCGCGCAGCTGCACGACGAGGCGGCGCGGCTCCGCTTGGAGACGGCGCTGTACGAGGAGCTACGGCTGTCGTAGGTGCGAATTCATTCGCACGGGACGCCGCCGCGCTACGGCGCTGAGCGAACGAATTCGGCGGCCGGCCCCGACCGAATGGATTCGGTCCTACTCTTCGATGACGGCGGCGTCGGGGAAGAGAACCTCGGTAAAGCCGAGGCTGCGCATGTCGCGAATGCGCATGGGATAGAGGATGCCGTCGAGGTGGTCGACCTCGTGCTGCACCACGCGGGCGTGGAAGCCCGACGCCTCGCGCTGGATCGGACGACCGTCGGGATCGAAGCCCGTGTAGCGCAGGCGCGTGAAGCGCGGGACCTGGCCGCGCAGGCCAGGCACCGAAAGGCAGCCTTCCCAGCCTTCCTCCATCTCGGTGGTGACCGCGGTGAGCACCGGATTTACGAGCTCGGTGTACGGGACGGGTTCCGCGTCCGGATAGCGCTGATTGTGCTCGAAGCCGAAGATCACGACCCGCAAGCCCACGCCGATCTGCGGCGCGGCCAGCCCGGCGCCCTGCGCGGCGACCATCGTCTCACGCATGTCGGCAAGCAGCGCCTTGAGCTCCGGCGTGCCGAAGCGATCGACCGACTTCGATCGCTCGAGCAGTCGCGCATCGCCCATCTTGAGGATCGGTCGGATCATTTCGTCTCCTGGCGCGCATCCCGCGGCGCCTCGTGCGCCTGGACCACGTAGCCGATCAGTATCTTGACCCTGTCCATCGCCGTTTCAAGCACTCGCGCGATGCGCTGCATCGACACGGACTGCGCGCTGTCGCGGCGTCCGGCGGCATGGTTGACGACAACGGCGATGGCCGCGTAGGCGACGTCGAGCTCGCGGGCGAGCGCCGCTTCCGGCATGCCCGTCATGCCCACCAGCGTCGCGCCGTCGCGCTCCATGCGGTCGATCTCGGCGGCCGTCTCCAGGCGAGGGCCGGACACGGCGCCGTAAGTGCCGCCGTCGTGGAGCTCGATCTTCGCCGCTCGTGCCGCTTCCAGGCAGCGTCCGCGCAGCTCCGCGCTGTACGGCTGCGTGAAATCGACGTGCACGACCCGGCGATCGCCGCCGTCGAAGAACGTCTGCTCGCGGCCGCTGGTGTAGTCGACGAGCTGATGCGGCAGCACCAGGTCGCCCGGTGCGCACCCTGAACTGATCGCGCCGACGGAGGCCACCGCAAGGATGGCGTCCACGCCGCGGTGCTTGAGCGCCCAGATGTTCGCCCGGTAGTTCACCCGATGCGGGGGGATGGTGTGACCGTGGCCGTGGCGGGCTAGGAACACCACGTCGCGACCGGCGAGCTGTCCGAAGAGCAGCGCCGAAGACGGCTCGCCGTACGGCGTCCGGACCACTTCGCGGTGGGCGACGGCAAGCGTCGACAGTCGGGTGAGCCCGCTGCCGCCGATGATGGCGAGCATGGAGGCGTTGCGTGCAGGAGTCGGATTCAAGCCCCGATCGGCGCCGGCGGCCGAGCCGCGTGCCGGGACAGGGGGTGCCCAGTTGTTACTTTGCTTGAGCGAGGTTATTCTTGTCAATTCATGACATTGTCAAGCCGGTCGACGGGCGGAGGCGGGCGCCGAGCGCGGCCGGTCTGACGCGTCAGCGAGACCAACCAACATGTATCTCGACCGACTGTTCAAGCTGATGGCGGATAAGCAGGCCTCCGACCTGTTCATCTCCTGCGGCGCGCCGATCAACATCAAGATCAACGGCGTCGTTTCGCCCATCTCGACCCAGCCGATGGACGTGGAAGCCGTGCGGCGCGTCGCCTACGAGCTCATGACCAAGGACCAGGCGCGGGAGTTCGAGAACGAGATGGAGATGAACCTCTCCTATCTCGACCGCAGCGTGGGTAACTTCCGGATCAACATCTTCCGCCAGCGCGGCACGATCTCGCTGTGCATACGCTACGTCCGCAGCCACGTGCCGCCGTTCGCGGAGCTGCGCCTGCCGCAGGTGCTCCTGAACCTGGTCATGGAGAAGCGCGGGCTGGTGCTGCTGTGCGGCGCCACCGGCTGCGGGAAGTCGACCACGCTGGCGGCGATGATCGACTACCGCAACAGCAGCGCCTCGGGGCACATCCTCACCCTCGAGGACCCGATCGAGTACCTCTTCGAGCACAAGCAGTCGATCGTCAATCAGCGCGAGATCGGCGTCGATACCCAGACCTACGCCAAGGCGCTGGGCAATGCGCTGCGCGAGGCGCCCGATCTCATCATGATCGGCGAGATCCGCGACCGCGAGACGATGCAGCAGGCGCTGCTGCACACGCTGACCGGTCACCTGTGCCTGTCCACGCTGCACGCCAACAACAGCTACCACGCGCTCTCTCGGATCATCAACATGTTCCCGTACGATGCGCGGTCGGGGCTGTTGTCCGACCTTTCCATCGGCCTGCGGGCGATCATCTCCCAGCGGCTGGTGCGCAACAAGTCGGGCGACCTGCAGCCCGCGGCGGAGATCCTGCTCAACACCTCGCTCATCGCCGAGCTGATCAAGAACGGCGAGATCACGCAGATCAAGGAGGCGATGGAGCAGAGCCTCTATCCCGGCTCGCAGACCTTCGAGCAGGCGCTGTGCCGCCTCTACCTCGACGGCGCGATCGCTTACGAGGAGGCGCTGATCGCCTCCGATTCGCCGACCAATCTGGCCTGGCTGGTGAACCAGAACACGCCGACCAACCAGACGGAAGCAGCCGAGGCCGGCGACCACGTCGTCCGCGGCACCGGCACCGATTTCGCCAAGGTCGAGATCGATCCCGAGCTGCTGAACCGCGAGCGCTGATGGCGCCAGCGGCCGGCTCGGCGACGCTGGAGCTCGCCTCCGAGCTGATCGCCCGGGACTCCAGGACGCCCGAGGACGCAGGCTGCCAGGCCGTCCTGGCGCGGCGTCTCGAGAACGCCGGTTTCCGCTGCGAGCCGCTCGCGTCCAACGGCGTGAGCAACCTCTGGGCGCGCCGTGGCGAGGCGCGACCCGCGGTGTGCTTCGCCGGCCACACCGATGTCGTGCCGCCCGGGCCGCGCGAGGCATGGGACACCGACCCGTTCGCGCCGACGCTGCGCGACGGATTCCTCTGCGGCCGCGGCGCCGCGGACATGAAGTCGTCGCTGGCGGCGTTCGTGGTCGCGATCGAGCGCTTCGTCGCCGCACATCCGGCGCATCCGGGATCGATCGTGCTCATCGTCACCTCCGACGAAGAGGGCCCGGCAACCGATGGCACCGTGCGCGTCGTCGAGCGGCTCAAGGCGCGGGGCGAAGCGCTCGACTACTGCATCGTGGGCGAGCCATCCTCGGAAGCGCGGCTGGGCGACACCATCAAGAACGGACGCCGCGGAACGCTCTCGGGCACGCTGACCGTGCGCGGCGTGCAGGGGCACATCGCGTACCCGCAGCTCGCGCGCAACCCGATCCATCTCGCGGCGCCGGCGATCGCGGAGCTCGCCGCGCTGGTCTGGGACCGCGGCAACGAGTACTTCCCGCCGACCTGCTGGCAGGCGTCGAACATCCATGCCGGGACGGGGGCCACCAACGTGATCCCGGGCGCACTCGAGCTCGCCTTCAACTTCCGCTATTCCACCGCCAGCACGCGCGAGAGCCTCGTCGAGCGAATGCAGGCCGTGCTCCAGCGCCACGGGCTCGAGTACACGCTCAAGTGGACCGCATCGGGGCGGCCCTATCTCACGCCGCGCGGCAGGCTCGTCGCCGTCGTCTCCGACGTAGTCGACGAGGTCTGCCGCGTGCGGCCCGCGGTGTCGTGCGCCGGCGGCACCTCCGACGGCCGGTTCATCGCCGAAGTGTGCCCCGAAGTCGTCGAGCTGGGACCGGTCAACGCGACGATCCACAAGCTGAACGAGCGCATCGCAGTGGCGGACCTCGAGCCGCTCGCCGCGCTGTATCGTGGCATACTGGAACGTCTGCTGCTCACCACCTGAAACCGATGAGCACCCTGACCCAGGAGCTGGAAACGGTGCGCGACTGGCTGCGCTACGCGGTGTCCGAGTTCACCCGGGCCAGTCTTTTCTTCGGGCACGGAATGGCCAACGCCTACGACGAGGCGGCCTACCTTATCCTGCACACCGTGCACCTGCCGCTGGATCGCCTGGAGCCTTTCCTCGACGCGCGGCTCACCCACGGCGAGCGCGAGCGCCTGCTCGACGTGCTCGAGCGGCGCATCAACGAACGCATACCCGCGGCGTATCTCACCCGCCAAGCATGGCTGGGCGAATACCGCTTCTACGTCGACGAGCGGGTGCTCATTCCGCGCTCGTACATCGCCGAGCTCCTGCGCGACGATCTCGCGACGTGGATACCCGATCCGGCCCGCATCCAGACCGCGCTCGACCTGTGCACGGGCTCGGGCTGCCTCGCCATCCTGCTCGCGCACCACTTTCCCAATGTGGACGTCGACGCCGCCGACGTCTCATCGGATGCATTGGCGGTCGCGTTGCGCAATGTCGCCGAGCACGGGTTGCAGGGCCGGGTCAATCTCATCCGGTCCGACCTGTTCTCCAATCTCACCGAGAAGCGCTACGACCTGATCGTGAGCAATCCGCCCTACGTCACTTCGGTGGCGATGGAGGAGCTGCCGCCGGAATACCGGCACGAGCCGCGGGTCGCGCTGGCCGGAGGCGACGATGGATTGGACGCCGTGCGTACCATCGTCGCCCAGGCCGCGGATTTCCTCACGCCCGAAGGGCTGCTTCTGGTCGAGGTGGGCGGCAATCGGCCGGCGGCCGAAGCCGCATTTCCGCGCCTGCCCTTCGTGTGGCTGGCAACCGAATCGAGCGAGGACAGCGTCTTCCTGCTGAAGCGCGCCGACCTGGTCGTGGCGGGCCACGCGCCTTAGCAAGCGCCGCCCGATTCCACGGGGCCGCCGGCGTGCCCCGCGAGCCCACGACTGGTCGGCCCTCTCATGGCCCGCAACACCCCGGCGAGCCCCTCGACGGTCGCCTCGGCGAAGAACAGGTCCAGCGGGATGTCAATCCCTTGAGCGCTCCCCACCTTGCTCAACATCCTCATCGTGAGCAATGAATCGCCACCAAGGTCGAAAAAGTGATCGCTTATCCCGACTCGCGGGACCCGCAGCAGCTCCTGCCAGATCTTCGCGAGCGCGTCCTCGAGCGCATCTCGCGGAGGGAGGTAGCTGCCAAGCGTACATCCGCCGGCAAACTCGGGCTCGGGCAGGGCCGAATGGTCGATCTTGCCGTTGAGTGTGCGCGGCAAGGCCTTGAGCACGACGATGCAAGCCGGCACCATGTATTCCGGCAGCGAACGACGCAATTCCCGCCGCAGATCATCGACGTCTAGCGGTAAGCCGACCGCGACGACATACGCGACGAGCTTCCGGGGCTCGCTGGCCGACCCGGACCCCACGACGACGGCCTCGCGGATCTGCGGAAGCCGTCGCAATGCGGCCTCGACCTCGCCCGGCTCGACCCGATAGCCGCGGATCTTGATCTGAGTGTCCACACGGCCAAGGAACTCGATATTTCCATCGGGCAGGTAGCGCCCCAGGTCACCCGTTCGGTACAGGCGGTCGGCGGCGGCGTCGCCAAACGGATCGCGCACAAAACGTTCGCCCGTCAACTCCGGGCAGTCCCGATAGCCGCGCGCCACGCCGCAACCGCCGATGTAGATCTCACCCGGGACGCCGACCGGAACGGGATTCGCGTATCGATCGAGAAGGTAGATGCGGACGTTGGCGATCGGACGGCCGATAGGAATCGTCTCGAGCTCGGTGTCGCTCGACAGATCCGCTTCGTAGATGGTTGCGGTGCACGTCGTCTCCGACGGACCGTAGGCG
>Ga0335081_10003999_pt1 | contig 23260 bp, 23 predicted proteins | sample Lox_Sample_35_FD_206713 | JGI IMG/M metagenome (GOLD analysis project Ga0335081, IMG submission 206713) | Soil microbial communities from Loxahatchee National Wildlife Refuge, Florida, United States - Lox_Sample_3.5 | ecosystem: Environmental > Terrestrial > Soil > Wetlands | place: USA...
GTAACCACGCAGATGTTGGGGCCCTTGGCGCCGTACCGCATGGAGAGATGTCCAGCGGCCTCGTTTATAATGAGCATGGGGATGAAGAAGGGCGTTATCTTACGGATACCACGCTCGAGATAGATCTTGTGGTATTTTTCGATAGCCGGAAGTCCGCCCATACCGGCGCTCACGATAACACCCACGCGATCGGCGTTCTCCGGAGTAATTTTGAGCCCAGACATATCCATGGCCATCTGGCTCGCGGCGATCGCCAGATGAATGAAACGATCCATTTTTTTGATCTCTTTCAGGTCGATGTATTTTCCGGGCTCAAAGCCGTGGACCTCTCCAGCGATCTGCGTCGGAATGGTCTTGTCATCGAACTGCGTTATAGGACCGATACCAGACTTGCCGTTGATCAGGCCATCCCAGCTTGCCTCCGTATCGAGGCCGACCGGGGTGATCATCCCGACACCGGTGACAACAACTCTTCTTTTCAAAAGAGGGTACCTCCTGCATAATAAATCCGAAAAGCCAAAAAACCCGTTCCCGCACCGGCGTGAGAGGTCTTCTGGCTTTTGGAATTACGTGTGTGGATGCAATTTTTACTTCGCGTTACGAACGACGTTATTTGGACTTTGCCTTGATATAGTCGATTGCGTTCTGAACGGTCGCGATCTTTTCGGCGTCTTCATCGGGAATCTCCACGCCGAACTCCTCCTCGAGGGCCATCACGAGCTCAACCGTATCGAGTGAATCAGCACCGAGGTCGTTTACGAATGATGATTCGGGTTTCACATCACCTTCGGGTACGCCGAGTTGCTCAGAAATGATCTTTTTTACTTTTACGTCTAAATCTGCCATAGTTATCCTCCTGTGGTTATATTCTCTGCGCAAAATCCTGGTTTTCTTGAATGTTGAACGTTGAAGCGTGAATATTTCTTTACATGTACATTCCACCGTTCACGTGGATTACCTGGCCGGAAATGTACGACGCCCACGGTGAAGCGAGGAACCGCACCGCGTTCGCCACGTCCTCGGGTGTCCCGAGCTTGCCCATGGGGATCTGTTTTGAGAGCTCGGTCCTCACGTTCTCGGAAAGGGCTTGTGTCATGGCCGTGTCGATGAAGCCCGGTGCCACGGCATTCGCTGTGATGCCGCGGTTAGCGTATTCCCGAGCAATGGTCTTGGTAAGGCCGATGAGACCCGCTTTGGATGCCACGTAATTCCCCTGCCCGGCATTGCCCATGGCGCCGACGATCGAGGCGATGTTAATGATTGTGCCACCGCGCTGCTTGGTCATATATTTAAGCGCCGCCTTGGTGCAGATGAACGCACCCTTGAGGTTAATGCTGAGCACCATGTCCCAGTCCTCTTCCCTCATCCGGAGGATGAGCCCGTCCCTGGTGATCCCGGCGTTGTTCACGAGGATGTCGATTCTGCCAAGCTTCTCGACGACCTGGTCTACCATGGCCGTCACTTCGGCTGACGCCGCCACGTTGGCCTTAAGCGCCATGGATTTTCTGCCCTTGGCCTCGATGTCCGACGCCGTCTTCTGCGCGGCATCGAGGTTCACGTCACAGATGGCGACATCAGCACCGTCGGTTGCGAGCGCGAGCGCAATTTCTCTGCCGATGCCTTGTGCCGCGCCGGTGACGAGTGCTATCTTGCCTGATAAAATCATTGATTTCTCCAAAATAAAGTCATACAGATTCTTTACCTCGCAGAGGCGTAAAGCTTGCAAAAAACCTAAATTCTAGAACCCTTCACCTGGCGTCCTTTGCGTCTTTGCAAGAGACTGTGTTTTTAGATTCCCAGCGCGTCGAGTGTTGCGCTCATGCTCTTTTGATCCTCGACGTTCAGGACTTTTGCATCCTTGGCTATGCGCCTCACGAGGCCTGAGAGGACCTTGCCTGGTCCGATCTCAATAAAGGTATCGAAGCCGTTTGATGCCATGTTCTTGATTGAGTCTTCCCAGTAAAGGGGGGAGCTGATTTGCCTGACGAGCGCCGGCCTGAGCTCCGACGCCGTACGCAAAAACATCGCATCCGCGTTGTTTACGATCGGCATGCGAAGATCGCTGATATTCACTTTTTCCAGGTCTTGTGCCAGCCGCTGACCGGCCTGCTTCATCATACTGCAGTGTGACGGAACACTTACGGCGAGGGGGATAACTTTTTTTGCCCCCGCACCTTTTGCAATTTCCATAGCCTTTTCTACAGCTTTTTTCTCACCGGCGATCACAATCTGGCCGGGGGAGTTGTAATTGGCAGGGGCAACTATACCATTTTTGGCGGCTTCATGGCAAGTTTTTTCTACGTCCTCCCGCTCCATGCCCAGGATGGCCGCCATGAGCCCCGTTCCCTCAGGAACGGCCTCTTGCATATACCGGCCGCGTTTCTGGACGAGCGCGACAGCGTCCTTGAGCTCGAAGCCGCCGGCCGCTGTTATCGCCGTATACTCTCCGAGACTGTGGCCAGCTGCAGCGCTGGCTGTGAGGCCGCGTCGTTCAAGAGGACGAAGGATGGCTATGCTGGCGGCGAGAATGGCCGGCTGCGTATTCTCCGTGAGATTCAGTTTTTCCACAGGGCCGTGCAGGCAAAGGTGTTCTAGATCGTATCCGAGCACCGAGCTCGCTGTCTCGAAGACTTCTTTGGATTCTATGAAATTTTCTGTGAACTCTTTGGTCATGCCCGCGTACTGCGAACCCTGACCTGGAAAGATGAAGGCGATTTTCATGTTATGCTTGTAGTTCCCTGATTTTCTTGATCATAAGCGGAACGACTTCATGGACATCGCCAACGATGCCATAGGTGGCGACGTTAAAAATAGGCGCGTCGGGATCCTTATTGATGGCAACGATGACGTCCGAAGACTGCATTCCGGCGACATGCTGGATTGCGCCAGAAATGCCGCAGGCAATGTAGAGCTTTGGGCAGACGGTCTTTCCGGTCTGACCCACCTGGTGAGAGTAGGGGATCCATCCCTCATCAACTGCACCCCTTGTTGCTGCAACAGCGCCACCGAGCGCTTTTGCCAACTCCTCAATCATCTGGAAATTTTTGGCGCCGCCGAGTCCGCGCCCGCCGGCCACGATTATGTCTGCCTCGCATATATTCACCGTTTCGCCCAGTTCTTCAATGGTTTTTATGACTCTCGTGCGAAGGTTGCCGGAATGTGCATACCTAACCTCGACGATGTCTCCGGTCCGGGAGTCATTGCGGGGGGCAGGTTTCATAACCTTGTGTCTGACCGTTGCCATTTGGGGGCGGTGATTTGGTGACACAATGGTGGCCATAATGTTTCCGCCGAACGCCGGACGGGTCTGGTGCAGGTGCCCGCTTTCAGTATCAATATCGAGCACCGTACAGTCGGCGGTCAGGCCGGTGTGAAGCGCAGACGCGACTTTGGGAAAGAATGACCGGCCGATGGCCGTTGCGCCTGCAAGAATGATCTCCGGTTTGTGCTGCTTTGCGAGCGTCATTAGAATCGCTGCGTAGGAATCATCGTTGAAATCCTTGAGCCCCGGGTCGTCGGCAATGTATACGATGTCCGCCCCGTAGGCGATGAGCTCTTTTGCTTTATCCTTGATGCTATGGCCGATGAAAATGGCTGAGAGCTTGGTCTTCTTTTTATCAGCTAGCTTTCTGCCTTCCCCGAGCAGTTCAAGGGCAACAGTGGCTACGCTGCCCTTGTGCTGCTCGGCAAAGACCCATACCCCCTTGTATGCAGAGAGATCGGAGGCAGGCGCAGCGGCCTCTTCCGTTCTTTCTATTGCCTTGAATTCACAGACCTCGACGCATGCACCACACATGGTACAGGCCTCAGTGATAAAGGCCTTGCCTTCGCGCATCTCGATTGCGCCGAAGGGGCACGCAGTGACGCATGTCTCGCAGCCGGTACATTTATCAGGTATGACCTTTACGCTCACAGGGGACTCCTTAAGACCAATTCAGTTTGGAAACTGTAAATTAGAAAATGAACGTGATCGCGTGCATAATTATCAATCTTCAATTTTCATGTCGGCATTCACAGAGAGTCGGGGCTATATTAACGATTGCTCCTTCAGTTTCTTTATGACGGTTGTAATCTGATCTTCAATGCTACCAGTTAGAAACTCACGCTGGCCGCGAGGGGCAGGTGGAAAGATCTTTACGACCTTCGTAGGGGAACCCTTGAGGCCGATCATGTTCTCGTCCGCATCGATGTCTTTTGCCGTCAGGGTCGTGACCTTGAGGCTTTTGGCCTTCATCTTTCCTTTGAGAGACGGCAATCGGGGCTGGTTGATCTCCTTCACCACCGTGATGAGGGCGGGAAGAGAGGTCTCAACGACGTCATAGCCTTCGTCCATCATGCGCTCTGCCGTCATTTTACCGTTTTCAACCTTCTCGATCTTCCTTATGTAAGCGACAAAGGGGATCCCGAGCATGTCCGCGGTCTCCGGCCCTACCTGTGCTGTGTCTCCGTCTATGGCCTGTTTGCCTGCAATCACAAGATCGAAATTCCCGATCTTTTTGATGCCTTTCGCGAGGGTGTACGACGTAGCCCAGGTATCGGCACCGGCAAAGGCACGGTCAGACAAGAGCACAACATCGTCTACACCCATGGCCACGGTTTCCTTGAGTGCCTCGGCAGCCTGCGGCGGCCCCATAGTCACGGCTGTAACCTTGCCGCCGCGCTGTTCGCGCAGGCGAAGCGCCTCTTCTATTGCGTACATATCATAAGGGTTTATGATGCTTGGGACGCCATCGCGGATCAAGGTGTTTGTCTCTCTATTGATCTTCACTTCCGATGTGTCCGGGACCTGTTTGACCAAAACGATAATGTTCATTTTCTATAATTCTCCCAACGTGGGCAGCCACACAGGGCTGTCTGTCCCTACATTGCTCTGTTTCCTGAATCCTATTTCTGCCTCGACGCTTCCTTGATCATGTCGAGGGCAATAACGTTCCGCTGAATCTGGTTCGTGCCCTCATAAATCTGGAGGATTTTGGCATCGCGCATCATTTTCTCAACAGGATATTCTTTCATGTAGCCCGAACCGCCCATGACCTGTACCGCGTCCGTGGTCACTTTCATAGCTACATCAGTTGCGAAAAGCTTGGCCATGGCCGAAGCCCGGGAGAAGTCCTTCGCGCCGCTGTCGATAAAGCGCGAGACCGAGTAAATGAGCGAGCGTGCCGCTTCGGTCATGGTCTGCATGTCAGCAAGCATGTGCTGGATGGCCTGGAATGAGGTGACGGGCTGGCCGAACTGGACCCGGTGCCTGGCGAATCGGATCGCCTCGTCGATGGCACCCTGAGCCACACCGACGCCCTGGGCTCCCACACCGGTCCGGGAACTATCGAGGGTCTTCATGGCAACGATGAACCCCATGCCTTCTTTAGCGATAAGGTTTTCCTTGGGGATGCGGCAGTTATTGAAGATAAGTTCGGTGGTGGATGAGGCGCGAATACCCATTTTATTTTCCTTCTTGCCGAAAGTGAAACCGGGCGTTCCTTTTTCCACAATGAAGGCTGATGCACCGCGGGCGCCTTTGGACTTGTCCGTTATGGCGATGATGGTATAAACATCTGCTTCTCCGCCGTTTGTGATCCACTGCTTGGTGCCATTGATCACGTATTCGATGCCGTTCAGCTTGGAGGTGGTCTGAATGCCGCTAGCATCGCTTCCCGCATTCGCTTCAGTAAGGCCAAAAGCCACGAGCTTCTTGCCGGTGGCGATATCCGGGAGGTATTTTTTCTTCTGAGCATCGGATCCGTAGAGAAGAATGGGATAGGAGCCGAGGGCGTTGGCAGCATAACTGGTAGAAACGCCAAGACAGGCCTTAGACAGCTCTTCGACGGTGATGCAGAGTTCGAGGCTCTTTTTCCCCAAGCCGCCGTACTCTTCTGGTATGTAAATGCCGAAGAGGTCTGCCTGGGCAATGGCCTTCATGATGTCCGAGGGAAACTTGTTCTGCTCATCAAGTTCGGCACGCACCGGCACAATCTTTTCAACGGCGATCTGTCTGGCAAGATCGCGGATCATTATCTGTTCTTCTGTCAGCAGGTAATCCATTGGTCCTCCATGTCCCATTTGTGAAAAGGAATCTGAAAGCGATCAGAGATGCGCTTAGTTCATTACCACCGTACCAGGGCCGATGCCCAGGTAAGGCCCCCTCCAAAAGCTTCGAACAGGAGGAGGTGATTTTCTTTTATTCTGCCACGGCGGACTGCTTCATCAAGGGCAATGGGGATGGAAGCCGCCGATGTGTTGCCGTATTTGGGAAGATTAAGAACAACCTTTTCCATGGGCATATTCAGGCGTTGCGCCATGGCCTGGATGATCCTGAGATTTGCCTGGTGCGGAACAAGGAAGTCGATCTCTTCCGGATTCACCTTGTTGTGCTCCAGAGCTTCCTGCACCACTCCCTCGAGCGCCCTCACCGCTGCCTTGAAGGTCTCGTTGCCCTTCATTTTAACAAAGTGCATGCGTTTACGGATCGTATCATACGACGCAGGATGTTGGGCGCCGCCGGCAGGAACTTGGATTAAATCTCCAAGTGAGCCATCGGAATGAAGATGGGTGGAGAGAATCCCACGCTTACCCGCGTATCGCTGGATCACGGCTGCCCCGGCGCCGTCTCCAAAGAGGATGCAGGTCGTGCGATCCTCCCAGTCCGTAAACCGCGACAGGACTTCGGCCCCCACGAGGAGAATATTCTTATAAACATCGGCCTTGATGAAGGCGCTGGCAATGGACATCCCATAGATAAAGCCGGAACAGGCCGCGGAAATGTCGAAGGCTGCCGCGTTTTTGGCGCCGAGCTTTTCCTGGAGTACGCAACCCATGCTCGGCAGGATCATGTCCGGCGTCATGGTCGCTACCATGATCAGATCCAACTCGTCCGCTACAAGCCCGGCGGCTTTGAGCGCTTTCCGGCTCGCCTCATAGGCGAGGTCCGAGGTGGTCTGGCCTTTTTCCGCGATTCTCCGCTCCCTGATGCCCGTGCGTTCGATGATCCATTCATCGCTGGTGTCAACGAGCTTTTCCAGATCATGGTTGGTGATGACTTTCTTGGGCGTATACGATCCAGTCCCTGTTATGCGTGCATGGATCATTTGGTTTTATCCAGCTCCATATTTTTTTCGATGTCCTCTTGTATGTGTTTGTTTACTTCGCTCTTCGAGAGTTCCGTGGCTACGCGGACCGCATTTTTGATTGCCCGGTCCGACGACCGGCCGTGGCTTATGATGCTGATGCCGTTGATGCCAACGAGCGGGGCACCGCCGTACTCGGCGTAGTCGATGCGTCGCTTGAGCGCTCGAAAGGCCGGCCGCATCATAAAATATCCGAGCTTCCGGATCAGGTTATCGCCTATGTTCTCCCGGATCATGAGGCCGATGGTCTCGGCTACAGCTTCTGATAGCTTAAGCACGACGTTACCGATGAACCCGTCGCAGACTACGACATCTGCCTTGCCGCTCATCACGTCGCGACCTTCCACATTGCCGATGAAGTTGACCGAGGTCTCAGTCAGAAGCTTGAAGGCCTCCTTGGTGAGCTCGTTCCCCTTGGTCTCTTCTTCGCCGATGGAGAGCAGGCCAACCCTGGGGTTGGGGTTTTTGAGGAGATACTTTGCATACACCTCACCCATGATAGCGAACTGCAGGAGATGGTTCGGCTTGCAATCTACGTTGGCACCTACGTCGAGCACAATGCACGTCTCTTTCATGGTCGGCATGAAGGTCGCAATGGCCGGACGTTCCACCCCTTCAAGCGGTCCGAGGACGAAGAGCGACGTGGCCATGGCAGCACCGGTATGACCCGCACTGATCACGGCGGCTGCGTCGCCGCTTTTGACGAGTTCATTGGCCACGCGGATGGATGAGTCTTTCTTTCTGCGGAAGACCGTTGCCGGTGAATCGAGCATATCCACCACTTGCGTGGCGTTCCGTACTTCTATCGGGAGTGTTTTTGCTTGATGGTGCTTCTTGAGCTCTGCCTGAATCAGTTCTTCGATCCCGACAAGGATGATGCCAATCCCGAGGTCTTTCGCCGCCTGCACAGCCCCGGCAACGACGGCTTGAGGCGCGTTGTCTCCCCCCATGGCATCAACAGCTATCTTCATAACCTGCTCCCTGTAATATAAAAGGCAAAGGGGTATACCGAAAAAGACGGTATCATCCCTTTGCCTTTGAGAACGCGGACATTATATCTGTTGAACGGTTACAATTTCGCGGCCGTTATAGGTACCGCAAGACAGGCAGGCATGGTGGGGCTTCTTGACCTCCTGACACTGCGGACAAATCGATAGGTTTGGGGCTTTGAGGTGCTTGTGGGTACGCCGCTTATCCCTGCGGGATTTGGATGTTTTGTGTTTTGGGTTAGCCATCGTTTGTGTATTACTCCTTTATTTTTTAAATAAGTCCTTCAGTATGGAAAACGCGCCGAATTCGCCATGGCCGTCTTTCTGACAACTGCATGCCGCTTCATTCAGGTTTGTTCCGCAGACCGGACAGAGCCCTTTGCAGTCGGGACCATGGAGCGGAACCATAGGAATGGAGATAAGTAATTGCTCCTTTACAAGTTCTACAGGGTCGATTTCGTCCCCTTGGTAAAACTCCGTATCAAGCTCCGACATCTCGAGCTCATGTTCTGGAGACGTTCTCAAGGAGCTTATCGGCGCGAGATCGATGTTTAGTTCCGTATCAATTTTGTACGGAAAGTTCTTCAGACAGCGGCTGCACTCAAGCACGAGCTCGGCCTTTACCCGACCCGTTATAGTAAGGATTCCCGCTCCTGTCGGCTTGATGCTGAGAGCTGCTGTGAACGCTGTGGACGCCGTTCCTCTGTCGAACAGATCAAGCTTTTGCTCAAGCTCTAGTGTCAGCCCCTCTGGCGGTATGTCATTGATCTTGATAGCCATTTTATTTGATTCCGGGGCTGTAAGCTTCGAATTATATAGAGGAGCTCTCATTTTGTCAAGAAAAAAGACCGTGTATCCGTGTATGTACGTACTATGCGAGATCAGGACTAAGGGTTAAGGAGAGGGATGCGGAAGTGTTTTCAGAATGGTCAGCCTTACCATAGATGACGTCAAACATCATTCAGAGGAAAAAAGGAAGAAGGCAGCCCGAACGATCAACTCGCTCGATGCCCTGTCCGAAGGAGCTCAAAAAGCGCAGAAAACTCCCGTTCCAAAACCGTCGGATCGGGAAAGTATGCGACTGGTCCTCAGTGCATTTCCGTAACCGTTTTAATAGCTCCATATACGATCTCAATCAGCCTCTTCAGCTCCCTCACCGAGATCGAAAGCGGCGGCATGAGTACGATGACGCTTCCCAGGGGCCTGATGATAAGGCCATTCCTCCTTGCTTCTTGGATTACCCTGATGCCGATTTTTTCTTCCAGCGGGTATGGTTCCTTCGTCTCCTTGTTCTTCACGAGTTCGATACCGACCATGAACCCCTTCTGCCTGAAGTCGCCTACATGTTCAAGTTCAGCGAAACGTTTCAGTTCTTTATTAAGAAGCGTGATCTTAGGCTGGAGTTTCTGGAGTGTCCGTTCCTTCTTGAAAAGATCGATATTCGCGATAGCTGCGGCGCAGGCGAGAGGGTTACCGGTATACGTGTGGCCATGAAAAAATGTCTTCAGTTCCTTGTATTCACCGAGGAACCCCCGGTAAATATCTTCGGTTGTGAGTGTTGCAGCCAGTGGGAGGTACCCGCCGGTGATGCCCTTGGCCATTGCTAGAATGTCTGGAAGGACCTTTTCATGCTCGCAGGCGAACATGGCGCCCGTTCTCCCAAAACCCGTTGCGACCTCATCGGCTATCATAAGGATATTGTACTTCGTGCACAGTTCCCTGATCCTCCGCAAATATCCGGGCGGCTGCAGAAGCATGCCCGCGGCGCCCTGGACGAGGGGCTCGATGACGAGTGCTGCGACCTCATGGCTATGGGTGCGGATCACTTCTTCAGCCTGTTCCGCGCAGACGATTCCGCACGCAGGGTAGGTCCTTCCGAAGCTGCATCGATAGCAGTAGGGCGTCTCGATCTTCCAGGTATGAAAGAGGAGGGGTTTATATGTGGAATGGAAGAGGTCGATGCCGCCGACGCTCACGGAACCGATGGTATCTCCATGGTATGCTTCTTTGAGGGAAATGAAGCCGGTCTTTGCCTTATGTTTTTCCCCTTTCTGCTGCCAGTACTGATATGCGATCTTGAGCGCGATCTCCACTGCCGTTGAACCGCTGTCGGAATAAAAGACTTTTGAGAGGCCTCTCGGTGCTATCTTGACCAGCTTTTCCGCAAGGAGAATCGCGGGCACGTTCGAAAGTCCGAGCAACGTGGAGTGGGCGATCTTCCTCAGCTGGGCGGACACGGCTGCGTTGATCTCTTTTTTCCGGTGGCCATGGATCGTGACCCAGAGAGATGACACTCCATCAATATATTTTTTCCCGCGGATGTCGGAGAGAATGCTTCCGATGCCGCTCTCGATTATGACCTGCTGGTCCTTTTCCCATTCAAGCATCTGGGTGAAGGGGTGCCAGATATATTCTTTGTCGAGCTTCTCAAGGCGAACTGCGGCAGGGTGTTTCGATGACAAGGACTCTTTCTCCGTTTCTTGCTCTTCGTGATGATTGTATTATATTTTATCCGCCCTTTTTGTCAATGACAAAAAGGGCTTGAAAAGTCTCACTTCTTTCTGGTACAATACAATTTGTTCTCTTTAATGATAGCACGATCCACCAGGAGGATTTTTTTAAACCATGACTAATAAAAAGAGATTCTATATCTCTGCTGGGTTCATTCTTGTGCTTGGTATCTTTGTCGGCCTTGTCCTGTCTTCTCACCTCGGCGTTATCTCGCCACTCCCGGCCAAGAGTCAGATATCATCCAAGTCCCTTGACATCCTGACACAGTTGAGTGATGCGCAGTCCGAGGTCGCCGCAGTTGCTACTCCATCGGTAGTAAATATTTCCACGACAAGGGTCATCAAGTCACGAGAGGAGGCCCCCTTCGACTTGTTTGATGATCCGTTCTTCCGGAAATTTTTTGGAGATCAGTTCCCGCATCCCAATGTTCCAAAGGAGCATAAGGAGCAGAGCCTTGGATCTGGTGTTATCGTTTCTGAGGACGGGTACATCGTCACGAACAACCACGTGATAGAAAAAGCTCAGGAAATCAAGGTTTTGCTCTCGAACAAAAAGGACTATAGTGCCAAGCTCATCGGAGCGGACCCGAAGACCGATATCGCCGTCATAAAAATTGACGGAAAAGGGCTGACGGCACTCCCTTGGGGCGATTCAAACAAGCTGAAAGTGGGCGAGATCGTATTCGCGATCGGGAACCCTTTCGGGTTGAACCAGACGGTGACCATGGGCGTGATCAGCGCCGTTGGACGGGCGAATGTGGGTATTGCGGACTATGAAGACTTTATCCAGACCGATGCGGCTATCAACCCGGGCAACTCAGGCGGGGCGCTTATCAATGCCCGTGGCGAACTCATCGGGATCAATACCGCCATTCTCTCGAGGACCGGCGGCTATCAGGGTATCGGGTTCGCCGTACCGAGCATCATGGCCAAACAAGTTATGGACAGCCTGGTGAAGTACAAGAAAGTGGTGCGGGGCTGGCTTGGCGTTAGCATTCAGGACGTCACGTCGGACCTGGCGGAAGAATTCGGGGTGAAGGACCTGAAGGGTGCGCTCGTGAGCGGTGTCATCAAGGGAAGCCCTGCGGATAAGGCTGCCATCAAACAAGGGGACGTGATCCTGCAGTACAACGGTAAGGTCGTCGAGGATACGGGACATCTCAGGAACATGGTATCGCAGACGCCCATCGGGACAAAGGTGCAGGTCAAACTGCTCCGTCAGAAGAAAGAAGTAGAAGTTGACGTGATCATCGCCGAACTGCCGAAGAAAATGGCCGAAGCGTCCTCAAGAAACACCGAAGAGCCTGAGGAAAACCCGGAGGAAAGCAGCGCGCTCACCGGACTTGTCGTCCGCGAGCTTACACCCGATCTTGCCGCGCGCCTCGGCATTGATGAGAATGAAAAGGGCGTCGTGATCGTCAAGGTTGACACCGACAGCAAATTGTTTGAGGCCGGCATCAGACCCGGGGATATCATACTCCAAATAAACCAGAAGAACATTGGTACGATAGAGGATTATAAGAAGGCAGCGTCAAAGATACGGTCAAAAGAGAGAGTGCTGCTTCTCATACGCAGGAAGGGTGAAGACCTTTTTGTTTCAGTCAAGCCGGAATAGCTTGTCTTTCTCCGGAGTGCGTTGTTCCCCCGATATCCATGCGGTATATCCATACTATTATTATAATATTCGTTTTTTCTTTCATATCACTCAAAGGAGGTGAAATGGATGGGACTTATCCTCATTCGTATATTGTTTGTTTTTTTAGGCACCCTGCTCGGTTACTATGTGTCTACGCAGCTTTATGACCAGGTCAGCAAGACAGAAGGAATGGCGATCGGATTTGGCGTTGCAGTGTTCATCATTCTTACCGAATTCCTGTTCAGAAAGGTCTCATTAAAAGTCATCGTCGGTGGTATCCTCGGATTTATCCTCGGTTTGATGTCAGCAAACATTATTGCGGCACCGCTCAAGCTCGTACCGCTCGAGCGGAGCATCGTGAACTTTATCCTCCTCCTGATGAATGGCTTCTTCGGATACATCGGCATTACTATCGGGATCAGGGAGGGTGAGAAGTTCAACCCTGCGAACATCAAGAAGCTCTTCAAAGGAAGCGGGGAAGAGAACATCAAAATCATGGATACGAGCGTGATCATCGATGGCAGGATCGCCGATGTCTGTGAGACGGAGTTTCTGGACGGGACGATACTCATCCCGCAGTTTATCCTTCACGAGCTTCAGCACATTGCCGATTCATCCGATTCCCTCAAGCGAGCGCGGGGGAGGCGAGGCCTCGATATTCTACACCGGATCCAGAAGATGAGCCATATGGAGGTCCGTATCACCGAGGAAGATTTTCCCAAGATCCGCGATGTGGACAGCAAGCTGATCGCATTGGCGAAGAAGCTCTCCGCCAAGGTGATTACAAACGATTTCAACCTCAATAAGGTTGCGGAACTCCAGGGGGTCAAGGTACTCAATATCAACGATTTATCAAATGCTGTCAAGCCTGTGGCATTGCCTGGAGAGAGTATGCGAGTATTCGTTCTAAAGGAAGGCAAGGAGCCCGGTCAGGGTGTGGCATATCTTGATGACGGAACGATGATCGTGGTGGAAAACGGTCGCAGATATATCAATAAGAACGTGGAAGTGGCGGTCACAAGCGTGCTTCAGACAGCCGCGGGAAGAATGATCTTCACGAAGCTGAAGGAAGATTTGGAACATGAACTGCAGAATGCAGAACGGTAGCTGAGGGGCAAACACAAGGCTCCGAGCGCCACGTGGCGGAAGTTTCAGAAATCCGTTATTGGAAATTGGATATTATTTGGAATTGATGATGTGGGGTTTCAATTTTAGGAGGCTCAATGTCAGGTCATTCAAAATGGGCAACAACGAAACACAAAAAAGCTGCTACTGATGCAAAGCGCGGCAAAATCTTTACCAAGATTACCAAAGAGATCACTGTCGCAGCCAAGCTCGGCGGTGGCGATCCCAATGGGAACCCCCGGCTCAGAACAGCTGTCGCCAAGGCGAAGGCGGTCAGCATGCCTGCTGACAATATCAAGCGCGCGATCCAGAAGGGAACGGGCGAACTTCCTGGCGTCTCGTACGAGGAGATGACTTACGAAGGATACGGACCGGGCGGCGTAGCGGTTCTCGCGGAAGTTATGACCGATAACCGGAACAGGACCGTTTCCGAGATTCGTAATATTTTTAGCAAGGCTGGAGGCAACCTGGGTGAAGCGGGCTGCGTTGCGTGGATGTTCCACAAGAAAGGGTATCTCGTGGTTAAACGCGCAAAGATTGATGAGGATAAGCTCATGACGCTAGCCTTGGACGCAGGGGCCGAGGACATGCAGACAGAGGACGATAACTTCGTGATCACGACGCCTCCGAACGATTTTGAGAGAGTGAAGAAAGCTCTTGAGGACGCCGGCGTTGCTCTTGAGGTCTCCGAAGTCACTATGGTCCCGCAGACCTATGTTAAACTCGACGGCAAGGAAGCCCAGCAGATGCTGCGACTTGTCGATACACTTGAGGACAACGATGATGTCCAGAATGTGTATGCGAACTTCGACATCCCTGAAGAAATTATGAATGCAGTGTAGGCGACGGCATGCATAGCAGCATGCCGAATTGTAGGTTGAAAGTTGATAATTGACAAAGTACCAAAGGACAGGTACTTCGAATTTCGAATCTCTAATTTCTCATTTGCATTTTTTAATGATATTCGGTATTAAGGCGGGGGAGGATGTATGAGGGTACTAGGGGTTGATCCGGGTACGCTCACGAGCGGCTTTGGCATCGTGGCGGAAGAGGACCATAAGTTGTTCCATGTGGTGTCGGGCGGCATTAGTCCGTCCGCCAAGCAGCCATTCCCTAAGCGGCTCAAAAAGATATACGAAGAGCTTGAAAAAATCATCGATAAGTACAAGCCTCACGTAGTTGTTGTCGAGGATTTGTTCGTTTCCAAGAATATCAAATCAGCACTCAAACTCGGACATGCGAGGGGGGTCGCCATCCTAGCGGCCATGAACGCAGGGCTGCCTGTGTTTGAGTATGCTCCCCTGGAAGTGAAACAGGCGGTGGTCGGGAATGGAAAGGCCGAGAAAAAGCAGGTCCAGGTGATGGTCAAGACTCTGCTCGACCTACCCAAGGTGCCACACCCGGCAGATGCGGCAGATGCATTGGCGGCAGCGATCTGCCATATCCACTCTTCGAGGCTCAGAGAAATACTTAAAACCCCGCCGTCCCTCCGTCAAACGGACCGGGGAATGAACACCCTCAGGGGCACGGGCAGGATGCGATGATCGCTTCAATCACGGGTAGGCTCAGACGCAAAGCGACCGATTATTTAGTCATTGATGTCGCCGGCGTCGGTTATCAGGTGCAGGTTCCGCTCTCAACATATTACGGCATTCCTGATGACGGTGAGGAAGTCAGCCTCCATATCCATACCCACCTGCGCGAGGATTCGCTTTCGCTCTACGGCTTTCTTACCCAGGAAGAGAAAGACATGTTCCTCCTTCTCATAGGGGTCTCCGGCATCGGCCCGAAGCTTGCCCTTGCTATTCTGTCCAGTCTGCCGGTTGCGGACCTTTCAACCGCCATACAGGCCTCAGATGATTCCGCACTGCGTGCCATACCCGGCATTGGCAAAAAGACCGCTGCAAGGATGGTCCTTGAGCTAAAAGACAAGATAACATTGATGATGCCCACGATCGCAGCACCTCCGTCTACGTCTGCAGTCCTAACCGATGATTGTGAAGATGTGATAGCGGCTCTCGTAAACCTCGGGTATAAGAGGCCGCAGGCGGAAGAAGCGGTCAGAAAAGTCAGGTATGGCCGCTCCGGTCTGACGATCGAGGAACTGATAAGGGAAGCGCTGTCCGTTTTAATGAGGAGATAGCGTGAGGCAGAGGGTCAAGGGGGGCGGCAAAAGCTCATGCCGGAAAGAATCATAAAGCCTGAACAGAATGATGATGACGTGCAACTTGACAGGAGCCTGCGACCGGTCCGTTTCGAGGATTTCGTGGGGCAGGACAGGATCAAGGAGAATCTGCGTGTTTTCATTGATGCAGCCAGGGGCAGGGGCGAGGCGCTTGACCACGTTTTGTTCTGCGGCCCACCGGGGCTCGGTAAGACCACGCTCGCCCATATCATTGCCCATGAGCTCGGAGTGGGCATCAAGAGTACGTCCGGTCCCGTGCTTGAGCGTGCCGGTGACCTTGCTGCCATACTTACCAACCTCCAGGAGCACGATGTTCTGTTCATAGACGAGATCCACCGGCTGAGCCGTGTGGTGGAGGAAATCCTCTATCCTGCCATGGAGGATTTCCAGCTCGATATCATCATAGGCCAGGGGCCGGGCGCACGGTCCATCAAGCTCGACCTGCCGCGCTTTACGCTCGTGGGCGCGACAACGAGAACGGGGCTGCTCACCTCACCGCTCAGGGACAGGTTCGGCGTGATCGACCGGCTGAACTTTTATTCGACCGAGGAACTGCGCACGATCGTCCAGCGCTCAGCCAGCCTGCTAGGGACAAAGATCGAACCAAGCGCTGCCGCAGAGATATCCCGCAGATCCCGGGGCACGCCGAGGATTGCCAACCGTCTGCTCCGTAGAGTAAGGGACTTTGCACAGGTCCAGGGTGATGGGATGATCGCCTTGGAGCTCGTTGTCTCCGCTATGAAGCGGCTTGAGGTGGACGAACAGGGATTCGACGAGATGGACCGAAGACTTCTCCTCCTGATCATCGACAAGTTCGAAGGAGGTCCAGTAGGGGTTGAGACGCTGGCTGCGGCGCTTAGCGAAGAGAAAGACACTATTGAAGACGTGTACGAACCGTACTTGATTCAGGAAGGGTTCCTTGATCGCACTCCCCGCGGAAGGCTGGCGACGCGGCTCTCCTATGAATATTTCGGGAGAAAGAAACCATCATCGGTGCAGGAGCGGCTATTATAGGCTGCCAGCTCCCGGTCGGGTTATGCAAGGGAGGAGAAGGGAATCAAACACGATGGTGCTTTCTCTCGTTTACCGAGATTTGAAAGCAGATGCTCGAAGTGATGAATATGCTATTTTTCGGGATATTTGCTGCGATGACGATGCTGATTTTGCTGGCGAATGCTTCATAACAGAAGGACACCGTGCAGCACATGCTTCTGTGTCTAGATCACGATGCATCGGTAAAGATATGCCCGAAGGATCGAGTGCGCGTACGATCTCAGTAATTGTTACAAAATTTTCAAAAAACCATTCATGGCCAGAGAAGAGGGCAAGACCACGTCGTCCTTTAAGGCGATGCACAACAATATTTCTTATAATCGCGTTAAAAACATTTCTCGAGGAGTGGGAAACACACAGCACTGAAAACCGGCTTTATTCCCTTTTGTCATGAGAATCCTCTTCCATATATGCTGTGCGCCGTGCGCGCTCTATCCCTATTACCGGATGAAGGAAGATGGCATGGATGCGGTGGGCTATTTTTACAACCCTAATATCCATCCTTACACGGAATATAAAAAACGACTTGATACGGTAAAGGACTTTTCGCTCCGTGCGGGGCTCGAGGTCCGCTACCGCGATAGCTATGATTTGGACGAATTCCTTATGCGTGTCGCCGGCAAAGGTGTATTTCGGTGCGAACAGTGTTACCGGATGCGGCTGGACGCCGCTGGTGCGGCAGCACGGGAATTCGGGCTTACTGCCTATACAACCTCTCTCCTGTACAGTAAATATCAGAAGCATGATCTCATCAGGGGAATTGCTGAGGAAATGGCATCAGAGCACGGCATCGAGTTCTACTATGAAGACTTCCGGCGAGGCTGGCGCGAAGGAATCGTAGAATCAAAGGCCATGGGACTTTACCGCCAGCAGTACTGCGGTTGCATCTACAGCGAGCGGGATCGCTATTTAAGAGCAGGAGATCGAGGCACAAAATCAAAAGACACGACGAAGTGACATGGGGTCGTTTCAAATCTTTAGTCATTATGGGCAAGTCAGCGAGAACAATCGGGCTGAACATATCGTGTGTTATATTTTTCTTTCTCCCCCTTGTCGCATTTGCCTCTGAAAACATCCGTGTTGCCATAGCGGATAACCAGAGGGCCGTGACGCTCAAATCCTCGACCGGCTTAATCGTGGAGGGCGTTCCAGCGGGACATCGGGAAAAGAAAATGATTTTCGGGTATGCTTCTGTGAACGGGAAGCCCGTACGCATAAGAGCAGCAGGAGAATATATCCGAGTGAACGGCAAGGAGTATCGGGGCCGGGTGGAGCTCAGGAAAAAAAGGAACGGGCTTCTCATCGTTATCAACGAGCTGGATATAGAAGAATATCTCCTCGGGGTGATAGCCGCAGAAGTGCCTTATGACTGGGAGTTTGAAGTGTTGAAAGCCCAGGCTGTGGCTTCAAGGACCTATGCGTTGTACCAGAAAAGAACCTCAGGGAAAAGACCCTATCACATCCTTGCCACGGTTGACGGTCAGGTTTATTCCGGGAAAAACGGGGAACGCGGGAACGCCATGAGAGCAGTTAGGGAGACGAAGGGGATCGTTATCACGTATGGAGGAGAGGTGATTCCGGCATTTTATCATGCGAGCTGCGGCGGACATACGGAAAATGCCGCAGAACTCTGGGGCATAGATGAGCCGTACCTCAAGGGCGTTGACTGCGAATGCCAGGAAATTTCGCGATATGGGCTGTGGGAAAAGAGGATATCAACCACTAAGCTTGCGACCCTGCTCGTCCGGGAGGGATACAGGGTGAACGGGATTACGGGAATAGGAATGGACAGCATCACTCCGGCGGGCAGGGTGCGACAGGTTATGATACGGCACGCGGGCGGAACCACGTTCATTCCTGCCGAAACACTTCGGGCAGCCGTAGGGTATTCTTTTCTTCCGAGCGTTTTTTTTGAGCCGGCACTGGAGGGGAATGAAATTGTTTTCTCCGGAAGGGGCATGGGACACGGCGTGGGCCTGTGCCAGTGGGGCGCAAAGGAAATGGCGCGGCATGGTGTTGATTTCAAGTCCATTCTTTCGCACTACTATCCGGGGACGACCTTGAAGAGGATAGAGGAGCTTTAGCTATGGGGAAAAAATCATCCCGAACACGTCCTCGCCGTAATGTTGTTATCGAGGAAGTTCAAACGCGGAAAACAAGTTACCAATATCCGTCCTCCATCTTGCTCCTAGGCATAATCATCTGCCTGATAATTGCTGCAAACGCGCGTAACGGAATCTATAAAACACCGGTCACCATGTGGACGGATACTGCTCTTAAGTCGCCGACGAAACGGAGAGTTCACGAGAACTTGGGTCAGGCTCTCTCTACCGCAGGCGTATACAATGATGCAATGCGCGAGTTCAAGACCGTCCTCGCCCTTAGAGACGACGGGAGTGTGCCTCCCCGTGACCTTTACCGGGAGATCGGCGTGGTTTATTTCCGGGTTGGCATGATTGACGAGGCCATCACATCCTGGCAGACGGGGTTACGGTTTGCTCCCTTTGATGCGAGCCTCCTGAATAACCTTTCAATAGCATTTTTAAAGAAGGGACGACTTGACGAAGCAGCAGCGAACGCCCGTCTGGCGCTTTCTGCTGCTCCCGGCATGCCGCAGGCCATGAATACGCTGGGAGAAGTTTTAATGTCGCAGGGAGAATATAGCAATGCCGCGGAGTATTTTGTCAAGGCGATCCAATACGCGCCGGAAGATAAAAATAAATACTGGAACGCGGCCCTCGCATTTGCGAAGGCAGGCAATCCGGTCATGGCATATCAATATATGAACAGGTATGCTGCAATGGAACCGGACCCCGCTGGCAGGCAACGAGCCATTCTGATCATGAACAGCCTGAGGAAAGCGTCACCAGGTGGCGGTGGGCCGTAGACAGTCAATACGATCTTCTCTCCCTCGACTTCTTGTATCGTTAGGTCATGCCTTAGACGACCATTCAAAGTTATCGAGTGAATATGAGCCTGGGCTCCCGTGTCAGAATGGTTCTGTAAGATTTTTGAACAGAGTAGTCCACTGCAAAGATTTCGTGACCGTTCGTATATTTGCATCTACGCGGAAATGGAATCAAATTCTTCTCCAACTCCCTGTATCTGCTTTTTTGACGAACCCTGGACGGATATTCTCTTGCCATGCTTATTAAATATGTTGACACCCTGCTAATAGTGGATCAATGCGGCATAGGAAGCCTTTTAAATAGGTTGCGAGTTGACGGTGACTTGCAATATCTTACGGCAAGAAATCAACGGCCTTGATGAGCGATGACTACTGTTTAGCTGCGGGGAGGATGAGCGCTCTAGTGGCTTGCTGACGGCGAATAGCTGACGCGGTTCCTGCCGGTCCTTTTTGAGAGGTAGAGTGCCTCATCGGCTTTTTTGATGAATTCCTCAAAACTGATGTCTTCCGAAGGGCTTATGCCCGCGACGCCGAGACTGACGGTTACCGTGTCTCCCGGTTTTTTGTCCTTGATGCTAAACGAAGTTTTTTCAACGACCATCCGGAGCCGTTCAGCGACACTGACGGCGTCGTGTAGCTCAAGCTCCGGCATGATGATCGCAAATTCTTCCCCGCCGTACCGGCAGCAGGCATCAATACTTGTGCATCGACACTGCTTCTGCATGACCGCAGCCAGTTCTTTGAGCACCAGATCTCCCGCCTGATGACCATAAGTATCATTAAATTTTTTGAAATGGTCGATATCGAGCATAATGAGCGATAAAGACTTTTTGGTCCTGTCGCGCCTGCTGATTTCCAGACGAAGTTTTTCCTCAAACATGCGGTGATTGTAAAGGCCCGTGAGGCCGTCATGCTGGGACAGGTGCTCTGTCTTGTCAAAGAGACGCGACTTTTCGATACCTGCAGCGATCTGGTGCGAGAGAATGGCCATGAAGTCCATATCGTCGACGCCAAGACCGTACTTTACGGAATTATCCAGGCCGATCACGCCGATTGTTTCGTTATGGACTTTGAGCGCGATACCGATGTATGAGCCGTCATATTTTTTTTCGTCGGGGCAGTGTATGAAATCGCTGGACGTCTCATAGAAGATAGAAAGGTCATGGATATGGACGTGCTCGCCGCTTTCTGCTATCCTACCGGGAGTCCCTTCTCCCATTTGCAGTATCACCTTCTGCTGAATATCCAGCCCACTGGAAAAGGTCAGTTCGAGTTTTTCCCTCTTCTCGTCCGCCAGGTAGACCGATAAACGATCAAAGGGGAGGGATTTTCTTATGATGCCGGTCACCTGCCGGAGCATCTCCTGCATGTCCAGCAGCGAGCCGATCGTTCGTGAGATATGATAGTGAGCGTAGATTTCGTTCAGTTTTTTCTCGAGGAGGTCTTCGAGCGCCTTTTCAAGGCTGAGCGATTGTTTGAGTTCCTGCTCAAGCTGAGTGATTCTTTCTTTTAACTGTTCATCAGACATAGAGTCCCCCGTGACTGAGGGGGCCGGGGGGGAATGATATGGCGTGGAGTGTTTTTGCTCGTCTGCCATTGCCTTTCTCATATTCTTCCTGATTTGTTAATTCGTATGCGGTTGTGCCGGTTTTATGGGTATCGCCTTCGGCGCCGTATTGGGAACGGCTCCCTGTACAGGAGGAGCTGTTTTTGACTGGGGGGCAGGCGTCCTTTCGGGCTGGGCAGCAGCATCGTATCCATTGGCGGCTGGCACCGGGCTTATCATGATTATGGTCTTCCTGTTCTTAATCTTGAAGCCTCGGTCAGGCAGTTTTGTCGAATACGCGAGTGCAGCGAGCGAATCCTGAGGTGCGCCATACTTTTCTAGATACTTTACCAGTTCTTCTGACCGTTCCGATGCGAGCGTCAATGCGTCCTTGGGCGGCACCCTTTTCCTGCCCTTGCCATGCGCGGCAACGGCTTCTGTAGCATTTCCTATGAAAATATCCTTTCCCTTCAGCCCTTCTTTTTTGAGGAGGGAGCCCAGCTTCAAAAGTGTCTGGGTGTCTTTGGCAAAGGTTTTTGAGCCCGGTGTATAGAGTGCATCTTCAGCAATGTTTACAATAATGTTGTTCCCTGCAGAAACGACCTCTGCTTTACCGGCCTTTATCTCATCATTCAGACCGTTACTGAATGTTTCGACAAGGGGGGCTATCCAGGCGTTTTCCTGTTTTTCTCTGTCTTTGTATCTCTTCAACTCGGCCTTTGCCTTGTCGAGCTCCGGGATGCCGGCCTTCATTCGTGCGTAGTCAGCGGCCATGGGCTGGAATGTAAGGAAATAAAAGATGGCTGCAGCTCCGAGAGCGGCAAAGAGCAAGGCTGCTAACAGGTATGTCACGACTTTCATATGGACCTCCCGGTAACTATAAAATATTCAGAATATCGACATCCGGCATGCTTGCGGTCACGCGAGCTTGTTGACTGCACGCTCGATTCGGTCAAGTCCCTTGACGATGGTTTCCATAGAGGTGGCGTAGGAGAGCCGCATGTACGCATCAGCACCGAACGCATCACCTGATACAAGGGCTACCTTCGCTTCTTCCAACAGATATGCAGCGAGGTCCGAAGAATTCTTGACCAGCTTTCCGTTTATGCTTTTGCCGAAGAGGGGGGATACGCGGGGGAAGGCATAGAACGCCCCGACGGGCATAAGACAGGACATTCCTGTTATCCTGTTGAGCCGCTCAACCATGTACTTTCTTCTTTTGTCGAACTCGCTGTTCATGGCCTGAATAAAATCCTGGGGACCACGGAGCGCCTCCACTGCCGCCTTCTGCGATATGGATGTGGGATTCGAGGTGCTCTGGCTCTGGATATTGGCCATGGCTGTAATAACGTCCTGCGGTCCTGCGGCATAACCAATGCGCCAGCCGGTCATGGCGTGAGATTTGGACACCCCATTTACCACAATGGTCAAATCCTTGATCTTCGGACCGAACGAAGCAATGCTAAAATGCTGAAATCCGTCGTAGATGAGCTTTTCGTATATTTCATCTGAGATAACGTAGAGCTTGTGCTTCACGGCAACGGCAGCGATCTCTTCAAGGGTCTTCTTGTCATAGGCAAGGCCGGTAGGGTTGGAAGGGCTGTTCAGGATGACGGCCTTGGTCTTGTGAGTCACCGCATTTTCAAGCTTTTTCGCCGAAAGCTTGAACCTTTCATCTTCCGTGGTTTCCACAATGATTGGCGTGGCATCGTTCAAGATGACCTGGTCCGGATACGAGACCCAGTACGGTGAAGGAATGATCACCTCATCCCCGGGATCGAACAGCGCCTCCGCGATATTGTACAGGCTGTGTTTCGCCCCGCATGATATAAGGACCTGAGATCTGTTGTACGTGAGCCCGTTATCTTTTTTGAATTTATCTACGACCGCTTCCTTGAGTTCATCCGTGCCCGAGGCGGGAGTGTATTTGGTAAACCCGGCTTGAATCGCTTTCTTGGCGGCTTCTTTGACATTCTCCGGTGTGTCGAAATCCGGCTCACCGACGCCGAAATCAACCACGTCGATCCCCTGTGCCTTCATTGCCTTGGCTTTGGCCGCTGTTGCCAGCGTGGGAGAAGGCTTTATCGCCGAAGCTCTTTTCGCAATTCCCATATGCGTTTAAAAACCTTTCTTGCACCTATGATAAATTATATGGACCGTAAAATTTTTTATCACATACACAGG
>Ga0335081_10004000_pt1 | contig 23257 bp, 18 predicted proteins | sample Lox_Sample_35_FD_206713 | JGI IMG/M metagenome (GOLD analysis project Ga0335081, IMG submission 206713) | Soil microbial communities from Loxahatchee National Wildlife Refuge, Florida, United States - Lox_Sample_3.5 | ecosystem: Environmental > Terrestrial > Soil > Wetlands | place: USA...
ATGATCTCCAGGAGTTCGTCGACGCGGCGTTGCTCGGCGGGAGTTGCCTTCCACAACAGCGACGTGCGGGCGCGGCGGTCGCATTTGAGCGCAAGCTGGATGTTGTCGTACACGGTGTGGCTGTCGAACACCGTCGGCTTCTGGAATTTGCGCCCGATGCCAAGCTCGGCAATCTCGGTCTCGTCCAGTCGGGTCAGATTGTGCCGGCCGTCGAACATGACTTCGCCGGTGGCAGGCCGCGTCTTGCCGGTGACCACGTCCATCATCGTGGTTTTGCCGGCGCCGTTGGGGCCGATGATCGCGCGCATCTCGCCGGCTTCGATGGCGAAGGAAAGGTTGTTGAGCGCCTTGAATCCGTCGAACGAGACGGTGACGCCGTCGAGATACAGGAGCGCGCTGGTCAGCGGTTCCATCGCCAATCCTTATTCCGCCGGCAGGGGCTCGGTCACGCCGTCTTCCGCGGCGGCCGACGCCCGGTCGCGGCGCAACGCCGTCCAGTGGTGCAAAGTGCCGATGATCCCACGTGGCAGCAGCAGCGTCACGCCGACGAACAGGCTGCCGAGCAGGAACAGCCAATAGGGCGCCAGCGGCCCGGTCGTGAAGTAGGTCTTGGCATAGTTGACGACCACCGCGCCGAGCGCCGCTCCGGTCAACGTGCCGCGGCCGCCGACCGCGACCCAGATCACCGCCTCGATGGAGTTGCCGGGCGCGAACTCGCTCGGGTTGATGATGCCGACCTGCGGCACATAAAGCGCACCGGCAAGTCCGGCCATGCAGGCCGAAAGCGTGAACACGACGAGCTTGTAGGATTCCACCCGATAGCCGAGGAAGCGCGTGCGCGCTTCGGCGTCGCGGATGGCGATCAGCACCTTGCCGAACTTCGAGGTGATGATGGCGCGGCAAAGCAGGAACGCGAGGATGAGGGCGAGGCAGGATATGGAGAACAAGGCGTTGCGCGTCGCCTCGGCCTGCACGTTGAAGCCCAATATGTCCTTGAAGTCGGTGAGGCCGTTATTGCCGCCGAAGCCGAAATTGTTGCGGAAGAAGCCGAGCATCAACGCGAAAGTCAGGGCTTGCGTGATGATCGAGAGATAGACGCCGGTGACGCGGCTGCGGAATGCGAACCAGCCGAATACGAAGGCGAGCGCTCCGGGAACCAGAAAGACCATGAGCGCCGCATACGGAAAGAATTGGAACCCGTACCAATAGAGCGGCAACTGTTTCCAGTTCAGGAACACCATGAAGTCCGGCAGGATCGGATCGGCATAGACGCCGCGCGTGCCGATCTGGCGCATGAGATACATGCCCATGGCGTAGCCGCCGAGCGCGAAGAAGGCGCCGTGACCCAGCGAAAGAATGCCGCAATAGCCCCAGATCAGGTCGATCGACAGAGCGAGCAGCGCATAGCAGGCGTATTTGCCGAACAGCGCCACGAGATAGGTCGGCACATGGAAGGCGGACGATTCCGGCACCATGAGGTTGAGCGCCGGCACCAACACCGCGAGCGCGGCCACCACGATCACGAAGGCGACGGCGCTGCGGTCGAGCGAGCGAATGAGGAGGTGCCTGGTCACGGCGTCCGTCCTCCGGTTTCTTCCTTTGCGCAGCGCGGCGGCGAGCGAACCAGCCCGCCAGGCGGCAGCCTTCGGGGCGCTTGGACGCGATGACGGAAAGGTCCTCTTCGCTGCGTTTCGGGGGCTCCTTCTCTCTCGCGTCGCGACGGCGGATGGATACGGGAAGGCGCCATCATGCCTCAACCGCCCGGCCCTTGAGCGCAAACATGCCGCGCGGGCGCTTCTGAATGAAGAGGATGATCAAGACCAGGATCGCGATCTTGCCGAGCACGGCACCGGCATACGGCTCGAGGAACTTGTTGGCGATGCCGAGAGAGAAGGCGCCGACCAGCGTGCCCCACAAATTACCGACCCCACCGAACACCACGACCATGAAGCTGTCGATGATGTAGCCCTGCCCGAGGTTGGGGCTGACATTGTCGATCTGCGACAACGCCACGCCGGCGATGCCGGCGATCCCCGAGCCGAGACCGAAGGTCAGCGCGTCGACGCGGCCGGTGCGAATGCCCATCGAGGCGGCCATGGGGCGGTTCTGCGTGACGGCGCGCATCTCCAGGCCGAAGCGGGTGAAGCGCAGCAGCGCGAGCAGGGCGATGAAGACGGTGAGCGCGAAGCAGATGATCCACAGCCGGTTGTAGGTGATGGTGATGCCGCCGAGATCGAACGCGCCGCTCATCCACGACGGATTGCCGACCTCGCGGTTGTTGGGGCCGAATGCCGTTCGCACCGCCTGCTGCAGGATCAGCGACAAGCCCCAGGTCGCGAGCAGCGTCTCGAGCGGGCGGCCGTAGAGAAAGCGGATGATGCCCCGCTCGATGAGGATGCCGACCGCGCCGGAGACGGCAAAGGCGAGCGGCAGCGCGATCGGCAGCGAATAATCGAACAGCGCCGGGTTGTGATCGCGAATCACGTCCTGCACCACGAAGGTGACATAAGCACCGAGCATGACCATCTCGCCGTGGGCCATGTTGATCACGCCCATGACGCCGAAGGTGATGGCGAGCCCGATGGCGGCGAGCAGCAGCACGGAGCCGAGCGAGAAACCATACCAGGTATTCTGCACGACGCTCCAGAGCACGAGGCGGTTCTGAATGGCGGCAATCGCCGCGGCGGCGGCCTGCAGGACCGGCTGCGAGGTGCTTGGCGGCAGGCTGGCGAGGAGGCCGAGCGCATCCTGGTCGCCGCGGTCGCGAATCAGCACGACGGCCTCGAGCTTGTCCTCGTCCTTGGCGTCGGCCTTGAAAAGGATGATCGCCGCGCGCGCCTCGAGCATGACGCGCTTGATGCGTGGGTCCTTTTCCTTGGCGATCGCCGCCTCGAGCGCCGGCAGCGCGGTTTCCTCATGCGACTTGAAGACGGCCTGCGCAGCCTCGAAGCGCTTCGCAGGGTCGCTCGACATGAGCGTGAGCCCGCCGAGCGCCGCGTCGATCACGCCGCGCAGCCGGTTGTTGATGCGCACGACATCGAGGTCGGCGGGCGGCTCGCCGGTTATCGGCTCGCCGGTCGCCGCGTCGGTCAGCTTGCCCGCTTGGTCCTTGACGTAGACGGCCTTGCGTTCGGCGCTGAACATCAGCCGGCCGTCCTGCAGCGCGCGAATGATGATTTCGGCGCGGGGGCTGCCGCTGGCGGCGACGGCGTTGATGCCGTCACTGGTGTCGCTGAAATCGTCGGTCGTAAACTTGGCTAGCGCGTCGTCGAGGCTCGAGGCGTGGGCGCTGACGGAGCCAAGCGCCAACCCGAAGGCCAATAGCAGCGCGACGAGACAAGCTCGGCTCAAATGCATCGCAAGGTTCCCGGACTGAAGGGGTTTCCGCTCCAAAGCGGCGGAACCCGGTCTTATTTCTTGTTGGAGCATGATCTTGTCCGAAAACCACCTAATTTATGTTTCGGGATCACGCTCGCAGTTGCGGGAAGGCGACCGTCGCCTTCCCGCGCCTGTTGTCGCTAAGCCGCCGTCGTCAAGACGCGCCGCCGCACTTCTTGGTCACCTTGTTGTAGTTGCCGCACTTGAGCGTCACCCAGTCGGCCTCGAGATCCTTCGAGCCGGGCAGGTAGTCGGACCAGGCGTCGCCGGGCACGAGCGACTTCGTCTTCCACACCACGTCGAACTGACCGTCCGCCCGGATCTCGCCGATGTAGACGGGCTTGGTGATGTGATGATTGGGCAGCAGCGTCGACATGCCGCCGGTCAGATTCGGCGCCTGGATGCCCGGCAGCGCGTCGATCACCTTGTCCGGATCGGTCGTGCCGGCTTTTTCCACCGCCTTTACCCACATGGCGAAGCCGATGTAATGCGCTTCCATCGGATCGTTGGTGGTGCGCTTCGGGTTCTTGATGAACGCGTGCCACGCTTTGATGAAGGCCTCGTTCGCCGGCGTCTTGATCGACTCGAAGTAGTTCCAGGCGGCGAGGTGGCCGACCAGAGGCTTGGTGTCGAGACCGGCGAGTTCCTCCTCGCCGACCGAGAACGCCACGACCGGGATGTCGGTCGCCTTGATGCCCTGGTTGCCGAGTTCCTTGTAGAAAGGCACGTTCGCGTCGCCATTGATGGTGGACACCACCGCCGTCTTCTTGCCGGCCGAACCGAACTTCTTGATCGCCGCGACCTCGGTCTGCCAATCCGAGAAGCCGAAGGGCGTGTAGTTGATCATGATGTCCTCGTCCTTCACCCCTTTCAGCTTGAGGTAGGCTTCGAGGATCTTGTTGGTGGTGCGCGGATAGACGTAGTCGGTGCCTTCGAGCACCCAGCGCTTCACCGAGCCGCCTTCCTTGCTCATCAGATAGTCGACGGCCGGAATGGCTTGCTGATTCGGGGCGGCGCCGGTGTAGAACACGTTGCGCTCGCTCTCTTCGCCTTCGTACTGGACCGGGTAGAAGAGGATGCTGTCGAGCTCCTTGAACACCGGCAGCACCGACTTGCGCGACACCGAGGTCCAGCAGCCGAACACGACGGCGACACCGTCCTTGCTGATCAGTTCGCGGGCCTTTTCCGCGAACAACGGCCAGTTCGAGGCCGGATCGACCACGACGGCCTCAAGCTTCTTGCCGAGCACGCCGCCCTTCTTGTTCTGCTCGTCGATGAGCATGAGCATCACGTCCTTCAGCGTGGTCTCGCTGATGGCCATGGTGCCGGAAAGCGAATGCAGAATGCCGACCTTGATCGTATCCGCGGCCTGGGCGGGCAGCGCCGCCGTGAGGCCAAGGGCAAGACCTGCCGCGGCGGCAAGCCAGCGGCGGGCTCGCGGTCGCTCGGCGACCGCGCCATTACTGTTGAGCATTGCGATGTCCTCTGTTCGACGCGCGCGACCGGCCCGGCGCCGTCCCGCAGCCGGCCAAATCGCAAGGAGCGTGCCAATCCGAGGCCTTCGCTAAATCTTTGCAAGATTGAAGGTTTTTGGCGATGCCCGGCGCCGGGGCGGAACTCCCGCGCTCATTTTGAATCCGAGGGATCGATCTAGAAGCCTATTTTTTAGGCAAAAATACCGAAAAAACGGAAACAATGTTGATGCATCATTAGGCAAATTATCCCCGCAAGGATCGTCAGCCGGCGATCAATTGACTTTGTCCCTCGTGTGTCGGTTCAGAAGTCCGCATCATTATATCGACTTGACTCGTCATGCGGACTTCTGAACCAAAGCCACACTAGAACAATACATTTGTTAGTGTCCTTTCGATTCCGAAGTTCGCAACCGATCGCGCCGCATAATCATGCGAACTTCGGAATCGGGACACTAGCGCGACGTTTCGATGCCCCATCGGGCAGGAGGGGCCATGGCCGCGTTAGTCAATCGACGGCAATTCACGATCGAATGGAGCTTTTGCGACCCCGCCGGGATCGTCTTCAATGCCCGTTTCTACGAGTTCTTCGATTGGGGCACGTGGTCTCTCTTCGAGGCGGCGCTCGGCGTGAAACCGTGCGACCTCAGAGCGACCATGCGCATCTTCGGCTTCCCGCTGGTCGACGTGAGCGCGCGCTTTCTGGCGCCGGCGCGGTTCGGCGATGTCGTCGACCTGTCTTCGCAGGTGATCCAGTTTCGCCGCTCGAGTTTCGATATCGAGCACCGCGTGACCGTTCGCGGCGATCTTGCAGTCGAAGGACGCGAGACCCGCGTATGGGCGTCGCGCGACGAAGCCAGTCCATCTCAGATCAAGGCGATTCCCATTCCCGACGAAATCATAGCGCGCTTTCAGGTCCCATAGAGCGACCGGTATCAGACGGCGCGCGCAGGCCGCCGCCGAACGGCTGCGGTCTTTCCGACGCTCGCGCGCCTTATGCGGTGAGAACAGGAGTGCGGTGACGACAGGAGTGTTTCAGTTCCTGGAGCGGTGCTGCATACTGGCAAGCGGGGCTCCGGGATCAGCTCGAGGATTGAGGAATGGTGCGCGCGCTGGCAATCGTGGTGATCGCGGCTTTGGCGGGAGCCGCCGCCGGCTTTTTCATTCCTCGCCTGTTGCAGTTGCCGAGCCGCATCGACTTCAAATACAGGTTTCCGGATCAAACCACCGCTTCGAAACCGATCGCGCCGGGTTTGATCTACGCATGTACGGCGGTGACGCAGGCCGAAGTCTATGAAAACCGCGAGGCCGAGCCGACCGCGAATGTCGGGTCCGGCAAAGGCGGCGATGAGGTCTCGTTCAAGATCTCCGACGACAAGAAGGGAATCCTGGTGGCGTTCCCATTCGCCGCCGCGGCGGACGCTAGCGACGTGAGCGAACCGCTCCCGATCGTGAACCAGAGCGGCAGCTATGTCGTTGCCAGCAGAGCGAGCGGCACGGACATCGTCACTGTCTTCCTCGACGTGAGCACGCTCAAGGCGATCTACACCTACACCGGGCAGGGCATGGTCGGGATCAGGGGTCGGTCGCTGCTGCTCGCCTGCCGCTGAATCCTCGAACCGGACGGCAGAGTCGATGCCCGGCGAATGCGGAACATCAAAAGAAAAGGGCGCCGGGAAGTTTCCCGGCGCCTGCCGATGATGCTGCAGTTTTCGGTCCTATTACTCTTTTTAGAATAGCGACGAGAACGCCCAGTAGAGCGTTCCCGAGATGACCATCGCCGCCGGCAGCGTCAGCACCCAGGCCAACGCGATATTGCGCACGGTCGCAAGCTGCAGGCCGGACCCGTTTGCCGCCATTGTTCCGGCGATGCCCGACGACAGAACGTGCGTGGTCGAGACCGGCAGCCCGTAGACATCGGCGGCGGCGATTGTCGCGGCTGCGGTAATCTCGGCACAAGCGCCCTGCGCGTAAGTCAGATGCGTTTTGCCGATCTTCTCACCGACCGTGACGACGATGCGCTTCCAGCCCACCATCGTGCCGAGGCCGAGCGCAACCGCGACCGCAATCTTCACCCAGGTGGGGATGAACTTCGTCGCCCGGTCGAGGGAGAGCTTGTAGGTGTTGAGCGTCTTGATCTCGTCCGGCTTGAGGTCGCTTTCCTTGTCCTTCATGAGAAAGCGGATCGCTTCCGAGGCGAGATACATGTCGTTGCGGGTGTTGCCGACGGCGTCTGCAGGCATCCGGGCGATCGAGCCGTATTGGCTGACTTGGGCTGCGATTTCCCGGACGAGCGCGGCGAGTGAGGGGTAGGTGCCCTCGTCAATGGAATGCCGGGCTACATAGGCGGTGACGGCCGGGCGCGGATTGCCCAGGACCTGGTAGCCTGAAGCCTTTTCCTCGATCACCTTGCTCGCCGCCTGCGACGCCGCCGCAAACTCCTGCATGTGGCTAGCCGGCATGGCGCGGTTAAGGGCGTAGGCTGTCGGCACCGTGCCGATCAGGATCAACATGATCAGGCCCATGCCCTTCTGGCCGTCGTTCGAGCCGTGGAAGAAGCTCACCAGCGTGCAGGTGAGGATGAGAATGCCGCGAATCCACCATGGCGGCGGCTGGTCGCCCTTCGGCTCGGCATAGAGCGCGGGAATGCGGACGACGAACTTCAGCGCCAGCAGCAGCACGGCGGCCAGGCAGAAGCCGAAGATGGGCGAGAACAGCAGCGCCTCGCCGACCTCGGTCGCTTTCGACCAATCGACGCCGGCCGTGCCGCTGCGACCGTGGAGGAGCGCGTTGGTCACGCCAACCCCGATGATCGAGCCGATCAATGTGTGTGAGCTCGACGCCGGCAGGCCGAAAGACCATGTGCCCAGATTCCAGATGATCGCCGCAATGAGGAGCGCGAACACCATGGCGAAACCGGCGTTGCTGCCGACCTGGAGAATGAGCTCGACCGGAAGCAGCGAGATGATGCCGAAGGCGACGGCGCCCGAGGAGAGCAGCACGCCGAGCAGGTTGAACATGCCGGACCAGACGACCGCGAAGTTCGCCGGCAGCGAACGCGTATAGATAACGGTCGCCACCGCGTTTGCGGTGTCGTGGAAGCCGTTGACGAACTCGAAGCCGAGGGCGATCAGCAGCGCCACGAAAAGGAGCAGGAATGGCGCATAGCTCGTGACCTTGGCGCCCGTTGCGTCGACGTCGGTGTAGATGCTGTAGGCGACGAACAGCAGCACCGCTGCCAGTGCGCCTCCAAAAATAATCCCGGTCAGCGGATTTATGGCACCGCTCAGATCCGGTCCTTTGCGCGCGGCCGGCTCTATCGAGCCCGGTAAGGCGACGTCGGTCATGAGAGCCCCTCATTTTCCCCAGAGGGGGAGGACTCTGCGCGTGCTCCGTGACAGGTAGATGAAGAAGACCGACGGCTGCCGCCAAACGCCATTGAAATCTCGAAAAGACGCCTCTCGCAGCGCCGGCCAAAAACGCTCGGCCGACTTGCCCGGCGGCTGCATTAAACTTAACGCGCGGACGCTGCTCGAAAATCCGCTTTCGCGCTGCCGACTTGCCCGGCGGCTGCATTAAACTTAACGCGCGGACGCTGCTCGAAAATCCGCTTTCGCGCTATCGCGCGCATGGCGTGATGACTACTCTGCCTGCGGTGGTTGGAGCTGACGGTTCCGTTTCGTGACGTTGCGTTCCGAAAGTTCGGGGTCGGGTCTTGCGGTGGTGATCCGCGCTTTCGAAGGCGGGGGCGCACAGCGGGACATGGTGCTGCTGTGCAATGCGCTTGCCGCGCGCGGCATCGCCGTCACCATTCTGGCATTGCGTCCCGAGGGTCCGTTGCGGTCGCTGCTTGATGCGGCGGTGGCCGTCGCCGAAATTCCAGGACGCCAGATCCGCTATGCGGTGCCGGGCCTGCGCCAGGCGATCCGCGACCTCGGTCCCGCCGCTATCGTCAGCTCCGAGGCGAGCCTCAATCTGTGCACGCTTGTTGCGGTGCGCACGCTGCCGCGCCGGAGCCGTCCCAAGCTCGTCTTGCGCGAGGTCGGTAGCCCGTCGCTGGCGCAGGACCACGACCCGTATCTGCAGAACCGCATCGCCTATCGCATTCTCCGGCGGCTCTATCGGCGCGCCGACCGGATTGTGACCCTCACCGAGGGCGCCAAGCGCGACCTCGCCGAGAATTTCTCGGTGCCTGAGGAGAGGATCGCAGTCATGCGCAGCAATGCGGTGATTCCACCGACGACCGCGGCAAGGCTTGCGCAATGGGATGGCGAGTTCGGCCGCGAGCACGATCTGGTGGTCTCGGTCGGGCGCCTCTCACCGGAGAAGGACCAGCGCACATTGATCCGGGCAATGGCGCTGTTGCCGGCGGAGCGCCCTTGGAGGCTTGCGATCGTTGGCGACGGCGCCGAGCGGGCTGCGCTCGAAGACTTCGCCGCAGCCAAGGGCATTGCCGGGCGCACCATCTTCACCGGTCAGGTCAGCGATCCGTTTGCCTGGATGATGCGAGCGCGGGTGGCCGTGTGCTCTTCGATCTACGAAGGTCTGTGCAACGCGATCATCGAGGCGCTTGCTTGCGGCACGCCGGTGGTCTCGACGGATTGCCCCTACGGGCCGCGGGAGATCCTCCAGGACGGCCGCTACGGCGCGCTCGTGCCGGTCGGCGATGCCACGGCGCTCGCGAAGGCGATCGGGGAGGCGCTCGACCGCACGCCGGACCGCCGCGCGCTGATGCGGCGCGGTCTCGATTACGCGGCAGAGGTGGCGGCGCAGCGGTTCCTCGAAATCCTCGCCGACGTCCACCCGTTCGCGGCCGGCGCTCGTGACGCCGTGACGATGGCGCGCGCGTCATGACTCCGGCGACGCTTGAACCCCTGGTAAACGGCGTCTTACGCAAGGCGGCGCGCTACCATCGCTCGAAATCGTTTGCCATGCGCAACGCCAAGCCGCTGGTGAGCTTCACCTTCGACGATGTTCCCGATTCCGCCTACACCAACGGCGCCGCCATTCTCGAGAGCCGCGGGCTGCGCGGAACGTTCTATATCGCGAGCGGCCGGTGCGGCGAGGCCGACACTCATTGGCGCGTGATCGGGCGCGATCAGGTGCGCGCGCTGTACGACAACGGCCACGAGATCGGCTGCCATACCTTCTCGCATGTCCATGTCGATCTGCTCGATGCGCGCGCCATGGACGAGGAATGCCGGCAGAACCGCGCCGTCCTGCGTGAGCTGTGCCCGGGCCTCGAGTTGACGAATTTCTGCTACCCGTTTGGGCGCGCCTCGCTGCCGCGCAAGCTGCAGCTGCAGAAGCGCTTCGACAGCTGCCGGGGAATCTATGAAGGCATCAATTCCGGGACTATCGATCTCGGCATGCTGAAGGTCATCGAGCTTTACGACCGCACGCTGACGAAGGAGAAGTTCGATCGCGTTCTGAGCGAGACGCGCGAACGCAACGGATGGCTGATTTTCTATACCCACGACGTCGCCGAAATGCCGAGCTGGATCGGCTGCTCCCCGAGCCTTCTCGAGCAGACGATCGCAGCGGTTCAGGCCGAAGGCATGACTTGCCTTCCGGTCCGCGATGCGCTCAAGGCGATCGGCTATTCGTCGGCGATCGAAGTCAATTCGAAAATCTGATTTGAATAGCCGCGCGTCCGGGTCCGATCCGCCGCGAAAGGTGGTCCTGGGATTGTTTCAGGCGCGGACTCTAACGCCGTCTGGCCGAGCGCAAACTGATGAAGATGCGAAACACCTTCGGCGACTCGACAAGGTATCGCCGCCACAGCCGCCTTGGCTCTCGGGCCAAACGGTAGCTCCATTCGAGGCCGAGCTTCTGCATCCACGGCGGGGCGCGCGTGCGCGTTCCGGTGAGAAAATCGATCGAGGCGCCGACGCACAGCGCGATGCCGTTCGCGCGGCCAAGGTCGCCGATCTGCTGGGCGATCAGCTCCTGCGCCGGGCAGCCGACGCACAGGAACAGGATGTCCCACGGCCGCTCGAGACAGGCGCGCGCGATCGCGCGCCGCCGCTCGGCATCGTGGGCGAGTCCGCCCGGCGCCGGCATGATTTCGAACGCGAAGTCGCGATACGCGGAGCGCAGCGCCGCCGCAGTGTCCGGCGGGGGGCCGACGATGAGCACGCGCCGGCGGCGCTGCGGGTCTTCACTGTTGAGCGCGGCGATGAGCGCTGCGGTAAGATCGCTGCCGGTGACGAGCGGCAGCGTAAGTCCGTCAAACCGCGCCATCGCGCGCAGGATGCGGCTGTCGCAGAGCGAGAGCCAGGCGCCGCGATAGACAGGAAGCAGGCGCTCGAGCGCATCGTGCACAGTGACGACGTGATGTGCATTGGGCGTAATGACGTAGCGATAAGGCCCACCGCTGCGCGCAAGGAGCAGGCTGACCGTTTCCTCCTGAGATAGAAGGCAAAAGCGCAGGGCGAGAAATTCGGCATGGCTCGGCTGCGCCGGCTCGACCTCTGCGGCCGCGGGTGGCGCGATGTGGCGAAGCGTCGTCATTGGCGCAGGCCCGCGCCTTCGCCGAGCGCGCCGACCGGAGCGGAGAGCAGGCCGAAGCGGCGAATGGCGAATCCGCTGCAGAGCCCGAACACGACGGCGTCCACGACCAGCGGCAGCGGGCCCTGCGGAATGAGTCTGGCCGTGGCGTCCGCGCCGAATATGAAAAGAATGGCCAAGCCCGGCATGATCGCTAGCGCCGCGAAATCGACCGGCAATTTGAACCAGCGCCGGCCCAGTAGCATGAAAGCCAAGCACGAAATGACGCACGCCGTCATCAGGGCGATCGCCGCACCGTGCGCTCCGTAGGCCGGCACCAGCAGTAGCGATAGCGCCGTCGACGCGACCAGGAACACAACGGAGACCACAAGCTCGAGATAGCTCGCGTGGGTAAAATAGATCACTTGCGCGAAATAAAAGTTACGCATGGTCAGGAACGCGAAGGCGACGGCAAAGATCGGAATAAGGTCGCGGGTCGGCGCCACGAAGTCGGGCTTGAGCACGAGGCGCAGCACGACGTCGCCAAAGACCAGGAAGAACGCCGCACCGAAGACCGAGGCGGCAAGACACGCGTTGAAGGCCTTTCGCAGCGTGTTGTTGGCGCCTTCGAGGTCCCCGTCATTGACATGCTGCTTGGCGATCGTGATCAGCGACAGGATGATGGCCTCGCCGAGCACGCTGAAGCTTTGCCGCATGAGGTCGGCGACGACGCCGTAGGGGCCGAGCGCCTCGGCACCGAGAAAATGCGCGAGCAGGAGGCGGTCGACGCTGACGCCGACGGCGTTGACGCCGAAGGAGAGAAGCAAAGGCCAGCCGTAGGTGACGATGTGCAGGGCGGCCGCGCGCGATCCTTGCGACCATCGCAGGCTGTAGAAGCTGGCGAGAGCCGGCGCCGCGGCGATGAGGTGGGCGACGGCGATGGCTATGGCAAGCCCACGGGCGCCCCCGCCGATCCAGAGCGCCGCGCTGCCGAACGCGATGGTGAGCACGGTGCGCAGCATCATCGACAGCGCCGCGCCGCGGGCGTGAAGCAGCGTGCGCGCAACTTCAAAGGCCGCTTCGTAGAGCGTCATGCCGCTGACCAGCGCGAAGATCGCGAAGAGAAAGCCCGGCTCAAAAAGTCCGGCGGCGCCCAGCGCAAAAAGCACGAGCGCCACGATCGCGAGCCCGACGCCGAGAAGTCGCGCCAGCGAGCCGACATATTCGGCGAAGCGGTCGAGGTGATAGACGCCGAAATAGGCGAAGCGCATCCATTGGGCGCCGAATCCGTAGACGATCAGCACCCAGGCAAAGATCAGGACATAGTGGCCATATTCGGCGGGTCCGGCCATGCGCGAGAACACGGCGACGGCGAGAAGATTGCCGGCAGCCGAAATGGCGCGTGCACTCAGATAAAGGATCCCCGACTCGTTAAGCATTCTACGTGATAAGTCATTGCCGTCTTGAAAAGAAGTGGCCGTTAAGCCTTTCCCTGGGTATCGTTAAATAGCCTTCGATCAGGTCCAAATTTGCGCGTTGAGTAACCCGGGTCTCATGCGTGTTTTGCAGATACTCCATGACCGCGAACGCGGCGGAATTGCCACGCTGGCGAGCCTGATCGAGGCGGGGTTGTCGTCACATCATTTCGTCTTCGAAACCGCCTATTTGTTTCCACGACCCGGCCTCCCGGTTTTTGCAAAACTCACCTGCGCTTTTGCCATGGCGCGGCGCATTTGGCGCGGTGATTTCGACGCGCTGATCGCGTATCAGGCGACGGCGTCCATTCTCGTCGGAACCATAGGCTGGCTTCGCGGCTGCCGCCTGCGCATCGTCCATCAGACCTGCACGCCGGGCGAAACGGCGCTTCCGATTCGACTGATCGATCGGCTGGTCGGCACGCTCGGCTTCTACACCGCGAACATCGCCAACAGCACTGCGACAGCGGCTGAGTTTGAGCGTTATCCTGCGCGCTATCGCAGCGGCATGATCCTGATCGAGCACGGGCTCGACGCGCCCCAACCGATACCGCACCGTGAAGAGGCGCGTCGGCGCTTCGGTCTGCCGGCAGCGCAGCCGATCCTTCTCAATGTCGGGCGGGTGGTGGCGCAGAAGAATCAAGGCTTGCTTATCCGCGCGTTGGCAAAAACTCCGCAGGCGCATCTCGTCATCGCCGGCGCGGGATTGCAGTCGGAGGAAAACGCGTATTGCGAGCTTGCCGCCGCCCTGGGCGTGACCGACAGGCTGCACCTTCTCGGCGCATTGCCCGCTTCCGACATTGCCGATCTCTATCACGCCACGGACCTCTTCGTATTCCCCTCGACCTGGGAGACTTTCGGGCTGGCGGCGGTGGAGGCTGCGATGGTCGGCATGCCGATGGTGGTTGCCGATTTGCCCGTGCTGCGTGAGGTGCTGCACGTCGACGGATCGACGCCCGTCACGTTCGTCGCTCCGGACGATCTCGATGGCTGGGTCGCGGCAATAGGCGCACGGCTGACGGCGCGGCCGGCACCGCAAATCACGGCGCACTTTGCGCGCATGATGCGCCGCAAATATTCGCGCGAGCGCATGATCGAAAGCTACCTCAATTTGTTCGACGGCGGGCTTCAAAGCGGCCGCGGCGCGCGGCGGTCTTCCAAATTGCGCGCGAAGGTGAAGGAGGTCCGGCCGTGAACCGATGGCGACGGGCCGTAGTGCTGGCGATTGCGCTGCTGGTCGTTTCGGCGGCGTGGATGGCGGCCGGCGCCGCAGAGCCCGCCTTCAAGCGCGGCGCCACGCTCGTCGAACTTTTTCAGTTCCCGGCCACCGAAGGCGAAGGTGCTGCGAAAACCTATGCCGATCCGGCCTACCCGCACGCGCTGACGGCGCTGGCGCTGTTCGACTTCGACGCGCTCCACCGCATGGGGTTCGATCACATGCGCGTGCCGCTCGATCTCGGACCGCTGATGCAGGGCGACGAGCGGCGGCGGCAGGCGATCGTCGGCGACCTCGTCGCCGCCGTCTCGCAGATCCACCGGCACGGACTCGGCGTGCTGGTGACGCTGTTTCCCCCTTCGCTACATCATGAGCTGCCGGAGACCTATCTCGACGGTCTCAATGGCCCGAAATTCCGGCTCTACGCGGCGATGGTCGAGCGCGTCACCGCGGCGCTTGCATCCGTCAACACCGGGCTCGTCGCGGTCGAGCCGATGAACGAGCCGCAATCGAAGTGCCGCGTTCGTTTCGGAACGGACTGGACTGCGTATCAGCAGGTCATGGTCGAGCGCATCCGCCGTTTTGCGCCCGATCTGCCGCTCTTCCTTACCGGCGGATGCTGGTCGAACATCGAAGGCATCGTGCGGCTTGATACCGATCTTCTCCGCGACCGGCGCAATTTCGTGAGCGTGCATTTCTATTATCCATTCCTGTTTACGCATCAGGGCGCGACCTGGACCATGCCTTATCTCGCCGGCACGATCGGCGTGCCGTTTCCGGCGTCGGCCGGAAGCGTCGACGAAACGCTGTCGCTCACGCGCGCCCGGTTCCGGGCGCTGCCGCTGCCGCCTTCGGTCGATCGGCTTGCCGCCGAGCAGAAGGCCGGCGTGGAAATCCGCCGCTATTTCGACGAGGCGCAGGGCACCGCGCAGATCGAAGGGTGGATGAACCAGGTTGCCGAGTGGCAACAGCGACAGCACGTCGACTCGGATCGCATCGTGTTTACCGAATTCGGCGCCATGAAGCAGACGATCGAGGGCGTCGAGATCGATCGCGCCTCGCGCGTACGCTGGCTGCGTGACACCTCCTCGGCGATCGAAAGACACGGATGGGGCTGGACCGCCTTCGTGCTGCGCGACGGGCCATTCGGTCTTTATGCGCACGAGAGCGACCACTATCCGGATCCGCAGCTTCTTCACGCGCTGCGGCTCGCGGTGCCCAAGGACGCCGTCGATGACCGGCACGTCGGACAGTGAGGTCTTGCGCCGGGCGAGATGAGCCGGCGTGGACGCGCGGTCGCGTCGGGGTCAAGGCGCGGTGTGCATGATCGAGAGATAGCGAAGGCCGAACGCCGCGGTGAGGAACAGGAACCACACCTCGCCGGCCTGTTGGAAGACCGAGCTTTCGAAGCACGAGGCGTAGATGCCGTAGAGGCATACGCGCAGGAAGAACAGCGACAGCGGATCGGTCCGTTTCTGCCCGGCGTCCGGCCGCCGATAGAAATCGAGGATCGGCATCACGACGATCCACACGATCACCAGCGCCAGTCCGGGCAGGCCGATGGTCAGTGTGAGGTTGACATAGGCATTGTGGGCGTCGGTCGCGGCGTTCACCCAGCTCGAATTGTCGCCGAGCCCGAAGACCACTTGTTCGGTGCCCCAGAATGCCGAGAAGCCGTAGCCGGTAATCGGGCGCTGCGACGCATATTGCAGGGCAAGTTCCCAGATTTCGGTTCGCCCGGTGAAGGTCGCGTCAGGCATGCCCGATTCGACCAGCTTGCGCACCGGCACGAAATAGACCGTGCCGACCGAGGCGAGATTGACGAGGGCGAGCGCGCAGAGGACGAGCATGACGCCGACTGCCGGCCGGTGGCTGCGCGCGATGACGGCCGAGAAAGCAAGGACCAGCGGTAGCATGCCGATCGCGGTCTTCGATTGCGTGAATAAAAGGAAGACACCGGCCAGCGCGACGATCAGGGCGCCGAGCGCGAGGCTGCGCGCGCGCGCCACGAACAAACCGACGAATATGAACAGCACCATCGTTGCGCCGGCCTGGTTCTTGTGCGGGAAGACGCCGCGCCAGCTTCCGGCATGCTCGGGCTCGAGGAAGTCGGTCGCCTGATGAACTGAGACCGACGGTGCAAACAATACGCCGAGGTAGCACAGCGCCAGCACGATCAGCACGACGGCGGCGAGGAGGTCGCTGAAGTGGCGCACGTTCTTCGGCAGCAGCAGCGCCATTCCGGCGATGCCCATGACCACGAGCGTAAAGGCGAGGCGCCGGGCGGCGAGCGCAGGCTCCCATGAGGTCACCACGGTGAGGGCGCACCACGCCAGCACGATAAGCAGGATCGGGCGCAAGAGGATCTTCAGCCGAAGCGGCTCGTGCAACATCGTCACCGCCGCGAGCGCCAGGAACAAAACCGAGAAGCCGATCTGGTTGACCCGATCGCCGCTCTCGGTCACTGACGGCGGCGGCACGGCAAGGCTCTGAAACGGATGAAACGAAACCCAGACCGACAGGAATACCGCCAGGAAGAGAAAGCTGCGGATCAGCGTGTCTGCGTCTAAGCCCGATCGGACGGCTGGGTCTTCGGTTTGAAAGAATCCGGGTTTCGCCACGACGACCTTTCCCTGCACACCGCCGTGCACGGCGCGGCCCGAGGCCGCAGCGGATCAGGCCGCCGCGGCGCCGATGACCACCGCGCCGCGGACCTTCCGCGCGTCGAGCCCGAGGCTGGCGACGAGTCTCTTGGCGGCGGCTTCGGCGGTTTCACCCTCTTTGACGACAAGCACGATATGGTCGACGAGCGCCGCAAAGAAGCACCCGCTCGGGTCGCGGTCGCAATCCATCGCCGCGACGACCACCAGTTCGAAGTGCTTGGTCTGTGCGAACGCCACCCTGATGTCTTCGTCCCGGATCGGGCGATCGCGCCTGCTCTGCTCCGACACCAGCGGCAGGAAGCTGATCCTGGTCTGCGGATCGCGCACGGCAACGTCCGACAACAATTGGCCGCCGAGGGCGATATCGACCAGCCCCGCCTTGCCCCGATCGGCGTCGAGCGCCGCAAGCGTGCGTCGCTCGAGGTCGGCATCGATCAGGAGGACGCATTGCGTCGTCGCCGCCATCGCTGCGAGGCTGAGTGCAACCGTGGCGACGTCATCCTCATCGCCGGCGCCCACGATCATGACGCTGGGATGATCGCGTTTGCCGTGGTTGTTTTGCACCGCTTCCTGCACCCTGCGGATTTCCTTCGCGAACGGCGAGTTCGGTTCGCTAATGGCGTCGAGCCCGAACGCCACGTCCGCATCCGGCAGCGCAGCGAGGATCGGAACGCCGGGCGTGACCTCAGGCACTGGTTGATCCTTGTCCTTGGCCGCTGGCGCCGTGCCGCGCGGGGCGAGCGGGCCACTCGGCCCCGGCCCCGGCATCGCCTCGGCGCTGGGCGCGCGCAAAATGATCAGGCCGGCCCCGGCAACCACACCGAGGAACAGGGCACCCGCCGCCAGCAGCAGGTTTGACGGCGGAAAACTGCGGCGCAGCGGCGGATCGGCGCGCGAGATCACGCGGATATTCTTGGTATCGACGCGTTCCTGCTCGCCGGTTTCTCGGGCGCGGACGAGAAAAGCCTCGTAGACTGCTCGGCTTGCCTGGACGTCGCGTTCGAGTTCGCGCAGCGCCACCAGCGCTTCGTTGGTGGCGATCGTGGTGCGCTTGAGCGCTTCCAAGCTCGCGGCGAGTATCTCCTCGTTGCTGCGCGCGGTCTCGTACTCGGTGCGCGCCGACAGCGCCACCCGGTCCACCTCCTCGGCGATCATCCGGCGCAAGCGCTCGGCCTGCGCTACAATTTCGATCACCGCCGGATGGCGCGGGCCGAGCGAGGTCACCTGCTCGGCCTCGCGGCGTATGACCTCGGCGTATTGACTGCGCAGCGCCGTGATCGTCTGCGATTGGATCGCCTCGGGAAAGGCGCCGACCATGCCCTTCGACTGTTGCAGGCGCTGCACCTGCTCGTAGCGGGCCTTTGCTTCCGCCGTGCGGGCGCGCGCCACGCCGAGCTGATTGTTGAGCTCCGAAAGCTGCTGCTCGTTGACGAGTTGTCCGCTGGCGCCGACGATGTTGTGGCGCGCCTTGTAGGCCTCGACGCGGTCCTCGGCCTCGCGCACCCGCTCCCTGAGTTCCTTTAGTCGCGCCGACAGCGACTGCGAGACCTGTCGTGCAGCGTTGGATCGGACTTCTGTCTGCTCCGCGAGGTAGGCCTTCGCGATGGCATTGGCGAGGCGCGCCGCCTTGTCGGCGTCGCGGCTGATGACGCTCACGTCGACCACAAAGGTGCGCTCGGCGCGTTTGACCTGCACCGCGCGCTTGAGGGCGTTGAGCGCGGCGAGCGTCGGATCGGCGGCGGCCGCGCCGCCGCCCATGCCGAACAGGATTGCGACTCGCCGCAGCAGGGACGGCGGACCGGCAAATTCCGGATCGCGATCGAGCTTTTCGGCTTCGACGACGCGGCGCAGCACGCTGTCGGACGTCAGCACGCGGACCTGGCTCTCGACTTGCAGCACCGCCACGTCGCTGAGCTGATTGGGCGTAACGAGCTCGTGGCCGACCGCGCGCAAGTCGCTGGGGTCGATGAGAATTTGCGTCACCGCGGTGTATCGGTGCGGCGCGAAAAGAGCGATGAGTACCGCCAGCAGCAGCGCGGCCGTCGTCGTCCACAGCATGGTTGTCCGGCCGCGCCAGAGGACGGACCAGATTTTGCGAAGGTCGAGCTGGTCGAGCGGAGCAAAGCCGATCGGCACGTCGGCCGGCCCCATGGCTGCCGGTTGGATTTGGCGGGGCGCTACGAACATTCGGGACTCGACTGTCTTGCAGCGAGCCGTGACCGTGCGCAGCGGCGCGGTTGATCGTCCACGGAATCAGCCCGCCACTGGCCCAACCCGCACCCACCGCGCATGCCGTCGGGCATGTCCAGGCATTCTCATCGGTCTGCCGAATTCATGAATGATTAAAGTTAACGGGGCGTATATGCCCGCCCCGCACGCGTCACCAGCGTCGCGGGCGCAGGATGCCGACCACGGCCGCGGCGATAACGATGAGCGCGACGATCGGCAGCCAGAGCAGAAGGGCGCCGAGGAAGGCCAGGAGGCCGAACACGGCGAGAATGACAAGCGCCAGCAGCAGCACCACGCCGCCGACCGGCCCGAGCCTGGCGACATAGATACGCGGCAAATCGGCCATTTCCGGGAATTCGACCTTACGCCGCGTCGGCCCGCGCCGGCTGTCGTCCGGGGGGATGATCTCGGGCTCGGCGCGCGGCTGCTCTGGCCTGTTTCCGTTTCTCGCCATGACCCGCTGGCCCTTTAGCTCCGCATTTACCCGAGGCAATGCGGCGACGACAGTGTAGTCGCGAATCTAGGCTTTGCCGCGGCGATCACAACGGTTTTCTTGTCGCGCGCGCCCGACCAACCATCATGGAGCGCCGTTGCGGCTTCACTCCGCGGCGATGCGCACTTCCGGGGCGGCGGCGCGGACGTCGGGTTCGACGTGGGGCTCGAACTGGACGAAGTTCTTCTGGAACATGTCCACGAGCTTGCGCGCGGTCTGGTCGAATTCGAGTTTGTTCTGCCAGGTCTTCTGCGGATAGAGCAGGTGCGGCTCGACCCCAGCCAAATGAGTAGGCACGGCAAAGCCGAAATACGGATCGGTGCGGAATTTCGTGTTCTTGAGCGAGCCGTCGAGCGCGGCGCCCAACAGCCGGCGCGTCACGTTTATCGGCATGCGGCGGCCGACGCCGTAGATCCCGCCGGTCCACCCGGTGTTGACGAGCCAGCAGTCAACCCCGTGCGCGCCGATGAGTTCGCGCAGCAGATTGCCGTAGATCGAAGGATGACGGGGCAGAAACGGCGCGCCGAAGCAGGTGGAGAATTCCGGCTGCACGCCGACCAGGCCCTTCTCGGTGCCGGCGACCTTGGCGGTGTAGCCTGAGAGGAAGTGATACATGGCCTGCGCCGGCGTAAGCTTGGCGATCGGCGGCATCACACCGAAAGCGTCGGCGGTCAGGAACACGACGTTCTTCGGCATGCCGGCGCGGCCGCTGCGCGAGGCATTGGGAATGAATTCGAGCGGATAGGCAGCGCGGGTGTTCTCCGTCTTCGAGTCATCGTCGAAGTCGCACTGGCGCGTCAACGGATCGAACACCACGTTTTCAAGCACCGTGCCGAAGCGTTGCGTGGTGGCGTAGATCTGCGGCTCCTCCTCGGCGGACAGCCTGATGCACTTGGCGTAGCAGCCGCCCTCGAAATTGAAGACGCCGTGCGGTCCCCAGCCGTGTTCATCGTCGCCGATGAGCGTGCGGCTGGGGTCGGCCGACAGGGTGGTCTTGCCGGTGCCGGAAAGGCCGAAGAACAGCGCCACGTCGCCTGCCGGGCCGACATTGGCCGAGCAGTGCATCGGCATCACGCTCTCCGCCGGCAGATAGTAATTGAGCGTGGTGAAAACGGACTTCTTCATCTCGCCGGCATACGAAGTGCCGCCGATCAGGATGATGCGCCGCGTGAAGTCGAGCGCGATCACTGTTTCGCTGCGTACGCCGTGACGCGCCGGGTCGGCCTTGAACGAGGGAAGCGAGAGGATGGTGAAGTCAGGTGCGTAATGGGGAAGCTCGCTGCGCTCCGGCCGGATGAGCAGCGCACGGATGAACAGCGAGTGCCAGGCGAGTTCGTTGTAGACGCGCGTCTTGATGCGGTATTTGGGATCGGCGCCGCCGTAGAGGTCCTGCGCGAACAGCGTCTTGCCCTTGGCATGGGCGATGAAATCGTCGAACAGCAGCTGGAATTTGTCGGCCGGCAGGCGGCCGTTCTTCTGCCACCAGACGGTTTTGTCGGTCAGATCGTCGACGACGACAAACTTGTCCTTGGGACTGCGGCCGGTGTGCACGCCGGTCTCGGCGCAAAAGGCGCCCCCCTGAACCAGCGCGCCTTCACCATTGGCAATTGCATGTTCGATCAGCGCGGTGTCGGGCAAATTCCAGTGGATCGCGGCGAGGTTTTTCAATCCGAACTTTTCGACGCCATAGGCGCCATTCCGCAGCCCCGTTTCCTTCACGCTAACCTCCGCACCTCGTCCGGCTTGCGCGTCAGCGCTCGCGGCTGCGAGGAAATGACAATCCCGCGATCCCGTCGGCCGGCCGGCGCGGGACGTATAGTTGGCATCGTAGCAATTTCCAAGGCAGTTGCTCAACGATGGTTGCCAAGCCGCCATTGCGCTGCACAAAAGTATGCGCGGCCGCGGCCCGCCAGGCATAACGCGCCAGCTTGCAAATCGTCTCCCGAGCAATCGCGTTTGAAGTCCCGACGCGTGTGTTTGTACGCATCACGTAAGCGGGACTCACGCCTCAGCCCGCAGCGCGCGCCTTCCCGGCGAGATCGATCAGCGCCTTGCGTAACTGATCGGCGCTCTCGACGCGTTGCGGAAAAGGCAGGCGCAGCGTTGCATCGCCGAGCGCGAGATCGGCGCCGAGCGGATCGAGTCCGGTGAGCCGCCAGGCGCCGTCCTGTGCGCCCAGAAGCTTGGTCGCGTAGAGGCGCACGGCATCGGCGTGGTCCTCGTTCATATGAGCGACGGCGCTCGCTTCCGCCTCGATCAGATGGTCGGCGCCGGAAAGATCGGCGATCACGTCGGCGGCCTTCAAATCGGCTGCCCGCGCAAAGCCTGCGTTGAGATGCGCGGAGACGACGCCGAGCCGCCAGAACGAAAAATCGGCAAAGCCGGCGTAAAGCTCGGATTTGGGATGGCGCGCGAGGAAACGCCGCCGCACCCGCTCCTCGTCGCGCCCCTCGCGGGCGAGCTGCACAAAGGTGCCGAGCACGGTGAGCCGCGGATGCGCGAGCGGATCGCCTTTGCCTGAAGCGGCGAGCAGCAAGGATGCGCGCCCGTCGCGTTCAAGGTTGGCGCTATGGGTCGCCAGCCGCGAAATTAAGATTAACGGCGAGCCGTCGATATCGGTCGCGACGTTGACCAGTGAGGCGAAGGGGTGGCCGCTATTGCGGTCGATGGTCGCAAGCGCGCCCGCCCGCGTCGTCCGCAACAGGATCTGGGCGACCGGTCTGGGGTCGAAATCGGGGGCCGGGGCGTTTTCCGGCAGGCGCGCCGGCATGAATCCCGGCAACGGGGTGGGCGGTTCGGCTGCGGTCATGAATGGTTACCCGCCGGTCCCGGCGGTCACCGGAATTGCCCCGATTCTGCCTTGTGTCGTCACACTTCCGCCTCTACATGGGAATCAAAGGCTTATGGGGCCGGGGCTGATGATGCTTGCGGCCGACTCATGTTAGAAGGCCGCAATGCCGACAATCGCTCTCGTCGATGACGACCGCAATATCCTCACTTCGGTGTCCATCGCGCTCGAGGCTGAGGGATATCGGATCACGACCTACACTGACGGCGCCTCCGCGCTCGACGGGTTCAAGACTGCGCCTCCTGACCTCGCCATCCTCGACATCAAGATGCCGCGCATGGACGGCATGGAGACGTTGCGCCGGCTGCGGCAGAAGTCCGACCTGCCGGTGATCTTCCTGACGTCGAAGGACGAGGAGATCGACGAATTGTTCGGCCTCAAGATGGGTGCCGACGACTTCATCCGCAAACCGTTTTCGCAGCGCCTGCTGGTCGAGCGGGTGAAGGCCGTGCTGCGCCGCTCCTCGCCGAAGGACGGCACCGTGCCGAAGGAAGCCGACAGCAAGGTTCTGGAGCGTGGACAATTGCGCATGGACCCCGAGCGCCACACCTGCACGTGGAAGAACGAGCCGGTGACGCTTACAGTCACCGAGTTTCTTATCCTGCACGCGCTGGCGAGCCGTCCCGGTGTGGTGAAAAGCCGCAACGCATTGATGGACGCCGCCTATGACGATCAGGTCTATGTCGATGACCGCACCATCGACAGCCACATCAAGCGGCTGCGCAAGAAGTTCAAGTCGAGCGACGTAGAGTTCGATATGATCGAGACGCTTTACGGCGTCGGCTATCGCTTCAAGGAAGCGTAAGCGCGCCCCGAAGCGGCCCCGCGGCCGGGCAAATGCCGGTGCGGGGGCGGCGAAGCGGCACAGGCCTTGGACCATTGATCTTGGACCGTTGATCTTGGACCGCTGACGCGGCAGCTCAGGCACGGTAGAATGGGGGCAGGCATCCCCGGATCCGGCAGACGACGTGCTCGATCGAACCGCAGATAGAGC